>Ga0310834_100161_pt1 | contig 109356 bp, 73 predicted proteins | sample SM_ome_2_FD_201314 | JGI IMG/M metagenome (GOLD analysis project Ga0310834, IMG submission 201314) | Sorghum-adapted microbial communities enriched on stacked mutant (SM) sorghum from Joint BioEnergy Institute, Emeryville, California... ...
CCCCCGCTCGTGGGTCACCGGCCAACCCGTCCGGTCCCCCTTCGCCAACCCACGCGGTCTGCGCGGACGTCTCGCCGGACTGCTCATGCTCCGGACCAACCGGCAGGCCGACCTGCTCCAGATCCTCGACGTGCGGCCCGGGCAGCGCGTCCTGGAGGTGGGCCACGGTCCGGGCGCCCTGATCCGCCTGCTGGCCGACCGCACCGAGGCGTCCGTCATCCTCGGCGTCGATCCCTCGGCCGAGATGCGCGCGCTGGCGGCCCGGACCAACCGCGCGGCGGTGCGGGCCGGCCGGGTCAGGTTGGCGGTCGGCACCGCCGACCGTACCGGGCTGGCCAGCCAGAGCGTGGACCGCGTCGTCTCCGTCAACAACGTGGCGATCTGGCCGGACCTGGACGCCGGGGTACGCGAGCTGCACCGTGTGGTCCGTCCCGGCGGCACGGCGGTGATCGCCTGGCACGGTGGCACCGCTCCCCCCGGCTCCATCGAGCGCCTGCGACTACCCGCCGACATCCTGGACCGGATCGCGGCCTCGCTCGCGGGGTGCTTCCGCGAGGTCGTACGACGCCAGCTGCGCAACCTCGACGTCTTTCTCGCCCGGCGGTGAGCGGACCGCCGGTGACGGCGGACGACCCGGCCCGGCCGTGCGCGCCGACGCACGCGGCCGGGACGGTCGCCACGGCACGCGGACCGGCCGCGTCGACCCGGCCCGCACGCCGCCCGTCCGTCTTCCGTCCTCCGACGCCCGTACCCCGGCGGTCCCCGCGACTCCGCAGAAGGTGGTATCCCGGATTCCCCGCCCGGGACGACGCACCGGGCGCCGTGGTCGCCGACGCTGGGAGACGACGCCGACCACGAGGAGAAAAGCCATTGGACACCACCCTGCCGACCGTCGCGCGCGCGAAGCCCACAACGGGTCGCCTGGTACTGCTGGACGTGCTGCGCGGGGTCGCCATCCTGGGCACTCTCGCCACCAATGTCTGGATCTTCAGTGATCCCGCCGGCGAGTACGGCACGCTCGTCGACCTCGGCAGCATCACCCCGCTGGCCACGAACCCGGTCGAGACGCTCTTCCGCCTCCTGGCCAACGGCAAGTTCCTGGCGCTGCTCACCGTGTTGTTCGGGGTCGGGCTGGCGATCCAGTACACCTCGGCGACGCGGCGTGGCGAACGCTGGCCGGGCCGCTACCGGTGGCGGGCGGCGCTGCTGCTCGCCGAGGGGACCCTGCACTTCCTGCTGGTCTTCGCCTTCGACGTCCTGATGGGGTACGCCGTCGCCGCGCTCGTGGTTGCCGGGCTGCTGAACCGGTCCCGTCGTGTACAGGGCGCGGTGTTCTGGACCGCCGGGACGCTGCACCTGGCGCTGATGCTGCTGGGCACCGCCGCTCTGGTCGCGGAGCCGGACACGGCCCCGGAGCCCGACCCGCGGCTGGCGACCCTGTTCAGCTCCGGCAGCTACCTCGACCAGCTCCGTTTCCGGGTCGACAACCTGCTGGCGCTGCGGCTGGAGCCGATCGTCAGCTTCGGTCTGCTGCTCTTCCTCTTCCTGCTCGGTGTCCGGCTCTTCCGGGCCGGGGCGTTCGGCGCCGACGAGACGGGGCGGCGGATCCGGCGCCGGCTCGCGGGCATCGGGCTTGGGCTCGGTCTGCCGCTGAACGTCGTGACCACGCTAGGCGGGCCCGATCTCTTCCTGATCGACCGGTACGTCCTTCCCCCACTGGTCGCCCTCGGCTACCTCGGGCTGGTCGGGATGCTGTTGGACCGGTTCGTCCGGACCGGGACGGTCGAATCCCCCGCCGTCTCCTCCGGCGGTACGCCACCGGTGTCCGACGCCACCGCCGGCCGGCTGACCGGCCTGGTCGCGACAGCCGTCACCCGCCTCACCGCCGTCGGTCGTACCGCCCTGAGCTGCTACGTCCTCCAGAACCTGCTCTGCGCGGCGGTCTGCTACGGCTGGGGTCTCGGGCTCGCCGCCACGCTCGCCGACGCACGGCCCTGGTGGGTCTTCGCGCTCTGGGTGGCCGTCTGCGCCGTACTCGTCGAGGGAGCCCGACTCTGGCTCCGACGGTTTCCCCAGGGACCGCTGGAGACCGTGCAGAAGGCGCTGCTGGCCCGGGTGTGACGTCTGGTCCTGGCGGCTGCCGTTCTCCGGCGGTGGTTCTCGCCGCCGGCCGTCGGGCGAGCGCCGCACAGGGGCCGGACGTTACCTCGACACGCCTGCCACGGCGGCCGACGTTCGCCACGGAATCTGATCGGCGCACCGCTTGCCTGAGGACAGGGTCGGAACCTAGCGTAGGGCGGCCACCAGCGTAGACGAGGGAAGTAACCGGTGCCGAGCGTCCCGAACGACCTGGCCGCCACGGTCCGGTTGGCGCAGGACGGGGACGAGGAGGCGTTTCGCCTGCTCTACCGTGCCCTCCAGCCGGGCCTGCTGCGCTACCTGACCGCGCTGGTCGGTACCGATGCCGAGGACGTGGCGTCGGAGACCTGGCTGCAGATCGCCCGCGACCTCAACACCTTCGCCGGCGGTCCTGGTTTCCGGGCCTGGGCGACGCGGATCGCCCGCAACCGCGCGCTGGACCACCTGCGACACCAACGCCGCCGGCCCGCGCTGCCGGTACCGGTCGAGGCGCTCGCCGACCTGCCGGCCACCGAGGACACCGCCGACCGCGCGGACGAGGGACTCGGCACCGACGCGGCGATCGCGTTGATCGCCGCACTTCCTCGGACGGAGGCCGAGGCGGTCCTGTTGCGTACCGTCATCGGACTCGACGCGGAGAGTACGGCCCGGGTGTTGGGCAAGCGTCCCGGGGCGGTCCGCACCGCCGCCCACCGCGGCCTGCGCCGGCTGGCGCGGCTACTCGCCAAGGATGACGCCCCCCTGGTCGACGTCGCCGGGGCGGAACGGGTGGTCGGTCCGCCGGTTGACGTACGCTCCGCCGCACACGTCGAGGCGGGTCGGGCATGGCGCTGAGGGGAGCATGGATGGGGTTCCGCCGACGGGGACGGCCCGGGGCGGAGGCCGCGGAGCGGCTGCTGGACGCCGCGGCCGAGGCGGCGAACGCGGCCCGGCAGCCGACGCCCGAGGACCTGCTCCGGCAGACCGGTGACGCGCCGGAGCCGCTCGCCAGGCTGCTCTCGGCCGCGGCCGCACCGGCGCGGCCCGGTGAACTGGACGGCGAGGAGGCGGCGGTCGCCGCCTTCCGGGCGGCCCGTCACAGCCGTCTCGTCGACGGTGTGCACCCGGGCGGAACGGATCGGGCGGCCCACGGTGGTTCACGGAAGCCGTCCCCAACCGGATGGTCAGGGCGTCGGTTGACCGCCGGAGTGGCCGCCTGGGCGGCGGCCGGCGTCGCCACCGTCACCGCGGGTGCGGCGCTGGCTGCCGAGATGCTGGTTCCGACGCCACCGACGCCCGTACCGGCCGGCGCCCGGCCCACCACAACGGCGCCCGCCACCACGGCACCAGCCACGACGGAGTCAGCCACCACGGAGCCAGCCACGACCCCTCCCCCGACGACGACCCTCCCGACGACGGCGCCGACCGCGCCGCCGAGCGTCACCTCGCCCGGTGCCCACGGCGCCGGCACACCCTCGGAGGACCACGTGGCCCCGGAACCTTCGATCGTCGGCAGGTGCCGCGGATACCTCGCCCGGAACGCGGGGAACGGCAGGGCGCCGGAGAAACCCCCGACGCCGGATCTCGTCGCCGCCGCGGGTGGCGCCGCGAAGGTCGAGGCGTACTGCCGAAAGCTCCTGGGCACCACCGCGAACCCGCAGCAGGACAGCTCCGGAAGCCAGGGCCAGGGAAACCGGAACGGGCAGGAGGACGGAAACGGAAACGGCCGGGGGAACGGGAACGGCAACGGCGACCGCCCACCGGGGAAGACGGGCCAACCCGCGCCGCCGGCCAATCGCGGCCGGCGGCGCGACGTCGGCCGTGGCCCACTCCCGGCCACCGGCCGGCACGCCGCGGACCTGCCGCCCGGCCGGCACCCCCTTCTCGCCTCCCGGCCGAGGCGTCAGGACCGGAACAGCTCGACCGGCACGGCCTCGGCGAGCAGGCGGTAGCCGGTCGGGTTGAGGTGCAGGTGGTCGCCGGTGTCGGCCACCGGTCTCAGGCGGCGCGGCTCCTCCGGATCGCGTACCGCCCGATCGAAGTCGAGCACGGCGTCGAACCGACCGCTGCCACGGATCCAGGCGTTGACCGTCTGTCGGGACGACTCCCGGAATCCGGCCGGATCGTCGTAGTCGTCGTGGCCACCGAACGGGGTCAGGGTCGCGCCGTACACCCGGATGCCGTGGGCGTGCGCCCGGGTGACGATCTGGTCGTACGCCGTGAGGAGGTCGTCGACCACCGCCTTCTGCGCCGCCTCGGTGGCCGCGGCCGTGCCGATGTCGTTGACGCCCTCGAAGACGACCAGCCACCGTACCCCGCTCTGTGCCAGCACGTCCCGGTCCATCCGGGCCAGCGCGTTCGGACCCAGCCCGTCGCGCAGGACCCGGTTGCCGCCGGCACCCTGGTTCAGCACGGCGACCTCGGTGACGCCGCCGGCGTGTAGCCGGTCGAGGAGCTGGTCCGGCCAGCGGTCGTTTCCGTCCGTGGTGGAGCCGCGTCCGTCGGTCAACGAGTCCCCCACCGCCACGACCGCGGCGGCGGTGGGCGACGCCGCGACCTCAAGGCCGCTGATGAAGTACCAGTGTTCGACCCGCACCGCCGCGGGCAGGGTGGTGGCGGCGGCGTGGTTGCCGGCACTGAGGTGGGAGGTGGTCCGGGATCCCGGATGCGAGGTGACGGCGGTGGACGCCTGCCCCTGGGCCAGGTAGAGCGTCACCGTGAGGTTGCTCCGCGCCGCCAGCGGAAACTCGACCGGGTCGGAGACCAGGTGCGCCCCGGCGGGGACCACCACCGAGGTCCGCCCGCCGAACGACACCGTTCGTACCGTGCCGGGCTCGACGTCGCCGACGCCGGCGCGTCCGCCGGCCGGCCGTGCCACCGTCACCGCGGTGATCGACAGCGGCGTGCCCCCGAAGGCGTTGGAGATCCGCAGGCGGAACCGCGGACCGCCCAGCGTGACCCGCAGGGTCTGGCGCAGCGTGGCGTCCGCCAGCACCAGACCGGCCCGGGTGAACGGCGCGGGCGGCAGGTTGTCCGGCTCGGCGAGCATCGGCATCGCCGTCCAGCTCGTCACCCAACGCGTCGGCGCCGTCGTGCGTCCCACCACCCAACTCCCGTGGCTCGTCCCGTCCCTCGCCGACAGACCCTACCGATGCCGGCACAGGAGGTGGCGCGGGCGCGAGGCGGAACCCGGCGGATCCGCCGGTGCCGGCGCGCGGCTCACCCGAGCCAGAGACAGAAGGGGTGACCGGCCGGGTCGAGGTACACCCGGACGTCGTCCTGGGGCTGGGACCCGGCCCGAACCGCGCCACAGGCCTCGGCGTGCGCGGCGGCCCGGTCGAGGTCGTCGACCCTGATCTCCAGATGCATCATCATCTGCTGGTCACCCGGACCGGCCGGCCAGACCGGGCGGACGTAGTGCGTCTCGGTCTGGAACGCGAGGCCGACGCCGCCGGTCGGGTTACGCAGCAACACCCAGTCCGGTTCCTCGGCCACGAGTTCCCAACCGAGGAGCCGCCGGTAGAACCGGGCGAGCGCGCCGGGATCGGGCGCGCTGACGTTGATGGTGGTGAGCGTGAGCTCGGCGGTCGGGACCGGGCCGGTCCGCTCGGTCATGATGCCGGTTCCCTTCGTCCGTATGCCCCCCCCACACGGGCTCGGCGCCCGACGCTCCATTGTCACCGCGCGCGGTGGCCGGATCCAGCCGAACCAGGTGACGGGAACACCGCGCCGTGTGGCAGGAGCCGAGCCCGGGCGGTGCCGCGGGGAGCCGGCGGTGCCGAGCGGGACCCGCGGCGACCGGGGGCCGCGACGGGTCCGCACCCCGACCACGGCCGGAACGGGACGCCCGACGTACCGGATCCGCGGAGGTGCCCCACGCCGGGACCGGAGGACGGCTCAGGTCGCGAAACGCTCGGCCAACTCCCGGTACGTCTGGGCGACGGCCTCCAGCCGTGCCCGGCGGAAGCGGCCCGGCTCGGCCTGGTAGACCTCACGTCCCCGGTCGCTGTCGAACGCCCCGACCGGTACGGCGTCCGCATCGGGCGGGATGAACTTCAGCACCTCGTCGACCGCGGCCGCCGCGCCGCGCAGGTCCACCCGCGCGTCACGTCGCTGCTCCGCGCTCAGCCCGTCCGGGTTCGTGGGGACGCTGCTGGCGATCGTGTCGGCCACCCAGAGCCACTCCCCCGGGTCCAGCAGCTCGGAGGGTTGGTCGGCGCCGAACCGGGGGTTCTCCGGGTCGACCAGAAGCGGCTGCTCCGGGATCCGGAACATGAACTCACGCTCGTTCCCGCAGCTCGGGCAGGCCCCGGTGTACCGGCTGGCCAGGTCACCCTGCACGGAGACCACGGCGCTGACCGGCTCGAACTCACTCTCCCCGCACCTGTCGCAGGGATGCAGTTCCATGTAGAGGTAGGCCTCGGCGCTGGTACGGGCCAACCGCAGTGTCATGCCTGCGACCCTACTGGCTGGGCTGGCGGACGGCAGCCCTCGGGCGTACGGACCGGGCTAGCATGTGCCGGTGCCAGTTGCCCCGGACCGACCGCCGACCGTGCTACCCGTCGGCCTCTTCGTCGGTAGCTTTCCCGGCGACCTGGACGACGACGCGGAGCCGCGACACGAGATCCGGCGCGGCACCGAGATCCACGAGGTTTCCGATGACGAGTTCCTCGCGTGGGTCGCCGCGCACGGAACGGACGAGACACCCGCCGCCGGACCCCCCAGCCTGGACCTGTTGGAGCGGGAGTTGCGTGCCCAGGGGATCGCCGCGCCGGAGGCGGTCGTCGACCGGTTGCTCGGCCGCGGACTGCTCGCCGCGTTCCCCTCGGACGACGCGGCGGCGGCCGCGTTCGCCCGCGCCCACCGGGTCGTACCGACCCTGCTGGGCCTCGGCAACTCGCCGGAGGAGCCGGAGCTGTACTCGATCGGTCTGATCGGCGCCGCCGTGGTCCAGGTGAGCCGGCCGGTCTTCGAGCTGTGGTCGTGGGCCGGCCAGGAGACCGACCTGTGGTCGGCCTGCGAGTCGTTCGCCGAGCAGGAGCGTGAGGCCGGCGGCACCGATCCCGACCTCTGCGATCCTGGCCGCGTGCTCGCCGGTTTCCTCGCCGCGCTGACCGGGCTGCTCGCCGCACAGGCCGTCTACCTCGACGTGGTTCGCCGCAGTGCCGTCCTGGAGGGACTGCGGTGAGCACGGAGGGCAGGGTGGAGGCGCCGTCCGGTGGCGGCCTGTTGTTCCCGCTCGGGCACTACCTCGGCGCGGTGTATCCCGGACCGGACGAACCGCTCGCCTACCACCGCCTGCGCCTCGGCGACAGCGTGGTCCGGCTCTTCTCCGACGAGGAGTTCGGGCTGTGGACCCTGGCGCACGGCCTGCCCGGCGACCCGGCGGACCAGCCGTGGACCGTGGCCGCGCTCGCCGAGACGGTACGCCGGCGGGACGGACAGGACGTGACGCCGGTTCTCGCCGACCTGCTGGCCGAGGGGGCGCTGGCCGAGGTGACACCGGGCACCGAGGAGGCCGTCGTGTTCGCCCGCGCCCACCGCTTCCACTCGCTGCTGACCGGGCTGGGGATCGACCCGGAGCTTCCGGACCGTTTTCTTCTCGGCCTGATCGGTCAGCCGCTGGCCGTGGTCGACGAGCTGAGCTACGAGCTCTGGCAGTGGGCGCCGCTGCACGCCAACATCTGGGACGTCTGCCGGGCGCTGGCGGAGATCGAGTCCGAGCCGGGTGGTCAGAAGGTCGATCCCCACCTGGTGCTCGACGACGTGCTCCACCGGCTCCAGGTGCTGATCCGGGCCGGCGCCGGCTACCTCGACGAGGCCCGTTCGTAGGCGGCCAGCCTGCGCCGGCGGTCGGCGAGCAGTTCCTCAAGCCGGTCACGCCCGAACTCTGCCGGACGGGCCTGGTACACCCGCCTGCCGCCGGGTGTGAAGAACGCCTCCGGAGGCACGGCGTCCGCCCCGGCCGGAACGAACTTGAGCACCTCCGCCAGCGCCGCCACGGACATCTCGACCAGGCCGTACGCCTCGTCGAGATCGTCCGGGGCGAGGGCCGCCGGGTCGTCGGGAACGCTCTCGGCCAGCTCGGCGCTCACCGCGTAGAACTCGCCGGGGTCGACGATCCGGGACGGCTCCTCTCCGCCGTACGCGGGCGGCGGAGGCGGCACCGCCGGTACCTCGAACTCGAAGCGCCGCTGGGCCGAACAGCGGGAGCAAGGGCCCTGGTACACCGAGACCAGACGGTCACCGCGCCGCTCCTGCCGGTGCCGCGACCAGGTGAACCCGTCCTCCCCGCAGGAACAGGGCTGCAGTTCCATGTAGAGGTGGCATTCCTCCGGTGACCGGGCGACCAGCATGTCCGGCGGTTCCCTTCCGTGCACCAGCGGCGGACTCCGCACGGCAAGGGTACGCACGCCGGCCCGACTCCGACGACCGCACACGCTCAACGAGGCATCCCACTTGACAGCGTCGGAGCCGGGTGCCGTCAGCGCATCGTGGGCGCGATACCAGACGCAATCGGACGCCCATCGCCGGGCGTGTTCGACCGGCTGCACCGGCTGTTGCTGGCGAAAGCTGAACAAGGTTGAACGCGGCGGGTCGGATCGGCTGGCCGCGGGCGATCGTCGATGGCGGCACATCACCAAGACAAAGGGGGGTGAGGGCACGGGCCCGATCGTCGGCCGATCCGGGGGTGGGCCGGACAGCAAGCATCATGTGATCACCGACGGTGTGGGTGGTAGTGATGGCGCTGCCGTCGGCCCGTCATGAAGTCGGCTCCATGAGCATGGTACGGAATCGCACGATGGCACTCCGCCAGCACCGCCCGCTGATCCCCGTGGGGCCGATCACCCGCCAACTCTGTTGATCATCGGGAAGACGTTTTCCCTATTTCGATAGACCAGACCTTCTCAAGGCCGGCGCGCGCATCTGGTTCCTTTGACTGGACGTGGAGAGCATGAACGAAGGAGTTTGTCCCATCGAGGCGATAACGAACGAATTCCGCTGCGACGCTCTCACGCACGAGATTGCGACCCCCCTCCGCACTGACAGCATCGACAAGGACCTCGATCTCAAGGGAGGTGGCGAAGGCGCCGTACCGATCAACCAGCACGGAAGGCACAATCTCCACACCCACATCCGACATTCGATGGACCTGAACCGTGAAGCCGAAGCATATCCAGTTTTTCTCGACGCGGTTGAAATAGAGTTCCACCAGCCCGTAGTCGCGGCGCATCCAGTGCCTCCGCGCATCATCCACGAACTGCCGACCCAGCGCTCTCTCAACCTCGTCAGAGGTGGAACCTGGACCTACACCACAGACCAGCCCAGACAGAAGCGCATCCACGTAGAAGTCGAGGTCAGTCATCCCATTTGCTCCAAGGCTCTAATTAGGAAGTGCAGTTCTGCGGCTCGATTCCTGCCCATCCCCCACTCGCCACTGTTCATACTTCCCATTGCGCCACGCGCCTTATCGATCAGGTCGGCGCGAAGTTGTGGATTGCTGTGGATTTCAGCGATTACCCACTGGACGGCTTGTGGCGTGGCGACGCCTGAACGCAGCCGAATTGGTTCCGCACCAATCCCACCGCGTCCATCATGCACGTGAACTCCCTTGGTGCCCCAATCCTGAGCCGAAGGAGAAACCCGGATAGGTCCGCCGCAGCCGGCCGGCGCGAGGCCGAGCGGGTCGATCTGGACGGTCGGGTTGGGGACGTAGGCGTGCGGGTCGGGACCGGGAAGCAGGCCGAGCGGGTCGGGGCTCTGGTAGCGGCCGGTGTCCGGGTCGTAGTAGCGGTGGTGGTTGTACGACGTCCCGGTTTCCGGGTCGTGGATCTGGCCCGGGAAGCGGAGGGGACAGTCGACCCCGGTGTCGGTGGCGTGGGTCGGAACGCCCCAGATGGTGGTCCGCTGCCGCCAGGCGACCTCGCCGTCGGGGGTGACGAGTTCGGTGGGCGTGCCGACCAGGTCCGCGACGATCGCGTAGAAGCGGCGGTCCACCTCGGCCGGGTCGTCCGGGTCGACCAGCCCGTCGGTCTGGCTGACCGGGGTGAACGAGCCGGGGGCGTACTCCCAGGTGCTGACCCGGCCGCCGGCCGGCCCGCGGTGCACCTGTTCGACCAGCAGCGCACCGTCCCAGTGGTAGTCGACCTGCTCGGCCACCCCGCCGTCGGCGTCCAGCCGCTGCTTGCCGACCCGCCGGCCCAGTGCGTCGTACCGGTAGCGCCAGCGGGTGCCGTCCGGGGTGGTCACCCCCACCAGCCGGTCCTCGCTGTCCCAGGTGTACCGCCAGGTCAGCGGCTTGGCCGAGTGCCGGGTGCGCTGCCGCAGCGTCACCCGGCCGGCGTCGTCGTACTCGTAGCGGACGCCGCCGGCCCGGCGGATCAGCGTGCCGCGGTACCGCCGCTCGCCCCGCGCGTCGGCGCCCGGCGCCGCCTCCGGCCAGTCCGCGTGGACGAGGTTGCCGACCTCGTCGTACGCGTACCGTTCCGTCCAGCCGGCGGCACGCACCGCGGTCACCCGCCCGGCCCGGTCCAGCTCCAGCTCACGCCCGCCGGTGAGCCTGTCGGCGACGGCGAGCAGATGCCCGTCGGTCCGGTACCGGTAGGCCTGCTCGGCGATCGTCCGCGGGATGTCCGTCGGCGCACCCGGCGCCCCACCGGGATTCGCGACGACGACCTGGGACAACAGCCGATGGTCCGCGTCCCAGGCGCGGTCGAACACCAGGGCGCCGACGCTGCGCCGGACCTCCCGGCCACCCGCGTCGTGGCCGAACCGGATCGTCTCCCCACCCGTGTGCAGCGCCACCGGTCGGTGACCGGCGTCGTACTCCCACACACTCTCCACACCGGACGGCGTGCGCCGCCTGATCCGCCGGCCGACCCGGTCGTACGTCGAGGTGACCGAAACCCCGTCCCGGATCTCGGCGAGCACCCGGCCGAGCGGGTCCCGCTCCCACCGGAGTTCCACCTCCGGGGTCGCCGCGTACGTCAACCGTCCCACCGGGTCGTACCCGAACCGGGTGACCCCCTCCGGGGCACGCTTCTCCACCACGTTGCCGAGCACGTCGCGGACCAGGTCGACGCGCTGGCCGACACCGTTGGTCTGGGCCACCACCTGCCCGGCGGCGTCGCGCAGGTAGGTCCTGGTCCGGCCGTTGAAGTCGGTCTCGGCGACCAACCGCCCGGCCGGGTCGTACGCGTAGCGCCAGGTCAACCCCTGCGGGTTGGTGACCGTGGTCAGCCGCAGCTCGGTGTCGTACCCGAACGTCAGCCGGCGTCCGTCCGGGTCCGTCCGGGCCACCGGGAGGTCGAACGCACCGATCTCGAACTCGGTCCTCGCCCCGGTCGGGTCGGTGTGGCCGACCAGGTTGCCCTCGGCGTCGTAGCGCCACTGTTCGACCGCCCCGCCCGGCGACCGCCGCCAGGCGAGCCGGCCCTCGGGGGTGTAGCCGAGCCGGGTCACCCCACCGACCGGGTCGGTGATCTCGACGACCCGGCCCGCCGGGTCCCGGCGGTAGGTGGTGACGGCACCGTTGGCGTCGACCACCCGCCGGACCAGCCCGGCCGGATCGGTGTCGATCCGCAGGACGCCGCCGAGCGGATCGACGACCTCGACCAGGTGTCCGGAGCCGTCGTGGCGGTACCGCGTGGTGGCCCCGGTGGGGTCGGTGACGCTGACCAGGTTCCCGCGCTCGTCGTAGTCGCGCCGCCAGACCGCACCGTCGAAGTCGACGACCTCCACCGGCTGGTGCAGCGCGTTGTAGGTGGCGGTGGCCCGCGACCCGTCCGGCCGGACCACCTCGACGAGGTTGCCGGCCTCGTCGTAGCCGTACCGGGTGGTTCGGCCGAGCGGGTCGGTCTCCGACAGCTTCCGGTCGTACCGGTCCCAGGTGTAGCGGGTCTCGTGACCGAGCGGGTCGGTGACCGACTCGACCTGCATCAGCTCGTTGAACCGGTAGCGGGTGACGTGGCCGAGCGAGTCGACCACGGTGGTGGTGCGGGTCTCGTGGTCGTAGTCGAGCCGGCCGGCCAGGAAGTCGCCGGTGCCGCCGGTCGCGACGCAGCGCCCGTCGGGCCCGTACGTGTAGTGGTACTCGGTGTGGTTCCGGTCCACCCAGCGAACGATCCGCCCGTCCGCGTCGTACTCGTACCGCAGGGGCAGGCCGCTGGAGTTGATGACCTCGACCAGGTCACCGGCGTCGTCGTACCGGAACCGGACCAGCCGGGACCCGTCCGGCTCGTCCGGCACGCCGGCGAGGGACAGCCCGACGATCCGGTCCCCGTCGACCTCGACCAGGATCCGGTAGCTGCCGGAGTGGGTGACCGACAGCAGCGTGCCGTACCGGTCGTGGTGCAGGTCGATCCGGTGGCCGTTGCGGTCCGTCATCGCCACCAGGGGCAGCGGAGCGGCCGGGTCGTCCGTCACCGGGGCGAAGTGCCAGCTCACGCCCTGCCACGGATCGGTCACCGTGTACCTACCGTCCGTCTGGCGGTGTAGCGGCCAGCGCGGGCCCTCGACGGGCAGCCGGGCCGGTCCGCCCTCGTCGCCGGCCGGGTACACCAGGACCATCCCGTCCGCGGTGGCGAAGTACGCCCCCGTGCCGTCGACCTCCAGGCGCTGGTCCAGCGTGGAGGCCCACGAGCGGCCGAACCAGCCGCCGAGGCGGTACGAGGACAGGTGGGTCCGGGAGAGCAGCAGCGGCAGGGCGCCGGGCAACTCCACGTCGGTCTGGGTCAGCACCATGTCGCCGGTGGCGACGTCGATCGGGTCGAACCGGACCAGCCGCTTGATCGCCTCGATGCCGTTGGCGCGGGGGTTGGCCAGCCCCCAGCGGGCCACCGAGGCCATCTTGCGTCCCCGCGCGACCACCGTCTCCCACCCGCTCCGGGCCGCCGCCGACGCACGGTCGGCGCCGCGCCGGGCCGCCGACGTTGTCCGGTCGACTCCCTGCCGGGCCGCCGCCGACGCCGTGTCGGCCACCCGCCGGACGAACGAGGGACGCGCCGGGCCGGACGGCGGAAGCTTGGCCTCGGCCGCGAGGTCCGCACCCTCGGCGGCGAGCTTCCGGGCGTGTTCGGACATCTCCCTGCCCGTGTACGGCAGCCCGCGGGCCTTGTCCTGGCCCGTGACGATCTTGCCCTCGGCGCTGCGCAGCGCGGCCCACCGGCGGTACAGCCCCTCACCGACCCCGTAGACGGCCTCCTTGCCCGCCTCCAGCGCGGCGGTCACCGCGAGCAGCAGGTCGGCGTCCAGTCCACGCACCGTCTCGGGCAGGATGAGCTTGCCGGCGACCAGGATCGCCCCGACACGCAGCACCGCCGCTGGCCCGTGTTTCATCACGGCCACCGAGAGGAAGTGGCTGTCGGCCGGGTCGGCGGGGCGGTCGCCGGCCACCGCATCTGGTCCGCGCCGGAACCAGCGCCGCCGCCTCGACCCGCCGGCCTGGTCCGCCGGCGGCGTCGCCGTACGCGACCGCGCATCCGGGTCGCCGAGCAGCGCAAGGACCTGGTCCACGTCGTCGAGAGCCGCCTCGACGTGCCGCAGCGTACGCAGCGCCGCGAGTGGGGCCTCGTCGTCGATCTCGTCGCGGCGGTGGAAGACCCAGCCCTGGCCTAGGCCGAGTCCGGCCAGCGCCGACGCGATCCCGGTCACGACGACGAAACCCAGGTTGTTCGGGGCGAGCATCGCCGTCATGCCGACGGTGGCCGCCGCGCTGACCGTGGTGGGGACCGCCGACCGCAGCCAGTAGTGTCGGGCCGGGGCCATGCCGGGTGGCAGCGGGGTGCTCGGCGTGCCGGCGGACGGGGTCGCCGCCTGCCGCCGGGTGACCCGGCGGGCCAGTGCCGTCACCGCCCGTCCCGCGGCCTTGGCCGGACGTCCGACGACGTCGCTGGCGAGGGTGCCCTTCCACAACATCCGGCGCAGCCGGCGCCGCGTGCGGAGCGTCTCCCGGTGCCTCTCGGCGTCCGCGAGCAGCTCCTGTCGGGCCCGCTCAAGATCGGTCCTGACCCGCCGCCAGTTGTCGATCTCGCTCGGCGTGCCCGGCGCCAGCGTCCCGGCCTCCGCCTGCCGGGCGAGCCGTTGCCGCGTCTCGGCGGCGACGTGATGCACCTCCGCCAGCGTGGCGTCCCGCCTGCCGTCGGGCCGCTGGCCCACCTCGTGCTTGCGGTCCTCCCGCGCCTGCTTCTCCGGCCGCTCGGCCAGGTGGTCACTCGCCCCGGAGGCGCCCCCCGAGAGCAACGGCTGCGCCAGGCCCGTCGCCGCCCGCGGACCGTACTCGTCGAGCATCATGACCGCCTGGACGAGGGCTCCCAGCACCGCCGGCAGGGTCCGCTTGCGGTAGAAGGGCCACCAGTGCGGCTTCGGCACGGTGGGCGGTTCCGAGGACGGTGCCGGGTCGCCACCCTGCTGGGTGGCGGCGGCCGCCCTCGGGCGTACCCGTTCCCGCTGCCGGTCCTGGTGCGCCTTCGCCGCCCTCGCCAACTCCTCCGCGCCACGCAGCGAGTAGTCCTGATGGGGTTGCGCGATGGCGTTCCCCACCGTGCTGGAGGCCGTCTGGGCGAGCATCAGGGTCAGCGACCGTCCGGCCATGGTGCCCGAGGTCAGGGTGGCGACGATCGACGCGAGCGCACCGAGAATCCGCCCCGGGAAGTACGCGCTCATCGGAGGCGCCCCGGTGTCGGGCAGGTACGGCGCGACGGTCTCGGCCAGCTCACGACGGGCGGCCCGCCCGATCATCAGGCCGAGGGCGTGTTCCCGGGCCCGGTCGACCCGCCGCGTCGCCATCCGCCCGGCAAGCTGTTCGCCGGCGGAGATGACGAGGTCGCGCCGGTCCGACCACGACTCCGGCGGACCCACCCGCAGCGTGTCCACCAGCGCGACGACCTTCGCCCGGATCGCCTGCCGGGCCAGCCGGTCGGAGACCCGGTGCCGGTCCGCCAGATACCGCAGCTGGGCCGCGACCGCCTCGACGGCCCGGTTGTCGGGATCGGTCTCGCCGCGCGCCTGCTGCACCAGGTCGGCCAACGCCGCGGTGGCGTCCAGCCCCACCGCGTCCAGGCTCGCGTCCGGCCGCAGCCGCAGCGACCATCCCTGCCGTGGGTCGCCGGTCAGCGCCACGAAGGTGGGGCTGTCGGTGGGCAGGTCCACCCGCACCGCGACGTCGTGTGTGCTGAACCGGTCGTCGTCCAGCATCACCCGCAGCGTTTTCCCGCCGTCGCGGAGCTCCGCACCGCGCAGGCCCGCGTACCGGGCCGCCTCGGAGGCGACGTCCGACAGCGCGTCCCGCGCCATCCCGGCGTCGGGCTCCGCCCGCTCCCACCGGTGCAGCAGGGCGGCGACCGGTGGTTCCTGCGGCACGGCCCACCGCGACCGACTGATCACCTCCCAGCGTCGGGTGAAGTCCTCCTGCCCCTCCAACACCCCCATCGACCGCAGCTGCCCGGCCAGCCGGGAGTGCTCGGCCTGACGTCGCCTGCGCAGGCGGTTCTCGGTACCCGGGTCGAGCGACCGGCGCCGGGACAACGCGTCGTACGCCCGGGCCTGCGCGACGGCGGCGGTCCACTGCGCCGCCGCCGGACCGCCGAGCCGGTGGGCCTCCTCCGGCACCGGCACGTCCTCGGCCAGGCGGTCGAGCCGACGGCGGGCCCGGCGACCCGACCGCGGCTCGCCGGACGTCGCCTCCACGATGGCCGCGGCGACCCTCGGCGCGATGGCCCGGACGTCGTCACCCAGCGCCCGCGGCACCCGCACCAGGACCGAACCGTCCCGCCGCCGGATCGTCTCGGCCAGCGTCTCGGGCGGCATGAAGTCGAACGCCAGCCGCATCCGCAACGGCGCGCGACCGCGACCACGCGACACCTCGAAGGTGCCGTCCTCGGTGACCCGGACCTGCTGTCCCGCGTACTCGGCCAGGTAGGCCGCGATTCCGTGGCGCAGTGCCCGCCCCGGCCAGTTCGGTTCGTGCAGGGCGGCCCAGTAGCGGCGGGCGGTCGGACCGAGGTTCCGCGTCCGCAGCTGCCGGTCGACGAGTCTCCACCGCCGTTGCGCGGAGCGGCCGTCGCGGGTCGGGTCCAGCCCGAGGTGCTGACGGATCGCCTCGATGTCCCGGACGAGCCTGGTCCACTCGTCCGGCTCGACGGCCACGGCGAGTTGCTGGACCTTCGTCTCCAGGTCGGCTATCCCGCCGATGTCGGACGGGCTGAGCCGGTCCCGGCGCAGCCACCGCGCCGGCAGGTCACCGGGGGTGAGGAGGTTGTCCTGCCCGTGTCCGGGCCCGGCGTGCCACCTCCGCCGCCGCACCGCGGTGACGAGTTCCGCCGCCTCGTGGGCGAGCGTGGCGACGAGGTCGTCGGTGCTCGGGTGGTCCGGCGCGATCGCGATCCGGAACTCGGGCCTGCCGCTCTTCTGGTCGATGACGATCCGGCTCGCGGCCCGCAGCCGGGCACCCGACTCGTCGGTGATTCCCGTCCTGCTGATCCGGACCTGGGCGTCGAACGGCTGTCCCCGGCGGGGATGGACCCGGATGTGCAGCACGCCGCGGGTCCGCTCGGGTAGCGGCTCGATGCCCCGGACGAACGAGTCTCCGCGGGGTACCTGGCCGTCGGTGCCCCCCAGTTCCCACCTGGTCTCCAGGTGCCGGCGCAGCGCGTCGAGCTTCTCCCGGAGATGTTTCCGCTTGGCCGGTTTGGCGGGCGTCGCCATCCGGTCCGCCACCTCGGTGCCGGGGACGACGACGGCGGCGTGGTGCACGACCCCGGTCAGCCGCGCACCCACCAGGGCGGCGGCGCGGTCCACGAGGCGCGGTCCGGAAAGGCCGCTGTTCGCCAGCGCCAGCATCTCCGGGGTGAGGTCCACGGCGCGGGTCCGGCCACCGGCGGTGATCTCGACCACGGAGTCGTCACTCCACCGGGCCCGCACCGCGAGCCGCGGAAGGGCCTCGTCGATCGCCGCCCGGACCCTGGGCGCCTCTCTCGGCGAGAGCCGCCGCCAGGCGGCGTCGTGCGGACGCAGCGGTTCGACCACCTGTCGCAGCTCGTCGGGAAGATTGAGCATGGCGAGCCGGCGATCCGCGTGCCGCGCCGCCGGGGCCGTCGGGTCGGGCACGCCGACACCGATCGCGTCCAGCAGCAGACCGAGCTCGCGTTCCAGGTCGGTCCGGCCGGCGGCCACCTGCCGGGCCAGCAGCACGACCTCGGCGCGGTGGCCGTGGTCGTGCGGACTGAGCTCGGTCCCGGGTGGGTCGCCGTCCGGGGTCAGGCTGTCCCTTGTGGGCGTACGCCTGAACCAGGCGCGGATGCGGTTCACCGGGCCGCGCTCGTGCAGCGCGTACGCCTCGCTCTGCTCGTGCAGGATGATGCGCCGGAGCTGGTCGGGGTTGGTGATCTCGTCCGACACCACGACCCGGACCTCGGGCGACCCGCCGGCGGGTTGACGGTCGGCGGAGGTGATCTCCTCCCGGTACGCCCGGATCCCCGGCGGTGTCCGGCCGACCTCGAACCGGAGCCGTGGAAGCTCCGACGTCGGCGGCACCAGCACGTTGTCGTCAAACGTCCCCTCCAGGCCGGGGACCGACAGCATCGCCTGCCTGAGCGCCGCGGCCGCCTCGTCGGGAGCCGGTCCGGACGGGTGCGCCGGGGCTCCGGGCATCTCCCGCGCGGTGTGTGACGTGTCCGGCGGAGCGCTCGGACCCGCGTCGGGTGGCGGGAGCGCCGGACGCACCGCGGCGGGCAGACCGGAGTCGGCCGCCGGGTTCCGGTCCGCCCGGCCCTGCAGCGCCGGATCCAGCTCGCCGAACCGCTCGTCGAACGTCCAGGTCCGGCCGTGCTCGCCGGTGGTGAGCCGGCGCCTGATGTCGTCGACGTCCGAGGCGAGGAGCCGGAGATGCGCCTGCCCGACGGTGCCGATGTGGGGCAGGCGTATCCGCCGGACCACCCGGTCGCCCGTCGTGCCGCGGCGTACCACGGTGATCGTCACCTCGTAGGCGACGTCGACGACGACGTGCGACAGCTCGCCCTTCCAGTGCAGGTTCGTCTCGTCGCGGTCTCCCCGGGTCGTCGAGGAGGTGCTGCTCGACTGCGCACCGCCGGACAGCTGCACCCTGACCCCCACGCCGCCGTCCTCGGCACCGGGCAGCTTCATGGCACCGGACCTGCTGACCGGCGACGGCCAGGTATGGGTGTCCGACAACGTGGAGGTCTGCTGGCCGCGCTCGATACGGCCGATCTCACCCACGCCGATCGGTTCGGCTCGCAGGTTGGACGCCCGGGCCCGGACGTTCACCACCGCCATGCGGGGCCCACGTACGTGGGCGTACCGGCGGCGGCCACGGACGAACCTCCGTTCCGGGACCGGCACCGTCAGGATGTCGGATCCGCTGTCACCGAACATCTGCAGCAGGTCCGCGTTGCCGGTCAGCGGGTTGAGGGCCGCCTCGAGCTGCGACTGGTAACGCCTCATGCCCCGCGGGCCGAGGAGATCCGGGCGGGCAAGCCTGCTGCGGATGGCTTCGATCAGTTTTCCGTACTGCACGACGTCCACGCCGAACCGCGACGGCAGCGACACGGGGCGCACGTCACGCGGCCGGAACGGCCCCGTGGGCTCCGACCGTGTCGGCGGCACCATCTGGCTCACCGGCACCATCTGGAGGAAGGCGACACCGAACCGCAGGGTCGACTCGACCGGACGGGTGCTGACCAGTCCGACCGGATCGATCGCGTCGTCCACCACCTCGGGCTCGGTACGCATGATCGCCTCAGGGGTGCGCTCGATCTCGGAGACGGAGACCGTGCTGACCAGCACACCGGTTCGCCGAACCAGGATGACGCCGTCATCGCCGCCGCTGCTGCGCTGCAGGAGCGTGTCCTGTCTGGTCACCGATCCATCGATGTCGCGGCCGATGTTCGTGCCGACGTCGGCACCCGGCGGTCGCGACTCGTCGGAGTTCCCCGCAGGACTGCCGTTGCCGAACACATCTTCGGCGAACAGCGCGCCGGAATGCCCCTCGACGCCGGCCGAGCGGGCGGAGGACTCACCACGGCTCGACTCCTCGCGGCTGTAGTGATGGTCGATCAGTTCCACGGTCGGTTCTCGGCCGACCGTACGTCCCTCATCGAGGTCGACAATCTTGATACTGATGGTGAGCAGCCCCGTCTGGTAGCCTCCGAGGGCAACCCGGGTGCTGATCTTCCACTCGTTGCCGTCGACGACCAGATCGAAGAGGCTCTCCCAGCGTCTTCCGGACAGTTCGGCTGCGATCCGCTCACCCAGACCGGGCGTCCGCGACAGCGCGTCCGGCGCAACGGTCTTGATCTGCCGCAGCACCTGGTCGAAGAGCTCGATGTGCTCCGGCGACCCGCCGGACGACGGCGACGGCACCTGAGCCGGCGGTCGCCGGACCACCTGCGCGGGCGGGGACACCGGAGCGGGTGAGGACCCCGGGACGGGCTGGGAACCCGAGGCGGACGGAGGCGCCGGCGCGGGAGAGCCGGAACCGGCCGTCGCCCCCGCAGCGGGATCACCGGAACCGGCCGGTGCGGACGACCCTGCCGCGACCGGGCCCGTCGCCATGGAACGGGTACCGACCTCGGCGACGTGCTCCCGGCCCCTGTGGAGCGGAAAGAGCACCACGTCCTCGATGCCGGTGGCGCCGATCTGCTGGCGGTACCGGTCCGGCAGGCGCAGCCCGGCGTCCTCGGGCGGCACGGGTGGCAGGGCGAGACCGTGCTCGAGCAGGTAGTCGATCTGGTCCGCCGGCTCGGTGACGTTCTTCGGGATGTCCGCGTCCGGGAACGCCTCCATGAGGCGTGCCGCGAGCCGCCGCGCCAAGCCGTCCTTGGTGTCGAAGCGCTCGCTGGCCAGGTCGTCCGGCTGTGGGCCACCGTGCTGTCGCAGCTGCGCGCGGTACCGTCGCAGCACCCCGACCGCGACGTGCCGGTCCAGGTGCAGGTACCCGCTGGCGTACCGCGCGATGGCATCCGCCACCTGGTCCATCGGGACCGGCAGCTCCCCGTCGACCCACAGTGCCAGCGCCTTCGGCTCCGACCAGACGCGCACCACGGTCAGGCCGTCGACCCGCTCCGACCCCTCTCCCGGGTCGCCGGTGACCCGGGCGGCGAACGGAATCCGGTAGACGTAGTGGTTGACGATGTTGACGGCTATCCGCTCACGACCTCGACCCCTGGTCGTCGTCTGTGAGACGCCCGCGACGCGGTCCCCGGAGAGGTCGCCGCCGGCCAGATAGGTGACCCGGCCTTCCAGGCCGCGGCTCCGGTCGCGGCTGTGGGACACGCCGTCGCTGACCAGCGCGAGCTTGACGTCCCCGATGTAGGCCTCCGGCCAGGATCCCACGAACTCCGCGGGCTTGGTGTCGAACTCGACGGACACACCGGCCGGCCCCGGCGTGCGCAGCAGCCCCAGATCCACCAGGGTGTTGGTGTCGTACGGGAGGCCCAGGAGCGGTCCGTCGTTGACCGTCAGGGCGCCCGCGTCGAACATGGCGCGCAGCTTCTGCATGCCGCCGCGGGACGTGCCACTGCGCGTGAGCACCTTGCGCGCCGCGCCGAGCAGTCCACGCCCGTCGATGGCCACCGTCTTTCCGAGCCGTTGGGCGCGGGGCGAGGGCGGCCGGTCCGGCGGCGGCGGATCGGGCAGCTGCCGCTGCGCGGTCTCCGGGAGCAGGTCGGCCGGCAGCAGCACCGTGGCCGAGCCCTGGCTCGTGGCGGCCAGTTCCGGTTTCGGGGGATGTTTCGATTCCGGGGAATCCGGCACCGGCGTGGTCTGCTCGTCATCGTCGTCGAGCAACCACGCCGTCAGCTCGTGTTTGACGGTGAACACCGCCGTGTCCCCGGTTCCCTCGATGAGGGTCATCTGGTTGTTCTGCAACCTGTCGGTGACACTGACGCTGCCCGTCGTGTCCCCGGACCAGTCGACATTTGCTCCCGGTCCCGGTGGGGCAGGGTCCTCCAGGCTCGCGTTGCCACCGACGACCGCCACGCCCACGCCCTCGTTGACCTCGACCGTTCGCGTGGTGATGCTCGACGAGAGGCTGCGACGGACGACACCCTCGCCGGGCGTGGTTCCCTCGAAGGTCCACTCGCCCTGTCTGAGCCGGACCATGATCGTGACGTACCTCGGTGGGCGGCCGGTACGGTGCTGGATGAGGTCGACGGTGACCCCGTCCTGCGACGCCTGGTTGTAGTGCGCCTCCAACCACTCGGCCGAGATCGCGTTCACCGCCTGCAGGTTGTTGAGGTCGTCGACGATCCGCTCCGCGGACGGCCACTTCCCGTCGGGATACACCGGAAAGCCGTCCTGGTCCACCTCCGGCAGCAACCCCCTCCGGGTCAGTTCCGCCTGCACCCGGGCTCGCAACCCGTCCGGGCCGTCGACGCCGGTCAGGTCCCAGGCGATGCCGGGTCCCGAGCCGGGCACCTGGCCGGGCCCGTTGCCGAGGAACACCGGCGGCTTGGCGTCCCGACCCGGCGGCGGTTGGGACACCGGGGCGTCGCGCAGGCGCACCGTGCCGTCGGGATCCCGCTGGACGGCCTCCGCCGCCACCGGCAGGCCGTACCGGTAGGCGTCCGACTCGGTCATCCGGAACAGCGCCTCGCCCGGCACGGGCCTGAGGTGAATGGGGGTCGGCCCCTCCTTGTCGAAGCGGTGCACGACGATCTCGTGCCGCAGCGGGATGCGGTAGCCCTGGGTGTATCCGGTGGCGCGCCGGTCGCTCACATCGGTGTTGCTGAACTCCGCCGAGAACCCGTCGCTCCAGCCGCGGCTTCCGTCGAACCTCGGCACGGCGCGCACCCTGGCGATGAGTTCACCGATCCTGCCGGCGATGTCCTCCAGCCGGGTGCCCTCGACCAACCTCCCGATCGAAAGCTCGGGGGCCAGCTCGGCCACACGGCCGCCGCCGGCCGTCGAGCCACCCGCGGTGTTGGCGAACGCCGTTCGCAACCGCTCCAGGTAGTACTTGAGAATCGGCCGGCCCACCATCTTGGCCTTCGTGCGGTCCGGCACCGTGCGGATCATGACCCGCGCCACCGGCTTGCCGTCGTCGGTGAGCACGGTGCTCAACCCGTACGGCTGGTTGGCCGCCTGCGCCAGCCGGGCCGGATACTCCTCGAACAGGAACACCGACAACTGCCGGGCCGGCGTGTCACCCACCTTGCGGTTGCCGTGGTGCAGCGTCGACAGGATCGCGTTGTAGGCGCGTGGTAGACCGGTCAGCCCGGTCACCGAGTGCTCGGGGAACCGGTCGTCACGCTCCTTGGGGTCGATCCGGACCACATTGGTCGGAGGCGGTTCGGTGTACGGGTGTGGCACCCATACCCGCGCCGACAGTGGGTCGTCGGGAGCACCCTCTGCCAGTTGGGCCCAGTCGCTCCACCCGTCCCCCCGTCCCGACTCCTGGGCCCGGCGCAGCGACTCGGCGGTGCGGACGCGGATCTCCCAGTGACCGGCAACGTCGACCAGTACCCCACCGAGCCGGTTGTCGCTGACCTGGCCGGGCAGTGCGTAACGGTCACCCTTGCCGAACGTCGAGAAGCGTCGGGAGAAGCCGGCACCGACTCGAAGCTTGAACCAGTCGCCCAGCACCTCCCGCACCGCGTCCCACCAGGGAGCCCATCCCGGCGGTATGAGGCTGGGGCTCAGCGTGACCGACGACCTCAGACCCAACCTTTGGTTGACGCCGACCCGGAGGCCGCGAGTCCCCGGGGGATGCTGCGGCAACTGCCCCAGGATCATCCTGTTCATCTTCGCCGCCGGCTGGGGAACCTCGACGGGCAGATCGGGCGAGACGAACCTGATGTGTACCTCGGCGTCCGAGCCGACCTGGAACACCGTCCCGTCGTCACTCGTCACGTCGCGCCAGCGAATCAGGAGATCACGTTCCCAGCGCTCCGGCGCGAGCTCCGCCGCGGCGGCGGTCGGCGCCGCGTCCGACCGGCTCTCCGCCAACATGTCGTGGATCTTCTTCGCCAACGCCCGACGGAACGGTAGGTCGCCGTCGGCAACGGTGGCGTGCAGCGCGACTCTCGGCATCGCCTGCTCGAGGCGAGCCTGGTACGTGCGGTACTCCCTGCTCGCCGCGTCCACCCGATGCAGGAAGTCGCCAACCGCCGCGGACCGCTGCGTCGCGTCCGCGATGTCGAGCTGCGGCAGGCGGGCCACGAGCTCCGTGAACCGCTCACCCGCCGCCTTCGCCGCATCGGCGGCCGCGTCGTAGGCCTCGGCCCGCCGTTTGTATCGGGCGGCATCGTCCTCGGCGATCCGCAGCTGCGCATCCGCCGCCCGTCTGCGGCGCCATGCCAGGCTGTCGTGGCGGGCCCAGTCCTCGCGGCGCAGCTCGGCGTCCGGCTTCTCCCTGGCCTCGTCGCGCAGGTCCTGTCCGCGCTTCTCCCTGGCCTTCTTCACCTGCTCGTCCGCGTCCTGTTGGGCCCTGCGGATCTCCTCGGCCCGGGCACGCAACGCCTGCTCAGCCTTGGCCAGCCGGTCGGCCAGCGACCGAACGGGCTTGTCGAGCCTGTGGACCAGGGCGGCGTACTCGGGAACGGCGCCGCCGGACAGCTCCTGCTGTACCTTCCCGACCTCGATAACCAAACTACTGAAATGGCCGTTGAGGGTCCCAGACCGCAGCTCCGCCACCTGCGGGTCGTCCTTCGGCCTCTCCGTCTGCCGGACCAGACCCACCGCCAGCGCGGTCAGCTTGCTCTCCTGCGGGGCGTTCGGCCAGTGCTCGGCGAGAATCTCCCGGGACGCCTGCTCGACCGCCTCACGCAGCGCGGCCGCGTGGCCACCCTGCGATGCCGACGAGTCCGCGTGCATCCGGCCGAGCACGACCAGGGCACCCTCCAACGGTGTCCGGTCACCCGACCGCCCCGCCACGGCGGCTCCGAGCCGGGCCGCGGCCTCGGCCCGGAGCCAGGAGAGGTCCTGGCCCTCCGCCAGTCGCGACCGCAGCAGATCCCGCAGCCCGGCGTGGAAGGCCCCGGGCAGCTCCACCTCCTGACCGTCGCTACGGGTCAACCTGATCGGCGCACCCGGTGACGGGTCCGTCGAAGGGGTCTGCACCTCCAGCTCGCCGAGCAGCGGCAGCGACTCGACGATCACCCGGTCGACCAGTCGAGGAACGAGTTCCCGGCGGAGATCGTCCGACAGCGGTTCGTTGCGCAGCCCATCCAGATCGGCCGCCGACAGGCCGTCGAACAGGGTCCGTAGCATGCGGTCGTACTCGCCACGCCGGCTCGGCAACGCCCGCTGCCGCAGACGGGCGAGGATCTGGGCCGTCAGCAGGTCGCTGCCCCCCGACCCCGTGTCGCCCTGGCGGACGACCTGACGGACGATCTCCACGGTGGCCCGTACCCGCAGCCGCTCGCCGATGTCACCGGAGTCGACAAGCCTGTCGATCATCTCGTCGGCGTCCGACAGGTCGATCGCCTTCCCACCGCGGGTCCGCAGCTCGCCCGGCCTCGGGGGCCATCCGCCGGTCCGCGCACCGGACCGCGTCAGCAGACCGACGTCGACGACGTCGTCGACCGCCTGCCGGAGGGCCTCGTCCACCTCCTGCCGCCGCGCCGAGGCGCGCCACGGCGCCTCCGGGGCGGCGAGGTCCCGCAGCAGCTTCTCCGTCTCGTCCGGGTCGAGCGCCGGGCCGCCCCCCGCGGCCGCCGGATCGACCACCTCCCGGACGAGCCGGCCCAGGGCCGCGTCGCGGGTGGCGTCGGTTGTCGCCCCGGTTGCGCCGGTGCCCGACGGAACAGGCCGACCGACCCCGAGCCGGTCGAGCAGCCGGCCGATCCGCCGGTCGTACTCGGCATGGCGGCCCTGCGCCGACCTGGCCCGGTCGACCAGCGCGGTGCGCAGTTCCGCGACGTCCTCCGGCCGGAACGCCACCCGCGAGACCGTCCGCGCCGCCGCGGCCTGCGCGGGGTCCTGGCCCAGCAGCCGGCGTACCCGGGCGAGCGGCCGCCGGCCGCCAGAGACCTCCCAGAGGGTCTCCGCGACCAACTGGGCCACGGCGTGCCGGACGACCGACGGCCGATCCTGGACCGGGATCGTCGGCGAGACGGCGACCTCCACCTCGGGTACGCCGTCCGGGGTCTGCCGGTCCGTCCTCCGGGTCACCGCCACGGCGTCCGCGAGCGGCTCGGAGACGACCCGGAACGCGACGGCCGGGGCGTGGCTGCCCTCGCCCGGCTCGGCCACCAGCGTTTCCAGGTCGGGATCGAATCGCAGGGTGTACCCGCCGGGCGTCGGGGCGTCCCCGTGGGCCAGTGCCTCCGCCAGGCTCCGCAACGCCGCCAGAGCGTCCGTCCGGGCGCCGGCCGGGTCGGCCGGGGCGCCGTGGTCGGGCAGACCGGTCACCGACCGCGGCGACACGGCCAGGTCGGGACGCGGTCCGGGTGGGGCCGGCGTGCCCGACCCGGACGAACCGGTCCGGGCCGGGGTGAGGCCCGATCCCGGGTCGCGGCCGACGGACCGGCGCCGGGACGTCCACCGTCGGGCTTGCGTCGCCCGTTCAGTCAGGCCGGTGAGCCAGACCCTGACCGTGGCGTCCAGGTCGGACGCCCTCCTGGGCAGGTTCGCCGGGTCCGGGAACGTCCCCGCACCGAGCAGGGAGATCCGGATGGGACGCTGCGCCGGACCGGGTCCCCGCCGGCGCCGGACCGGGGTCAGCCGCAGGACCGCGTCCGAGCCGAGCGACACCCGGTAACCAGAGACGTCGATGGTGGGCAGCACCCGTACGACCGACTCCAGGAACCGCCGCTCCACCGGGGACAACCCGCCCAGCGCCTCGGCGATCTCGTCCACGACGGCCACCTCGCCGCCCGGGACGTCCGGACCCTGACCGGTCGGCGAGAGCTGTCCCGCCCCCGCCGCCGGGACGACGGCGGTGGAACCCGCCGCCGGACCCGCACCGCGCCCGTCCGGTCCGACACCACGGGCGCGACGACGTTCGACGTCCGTGACCCACTCGCGCAGGTGTGGGGAGAGGAGACCACGGCCGGCCTGGTTCGGCGCCGGCCCGTACTCCGTGGCGAGTAACCCGAACCGCTCGGCGAGGGCCTCGAACTCGGCGTCCAGTTCGTCGAGCAGCCGGTCGAAGTTCTCCAGCACCTCGTTCGGTTCGGCGCGGTCCACCGCCGCCGCCCGGCGTGCCGCGACCCGCTCCCGCAGCACCGCGAACCCGTGCAGCTCACCGACGTCCGGCAGCGCGGCCCGCTCGGCCTCGCTCAACCGGCTGTCCCGGTCGGCGGAGCGGGCGACGCCGAGCTGCCGCCCGAGTGCCGGCAGCGCCCGGTCGACGGCCAGCTCGACCCCGGTGACCGGCTGCCGGTCCAACGCGGGCAGTGCCGCGAGGTCGAGAGTCGGTACGGGGACCGTCACGGACCTGTGCCCCGCCCCGTCCGGTCCCGGATCGGGCAGGGTGACCGCGACCTGCCCATCGGGCTGCAACGCGGCGGCCCGGACCAGCCCGGCCGTCACCGGGGAGGCCGTGAACGCGGTGAGCGCGGCCTCGGCGGCGGCGATCTCTCGCAGCCGGTCGTGGTCCGGATCCGGTCGTCGCGTCCCGTCCTGGCCCGGGGTGAGGAGGTCGACCAGGTAGCGCTCGTACGCGGAAAGCGGCGGCTCGGCCGGGTCGGACCAGACGGTCGGCGGGCGGCCCTCGACCAGGTTCCGCATCCGCTCCTCCAGCGGTGCCCGCAGCGACGCCAGTCGGCTGTCGAGCGCCAGCTGGTGAAGCCGGGCCAGAGCCTTGAACCGCGGTACCGGGCGGACGTCCCCAAAGCGGCGTGGGGGGTGGAGCTGGTCCACCACCGCCTCGGCGACCAGGGCCGGCAGGTGCGCGCCGCGACTCCCGACCTGGTCCCGGTCGACCGCCGGCAGACGGACGTCGACCTGCTCGCCGTCCGGGGTCAGCACCGCGAGTGTCTGCCGGTCGACCCACCACGCCGTACGGATCAGCCCGGCGGCGCGCAGCGCGGGAACCACCAGGCTGTCGGCGAGCTGACGCACCTCCTCGGACGCGGTGGTGGCGGACAGCGGCGCGACCGGCGGGTTCGCCCCGGGCGGGATGGGACCAGCCGCCGGCGACGAGGGCCGGCTCGCATCCGCGGCGAGCCGTCGCAGGTGGACCCGGACCTCGTCGCCGCCCAGCACCCCCGCCACCCCGGCGTCGAACGTCTGGCGCGGATGCGTGCGGGACGACGCCGGACCGTCACTGTTCACGCTCACCAGGACGCCGGCCGTGACGAGCTGGCTGACCTGCTGCACCGGGTCCGGCACCCCGCCGGTCCGGCCGTCGGAGGTGATGGTCACGTCGAGCACCACGCCCCGGCGGGCCAGCTCCGCCGTCAACTCCGGGTCCTCGGCGGCCTGGACGCCGTTCCGGATCCGTACCGGGTCCCACTCCAGGGCGGCCCGGATCCCCGCCGGCCCGGCCGACTCGCCCACCTGCACGACCAACCCCAGGCCGCCGGCGCGGGCGATCCGGAACACCTCCGCGTACGGCGCGAGAGAGTCGGCGGAGATTTCTCCGCCCAGCCCGAACCCGACCACTCCCCGGTCGCGGTACGCCACGGCCCACCGTGCCACCTCCTCGGCCACGGCCGGCTCGGTGCCGGTGGAGATCTCCGGGGTGAGGCGGACGACGATGCCGTACCGCTCCGCCGCCTCGGCGATCGCGCTGGTGTAGCCGTTGAACACGGCCCGCCAGTCGACACCGTCGGAGACCGCGTCAGCCGGGGCGAAGGTCATCTCCGTGTACACGACGCCCTGTTCGGCCGCGGTCCGGGCGTACTCCAGCATCACCTGGCGGAAGTCCGACTCCGTCCGCAGCGCCTGCCGGACCAGGCGCGAGACGTCCTGGGGGTCCGAGTAGCGATCGGCGAGCTGCGCCGCGGTGTCGGCCCCGAGGTCGACGCCGTTGCGGCGCGCGATCTCCAGCAGCGTGCCGGGCGGCACCGCCCCCTCGGGGCGCGCGTCCAGGACGATCCTCGGGCTCTCCCGTTGCAGCTCGAACCTCGGATCCGGAGAGACCGGCAGGGGTGCGGCCGGGGCGCCCAGCGCCGGAACCCGCCCGGTTCCGGTCCCGACCCCGGCCGGTCCGGCTTCGTACGCCGCCGGTCCGTACGGCCGTAGCTCCCGCCGCAGCCGTTCCCGTTGGCCGAGCTCACGGGCGGAGCGCAGGGCGTCGACGAGGTCCCTGCGACCGGGCGCCGCACGCCGCACGGCCTTGGCCAGCTGCCGATACCGTCGGGGCGTGGCAAGCGCCCCGGTGCGCTCCAGGAGGTCGGCGATCCGGCGCCTGCTGCGCGCCTCGGCGGCTGTCAGCTGGTCCAGCCGGGCTGACAGTTCCGGTACCGCGGAGGGATCCGGACGTCTGTCCGGCCCGAAGAGGTCGGCGTAGCTGGGAATTTTCCTCGGTTCGACACCCTCGGGGACCGTGGGTTCCCGCCCGGCGGCCCAGTCGCGCAGCATCATCACATCGCCGCGCTCCCGGACCAGCGCGCTGTGCTCCTGCAGCTCCCAGCGGAGCTCGGCGAGGTCGGCCGCCCTGTTCTCCTCGGCCGGGGAGGGTCGTGCCCACCGACGGCGCCGCAGGCGCCGCTCCCGTTCGACCGCCCGCGCCACCCCGGCCACGATCGCCGCCCCGACCACCCTGGTCAGGTCGGGCTGCCGCGCGCCCAGCGGGGCGATCCGGTCGATGTCGAGCTCCAGCTCGGTGATCAGCGGCGATCCCGGTCGGCCGTCCGCCACCCGCACCACGATCCCGTCCGGTGACCCGGTCGGGTCGAACGGAGGCCGCAGCGTGAGCCGGATCCGCGTGGCCTGACCGCCCGGCGGGCTGGCCACCAGCAGGTCGCCGTCCAGGGTCAGCCAGTCGCTCCGGTCCACCGCGCGAAGCGCCGCCTGGTGCACCGCGTCGACGTGCGCCGTGACCCCCGACCGGACGACCTCGTCGGTGCTCCGGGACTGGACCGTGTCCGGACCGGGCTCCGGGCGCGGCGACCGGGTGACCGGGCCGCCACGGTGCGGGTCGCGGTGCAGGTCCTCGATGGCGCGCAACTGTCCCACGAAGGCGCGCCGCCGCTGTTCCAGCCTGTCCCGCTCGGTGCGGGCCTCGGCCTCCAGCCGGTCGGCCGTGGCCTCCAGCCGGTCCGCCCGTCTCGTCAGCGCCTGACGCGCCTGCGGCCGCCGGCCGGCCAGGTCGCGGATCTGCCCGGCCCGGTACCGGGCTATGTCAGCCTGGACCGCCAGATCCAGCACGGCACCGCGATGGTCGAGGAGGACCTGGTACGCCCGCCGGGCCCGCGCCCACGCCCGGCGCAGCGCCTGGTGCTCCGCGAGCCGGGCCGCCCACTGACCGGTGGTGTCCTGCGCCGGATCCTGCCGTCTCAGCCGCCTCTCGGCCTCCGCGTGCGCCGCGATCACGGCGTCGAGCCCGTGTTCGAACTCGGCCCGGGCCATCGCCGCGGCCCGCCTCGCGTTCGGCAGCACGTAGTCGTCGAGTTCGCCCAGACGCGCCAGAAGTTCGGCGCGCTCGTCCGGATCTGCGGTCTCGTTCAGCGCCCGAACCGCCCGGGCCCGCTCGACCTCGTACGCGTCCAGTTGCTCGCGCCGCTCAAGGTACGACTCGTACGCCACACGGACGGCGCTCGCGGAGATGACGTCGGTCCCGAATGCGGGCCCGCGTTCGGGACCGGGACCGGCGACCGACTGGCCCGGGCCGGAGGAAGGGCCGGCCACACCGGGATCGGGGTGCCCACCGGCCGGGGCCGGGGTCGGGGCCGGTCCCCGGGGGACCACCGCCTGGCCCGCGTCGGCGGCGCGGTATCCGGGCGCCACCGTCTCCTCGGCCAGCGCGACCGACCTGCGCCGTGCCAACGCCGGGTCCGGCCCCGGCCCGAACCGGTCGGTCACCAGCCTTCGGAGCCGGTCGTCCCGCAGGTCCTCGGCCAGAGCCCACGCCTGCTGGGGGGTCAGCCGCTCCAGCCGTTCCTGGAACCGTCGGCGCACCTCCTGCCTGGCCGGCTCGAACCGCTGGTCAACGGGCAGGCCCGTCCGGTGACGCTCGGCGAGGGCGTACGCGGCGAGGGCGTCCGCGCTGGCGAACCGGGGTTGGTCACCGTTGTGGCCACCAAGCGCTGTTCCGATCTCGGTGAAGAGCAGCCGGCTCAGCTCGTCGAGGGCCAGGGTGGACAGTGCCGTGCCGTACAGCCCGCTGTGCGACAGCCGGAGCAGCAACGGCCGGACATCCACCTCCCGGGGCGCCGCGTCGCCGACCCGCACCCGGATGTGCTCGCGATCGGCCCAGGTGAGGTCGACCGTCACCGGCCTGCGTCGCGGATGCGGGCCGGTGGCGCCGACCAGGGCCAGCTCGGTGAACGCCTCGGTCAGCGCGGTGCTGGTCCGCGTCTGCTCGTCCGGCAGCAGGTCGGTGCGCCAGGCTGCGTCATGGGGAAGCAGCGGGTCGACGATCGCGCGTTCGTCCGGGCTCAGGTTCAGCAGCTCCAGCCGCTTCGGCGCGTACGCCGCCTCCGGGTCGTCCCGGGTCGGCGTACCGACACCGAGGCTGTCCAGGAGCAGGCCGAGCTGCCGTTGGACCTCGCGGGCGGCAAGGTCCCGGTTGGCGGCCCGGTGCTCGGCCAGCTCCCGCGCCAGATACCGCACCTCGGCCCGGTGGCCCTCGTCGTGCGGCGTCAGTGTGGTGGCGTTCGGGTCGGCGCCGCGGGCGAGGGCGTCGGGCTGGCCGGCGCCTCGTGTCCGGCTGCGGATCAGCCGGCGGGTCCGCGCCACGAAACCGCCGGCACGCAGGGCCGCATGCTCGGCGAACTCGTGCTCGATGATCCGGTTGAGCCACACGTCGCGCTGGGACCAGCCGGGTTCGAGCCGCGCCCCGGCCGGCAGCCGGTTGGAGATGACGACCCGGACGACCAGGCTTCCGTCCGCCAGGCGCTCCGGCGTGCTGCTGCGCTGCGCCCGGATCCCCTCCGGCGTCGGGGCCACGGTGAAGAGCAGGTCGGGTCCACCGTCCGGCGCCGGAACCCGCGCGGTCCCGGCCCCCGGATCGAACCGCACCGGACCGAGAAGGCCCGTGTCCACCCGGTGCTGCAACACCGCCCACAGGCGTTCGAAGATGCCAGCCGGATCCGCCTCGCCCACCCCGGCCGGCGCGCCCGGCTGCTCGACCGCGGTCCGCGAGGTGTCGGTGGGTGCCGGGCCGGTGCCGACCAGCTCGGGAACCCGCGTCGGGTCCCGGCGCACCTCGCTCTGCGGCGTCGGCCGGCCCGGCTCGTTCCCCGGCGGCGTGCGCCGCCCGGCGGGCCGGCCCACGGCCCCCCTGGCGTCGGAGTCGGGCGGCAGGCGTAGCGGTGACCGGTCGTCCCGCGGTGTGGCGTCCGGCGTCGTGGCCGCCGACCGGGGTCGCTGCGGGCTGCCGTCACGCGGCCCGCCGGTCCGGCCGGCGACCGGCCGCGCTTCCCGACCGGGCGCGGACGACGGATCCGGCGCCGGGGTCGGCGTACCGCCCCGGGTGTCCGTGGTGGCCGTACCGCCCCGGGTGTCGGTGGTGGACGTGGTGGGCGTGCCGGCCGCGGTGGAGGGAGTGGAGGTACCGCCCGACGCGGTGGGGGTGGTCGTTCCGGTCGAGGGGGACGGGGTGGCGGTCGTGCCCGTCACCGGGGCCGGGTGCGACGGGGCGGACGCAACGATCGGGTTCGACGGAGCGGGCGGGGTGGCGACCACACCGGTGCCCGCCGCCGAGGCAGCGGCGGCCGGGATCTGCGACCCGAGCGGTACGGCCGGCTGCGTACCGCCGACAGGCGCGCCGGATCCGACACCGGTCGCCACCGTTCCGGGTTGGCCGGCCGGACCCGCCGCCGGCGCGACCTGGCCGACGCCGGAGTCCGCGGTGGGCGTGGTGACCCCGGAGACACCTGGTGCGCCCGTATCGGCGAGGTGGGGTGCACCGGTGCCGGTCACCGGGGCGGTGGCGGTGTCGCCGGCGATGTCCGTGCCGCTAGACGCGCCCGGCACCTCCGTACGGCCCGGCGACGGCCGCGACGGGCCATGCTCCGCGCCGTCCGACGGATCCGCGGTCCGGACGTCTGGACCGTCGCCGGTCCGGACGTCCGAACGGTCGCCGGTCTGGCCGCTGGTGTCGGGGCTGCCCGGGACGGGGTTCTCGGGCGTGCCCGATCCGGTCGGCGCGCCGCCCACCTGGCGCGTCTGCTCCCCCGACGTGGGCGACCCGACGTGTCCGTTCTGGCTTCCGGCACCGCCGGACGACGCACCGCCGGCCGACCCGCCAGAGCCCGTCGAACCGCCGGCACCGCCACCCACCGTGCCGCCGGCACCACCACCGGAGCCCACCGGAGCACCAGCACCGGCCGACCCGCCGGACCCCGTCGAACCACCGACACCACCCGAGCCCGCCGGAGCACCGCCACCCGCCGTGCCGCCGGCACCACCACCCGTCGGCGTCGTCGTGGTGGTCGTGGTCGTGGTCGGTGCGGTCGTGCCCGTCGCCGACGGCGTACCGCCCGGATCCGCCGAGGGGGATGGTGAGGAGTCGAACACGGTTGGCAGGCCGAGCGCCTCGCCAATCTTGTCGTAGGCCTGGTGGGCCCGGTCGCCGAGCCGTTCCCGGATGCCACCCGCGACGACCTCGCCCAGCCCGGGGACGAAGTCACTCGGGTTGACCGGTCGGCCGTACACCAGACTGTTGACCGTCGCGTTGCCGACGCTGTTGGCGAACGAGTCGTGCACACCCTCGAGGAGGGTGTCGCCCACGCCCTTCACCACCGGGTTGTCACCGAGGGCGCGCTTGCCGAGGTGGAGCGCCGGTGCGGTGAGCTGGCCCGCGACGCCTCCCGCCGCGCCACCCAGGGCGCTGTCCCGCAGCAGCGTCGGGTCGAAGCCGTCGCGGGTGCCCTCGAGGATCTGGGCGGCCTGGGCGAGGATCGAGGTGAGCACCTCCTGCAGCGCCTCCTCCAACCCCTCCTTCACCACCTCGCGTGCGAAGGTGCGCGACAGCGTCTGCATCAGTTGCCTGGCGGCGCGCACCACCGCGGTGCGGGCGATCGCGATCGGAGCGGACCCGAGCAGCGCGGCGAACCCACCGGTGAAGAAGCTCGCGACGAGGATCGCCGCCAGCTCGACGCAGCACCACAGCACCGACAGCACGATGGAGTACTTCTCGTACTCGATGGCGAGCGCGGCCTGGTCGGCCTGCTCGGCGAGGCCGTCGGCACCCTTGGACAGCTCGTGCACGGCGCTGAGGATGTGGTGGGCCTTCAGCCGGAACGCCTCGGCGTCGGGACCGTGCCACAGCGCGGCCAGGTCGTTGAGGGACATCGAGGTGTCCTGGCCGTACGCCTCCAGGTCAGCCTTGAGGGCGCGCCACTCCTCCGCCTTCGCCCTGACCTGGTCCTCGTCGGTCAACGGCCAGGCCGATCCCCCGGCGATGGGTGCGACAACGTACGTCCAGACCCACTCCCACCAGCCCAGGTCTGGCTTCTCAACACCCATCTAGGTCAGACGGAGACATTCACACCTGTCTGTCCGAAGGTCTTTCCGGACCTCCGGTCCGCCTCGGCCAGGGACTCGAGTGCCTGCACGGGTACGTCGCTGCCCTCCGCGATCGCGCCGAGGATCCGACGTACTGCCGTCGCGAGTCCGCTGCTCGCCTCGGCGTACATCGCCGCCGCTTCCTCCGTCACGGCGTCGCCGGGCACGAAGGGGCTGGAGGAGGCAATGCCCTGAACCCGGGCCGCGATGTGGTGGCCACGGTCGGCCGCCGTCCTGAAACGCGCGGCGGCGGACTCGGCACCAGGCTGGACCCTGATCGTGGTCATCGTCCTCACTCCCCCATGAACGGCATCTGACGCCGGAACCGCTCCATCGCGCCGGTGAGGTCGCCGTCGGCGTACTGCTGAAGGACTTCCTCGGAGGCGAACGGGCGGCAGATGTCCATGACCCGCCGCCGTGCCTCCTCGCTGGCGACCTCAATGGTATCGAGAATCGTCGCCGCGAGGCGGTCCGCGTCCGGCTCGCGGTAGATCCGGGGATCCAGGAACAGGTCACGTGGCCTGCCGTCACTGCCCACGGTGACCCGCACCAGTCCGTCGCGCGACACGGCGGTCACCCGGACCTCCGCGAGCTTCTCCTGAAGTCCGAGCATCGATCCCGTCATCTGGCGGAGCCGGTTGCCGAGCTCCTCCGCCTGGGCGCGCATCGCGCGCACGGTCTCGGGGTCGATCGTCATGAGATGACGGTACGCTGCGGGACGTGCGAGGAAAAGCCGGATGTGGACCGCGCGTTCGACGGCCCACGGCGGCGGCCGGGGCCGCGGTGCTGGTGCTGCTCGCGGTTGCCGTGCCGGCGCTGGCGGTGGCGCCCGCCCACGCCGCCCCGACGTGCTTCGGCGGCAGGCCGGAACCGGCTCCTCGCGCCACCGGCGACCAGTGGGTGCAGCGCTGGCTCGACGCGCGCCGGCTGCACCGGCTGGGCACCGCCCGCGGGGTGCGGGTCGCCGTACTCGACTCCGGTGTGGACCCGTCGCACCGCCAGTTGGCCAAGGCGGTCGACAAGGGCTGGGACGTCGTCGCGGACGAGGCCGGCGGCAGCGTCGACTGCGTCGGCCACGGCACCGCGGTCGCGAGTCTGATCGCCGCCCGCCCCGACGGGGACGCCAGCCTGGTCGGCGTCGCCCCCGAGGCGCGGATCATCCCGGTCCGGGTCAGCGACAACGGTTCCGGCGCGACCCGCTACCGGGACGTCACCCCGGGCCGGCTCGCCGCCGGGATCCGCCGGGCGATCGCGCTGAGGGCGGACGTCATCCACGTCTCGTTCGCCGTCGCCAGCGGCAGCTCGGGGCTGCGCGCGGCGGTGGCCGAGGCGGTCAGACGGCGGATCGTGGTGGTGGCGGCGGCGGGCGACGACACCTCCGGGGAAACCTACCCGGCGGCGTACCCGGGGGTCATCGGGGTCGGCGCGCTGGACCAGTCCGGACAGCGCTGGTCCAACTCGGGCACCGGCCCGCACGTGGACCTGACGGCTCCGGGGGTGGGTCTGGTCGCGGCGGCCCGGGTCGGCGGGCACGTCGCCATCGGCGGTACGGCTGCGGCCGCGGCGCTGGTCAGCGGGGCGGCCGCGCTGGTGAAGGGCCAACATCCGACGTGGACGGGCGATCAGGTGGCCGAGCGGCTCCTCGCCACCGCCGACGGCACGCCTGGTGGGGCGTACAGCGTCGGCTACGGCTACGGCAGTGTGAACCCGTACCGCGCCCTGGCCGAACCGATCGGAACTCCGGTGCCGTCACCCAGTCCGAGGGCCATGCCGGCGCCGGCCGTCCGGCCGTCACCGGCGCCGGGATTACCGGCGACCACCCGGCGGGCGCTGCGGTGGGCCGGCGGCGTCGGGCTGACCACGGCGGTGGCGGCGATCGCATACGCGGCGGCGGTGGCGCTGCTGCGCCACCGCCGCCGGGTTTCCCGCTGAGGCCGGGCGGTCAGGCGATCTGGCCAGCGCGGCTGATCCGCGAGATGTTCTCGGCCTCGGCCAGCCGGAAGAGCTGCTCGCTCTCGTTGAGCGCATTGGTGATCGCCTGCTTGGCGAGCTGGACGTTCTGGTTCGCCTTGTCCCAGTCCGCCTGCATCTGGTCGTAGGTGGCCGAGGAGGCGCCCTGCCAGACGCCGCCGGCGATGAGGTTGTCGATCTTGCTGCGCAGCTGCTTCGACAGCGTGTCGACCTCGTTGATGTTGTTCAGGAACTGGCGCCGCAGGTCCTCCAGCGCCCCGAAGTCAACCAGAAGCTGCATGGTCACACTCCTCCCCTCAGGATCGAGACCAATCCCCCGTTGCTGATCCCGTCGAACTGGTTGCCCGCCTGGGAGTCGTTGACCGCCAGGTTGTCGACGGTGAATCCCATGGCCTGGCCGAGCTGCTGGAGAACCACGCTCAACTGGTCCGCGGCGGCGTTTCCGGCCTCGGCGGCCAGCTGGAAGCTGTCGGCCGCCCGGCCCTTGAACCGTTCCTCCATGCTCAGGCAGATCGACCGGAGCTGGCTCACCAGCGCGGCGAGGGCCTCGGCGTCGCGTTCCACGTCCGCCGCGGTGGCCTGCATTAGTTCAAGATCGCCCTTTACGAGCTCTGACTGCGGCATGCCCCTTCCTTCCTCCCGACGCGCACCCCGCGCGTCAGACTACTGTCCCCTGGATCGTCGGTCGCGGCTCGCTGGTCGCGCGCTTCTTCGCCTCGGCGACGCCACCCCGGTCCACCGTGGTGCTCCGGGTTGGCTTCGCCGCGGCGTTCGACGGCTGGGCCCGGCGGCGATCACCGAGCACCCCGGACCGCTCCCGCCCCGAACGCGGATCGCCGGCCGCTGCGGGTGGTGGCATCGTGGCGCGCGCGCTGAGAGCCTGCTGCCAGCCGATCGCGGCGGATACCGGCGAACCCATCGGGCCGTCGGCGGCCGTTGCCTGGGTGGCCGGGGACGGCACATCCACCGGCTGCGCGCCACGCGCGGAGAGAGCCGACGGCAGCGACTCGCTCGGCGGGACGGCCAGCGGCTCTCCGAACCGGCCGGCCAACGTGGCACCCGGCGGGCCGGACCCGGCCGACCTCGTGGTGGACCAGGCGGCGCGTGGCCGGGGCGGCACGGCGCCGGCCGGCGGCACACCAATCAGGAAGCCCCGACCGAGCAACACGCCGCGACCCGTCGTCGTTCCGCTGTTGTCGGGCGACGTGGTGGCGTCCGTACCGCCCGGCGCCGTCGCGCCGAGACCGTGTTGCGGCACCTGCTCGGTCGGGATCGGTGGCAGCGACTGGTACCCGTTGCCGTTCGCGGGCTGACGCCCGTCACCGTACGGCGGGACCGTGTCCGTGGTCCAGGTCGGCGGAGGTGTGTCGGTCCCGTCGTACGGAAGCAGTGCCAGCGGCGTGACCTCGGCCGGGTCCACCGACGGGGGTGTGTTGGACAGCGGGTCGGCGAACTGGAAGACGACGGGGGTCGGAGACACCGGATCCGGGGTGTAGGGCCGCCACGGGTCCGCCGCGTCCGCGCCCTGGAACGCGACCGGCACCTTACCCGCCGACCCCAGCCACTCGGCCGCCTTGACGAACGCCTTCCCCAGCTTCTCGCCCACCTTGATGATCAGACGGAGGTACTTGGCGTGTACCTCCTCGTAGATCGCGCGGACCTGCGCCTTGAGCTTGGCTTCCTCGTCGTCCGGGATCGCGGGGTTGTTCCGCGAGAGGTCGGGCGGAAATCCGTAGAACGCCCCGTTGGCCGGCAGCCTCGACAGATACTCGGACTTGAACTGCTGCTCCAGCGCCTCGGCCTGTGAGTGGGCGTCGGTGATGTCCGAGACCAGCTGGGTGAGGCGGTCGATCTTCTCGTCGAGGTTCTCGACCCAGTGGTCCAGGCCGTAGAGTGTCGCCCCGGCGAACCAGAAGTAGTGGTCCGCGGCCGGACCCTCCGCCCACACCTCGCGCAGCTTGTGCGCCCGGTCGTCGAGCTGGTCGGCGGCACGCTGGAACCTGCCCTGAATCTCCCCGTACGCCGCGGCGAGCATCGCCGGGCCGTCCGGCTGCTCGCTCAGGATGATGCCCTTCACCACGAAGAAGTCTTTGAACTGACCCCACGGCGTACTCTGCGGCGACCCGACCTCGATCGCCTGGCCGTCCGGTCGCTCGTCGTAGGTGAAGTAGTCGCGGCTGGGCATCGGGGCGACGGCTCAGACGATCATGGTGGGAGGTGTGCCCGCAGCCGGAACGACGTAGCCGGGGCCGGTGGCGGGAGGTTCGCCCGGGATGGCACCGGGCTCGGTGGACGTGGCGAAGTCGGCCAGATCGTCGGCCGCGGCCTCGAACAGACGGGCCGCCTGGCGGTCGGTCTTGTCGTACGCGTCCCCGATCGAGCCGGCCGCGTTGCCGAGCGCGGAGAGCCCGAGCCGGGTCTCCTGGGCGAACTTCACCATGGCCTGGGTCTGCGCGACGGAGACCCGACGGAACCAGTTCCCCTCACGGAGCTGGGTGTCGGTGCCGCGGGCGATCGGCTCGATGCTCTCGGCTAGCCTGACGACCTGCTCCTCGAAGGCCTCGGACTCGCCACCGACGCCGCCGAGCGGCCCCCGCGAGCCGACCAGCCAGGTGGCGAACTCCTCGTGCGCCACCGGATCAGTCCTGATCGAGATTTCCGCTGTACTGTCGGGGACCACTGCCGGCCGGTCGAAAGTCACCTGCGCCTCCACGGTGGAGTCGGCGTTCGTGAGTGGACGGTCCGAATCGTCAAGATGCTATCGGTCACGGTCCCGAGGCCGCCAGAGTCAATTCGCTCAACGCCGGTCCCTGCGGAAGCCGCTCGAGCAGGGTGCTCGGCTGCTGTACCACCGCGGCGTCACGGTAACCGAGTCGGTCCATCGCGGTGGGTGAGGCCACCGCGTAGCGCCAGCCCGTCTCCGTGACGAGGTAGACGGTGCCGCCGACCGCACCGGGGCTCGGCATCGACAGGACGAGCGCGCCGCGACGGGGCGGGACGACCACCTCGTCGGCGAGCAGCGCCCCGGCCACCGACGCGGGCGCGGTGGGGTTGGAAACCGCCGCCGGGTCACGGGTGGGCACGGATCCGCCGACCGTCACCGCCCGCTGGTCGGATCCGTCGGCGGTCACCGCGCAGACCACGCCGTTGCTGCGGGCAGGCGGGACGATCGCCGGCAGGCGGCCGTCACCGGCGAGTGGATTCGGCATCGGTTCGAGCTGGGTGACGCCGGCCAGCTGCACCGGACTGCTGGCGACCGCCGGCGAGGTGTCGTCAGCCGTCGCCCGGATCAGCGCCTCCTGCAGCTCGGTCACCGGTTGCAACCCGTTCGGCCGCGCGAGGAACCGTCGGATCTGCGGCCCCTCCTGGACCAGCACGATCTGACCGACCTTCACGCCCGCGAGTCCCTTGACCGACCCGCCCCGCCCGGTCACCTCCAGTCTGTCCAGCACGGGCCCGGTCGGGATGGTCGCCAGCCACGCCGGGCTGACCGGCACGACGTCCAGCCGGTTGATTCCCAGCGCCTGGCTCACCACCTCGCGGTCGCGCACCTCGTGCCGGGTGCCGCCGTGGACGAGGTGGAGCTGGCCGGTGGCCGTGTCGGTGACCGCGACCGCCTCGTCCGGTCCGAGCAGGCTGGGCGGCCCGCCCGGACCGGTCGTGGGCTGACTGCCGACCAGCACCACCGCCTCCGGCCGGCCGTTCGGCTCCCGCGGCGGCCGCACGCAGTACGACCACGGGCTGGTCAGCAGATCCTTCGCCGCCGGCAGGACGGTCGGCGCGCCGGGAATCCCGACCAGCATGCCCCGGTTCCAGGTCAGCGAGGCGCGGGAGACCCGGATCGGCTTCTCGGAAACCCCGCGCAGCAGGGCCGCCGAGGCGAAGTTGGCCACCGGGTAGAGCACCCCGTTGCCGCAGACGTACGGCGCGCCCGTCTCCGCCTCGATGATGATCTGCTCGCAGGACTGCCACCGCTTGTTGCCGGCCGGTCGGATGAAACCGTAGATCCCGACCGCGGCGACCGCGATGACCAGCACCATCACCGCGACCATGGTCGCGGCCGGCAGTCGGAGCCCCGACCACTCGAGCGGGTCCGGATGGTGCGTCATGAAGGAGGCCAACAGCCGGCGTCGCAGGAAGTGTCGTGAGTGGATGAGATCTCGTCTGGTCAGCACGATGCCTCTCCCCTGGGCCGTGGCCGCCTGGCGGGTGGATCGTCACCCCGCCGGTCAGCCACTGAGGCCCCGCACGTAGGCGAACAGCCCGGACAGCTCCGCGGCGAAGATGACACTGACCACGATCAGCACGAACTCGGTGATGTCACCGATCCGGCCGAGCTGCGGCGACGCCTGCCGGTTGGCGTAGGTGCGCCCGCTCGCGTAGGCGACGACGACGGCGAGCAGCACCAGCGCCAGGACCGGGGCCACCGCCCGGACCCGGTCGGACAGGTCGACGTCCACCCAGATCTGCGTCACCAGGGTCAGGGTGGCCGCGATCGCGGCGCACAGCAGCGGCACGCGGTGCCGGACCGCCGCGAAGGCCCGGGCCCGGAGCGCACAGATCAGCACGATCGCCGCGGAGAGCAGCCGGGCCGAGAGGTCCTCCCGGTCCGCCATCACCACAACCGTTCCGACCAGCGTCGCGCAGAAGCCCCAGAGCAGTCCGGTCAGCACCTCGTCGCCACGGCGGACCAGCACGGCGATCTGGTCGGGCGGTGGAAGCGGCTCGTCCTTCGGCACCTCCGCCGCCGGCCTCGGTACGGTCGGGGTCGGCATCCCGGCCTGGTACAGGGCGATCCGGGGAAACCACGGTGAGACCAGCACCAGACCGGCGGCCAGACAACCGGCGGCCGCCACCGGGGACTGCACCGTCGTCAGCGTCGCGCCGATCCCGCCGAGCAGGCCGCCGACGGTGACGGCCAGGTGCATCTCGCGGCGGACCGGCACCGCGACCAGGCTCACCACGCCGGCGGGGACCAGGGTCGCACACCCGACCAGCAGCGCGTCGACGTCGATCCGGGGTTTCCCGGTGACCAGCAGGACCGAGCCGACCACCGCGTACGCGTACCCGGCGACCGACAGCAGCAGCGCGACGCCCCGGTCCTGCCACAGCCGGGCGACGAACGCGGCACCGGCCACCGCCAGAGCCGCGGTGGCCAGTGCCGACACGGCGGCGGCGGTCCAGGACGGTCCGGACCGGAGCACGAGCACCATGCCGAGCACCAGCAGCAGGGCGGTGGTGGTGGCCGCGGCGCGACGCGTGTGCCGCCCGCTCCAGACCGCACCGATGCGTTTGGCCTCCTGGCCCACCGCCTCGGCCAGGTCGTCGTACTCCGGCTCGGGCCAGTGCTGGTCCTGGGGGGACAGCAACAGCGTTTCGCCGTCCACCACACCCGACGCACCGAGCGACCGCGACGGGTCGAGCACCCGGCCGTCCAGCCGACGCAGCACCCAGCCGTGGTGCGACACACCTTCGTCGGCCAGACCGTTGCCGCCGTGCCGCAGCAGGGTCGGCAGTAGGGTCACCAGGGGCAGGTATTCGGGCACCGAGAGGTCGACCCGGCGCTGCGGACTCATCAGTACGATCCGGGTCAGTTTCGGCCTTGCCGTCTGCGCCATGATGCTCCACGAAGTCGACCGGTACGTTCGGAGGTTCGGGCCGTGAGCATGGTAGTCCGCAAGCGTCCGGCTCGGCGGCCGGCGCCGCCCTATCCCAGCGGCGAGATCGTTCTCGAATCCGCACCGGAGATCCCGGCGCCCAGCGGGCGTGCCTGGACCCACCTGTTGATGCTGCTCCCGATGCTCGCCGGCTCCCTGGCCCTGGCGCTGATGTTCGCGGGTCAACGCGGCGGGCCCCTGGCGTACGTCACCGGCGGTCTGTTCGGGGTTTCCGCCATCGGCATGCTCCTGATGCAGCTGTCGATTTACGGCAGCGGCGCCAACAAGCAGGAAATGCACAACCGGCGCCGCGAATTCCTGTGGGACCTCGACGCCTGCCGGCGCGCGGTCCGCAAGACGATCCGTGACCAGCGCAATGCCGAGTACTACCGCCATCCCGACCCGGCCGGGTTGTGGGCGCTGGTCGACAGCGCGCGGCTGTGGGAACGGCGGCGGTCTGATCTGGACTACTGCCTGGTACGGCTGGGGCTGGGGCCGCGCGAGCTGGCGACCCGGCTCGTCCCCGGACCCACCACCGGTCCGGAACGGGCCGAGCCGGTCGCCGCCGCGGCACTACGCCGGTTCCTCGCCGCCTACCGCGAGGTGTCCGACCTGCCGGTGGTGTTGGCGCTCAACGGGTTCGGCCGAATCTACGTCCGGGGCGACCTCAACCGCGCCCGTGGGATGGTGCGGGCCCTGCTGGCGCAGGCCGCCACCTTCCACGCCCCGGAGGACCTCCTGATCGGCGTCTGCGTCGGCGACTCGGCCCGGACCCGGTGGGAGTGGACGAAGTGGCTGCCGCACACGCAGCATCCGGACGCCTACGACGCGCTCGGGCCACTGCGGCTGATCGCCCCCGGCGTGGTCGGGCTGGAGGCGATGATGGAGCAGCTGTTGGCGAACCGCCCACGGTTCGACGCCAGCGCCCCGGAGTCCCAGCACGGCGGACCGCACATCATCATCGTGGTCGACGGTGGTGACATCAGCGGCGCCGACTACCTGACCGCGGAGAGCGGGGTCGAGGGCGTGACGGTGATCGACCTGACCACGACTCCCCCGCGCAACCTCGACCGGGCCACACTCGTACTGGAGATCGCCGACGACGGCGCGATGACCGCGCGCACCTTCGACGGGAGCCGCCCGCTCGGGCGGGCCGACGCGCTCGGTCTGGTCGCCGCCGAGGCCCTGGCCCACCAGCTCGCCCCGCTGCGGCTCGTCTCGGCCAGCGGCAGCGAGCGGACGATGAACGCCGAACACGGGCTGGCGGAACTGCTGGGGATCGGGGACCCCCGGACCCTCGACGTACGCGAGACCTGGGCGCCCCGACCGACCCGCAAGCGGCTGCGGGTGCCGATCGGGATCGGCCCGGACGGCGAGCAGATCGAGCTGGACCTCAAGGAGTCGGCCCAGGACGGCATGGGACCGCACGGGCTGCTGATCGGGGCGACCGGCTCGGGCAAGTCGGAGCTGCTGCGCACGCTGGTGCTCGCGCTGGCCGTGACGCACCCGCCGGAGATCCTCAACTTCGTGCTGGTGGACTTCAAGGGCGGTGCCACCTTCACCAAGCTCGACATGCTGCCGCACACCAGCGCGGTCATCACCAACCTCGCCGACGAGCTGCCGCTGGTCGACCGGATGACCGACGCGGTCAACGGCGAACTGGTCCGCCGCCAGGAACTGCTCCGCAGGGCCGGCAACTACGTCTCGCAGCGTGACTACGAGCGGGCCCGTGCGGCCGGTGCCCCGCTGGACCCCCTGCCCAGCCTCTTCATCGTCTGCGACGAGTTCAGCGAGCTGCTCTCCGCCAAGCCCGACTTCATCGACATGTTCGTCCAGATCGGACGGGTCGGTCGGTCGCTCGGTATCCATCTGCTGTTGGCCAGCCAACGTCTGGAGGAGGGCCGGCTGCGCGGCCTGGACACCCACCTGTCGTACCGGATCGGGCTGCGGACGTTCTCACCGACGGAGAGCCGGGTGGTGCTCGGCGTCGCGGACGCCTACGAGCTGCCGCGGGCGCCCGGGCACGGCTTCCTCAAGTACGGCACCGAGCCGATGATCCGGTTCCGCGCCGCCTACGTGTCCGGAACCTACCGCGGCCAGGACGAGGTGGCTGCCGCCGAGGGTCCGGAACCGAAGGTGTACGAGTTCAACTCCAGCTACGTCGCCCCGGCGGAGAGCGACACCGCCTCGCCGGCCGAGGACGAGCCCGACAGCGGCAACGACGTCGGTGGGCAGAGTCTGCTCGACATCCTCACCGAGCGGCTGCACGGCAAGGGCACCCCGGCGCACCAGGTGTGGCTTCCGCCGCTGGCCGACCCGCCGTCGCTGGAGCAGCTCACCGGTCCGCTGACCCGGCACCCGGAGCGGGGCCTCTGCGTCGTCGACGACAAGCTCACCGGGCAGCTCCTGGCTCCGCTCGCCCTGGTCGACAAGCCGTTCGAGCAGCGCCGGGACACCCTCACCCTCGACCTGTCCGGCGGCTACGGCCACGTGGTCGTCGTCGGGGCGCCACAGACCGGCAAGAGCACCATGCTGCGTACCCTCGTCTGCAGCCTGGCGCTCACCCACACGCCGCGCGAGGTGCAGTTCTACTGCCTGGACTTCGGCGGCGGCAGCCTCACCGGTCTGGTCGACCTGCCACACGTCGGCGGGGTCGCCCTGCGGCGCGACGTCGACCGGGTTCGGCGGACCGTCGCCGAGGTGGTGGAGGTGCTCAACCACCGGGAACAGCTCTTCGTCGATCGGGGCATCGACTCGATGGCGACGTTCCGCCGCATGCGGCGCAACGGCGAGCTGGCCGACGAGCGGCACGGTGACGTGTTCCTGATCGTCGACAACTGGCAGACGCTGCGCAACGAGTTCGAGGAGCTCGAGGAGCGGGTGATCGACCTGGCCAACCGGGGGTTGTCGTACGGCGTCCACGTCGTCGGCACCGCCTCCCGCTGGTTCGACATCCGCGGGCCGATCCGCGACCTGTTCGGCACCAAGCTCGAACTGCGGCTGTCCGACCCGTCCGACTCGTACATCGACCGGCGGGCGGCGGCCAACGTTCCGGAGAAGAGCCCGGGTCGGGGTATCACCCCCGACGGGCACCAGAGCCTGGTGGCGCTGCCCCGGATCGACGGCTCGAGCAGCGTCGCCGACCTCGCCGACGGAACCCGGGCCCTGGTGGAGGCGGTACGTACGGCGTGGTCGGGGCCGCCGGCGCCGGCCGTACGGCTGCTGCCCGAGCGGGTGCCGTACGAGGACCTGCTCACCGGCGACACGGACCAGCCGGGCATTCCGATCGGCATCGCGGAGAACGACCTGCTACCGGTCTACTTCGACCCGTCCGGCAGCGATCCGCACCTGATACTGTTCGGCGACACCGAGTCGGGCAAGTCGACGTTCCTGCGGGCCGTCGCCCGGGGTATCGCCGAGCGGTACACGCCGAAGGAGGCGCGCATCATCGCCATCGACTACCGGCGGTCGCTGCTCGGCGGGCTGCCGGAGAGCCACCTGCTCGGCTACGGCACCTCCAACGAGGTCAGCACCCAGCTCCTCAAGGACGCCGCGATCGTGATGCGGGAGCGGCTGCCCGGCCCGGACGTCACGCCCGAGCAGCTGCGCGACCGCAGCTGGTGGAAGGGGCCGGAGCTCTTCGTCCTGGTCGACGACTACGACCTGGTCGCCGGCGACCAGAACCCGCTGCGGGTGATGCACGACTTCCTCGCCCAGTCCCGTGAGATCGGGATGCACCTGATCATCGCCCGCCGCTCCGGCGGCGCGAGCCGGGCCTTCTTCGACCCGATCCTCAAGCGTCTCCGGGATCTCGCCACTCCCGGCATCGTGATGTCCTCCGACCGGGACGAGGGCGTGCTGCTGGGCAACGTCCGCTGTGGACCTCTGCCGACCGGCCGCGGCTGGTACGTCACCCGCAAGGAGGGCGCACGGCTCATCCAGTGTGGATGGCTGCCCCCGGTCACGTGACGGGCTGTTCCGCGCACCCGACCGGCTATACCCTCGGCATGGATCGCCACCCGTGAGAAGGAGTCCGGATGGCATACGTTATCAACTCGAAGGACCTCAACGCACTACTCAGGTTCACGCAGAGGGTCCGGGCCTCCGAACCTGCGGCGAACCTGCAATCCACTGTCGGCGATGCCCAGCTCACCAGACAGGCGCAACAGTTGGCCAGTTTCCACGCAGCCGACGGCCTCGTCTTCAGGGAGGCGCGCCAGTTTGGCGTGATCGCCTTCGGTCATGCCAATCTCAGCGAGCAGTTCAGCCGAGACGTCATAACGGGCCACACGGCACTCGCGCTAAGGACACAGGACGCCTATACGCGCTATACCAACGCGGATATCACCAGCAGCGAAAGGCTGCGTAGGATTGAACAGCAAATTGTCAACCGCGAGTTCAGCGACCTGGTGCGGGACGCCCAAAACCCCACAGCACTTTTCGACCGCCACGGCTGGGACAAGATAAAAAGCATCGAGAGTCTAGACCCCGAGCGCACAGGAAACGCAATCGCGGGCACCGATGGTCGAGACTACTACGAGCAGAAGACACCCCCTGGCGTCGATTCGACGAAAATATCCGGGGCAACCAACTGGAACACCGGAGACGACATATACGCCTTCAACCGGATCAGGAACACTATCTTGCAGGAGCCATTGACTCCCCTGCAGAACCTCGCAGATCTCTGGTCCACAGTGGGCCGACAACTACGTGCAACCGCTTCTTACCTGAAATCCGAAACAGACACCCTGATGGACAACTGGGACAGCCCAGCCGCAAGGGTACTGAAGACTCGAGTCGGTGACTCAATCAGGTCGATGAAAGTCTGGGCCGACATCAGCGCGACCGAAACCCAGACATTCACCGCACTTGCAATATCTTTGACAAAGGCAAGGGATGACATCCTCAAGAAACAGGAGGAGCTATGGCGTGATTTGACGCCGTACCTAAGTCGTCCAGTCACCGCCATCGAGGAGCAGTGGGTATATGAACGTGTGAAGAAGGCTGTCCGAGAGGCCGAACAAATCGCCCGTGGACTCGCGGACGCTTACACCGACGCCACTGCACCGAAGTGGAGTACGCCGCCAAGGTATCCCGGGCTACTCGACATAAGTCCTGCCGACGATCTCGCACAGCAGCCGCCTGGCGCAGGGCCAGGCGGTGGTGCTCCTGGTGTACCGGGCGGAGGAGCTGGTGGATCCGGCCGCGGAGCCCCATCTGTGCCTGGCGGCGCCTCCGCCGCATGGCGCAAGCAGCAGGAGGAACTGCGAAAGCAGGCAGCGCAGATGCGTGCGGAGGAGGAGCGACGGCAGAAGGCGTACAACGACGCTGTCCGAAAGCTGCAGGAGGATGCGAAGAAGCAACAAGAAGCGCTCAATCAGCAGCAACGAGATCTTCAGCGGCAGCAACAACAGCTCCAGCAGCAGCAACAACAGCTTCAGCAGAATCCGTTTGGCCAACAGCAGTCACTGCAGCAGAACGCTCCGGGTCAACAGGACCTAGAGGACATGCGCCGGCAGCTCGACGACCTCGCCGCTCAACGACCTCAGCCAGACCAGGGAGGTACCACCCTTCCCGACTGGGCACCGCCGTCGGTGCCGGAGAACGACGCCGCCGGTCTGCCCGGCTGGGTACCCACCCCGCTGCCGGGCGGGCTCGGGTCCGGGCTTGCCGGCGTCGGTGGCGGCACCGGTGGTGGCGGGGTCGGCGGTGGTGGTGGCGGCGGCTTCGGCCGGCCCAGCGTGTCGACCGGCATCCCGACCAGCGGCGCCGTGGACCTGATGGGACGCACCGGCGGCGGCGCCGCGACGACCGGCGTCGGCACGCCGGCGCTCACCGGTCGGGCGACCGGTGCCGGCGGGGTACCGTTCATCCCGCCCATGCATCCCCCGATGGCCGGCGCCGGAGCCGGTGGCGGCCCCACCCTGGGCGGCCGGCGCAACCGCCCGGTCCTTCCGGAGGAGGCGCAGAAGCCGGCCCCGAAGCCCCGCGTGGTCGACCCCGATGGTGACGGCACGACCACGGCCCGCCGGTACCGGGACGGTGACCGTCGTGCGACGGTGACCGAGCCGGCCCGTAGGCCGGAGGTCGAGGGGGGTCAGGCGCTCGGCCGGTTGGCGTGATCGTGACCGATTGTTCCGCACACCCGGCTGCTAAAGTCCTCTCAGAACCATCCGCTCTCCCTCCGATCCCCTCCGCGGAGCCATGACACACACCGTTCAGGTCTCGGCCGCCTTGCCTGGGGCGTACCCCACCATTGCCGACGCGATCCAGGGTGCGCCAGACGGAGCAACGATCATGGTTGCCCCGGGTGAGTACCACGAGAACCTGACCGTGACGGGCCGCCGGCTCGGCATCGCGGCCAGCGGAGGTCCGGGCACGGTGACCGTGGTGGCCCGAGACCCCGGGGCACCGGTGATCGACTGTCAGCGCGCCACGGTGGAACTCGCCGACCTCGTCCTCGAGGGCAGCGACGAGCCGACGGTGAACGTGACCGGTGGCAACGTGACGATCCGCGACTGCGTCCTCGCGGCGGGTCCGGCGGCGGCGGTCCGGATCAGCTCCCGGGCCACCTTCGAGCTGGCCCGGTGCAAGGTGACCCGGGCACACGTCGGGTTCTACCTGGACAACTGCGCCGGCACGGCGGTGGACTGCCAGGTCACCGACGTGGTGGAGGACGGCGTCATCATCCGCTCCGCCGACCCGGTGCTGCGCAACTGCACCATCGCCGACTGCGGCTACCGCGGGATCTACGTCTACGAGTACTCCCGCCCGACGATCGAGAACTGTGAGATCGCCCGGGTCGGTGAGGTGGGCATCGCGGTCGCCCAGCAGAGTTCGCCGACGCTGCGGGGATGCTGGGTTCACGAGGCCCGGGGCGTGGGCATCAGCCTGGGCGCCGACTGTGGCGGCGAGCTGGTCGACTGCCGGACCGAGTCGACCGCCCCACCGGGCATCCTGGTACCGCCCGGCTCCCGGGCCGAGGTCACCACCAGCGAGCGCCGGCGCCGGGGCCAGGTCGGCGCCGCGGAGCGGGCCGGCGCGGCGGACGACGGCAAGGTCGAGCGGCTGCTGGCGGAGCTCGACGCCCTGATCGGCCTGCCGGGGGTCAAGCGCGAGGTTCGGGCCATCGTCGACGAGATCCAGGTGAACGAGTGGCGGCGCAGCGGCGGCCTCACCGTCGCACCGACCACCAACCACATGGTCTTCGCGGGCGCCCCGGGCACCGGCAAGACGACCGTGGCCCGCCTGTTCGGGCAGCTTCTCTCCGCCCTGGGCGTGCTGCCCCAGGGCACCGTCAAGGAGGTCGCCCGCCGGGACCTCGTGGGACAGTACCTGGGCCACACCGCCGAGAAGACGACGGCGGCCTTCGAGGCCGCGCTCGGCGGGGTCCTCTTCATCGACGAGGCGTACACCCTGTCGCGGTCGTTCGGCTCCGGGGGCGACTTCGGCCAGGAGGCGATCGACACCCTGGTCAAGCTGATGGAGGATCACCGGCACGAGATCGCGGTCATCGTCGCGGGCTACACCGACGAGATGCAGCACTTCCTGGACGCCAACCCCGGCCTCGCCTCGCGGTTCAACAAGACGATCGAGTTCGAGAACTACACCGCCGAGGAGCTGGCCGAGATCTTCAACTCGATGGCCGAGTCGAACGAGTACGCGATCACCGAGGAGGTGCGGGAGGGTCTCATCCGCTACTTCGAGGGGCGGATGCACGACCGCAACTTCGGTAACGGCCGGGAGGCACGCAAGCTCTTCGAGGGAATGCGGAAGGCACAGGCACAGCGGCTGCGTCAGCTCCGTCGCGTCCCCACACCGGAGGAGCTGCAACTACTCGTCCTCGACGATCTCATCGAGGCGACGCAGGCATAGCGGCCCGTGGACTGTCCGGAGTGCGGCCAGGAGGCCGAGGACGGTGCCGCGTACTGTCTGAACAACGAGTGTGGTGCGCGGTTGTCGGACACCGTCTCCACACCGGCCGGACGGTCAGACGATGCGGCCGCCGCCACGGCCGCGTCCGCCGGCACCGACGATTCCGGCGGTGCGCGGCCGCCCTCCGAACCACCGCCCACGCGGCCGGCCGTACCCCGGGACGGGGCCGCGTCGACATCGGTGGGCACAGGTTCGCGTCCCCCGGCGGTGTCGGCCGCCGACGGCCCGGCCGCCTCGCCCGCGCCCGGTGACGCACGGTCCACGCCCACGGCTTGCGCCGACAGCCCGGCGACGGCATCCGGCGAGCCGGTCGGTACGCGCCCGGGGGTGTCACCGCGCGGTGCGGGAGCGAGACCCGGTACGGAGGTCAGGCGCGCGGGTTCGCCGCCGCCCGAACCCGAGCAGGGTGTGCCGGCCGGTCCGGGTCGGCCGGACACCGGACCGGTCGACCGACCCGGGCCGAGGATGCCCGCGAACCGGCTGCTGCCGGTCGGCGCCGCCGTGCTGGCGGTCGTTCTCGTCGGGGTGATCGGACTGGTCACCTGGGACCGCGAGAAGCCGCACGGGCGGCCCACACCGCCGGTGCCCGTACCGGTCGCGGTCGCCCCGACCCACGCCCCGGTCGATCTCTCGGCGCCGCCCACCATCGCGGAGCCGACCACCTCATCGACGCCGACGGGCAGCCCGGTAACCGCACGCCGTACGCCGAAGGCGGAGGAACGCCGAACCACCCCAACGGTGCGCCCGAAACCAACCACGAAGCGCACGACGACGGCACCGGCGGCCCCGGCTCCCACGACTCCCTCCCGAACCCGTGGTGGCGGTGGGAGGCCGTACCTGACCGCTTCGGTGAGCGCGTTCTGCCGGGACGGCTGGAGCTGGGCCTTCACCATCTCCGGACAACTGCACAACGCCTCCGTCGGCTATGACCCGCTCGGCTGGGTGTACCACCCGAACCGGGGCGAGGGCTACGGCTATCCCATCAACGGCGACGGCTCGACCCGATTCTCCGGCACGGTACCTCCCAACTGGGGTGGGGAACACACCCTGACCGCGGCGTACGCCGATTGGGAGCTGCAGGTCTGGCTCAACCCGCGGATGGACGGTGACGGGATATCGGTCGGTGGCACCGTCCGCAACCCCTGCTGACCGGTTGAGCCACGAGTGCGCGTCCGCCCCGACCTGGTTTGCTTACGGCCGTGACCGGCAACGAATCCGTCTGAGCACCGGCCGACTGTCGCGCGTACGACGAATGGTCATCGTCTCACCACCGTGGGTCGCGCACGGGGCACCAGAACGGGTATGGTCGTTTGCCGTGTGTCGACGACGAAACGTCGGTCGACAGTGGACGTACGTCTGAGCTTTCGGGGGAAGGTCAAATGCTGCCCAATGCACCGTGGGCGCCCACCATGTTCGGCTCGTGCCGCAGGGCTCAAACCGGAGTCGACGGTCTCGGAAGCGCAGCGGTCCGGTGATGTGGTCCAACGGAGACACGAGCGCCGGCCCGGCCGACATCCTGGCACGTCTCGCCGGAAGGGTGCGGGCGCTTCGACGGACCATACGGGCCGCCATCCGTACGGACATCCGTCACGAGGGCCACGACGCGACAGGTTTGGTCACGATGGTGGCCGACGCATCCGGTCGGGTGCAGTCGGTTGACATCAGCCCCGACTGGTTCGTCGGGCGCGGGCCGGCGAAGCTGGGCTCGGCATTGTTCGAGGCGTACCAGGCGGTGATGACAGAGGTTCTGGTGGCCAGCCTCGACCGGATGGATTCGGCGGAAAGAGAGGAGGCGGAAGCGCTGCCGGAGATTCGGCCCGACGACACGCCGTCCCGGGCCGAGTTCCGGTACGGCTCCACCAGCCCGGCACCAACCCTCAGGGACGTCTGGGCAAAGCTGCGTGAGCTCGAGGAACGACAGTATGAACGGGAGTACCAGCTCGAACGCAGGCTGGCCGCGCGGTCACGCGACGAGCGGGTGGTGCATGGCCCGGCCCACCTCGTCGAACTCACCGTACGGGATATGGACGTCATCGGAATCTCGGTAAGCGGTTCGGTGGGACGCCGCCTGGTCCACAATCTGGCGCAGGACACCCTGGCAGCCTTCCGGTCGCTCTACTCCGGTTCCGCCTCGGCCAGCGGAGCGAGTGACGAGGGTGGGGTGTGACGTGGCAGGAGATGACAAGGAGATCCGTCTCGTCCGCGACGCCTTCGCCGTCGAGGCGAAGAAGTGGGACGAGCTCGCCGCCGAGATCGCGAGCCTGCGGTCTCTCGGGGCCACACTCGAGCTCGAACCACTGGCCTTCTTCTGCGGCAATCCACTCACCGCGAAGCTGCTGGGAGAAGTGTACGAAGGTATATTCAGGCTCATCATCACACTGATGGCCGATGCGGAGACCGAGTTCCATGAGCTCGGCAGGGCTCTGTTGGTCGCCCGAGACCTGTATGACGGCACCGACCGTACCTCCGCCTCCGCCTTCATCAAGATCTACGGAAGTCGCCAGTGACCGGCCTCAGGAAGGTGACGAGTGACACCCGAAACTGATGGCACCGCCGAGGCTGCGCTACGGAAGGCGCGAGCAACACTCGAAAGCAGCCTCGGCCAGGTCGACGCCCATTTCGGCAATCTGGTCAGCAGGATAGACACCGTCCTCGAGACCGCGACCTTCGTCTCTCCGGGAGCTGCCCTGCTGTTCAGCCGGAGGGTTTCGAGCAGCCTGGCCGAGCTGGGTGCCCGGATCAGGGAAGCGGTGACGGAAATCCGCAGGATCCTGGATTCGTCCACCCCGATCTTTTCGCTGATCCACGTCGGCACCTCCTGGAACATGCAGGTCCTGCCGCGGCTGAGCGCCCTGGTCGGCGTCGCCCGGGACATTCAGGCGAACGCACTGCACGCCTGGGGCGGTGAGGCCAGCCGTGCGTACCAGGAGAAGCGGTGGGGTCAGCGCGACGGGCTCCAAGGCCTCACCAACGTGGTGAAGGACACCTCACAGTGGTTGGTCGACGTCGCGGTACTCAACACGACGTTTCTCACGGACATCACCAAGTTTGTTGACCAGCTCGCCAAGGACATCATCGAGGCAGCCCTGGAGATCGCCACGGTGTTCGGCATCATCGAGGCCATCGACACGGTGGCAGGGGCAACAGCCAGGGCTCTGGACTCGATCGTTGAGACTGCCAGGGAAGTCGCCCGGCACACGGAGGAGAGCATCAGCATGCTCAACCAGGCCCGGACCATCCTCAACAACAACGACGTCTTTCCCGGCGGCAGGTGGCCACAGGCGGTCAACCGGTAGGACGATGCTGATGAAGAGTCGACCGAAACCGTTCGTCCGCATCGTCGCGGCGCTCCTCACCGGAGTCGCACTGCCCGTGGCCGCGGCCCGGCCGGCTGTGGCGACCCCTCGTGAGCAGCAGTGGTACCTCGACCGGATCAACGTTCCGCAGGCCCACACGGTCTCCCTGGGCGAGGGTGTGCTCATCGGCATGTTCCTGGCGGGGGTGGACACCAGCCGTCCCGAACTCGCCGGCCGCGTCCGGCCGGGCAAGTACGTCGGCAACCGTGCACGGGTCAAGGATCGCCCGCCGGGCATCGACGGGGGTCCTTCCGACGCGGACACGGGCCTGGCGGGGCTGGTCGTGGCGGCGGGCGGAGCCGGTCCCCTGGGCGTGGCACCGCGTGCCGAGATCCAGCCGATCAGCCATCCCGTCGGCGAGAAGCGGGTCTCTGCGGCGCTGCGCTGGCTCGTCGACCATGGTGCCAAGGTCATCGACATGTCCGGTGGGTTCAGCATCACCGACGACGTGACGGCCATCGACGGGATACGGTACGCGCTGGCCAACGACGTCGTGGTCATCATGGACGCCAGGAGCGCCGATCGGCTTCCCGACACGGCGACCACCGGGGTACTCGTCGTCGGCGGAATCAACGAGGAGGGCAGACGAGGTTCGTTCGGCCGCATCGATCTCGCAGCCCCGGGAGCCACGCTCGGGCTGACCGGGCTCACCAACTTCAACACGACCACCGGCTACGGCCCGTTGCCGGTGCCGGGTGACCTCCAGGCGTCGGCGATCGTGGCGGGAGTGGCCGCCCTCGTCCGGTCCCGCCATCCGGATCTCAACGCCGCGTCGGTCATCGACCGACTGCTCAACACCGCCCGGGACGCCGGACCCGCCGGGCCGGACGACACCTACGGCGCGGGTGTCGTCGACGCCGGGGCGGCTGTCCTGAGCGACCGGCCTCCCGTGACGGTGAACCCGCTCGGTGATCCCGGGCCCCCGCGCGAGAGTCTGCTCGACCGCGTCGGCGGCGGCGTGGCCTTCGCCGTCGCCGGCCTCTGCTGCCTCCTCGTGGTCGTCGCCGTCGTGGGCGTGCTGCTCGTGCTCGTACGGGCCCGGCGTCGGCACCGGGCGGGCTGACGGGTCGGGCCCGTCCGGTGCCGTTTCGATCGGCGGTCTTGCGGTTCCGGCGGACGGTGTGGCAGCTTTTTTCAAACGGGCAATCAAGTATGTAACTATTTTCGCTTGCGGAGGTGGGGCGATGGCCGCGGTGTCGCGACGGCGTTTCCTGGTCGCCGGTGGTACGGCGGCCCTGGGGGTGGCGGCCTCGGGCGGCCCCGCGGTCGCCGCGCGGGGGCAGCAGCAGGCCGGGCCGGAGGCACCGGAGCCGGTCCTCGCCGGGTCACCGGCACAGACCGCCGCCGTACTTCCCGCGACCTCGCCCCGCTTCGACCTCACCGACAGCTCCGATCCGCTGTTCCGGGAGAAGCCGCTCCGCAACGGGACCGTCCTGCAGTCGTTCGCCTTCGACAACGTCAACCGGCGGATCTACGTCGCCCAGGTGCTCCAGGGCGGCGTACAGCTCGCCGAGCCCGCGCCGGTCAGCGGCGCCGCGCGCAGTGCCGCGGGCGACCTCTGCATCACCCAGCTCGACTTCGCCGGCAACCAACTCGGTCAGATGTACCTGCTCGGATTCGGGCACGGTGTGTCGATCGGGGCCGAGCCGGTGGGTTCGGTGACGTACCTCTGGACCGAGGTGGACGCGGCCCCGTCCGGCGAGAGCGCCCGCGGCACCCGCCTCGCCCGCTTCCCCTTCGTCGACCGCGCCGTGCTGACGAACTCCTCACCGCTGGAGAAGCACACACCGATCGCCGGCGCCACCACGGTCACCCCCTCCGTCGACGCGACCCACGGGCTGCTCCTCATGCGCTACTCACTCGGCGGACGGATGCGGGTGTCGGTCTTCGACCTGGCCGCGGTCAAGGCCCGGAACTACACCCCGCTGGCCACCGTCGACCAGCCCGCCGTGGTCGCCGCCCAGCGGCCGTTCCAGGGCTACACCAGTTTCGGGCGCTACCTCTACATGCTGGAGGGGAGCGCCTACGGCACCTACGACTCGGTCCAGGAGGAGCACGGCAACACGTACCTCACGACGGTGGACCTCGGCACCGGTGCGGTGGTGCAGCGGGCCTGGTCGCAGGCGGGCTACTCGCTCTCCTTCCGTGAGCCCGAGGGGATGGCGGTGCAGCTGACGAACCCGGCCGACGCGACCACGGCCCGGCTCTGCTTCGGCTTCGCCTCCCGCAACGCGCCGAACCGGCTGGCGAGCATCTACTACAAGGACAAGCTGGTCTGACGCCGGGTGGTCCGGCGCCTCGCGGACGAGTGGCCGGAGTTCGGCCAGTGCGTGCCAAGGTCGCCCGGGACACCACCGACCCGGACCGGCTCTACGCACAGAACCACCACGGGGTCTACCGGTCCCGGGACGAGGGCGTCACCTGGGATTCGATCGCCGACGGGCTGCCGAGCGACCCCTACCATCCCCGTCGTGCTCCGCGACGCGATGTGCGTCGACGACGCCACCCCGGCCGGGTGTAACTCGGCACCCGATCCGGCGAGGTCTACGCCAGCCGGGACGACGGAGACTCCTGCTCGCTGGTCGCCGCCCACCTGCCCGACGTGCTCTGCGTCCGGACCGCGCAGGTGTGACCCGTGGTCACCGTGGTCGTGCCCGCCGCACTGCGGGGGACGTGGCCGGGGCGAGCCGGCTGACCGTCGTCCACGCCGGCACCCTGCGCGCCGTCCCTGACGAGGTGGAGACGCGGTGGCCCCGGCCGGCCCCGGCGCATCCGGGACGAGCGGGGTGAGTTGCGTCGCCACGTCAACGTCTACGTCGACGGCGAGAGCTGCCGGCACGCGCGCGGGCCGGACACACCGGTCCGCGACGACGCCGAGATCCGGGTGATCCCCTCCGTCGCCGGCGGCTGAGCCGCACCGCCGCGCCGCCGGATGCCCCTCGCCACCTGCCGCGGGTGGTGGCCGGATCGGGGCCGATCGCCCACCGCGGCCGTCGGCGGCTCGGTCCACGGGCGGTTGTCGGCGACTCCGGGTGCGAACGGCCGCCAACCGACCTACGGTGAAGGTGCCGGAGGTGTCCCGGCGCGTAGCGGCAGCGGGACGGTTCGTCCCCGAGCGGGCGGAGGTGAGGCGGGCTGACGGTCTGACGGCCGCCGGCCGTACGTGATCCGGTTTTTCGTGGGCTCGGCGGAGCGTCGACGGCGTCTCGTTGGGGAGGCTCTCATGTCCGACTGGCGTTCGCGCGCCCTCCGTCCGGCGAAACGCGCCCTACGCCGCTCCCAGGACCGCTATCCGCAGTCGCCGCCCGAGCTGTCCATGGACCCCCGCGGCGGTGAACAGCCGGCGGTGCCGCCGGCCGAGGAGAGCGTCGTCACCTCGGCGATCTACCGGGACGGGTACCGGCTCGACGGCCCGCCCAGCCTGTCGGAGACCTGCCGGCGGTTGCGGGAGCAACCGGGCACCATGGCCTGGATCGGCCTGTACCGGCCGACCGAGCGCCAACTGCTCACGGTAGCGGCGGAGTTCGGCCTGCACGAGCTCGCCGTCGAGGACGCCATCGTCGCGCACCAGCGTCCGAAGCTCGAACGGTACGGCGACACCCTCTTCGTGGTGCTCCGGGCCGCCCGCTACCTCGACGAGGCCGAGGAGGTCGACTTCGGCGAGGTACACGTCTTCGTCGGTGCGAACTTCGTGCTGACCGTACGGCACGGGCAGGCCCCCGACCTGACCGCCGTCCGCCAGCGGATGGAGGACGACCCGGATCTGCTCCGGCGCGGCCCCGAGGCGGTGCTCTACGCGATCCTGGACAGCGTCGTCGACGGGTACGCCCCGGTGGTCGGCGGGCTGCAGAACGACATCGACGAGATCGAGACCGAGGTCTTCGGCGGCGACCCCCGGGTCAGTCGCCGCATCTACGAGCTGTCCCGGGAGGTGATCGAGTTCCAGCGGGCGACCCGCCCGCTGCTGGACATCCTGCACGGTCTCGAGGCCGGGTTCGAGAAGTACGGGACCGACGAGGAGCTCCGGCGCTACCTCAACGACGTCACCGACCACGCCACCACGGCGGCGGAGCGGGTGAACGAGTTCCGGCAGATCCTGGCCGACATCCTCACCCTCAACGCCACACTCGTCTCGCAGGCGCAGAACGAGGAGGTCAAGCACCTCACCGAGGCGAGCTACGCCCAGAACGAGGAGATCAAGAAGATCTCCGCGTGGGCGGCGATCCTCTTCGCCCCGACCCTGATCGGGACCGTGTACGGGATGAACTTCGACCACATGCCCGAACTGCACTGGATTCTCGGTTACCCGTACGCGCTGCTGCTGATGCTGCTCGTGTGCACGGCACTCTACGTGGCCTTCAAGCGCCGCAACTGGCTGTGACCGCGCCCGGTGGTCCCCTGTCCGGGTATCCTGATCATCCGGCGGCGCGGCCGCGCGTCCGCCCCGGACGAGCACGTGTCGTACCCGGCCGGCACGCACGACCGCTGTCGAGGTGAGGTCCGCCATGGCCTGGACCGTGTTGATCCTCTCGGGCCTGTTGGAGGCGGTGTGGGCGGTCGCGCTGGACCGCAGTGCCGGTTTCAGCCGCCCGGTGCCCACCGTCGTCTTCGCCACGGCACTCGTGCTGAGCATGGTCGGCCTCGGCTACGCGCTGCGCACCATTCCCGTCGGAACCGGGTACGCGGTGTGGGTGGGGATCGGCGCCGTCGGGACCGCGCTGGTGGGCATGGTCGCGCTGGGCGAGTCGGCGAGTGTGCCACGGGTGGTCTGCCTGCTGCTGGTCGTGAGCGGCGTCGTGGGTCTGAAGGTCTTCCACTGACGGCTCTCCCCCGACCAGGCCCTCCACCGACTAAGCCCTCCACCTGCCGTGACCGGGGCCTGCGCTGACCGCCACGGCACCGGTCGAGCGCACGCCCGCGTGGGTCGGACCGTGCGGCCGGCGCCGGCGCCGCCCGTGACCCCGGGTACACCGCCGTGCGTCACGGGCGGCCGGCGGGGCGGTCTCACTCCGGGGACGTCCCCGCGGTGCCGCCCCGGGCCCAGATCGCGCTCATCTCGCTCATGGCCTGCTCCGTGATCCGCACCATCGCCATCCGCGCGCGCTCGCCGTCCCGGTGCTGGATCGCGTGGGCCACCTCGGCGTGCAGTTGCAGCGCCGCCTCGTGGGGATGGTGCGGCATCAGGTGGTAGTGGTGGCGGCCGGCCAGGACCTCCGCGACGAGCTCGTGCAGCTTGACGAACATCTCGTTGTTCGAGCCGACGAGCACCAGGCGGTGGAACTCGATGTCGAGACGGAGGAACTCGGCCTCGTCTCCGGCCGTGCCCGCCGCCCACATCTTGGCGGCGAGCCCGACCAGGTCACTGGCCAGATCCGGGGTGGCCCGCTGGGCGGCCAGCGAGGCGGCCTGCGGCTCGACCGCGGCGCGGAGCTCGGTGATGGAGCGCAGCTGGGCGATCCGGTCGGAGGAGGCGAGCCGCCACCGGATCACCTGGGGGTCGAAGACGTTCCAGTCGCCGACGGCCCGGATCAGTGTGCCGACCCGGCGCCGGGACTCCACGAGCCCCATGGAGGCCAGCACCCGCAACACCTCCCGGACGACCGAGCGGGACACGGCGTAGTGCTCGACCAGATCGTCGATGTAGAGCACGGAACCGGGGGCGAGCTGGCCACCGCAGATGGCGGTGCCGAGCTGATCGAGCAGTCGGGCGTGGAGTCCCGACTCCATCCCGAGTCGGGCAGACACGTCCTCGGACGACGACAGGGTCATAAATAAAGCCTATCAGTGGAGATCTGCTCTTGCTTAAGTCTGGTTTATCGACTTAGCATCCGGCACTAAGCGGATGTACGGCATCCGCAGCGGCGCCCAACGGCGGGTTGGCCGCAACAGAAGGGGAGATAGACGTGTTGCGTCGATCGATAATCGGAACCTCACTGGCCGTGGTCGTCGCCCTCGGTCTGTCCGCCTGCGGCGGAGACGACAGCGGCGGGTCGGATACTCTGCGCGTCACGCTCGTCAACCACGTGTGGACCGAGAACATCAAGCGGGTTCTGCCCGAGTTCGAGCGGCAGACCGGGCTCAAGGTCGAGGTCACCCAGCTCGGCGAGGACCAGCTGTCCGACCAGTACAACGTCAAGCTGAACGCCGGCTCCAGCGACATCGACGTGATGATGTACCGCCCCCTGCAGGAGGGAAAGCTCTTCGCCAAGAACCGGTACCTGGCCGACCTGACCGACAGGGCGAAGGGGGACACGCAGTTCGACCTCGACGACTTCCAGGCCGGACCGCTGCAGGCCACCACGTACGAGGGCAAGGTCGTCGGCATCCCGATCATCACCGAGCAGGAGGTCCTGTACTACCGCAAGGACCTGCTGGAGAAGGCGGGCTACAGCGCCCCGCCGAAGACCCTCGACGAGCTCAGGGAGGCGGCGGCGAAGATCAAGGCCGAGAACCCGGGCGTGGCGGGATTCGTCGCCCGCACCGGCAAGGCGGCGGCCGTCACCCAGTTCTCCAGCTTCCTGTTCAGCTTCGGCGGTGACTTCGTCGACGCCAACGGCAAGGCCTCGGTCAACACCGAGCAGGCCAAGCAGGCGTACGCCTACTACGGCGGGCTGCTGCGCGAGTACGGTCCGGAGAACATCAGCACCGACATGAGCTGGTCGGAGGCGATGGCGATCTTCACCCAGGGCAAGGCGGCGTTCTACACCGAGGCCAACTCGCTCTACAAGAACGCCACCGACCCCGCAAAGTCGAAGGTCTCCGACACCGTCGGCTTCGCACCGTTCCCGGCCGGGCCCGCCGGCTCGAAGCCGTACAACATCCCGTCCTGGGCCCTGGCCATCAACGACGCCTCCAAGAACAAGGACAACGCCTGGAAGTTCATCCAGTGGGCGGCCGGCAAGGAGCAGGCGCTGGAGCAGCAGAAGTCGGGGGTTCCGGGTGCGCGGACCTCGGGGTGGTCGAACCCGGAGGCGATCGCGACGTACCCGAAGGACCTGGCGGACGCCATCTCGGTCAGCACCGCCAACGGCGTCGGACACGACCGGCCGCTGGTGGTGAAGGTGGCCGAGTCCCGTGAGATCGTCGGTCAGCCGATCGTGGACGCGATCACCGGCAAGGACGTCTCCGCCTCGGCGGACGCCGCCAACGAGGCCTTCCAGAAGCTGCTGGACGACGAGAAGTAGGCCCCGGTGGTGCGGGGTGGCCGGAGCCACCGGCACCCCGCGCCGCCGCCACCGGCCACGTCACCCACGACGTCGCCCCGCGCGGCCACGCCGCGACCGCACGTCCGGCGCCGGCCGCGGCCCGGATCGCCCGTCCGCCGGCCGGCGACCCCTGTTCCGGCCTGCCGCACCGCCTCTCACGGCCCCGCCGAATCCGGAGTTCAGATGGCAGTCAGATCCACCACCCCCACGCTCGACGGCGACCCCGCCTGGAGCCGTTGGGCGAACCACCACCGCAAGTGGCTCTTCGCCGCGCCGGCCATGACGTTCGTCGGCGCGCTGATCGTCTTCCCTCTCGCCTGGACGCTGTACCTCAGCCTCACCGACGCCGAGGGCTCGGTCCGGGCGGAGGCCGACTTCGTCGGCTTCCAGAACTACCTCGAGGTCCTCTCCGACACCGACCGGTTCTGGCCGGCGGTGGCCCGAACCGTTGCGTTCACCGGGGTTGCCCTCTTCTTCGAGGTCGTCCTCGGCATGGCGATCGCCCTGCTGCTGTGGCGCCCGTTCCGGGGCGAGCGGTGGGTGCGGGTGGCGATCCTGATGCCGCTGGTGGCGACCCCGGTCGCGGTCGGCATGATGTGGCGGCTCATCTTCGACCCCAACATCGGGGCGGCGAACCAGATCCTGGGCTGGCTCGGGATCGCTCCGCAGCCCTGGCTGGCCGGACGGCACACCGCCCTGCCGACCACCATCTTCATCGACGTCTGGCAGTGGACGCCGATGGTGGCGCTGATCCTGCTCGCCGGGCTGACCTCGCTGTCCAGCGAGCCGGACGAGGCGGCCCGGGTCGACGGCGCCAACGCGTGGCAGCGGTTCTGGCACGTCACCCTGCCGCTGCTCATGCCGACGGTGATCGTCGCGATCCTGCTGCGCGGCATCGACGCGCTGAAGACGTTCGACATCCTCTACGCCACCAAGGGTCGCGGCGGCGGCTCGTTCCACGAGGTCGAAACCCTGAACGTGTACGCCTACGGCCTGAGCTTCGACTACAACGAGTACGGCATCTCCTCCACCGTGCTCATCCTCTTCTTCCTGATCATCATCGGCTCGATGTGGCTGCTGACCTCCCGCAACAAGAAGAAGGACGCGCAGTGATGGGCCGGATCACCCCGTACAAGGTCTTCCGGGCGGTCGCGCTGGCCGTCGTGGTGGTGTCGCTGGTGGCGCCGCTGCTGTGGATGATCGCCGCCTCGTTCAAGACCAACGTCGACATCTACGACTCCAGCAAGACGTTCCGCTTCTCGCCGACCATCGCCAACTACACCAAGGTGTTGCAGCAGGCGAACTACCTCGACTTCATCGGCAACAGCCTCTGGGTCGCGTTCGCCGCCACCGCGCTGTCGCTGCTGCTCGGTGTGCCGGCGGCGTACTCGATGAGCCGCTTCAACATGCGCAGGTCGGCCCTGGTGGTGCTGATGGCCCGGGTCATCCCCGGCGTCTCGCTGCTGGTGCCCTGGTACTACGTCTTCAGCAACCTGCGGCTGGTCGGCGGCTTCACCGTGCTGATCCTCAGCCACATGTTCGTCTCGCTGCCCCTGATCGTCTACATCATGATGGGCTTCTTCGACGGCCTGCCGCTGGAGCTGGAGGAGTCCGCGCAGGTGGACGGGCTGACCCCGATCGGCGCGTTCCGGCGGATCGCGCTGCCGCTGTCCGCGCCCGGGATCGCCACCGCCGGCATCCTGTCCTTCATCTTCTCCTGGAACAACTTCATGTTCGCCCTGGTGCTCTCCGGGGCCGACACCAAGACCCTGCCGGTCGCGATCTTCGACTTCGTCGGCTACGCCAGCATCGACTGGGGTGGCCTGATGGCCGCGTCCACCGTGGTCACGCTGCCGATCATGCTGATCGCGCTCTTCGTGCAGAAGTACGTCGTCTCCGGCCTCACCGCCGGGGCCACCAAGGGGTGAGCGGGGCATGACGACGATCGCCCGGGTCGAGACCTTTCTCGTCCCGCCGCGCTGGCTGTTCGTCCGGGTCGAGACCGACGGCGGGCTCGTGGGCTGGGGCGAGGCGACCTGCGAGGGCCGCTCGGAGACCGTCCGGACCGCCATCGAGCAGCTCAGCGAACTGCTCATCGGCCGGGACGCGCTGCGGATCGAGGACCACTGGCAGGTGCTGACCAAGGGCTCGTTCTACCGGGGTGGGCCGATCCTGGCCAGCGCGGTCTCCGGAATCGACCAGGCGCTCTGGGACATCGCCGGCCGGCGCTTCGGTGCGCCGGTACACCAACTGCTCGGCGGTCCGGTCCGGGACCGGATCCGGGTCTACGGTTGGGTCGGTGGCGACGAGCCCGACGAGGTCGCCGACCACGTCGCCGAACAGGTGGCGGCGGGGCTGACCGCGGTGAAGATGAACGCCTCCGGCCGGATGAGCCGGATCGCCTCGGTCGCCGAGCTCGACGGGGTGGTCCGGCGGGTCGCCGCCGCCCGGGAGGTGCTCGGCCCGCACCGGGACGTCGCGGTCGACTTCCACGGTCGGTTCACCCTGGCCAACGCGCGCCGGGTCGCGCCGCTGCTGGAGCCGTACCGACCGTTCTTCCTCGAAGAACCGGTGGTGCCGGAGAACTCGCACCTGATCGGCGAGTTCGTGCGCAGTACCAGCATCCCGGTCTCCACCGGGGAACGGCTCTACAGTCGACAGGAGTTCCTGCCGGTGCTGCAGGCGGGCATCGCGGTCGCCCAGCCGGACCTGTCCCACGCCGGCGGCATCACCGAGGTACGCAAGATCGCCGCGCTCGCGGAGACGTACGACGTACAGTTGGCACCACACTGTCCACTGGGGCCGATCGCGCTGGCCGCCTGCCTGCAGGTCGGCTTCGCGACCCCCAACTACCTGATCCAGGAGCAGAGCATCGGCATCCACTACAACCAGGGCGCCGAGGTGCTCGACTACGTGGTGGACCGGGCGCCGCTGGCCTTCGTCGACGGGCACATCCTCCGGCTCACCGGTCCCGGCCTCGGCATCGAGATCGACGAGAACGCGGTCCGGCTGGCGGACAAGCGCGGACACCGCTGGCGGGGACCGATCTGGCGGCATCCCGACGGCTCGTTCGCCGAGTGGTGAGCCGCCGGCCCCGCGACACCATCCATCAACCCCTCCGAGAAAGGCACGCAGTGAAGATCGTCGCCGCGGACGTCATCGTGACCAGTCCGGACCGCAACTTCGTCACCCTGAAGATCACCACTGACGAGGGCATCACCGGGCTGGGCGACGGCACCCTCAACGGGCGGGAACTCTCCGTCGCGTCGTACCTGCGCGACCACGTCGCTCCGCTGCTGATCGGCCGCGACCCACACCGAATCGAGGACACCTGGCAGTTCCTCTACCGCTCGGCGTACTGGCGGCGTGGCCCGGTGACCATGGCCGCCATCGCCGCCGTCGACGTGGCGCTCTGGGACATCAAGGCCAAGGCCGCCAACATGCCGCTCTACCAGCTCCTCGGCGGGGCGTCCCGGCACGGGATCATGGCGTACGGGCACGCCTCCGGACGGGACCTCCCGGAGCTGTTCGACTCGATCCGGTACCACCTGGAGCTCGGCTTCCGGTCGATCCGGGTGCAGACCTCGGTGCCGGGCCTCCGGGCGGTCTACGGCGTCGCCGCCCAGCCGAGCGTGGACGGGAAGCGGTACGACTACGAGCCGGCGCAGCGCACCCCGCTGCCCGTGGAGGAGGACTGGGACTCCCGCGCGTACCTGCGGCACCTGCCCGGGGTCTTCGAGGCGGTCCGCAACGAGTTCGGCCCCGAGCTGCCGCTGCTGCACGACGCCCACCACCGGCTGACCCCGATCCAGGCCGCCCGGCTCGGCAAGGCCCTCGAACCGTACGACCTGTTCTGGCTGGAGGACTGCACCCCGGCCGAGAACCAGGAGGCGCTGCGGCTGGTCCGGCAGCACACCACCACCCCGCTGGCGATCGGCGAGGTCTTCAACACGGTGTGGGACTACCAGACCCTCATCCGCGAGCAGCTCATCGACTACGTCCGCTCCTCGGTCACCCACACCGGCGGGATCACCGCGATGCGCAAGCTGCTCGACTACGCGGCGCAGTACCAGATCAAGTCCGGAATGCACGGACCGACCGACGTCTCCCCGGTCGGCATGGCGGCGGCGCTCCACCTGGACCTGGCGATCCACAACTTCGGGATCCAGGAGTACATGCGGCACGGCGAGCTGACCAACGAGGTCTTCCGGCAGTCGTTCACCTTCACCGACGGCTACCTGCACCCGGGCGACCAGCCCGGACTCGGTGTCGAGCTGGACGAGGAGGCCGCCGCCCGCTTCCCGTACGTGCCGGCGTACCTGCCGTACAACCGGCTCAAGGACGGGACCGTCCATGACTGGTGACGGCACGGCCGCCGTCGCGCGCCCGACCCGGCACGTCGTGGTGATGGGGGTCTCCGGATCGGGCAAGACCACCGTCGCCCGCGGGATCGCCGCCGCGACCGGGCTCACCTTCGCCGAGGCGGACGAGTTCCACCCCGCCGACAACGTGGCGCTGATGCGAGCCGGCATCCCCCTCGACGACACCCACCGTTGGCCCTGGCTGCACGACCTGGCCGCCTGGATGGCCGACCGTGCCGCCGAGGGAACCTCGACCGTGCTGGCCTGCTCGGCGTTGCGGCGCGCCTACCGGGACGTCCTCCGGCAGGGGCCACCGAGCCTGGACTTCGTCCTGCTCCACGGCCCCGCGGGGCTGATCCGGGAGCGGATGGCCCGCCGGACCGGGCACTACATGCCGACGAGCCTGCTCGACTCGCAGCTCGCCACCCTCGAACACCCCGATCCCGACGAGCAGGTCCTCACCCTCGACGTCTCACTGACGCCCGAGGAGCTCGTGGCGGCGGCGATCGCCGGCCTCGGCCTGGCGGCGTCGGGCGGGACCACCCCGGTCACCGGAGAGACCCGTCGCGCACCCGGCCGGTGACGGTCGCGGGGCGCCGGCCCGGGTGACCGGACGCGGTCCCCCGGGCCGGTCAGCGCGGCCCGGCACGGTGTGCCGTGTGCTGCCGGTACCGCACCGGCCGCCGGTTCCGCCGCGCCGGCCGGGCGATACGCTTCGGCGCGAAGATCGGGACAGCCTGGGGAGGTGACGTGTTCGGGATCGTACGACCGTGCCGGCACCGGATGTGCGACCGGCTGCACACCGCCTGGCTCGGCCACCTGTGCGGGCTCTGCCTGACCCTGCGCGACGAGCACGGGCACCGGGCCCGGCTCACCACCAACTACGACGGACTGCTGGTCTCCGTACTCCTGGAAGCGCAGACCGCGGACCCGGTCCGGTACCGGCGGGCGCGGCCCTGCGCGCTCCGCGGCTTCCGACCGGCGACCGTGCTCTCCTCGGCCGACCCGGGCGCCCGGCTGGCCGCCGCGGTCTCGCTGGTGCTCGCCGCCGGAAAGACGCGTGACCACGTCGCCGACCGCGACGGCGCGCTCCGGGTGGCCTCGATCGCCGCGCTGGCGACCCGGACCGCCGACCGGTGGGCGACGGCGGGCGCCCGGACCGGTCAGGACCTCGGCTTCGACACGGCGGTGCTGACCGAGGCCGTGGCCCGGCAGACGACGGTCGAGGAGACGCTCGCCCCCGGCGTGTCCGTGCTGGTGGCCACCGAGCCGACCGAGACCGCGGTCGCCGCCGCCTTCGCCCACACCGCGGTCCTGGCCGGGATGCCCGGCAACGTCGCTCCTCTGGCCGAGGCCGGCCGCTTCTTCGGCCGCATCGCGCACCTGCTCGACGCGGTGGAGGACTACGCGGAGGACGCGGCCCGTGGGGCGTTCAACCCGTTGCGGGCAACGGGAACGGACCTGGCCGAGGCACGCCGGCTCTGCGACGACGCGTACCACGGGCTGCGGTTGGCCCTGGCCGACGTGGCGCTGCGGGACCGGTCGCTGGTCCGGGCGCTGTTGGACCGGGAGGTGGGATACGCCATCGACCGGACCTTCGCCCTCGCCGCCGCCCCGGCGGCGGGACCGCGGGCAGGCGACCGTCGCGAATCCGGTGCCGGTCACGGCACGGACCCCCACACCGCGCCGCCGTCGACGCAGTCGGTGGGACCCCGGCCCGAGGGTCGCGCCGCCCGGCTGATCATCGGTGGGGCGTGTCTCCTCACCGCCTGCACCTGCGGCATCTGGCACCCCCGCTGGAGCAGCGAGCGCTCGAAGAAGTTCTGCGACCGCTGCTGGTGTACCCGCGACGCCAGCTGCGACTTCGGCTGCGACTGCTGCTGCTGAGGCCGCGCCGGATCCGCCCGCCGATCCGGGCCCCGTCCTCCCGCGCCCTGCGCGCCGGCGGACGCGGGGGGCGGTGGCCCGTGGGGGGTCAGCCCACGGTGACCGTCCCGTCGCCGGAGCGGACGCAGGCGACCGCCCGGTGCGGTGTGACCGCCGCGCCCGCCAGGCACCGCCCCAGCACGGCGTGTCCGGCGGCGTTCGGGTGCCACGACTCCTGGCAGGTCTGGAAGTACGTCACGCAGGTGTTGGCGAGCCGCTGGATGGCGATCTTGTCGTATCCGGAGAGGCTGGTTACGGGGACGCCGGTGGGACCGTTCTGGAGGCGGATCGGGGTGGCGAGGGCGCCGCTCGGGCTGCTCGCCGTCTCGCAGAGCCGGGCGCCGTCGAAGGCCCGCTGGACGTTGAGGTAGACCAGGTCCACATTGGGGAACTCGCTGCGCATCGTGCTGTGGACCGACTGCACCAGCGTGCCGAGGCCCGCGGAGAAGAGGTGTCCCGCCGCGAGGCTGGCCCGGTGCACCGGGCATCCCGCCGCGTACCGCTCGGCTCCGAGCGCCCGGAACTTGTCGCGGCTGTCGTCGCGGCCGTCCTCCTCGTGGAACGGTGCCGCGAAGTCGAGCGGCAGTGGGTTGGTGTAGTCCTGGAGCACGACCCGGTGCTGGCCGTCGGCGTCGATCTCGGCGAGCGTGGCCAGCAGCTGCCGGACCGCCGCGGTGGTCTCGGCGGTCGCCGCCGCGAGCTGGGCCGGGGTGGCGAGGTCACCGGCGGCACACGGCGCCTGCTCGACGGGGCCGTTCAGGTAGGCCCAGAACTCCCACCAGCCGGTCCAGGCGTCGGCGATGAACCGGTTGGCGCACTTGGAGGCGACGTCGCCGAAGGTGAACGAGCTGTTGTTGGAGCCGAGCCCGACCAGCACCAGGTCGATGTCGTGGGTCCGCGCCACCGCCCGGAGCTGGTCGAGCTGCGCGGACACCGCCCGGCCCCTGGCCCGGCCCGCCGAGGCGTTGACGATGTCGTACGGCTGCCCACCGGAGCAGGCGAGGTTGAACCGCGCCTGGATGCCGGGGAGGTCCGCCTGGAACAGCGAGGCGTTCGCCGAGCGATGGCAGAAGAACGCGTTGCTGTTCGGCGCGGACCAGCCGGGAAAGCTCTGCGCCGTGCCGTTGATGTCGACGACCGGCAGGTACGCCCCGGCGCCCTCACCGCTGACGACGCTGTCTCCCAGCGCGACCGCGGCGGTGGGCAGGCTCGCCGCTGCGGGTTCCCCGGTCGTACCGGTGACCGCGGCGGTGGCGCCGAGACCGAGGCTGAGCGCCAGCACGGCGGCTGACGCGGGACGACGGAATCCGAGCACCTGACGACCCCCAGGGGTGACGGATAGAAGGATCGAAGATCCTTCACGCCGGGTCATCCCACCACGCCCCCGGCCCGCCGGTCAACGGGGCGCCCCACCACGGCCGCCCGGCGGCGAGGACCGGCCGCCGGGCGAGGAGCGGCGACGTCGCGTGGCGTGTGACAGCCGTGGAGCGGGTACCGTCCGGTCAGCGTGACCGCCGCAGCCGCCGGTCACGCTCGCGCGCCGCACGGCGGGCCGCGTCGATGATCTCCGGACGGAGCAGGTTTCCGAAGCCGGCCCGGTCGAGCCGCCGGACGAGCGACTCCCGGTCGGTGCCGAGCGCGCCGGCGGTGGCGTCCAGGTTCCAGTCGTGCGCGGCGAGCCGGGAGAGCAGGTATCCCCGGCGCACCTGCGCCGCGGAGAGCCGGAACGTCTTCAGGTACGCCAGCCGCCCGGCCTCGTCGGTGATCGTCTCGCCGATGTGGTTCTCCTGCCGCGGATCGAAGTCGGGCAGGAACCGGGCAAGGGTGAACCGACCCATCCGGTACACCGGCGTGCTGGTCGTCGGTCGCGCGCCGAACAGGCCCTCGGCCATGCTCAGGGCGAACGCCGACCAGGCGGCCCGGATCCGGGCGGCCTCGGCCCGCAGGTCCGCGACGCGGGTCACCCGCTCGGCGTCGATCTCGACGTGGAACTCGGCCACCGCCGGGTACAGGTGGGCGTGGTGGTACACCAACTCGCCGAAGAGGTCCAGCAGCAGCGTCGGGTGCAGGACCCGGTAGTCGTCGGGATGCGGCACGACGAGAGCCGCGGCGAGCGCGTCGGCGACATAGAGCAGCATGCCGCACTGTCCCGGATGGATCTCGAAGACCCGCAGCGCGTCCGCCAGTCCGGCGACCTCGGCGCCGGTGTACGCCTGCCCGGCCCACGGCGAGAGACCTCGGTTCACGGCCCGCCGGTTCCACTCCTCCCAGACGACCGACGGTCCGCCACAGTGGAGGGCGAGGTAACCCTCCAGGGCCAGGTGCAGCGGCAGGAAGCGCAGCCGGTTCCGCTCCTTTCGGCGGGTCGTCCGACGCGGAAGGTGCAGCCCGACGCCGGCGGGTCGGCCCCGGGCCGGGTCGGTCAGCTGGGTGCCGTACGCCGCGACCGGGCCGCCGTCGGAGGTCCAGCTGGCCACGAAGGCGTGCGGGACGTACGCGACGTGGCCGGTCCGGGGGCCGGGCACCGCCACGGTCGGGTCGTCCGGGTCGTGCAGCCGGGCGTGCAGGCGGAGATCGGTGATGGGAGCGTCGCGCAGCAGCGGCACCAGTCGGACGGCGCCCCAGCGCTGACCCGGTCCGGCGGTCAGCCCGGTGAGGTTCCACCCGTCCCACGTCACGGCCCTCACCGCGGCGCCTCCGGGTACGGCACGCCCACCTCGGTGCCCACCGCCTCCCCGACCACGGCCGGGGTGTCCCCCACCACGCCGCCGGCGTCCCCCACGGCGGGGGCGGCCCGTACCGCCGACCCGTCGCCGCTCGGCGGCCCGCCGGCGGAGGCGGCATCGGCCAGGAACCGGTCGACCCGGTCGTCGAGGTCGCGGCGCAGCTCGGCGAGGGTGGCGCTGCCGGTGGCGAACCGGGCCAGCTCGACGAGCGTGGCGAGATCCTCGGCGTCGCGCACGCCGACCGTGGGCACGTCGGGGGCGAGCCGACGTACCTGGAAGGTGTCGCTGTCGTACACCGGGTTGAGGTGCACCACCGAGGTCCGTCGGTCGGGGTCCAGACGCGCGAACCACACCCGCAGCACCTCGGCCGCCAACCCGGGCGGATCGTTGTCCCAGCCGTCGGAGACGACGACGAGCCGGTCGGGACGTCGTTCGAGCCCGTCGAGAATCCGCTCGCCGAGCCCGGTCGGACCGGTCGGCCGGACCAGCAGCGGGTCGCCGTGATGGGCCAGCCAGAGCCCGGTGTAGTCCGCGGCGAGGACCTCCAGCAGGTAGTGGGCCGCCAGCGCCACCGCGAGTGGTCGCTGTCGCTTGGCCGACGAGCCGGAGGCCGAGTAGCTGTCGTCGAGGACCGCGACCACCCTGCCCCAGCTTCCCGCCCGCCGGCCCGCGGCCCTTCGGGCGGAGGTCCGCAGCGCCTCGGTGAGGGCGGCGCGTCGGCGTACGCGCTCGGCGCGGGGCAGGGACAGGACGTAGAGCGCGAGCCGGGTCAACGGCGTCCGGCCCAGGTCGACGGTCACGACGTCCTCGACGTCGAGTCGGCGGGCCGACTCCTGCAGCCGCAGCCGCTCGGCCCGGGTCAGCTGCGGGGTGTGCCGGGTCAGCAGCCGGGCCCGGTCGATGCCGTGCAGGGTGGCGAGCCCCTCGGCCACCGTGTACGGCAGGGCGGCAAGCGCCCGCTGGTCGTGGTGCGCCCGACGCCACCGCTCCAGGATCTCCGTCTCGTACCGCCCGGGACGGCGCCAATCGAACAGGAAGGTACCGATCTCGCCGGGCAGCGACAGGTGCGCGTGCCGGGCCGCGACGGACAGCGACCGGCGATACTTGACCGCGTCGAACGGCAGGTCGGGCCGACCGGCCACCCAGTCCCGGATGATCGCCCGGGTCCGCCGGTTGTTCACACCCAACCTGCGCAGTTCACGGAACACCCGGTAGACCCGCTGCGGCGGCAGCAACCGCAGGCGCGCCGCGATCAGGCGCCCCTCCCTGGCCCGCTGTGCCGGACTGGCCAGGCGCGCGGTGCGGAGCAGGTTCGTCACCACCAGCGCGGCGTTGAAGTGGTTGATCTCCAGTGCGAGTGTGGCCGCGTAGAGGTCGCGGTAGTTGCCGAGCACGTACTCGTGCAGGAAGGCCAGCGACAGGCGCTGTTGGGCGGCGTCGGCCCGGAACTCGTGCTGACCGGTCGACGCGATGGCCGCGTTGACGAACATGACGAGGTCCTCGCAGGCGACCTGGTCCGACCGCGACATACGTCCGTCCCTCCCTCGGCCGTCCGTTCTCGGCGCCGCGTCCGGGTGCCGGCCGGGGAGTGTGGGCACGAACAACGAAGCATCGCTGCACAGGCGGGTTCCGGAAGTCGCGCCGGAGTCCCGCGGCCGGCCGGGTCACCATAGCCGCGCCGTCCGCCCGCGGGCCAGGAGGTTTCCGGCCGTGTGACACGGTCCGGAGACCGCGGGCCGCCACCGGGGCGGACGGCGTACCGGGTCACCGCGCCCACGCTGCCGGCCCCGTCACAGGGAGATGTCGATCGTCGCGGAACCCGGTCGGTCGAGCCGGACCGTCGCCGTCCGCCCGGCGGCGCTGACCTCGTACTCGCCGAGGAAGCCGGAGAAGCGGACCCGTCCGTCCGCGTCCGTGCGCAGGGTCGTCGGCGCCATCCACCAGTCACCCTTGATCAGCGAGTGCAGCGCCGTGTACGACGGCTTCAGGCTGCCGTCGGCCCGGACGAGTCCCCCCGGCGCGCCGAGCCAGCCGCCGTCGGCGATTCCCCAGTAGGTGATCGCCTGGACCGACGGATGCGACAGCAGGGTCCGGTAGTGCCGCACGATCTCGTCCGCCTGCCGCTCCTCCCCCTCCGGTGTGCTGGGCCACCGCGTCACCTGGTAGTCGTTCAGGTCGACGATCTCGGGTGGCATGAGGTCGCCGGAGACGAGGGTGGTCTCGGTGAAGTGGATCGGCAGCCCGTACCGGGAGAAGCGGTCGAGGATGGCGAGGGTCTTCTCCTCACCCCAGTACCCCTGGTGCATGTGGCTCTGCAGGCCCAGCGCGTCGACCCGGATTCCCGCCTCCAGCACCCCCTCGATCAGGCACTCGTACGCCGCGGACATGTCGAAGTCGTTGAGCAGCAGGGTCGCCCGTGGGTTGGCCTCGCGGGCGGCGTCGAAGACCGTCCGGACCAGCGGGATCCGCCCCATCTCGCGGCAGATCCGGGTGAGTCCGTTGTCGTACCGATCGAAGATCGGCATGATGACGACCTCGTTGATCACGTCCCACATGTCGATGAGGCCGCCGAAGTCGGTCACCTCGCGGTGGATCCGGTCCACCTGCGCCCGGACGATCTCCTCGTTGGTCAGACCCAGCAGCCAGTCCGCCGCCAGGGTGTGCCAGGCGAGCGGGTGTCCCTTCACCACACACCCCCGCTGCGTGAACCAGCGCGCGGTGTTGCGCAGCCGCGTGGTGTCCGGACGGCCGCGGGTCGGCTCGAACCAGCCCCAGTAGAACGGCAGGGTCGCGAAGTTGAACAGGTCCAGCCAGTGTTCGGCCAGGGAGGCGGCCGAGGGCTGCCGGCTCTCACCGGGCAGCTCCGGACCGTCGTCCGACGCGACGGCCTCGTCGTTGGCGAGGGGGACGAACTCGAACCCGGTGCAGCCGAAGAGGAAGCTGTGGCTACGCTGCGCCACCACCACGTCATGGTGGGCCAGCGCGGTCCCACCCGAGGTCAGGGTCAGCGTGGCGTCGGCGGCGCGGATCCGCCGGATGGTGGTGTCGGTGGTCACCGCCGCATCCTGCCACGGCCTGAGCCGGCACAGAACCCGGACGCGGCGCACCGTCAGCGACGGCGGCGAACGACCAACCAGACCACACCCGCTGTCACCGCGGCCAGCGGCAGCAGGCAGCAGGCGCTGAAGACGAGCAGCTGCCACGGTTTGATGACTTCCACGGCCAGCAACCCTAGTGCAGCGACCGGTCAGGAGCTGGTGCGGGACCGCCTGTCGCTCACCCCGCCGGCGGCGGGTCCGTTCGGCCGGTGACCCGGTGCGCTCCCGCGTAGACGTTCATCGACGGTCCGCGCAGAAACCCGACGAGGGTGAGCCCGACCTCGTCGGCCAGCTCGGCGGCGAGCGAGGAGGGCGCGGAGACCGCGGCCAGCACCGGTATCCCGGCCATCACCGCCTTCTGGACCAACTCGAACGAGGCCCGACCGCTGACCATCAGCACGCTGCCGCGCAGCGGCAGCCGACCGGTGCGCAACGCCCAGCCGACCACCTTGTCCACCGCGTTGTGCCGGCCGACGTCCTCGCGCAGGCAGTGCAGCCGACCGTCGGCGGAGAAGAGCCCCGCGGCGTGCAGCCCGCCGGTGCGGTCGAAGACCCGCTGCGCGTTGCGCAGCGTCTCGGGCAGGGTGCTGACCACGGCGGGCTCCAGCCGTACCGGATCCTCGCGCACCGACCACGGCGCCACGGTCCGTACCGCCTCGAGGCTCGCCTTGCCGCACAGTCCGCAGGAGGAGGTGGTGTAGACACTCCGCGCAAGCGACGGCTCCGGCGGCGCCACCCCCGGGGCCAGCACGACGTCGACGACGTTGTAGGTGTTGACCCCCTCCGCCGTGGCACCCGCGCAGTAGCGGATGGTGGCGACGTCCGTACCGGCCCGGACCACTCCCTCACCGACCAGGAACCCCGCCGCCAGGTCGAAGTCGTCGCCCGGTGTCCGCATCGTGATCGCCAGAGACCGGCCGTTCACCCGGATCTCCAGTGGTTCCTCGGCCGCCAGGGTGTCGATCGGCTCACTGACCGCTCCGTCGACGATTCGGACCACCCGGCGCCGACTCGTCACCCGTCCCATCCGCACACCACCGATCCTCTCCGGCCGGTCGCCTCGGGCCGGCGCGCCGACCCCACCCACGCACCCGGGCCCCGGGTGCGCCGTCACGGCCGGGGCCGGCACGTCCGCCGGGTCAGGGCCGCCGACCTGCGACGACCGGGCACACCACGAACGGTACGACACCGCGGGGCTGGTCACGGCCGACCTGGTGAGTCGACACCGGCAGCCGCCGCACGGCGGCGGGGCGGGCGCCACGACGTCGCCACGCCGCAACCGCGACGGGCGACGGGTGGTCCACCTCCGCCGGCCACCGACCGTGCGGTCTCACGTCGCGGCGAGGTGAACGCCCCCGCGCGGTGGTGGCCGGAGTCACCGCCGGGTCACCAGGTACCGGGCGTACGCCTCGGTGGTGAAGAAGGCCGGGAGGTCGTCGACGAGGGCGATCCGTTCGAAGATCTCCGCGGCACGGGCGACCCGCTCCCGGTCGGCGGCCGGACGCTGCGCGGCGAGTGCGGCCACCTCCTCGGCGAGCAGCGACCGGACGAGGTCGGCGGTGACCTGGCCCCCGTCGGCCAGCGGCGTGCCGTGATACAGCCACTGCCACACCTGGCAACGGGCGATCTCGGCGGTGGCGGCGTCCTCCATCAGGCCGAAGATGGCGGCGGCGCCGGTGCCGCCGAGCCAGGCGTCGAGGTAGCGCAGCGCGACGGCGATGTTGCCGCGCAGTCCGGCCCGGGTCACCCGCCCCGGTGTCCGGTCGACCGCCAGCAGGTCGTCGGCGGTCACCGAGACGTCGTCGCGCCGCCGGTCGAGCTGGTGCGGACGGTCACCGAGCACGGAGTCGAAGACCGACCGGCACACCTCGACCAGCCCCGGATGCGCGACCCAGGAGCCGTCGAAGCCGTCGGCCGCCTCCCGCTCCTTGTCGGCGCGGACCCGGGCGAGCGCGGTGGCGTTGGCCTCGGGGTCGCGGCTGGGGATGAAGGCTGCCATCCCGCCGATGGCGTGCGCCCCGCGCCGGTGACAGGTCCGGACCAACAGTTCGGTGTACGCCCGCATGAACGGCACCGTCATGGTCACCTCGGCGCGGTCGGGCAGGACGAAGTCGTCCCGGTAGCCGAAGTTCTTGATGACGCTGAAGATGTAGTCCCAGCGGCCGGCGTTCAGCCCGGCGGCGTGCTCCCGCAGCTCGTAGAGGATCTCCTCCATCTCGAAGGCGGCGGTGATGGTCTCGATCAGCACGGTGGCCCGGATCGTCCCCCTCGGAAGGCCGAGGTACTGCTGGGCGAAGCAGAACACGTCGTTCCAGAACCGCGCCTCCCGGTGGTCCTCGAGTTTCGGCAGGTAGAAGTACGGTCCACTGCCGGCGTCGAGCTGCCGCTGCGCGCAGTGCACCAGGTAGAGCCCGAAGTCGACCAGGCTGGCCGAGACGGCCCGGCCGTCGACGACGAGGTGTTTCTCCACCAGGTGCCAGCCGCGCGGACGGACGACGATGGTGGCCGGGTCGGGGCCGACGACGTAGCGCTTGCCCCGGTGGTCGGTGAAGTCGATCCGCCGGTCGATCGCGTCGATCAGGTTCAGGTGGCCGCCGATGACGTTGTCCCAGGTCGGGGCGAGCGCGTCCTCGAAGTCGGCGAGCCAGACCCGCGCCCCGGAGTTGAGGGCGTTGACGGTCATCCGGCGGTCGGGCGGACCGGTGATCTCCACCCGGCGGTCGACCAGCCCCGGGGCCGGCGGTGCCACCCGCCAGCTCGGGTCGGAACGGATGGCCGCGGTCTCGGGCAGGAATCCGGGAAGCTGGCCGGTGGCGTAGCGGGCCCGGCGGGCCCGGCGGGTGTCCAGCAGGGCCACCCGGCGGGCGGCGAACTCGCGGTCGAGGGCGACCAGGAAGTCGAGCGCCTTCGGGCTGAGGACCTCGTCGTACCGGTCCCGCATCGGGCCGGTGATCTGGATGCTCATCGGAACTGCTCCTCCTCGGTCGAGCCGGGTAGGGCGGTGGTCTCGGCGTCGGGGTTGAGGATGGTGCTGATCAGGTCGAAGTAGCCGGTGCCGACCTCCCGCTGGTGCCTGACCGCGGTGTAGCCGTCCGCCTCGGCGGCGAACTCCCGCTCCTGCAGCGACACGTACGCCGGCATCCCGGTGGTGGCGTAGCCGCGGGCCAGCTCGAACGTCGCGTAGTTGAGGGCGTGGAACCCGGCCAGCGTGATGAACTGGAACCGGTATCCCATGTGTCCCAGCTCCCGCTGGAACCGGGCGATGGTCGCCTCGTCGAGGTGCCGACGCCAGTTGAACGACGGTGAGCAGTTGTAGGCGAGGAGCTTGTCCGGGTACTCGGCCTTGATCGCCTCGGCGAAGCGCCGGGCCTGCTCCAGGTCCGGGGTGCTGGTCTCCATCCACAGCAGGTCGGCGTACGGGGCGTAGGCCAGTCCTCGGGCGATGCAGGGTTCCAGCCCGTTGCGGACCCGGTAGTAGCCCTCGGCGGTCCGCTCCCCGGTGAGGAAGGGCCGGTCCCGCTCGTCGGTGTCGGTGGTGAGCAGGGTCGCGGCCTGCGCGTCGGTCCGGGCGATGATCACCGACGGGACCCCGGCGACGTCGGCGGCGAGCCGGGCCGCGGTGAGGGTCCGCACGTGCTGGCCGGTCGGGACCAGGACCTTGCCGCCGAGGTGGCCGCACTTCTTCTCGCTGGCGAGCTGGTCCTCCCAGTGCACCCCGGCGGCGCCGGCCACGATCATCGCCGTCATCAGCTCGTACGCGTTGAGCACCCCGCCGAAACCGGCCTCGGCGTCGGCGACGATCGGCGCCAGCCAGTCGACGCCCCCGCCGTCGGCCTCCGCCGCCGCGCCGAGTCGCTCCATGATCTCGATCTGCCCGGCGCGCAGCAGCGCGTTGTTGATCCTGCGCACCACCGCCGGCACCGAGTTGGCCGGGTAGAGGCTCTGGTCCGGGTACGTCTGCCCGGCCAGGTTGGCGTCGGCGGCGACCTGCCACCCGGACAGGTAGATCGCCTTCAGCCCGGCACGGACCATCTGGACGGCCTGGTTGCCGGTGAGCGCGCCGAGGGCGGGCACGTACTCCTCGGTGTGCAGCAGGTGCCAGAGGCGCTCGGCGCCCCGCCGGGCGAGGGTGTGTTCCTCGGAGACCACACCACGCAGCCGCACCACGTCCTCCGGCCGGTAGGGCCGGGTCACGCCGCGCCAGCGCGGGTCGGTGGCCCATTCGGTCCGCAACCGCTCGGCGGCGTCCCGCGGATGTTCGGTGCCTGGTTGTCCGACGTGTCCGGGCCGGAGCGCGACCTGGATACCCATGCGATCCTCCTTCGGGGTCAATCGATTACGCGCTGTGCTCCCGGCGCATGCCAGAAACCATGGCACGACCCCGATCACGGGGTCGAGACACGGAAACAGCGAATTATTGAAAATTTGGAGTCCTAATCTTGCGAAGCTGCAAATGAACTACTTCACAGATGTGTTAATGTGTCCCGGTTCCAGGCGTGAGGGAGGGCGCCATGGCCAAGATGTTCGCGGGCGCGCGGCTGCGCCGGCTGCGCGAGGAGCACGGCATCAGTCAGATCGAACTCGCCCGGCGGCTCGGCATCTCCCCCAGCTACCTCAACCAGCTCGAACACGACTCCCGGCCGCTGACCGTGCCGGTGCTGATCCGGATCACCGAGGTCTTCGGCGTCGACACCGCCTACTTCGCACCGCACGACACGCCCCGGCTGGTGGCCGAACTGCGCGAGGCACTGCCCACCCGGGTGGGCCTGCCCGACCTGACCGAACTGGCCAGCAAGATGCCCGAGGTGGCGGAGGCGGTGATCGACCTCTACCGCCGCTACCGGCAGGTCAACGACCAGTTGGCCGAGGTGGTCGGCGACCGCGAGCTGATTCCCGGGCGCAGTCCGCACGACCAGGTGAGCGACTTCTTCTACCGACGGCAGAACTACATACCGGACCTGGACGAGGCGGCCGAGGCGCTGGCCGCCGAGATCGGGGTACGACGCGGCGAGACCCGGGCCGTGCTGTCCGAGCGGCTGGCCGAGCGGCACGGGGTGCGGATCGTCCGGCAGGACACCGACTCGCTCGCCGGTGACCTGCACCGGTACCGACCGCAGACCCGCACGCTGCACCTGTCGACGTCGCTGCGGCCCGGACAGGAGGCGATCCGGATGGGTGCCCAGATCGCCCTGCTCGAATACGCCGACGTCATCGACGAAATCATCGAGGAGGAGCGGATCTACGACGTACAGACGCAGATTCTCATGCGGGTCGGGCTGGCCAACTACTTCGCCGCGGCGCTGATCCTGCCGTACCGGGAGTTCCTCGACACCGCCGAACGGATGCGGTACGACATCGCGCTGCTCACCAACCGCTTCGCGATGGGCTGGGAGAGCATCTGCCACCGGCTGAGCACGCTGCAGCGGCCCCGGGCACGGGGGGTGCCGTTCTCGTTCGTCCGGGTCGACCGGGCCGGCAACATGTCCAAGCGCCAGTCGGCGACCGGCTTCCCCTTCTCCCGCTCCGGCGGCACCTGTCCGCTGTGGAACGTCTACGAGGCGTTCAGCGCCCCCGGCCGGGTGATGACCCAGGTCGCGGTGATGCCGGACGGCCAGCGGTACCTCTGGATCGCCCGTACGGTGACCCGGCACCACGGCGGGTACGGCCAGCCGGGCAAGGTCTTCGCGATCGGCCTCGGCTGCGAGGTCCGGCACGCCGGGCGACTCGTCTACTCCGCCGGCCGGGACCTGGAGGCGACCGAGGCGGCGACCCCGATCGGCCCGGGCTGCAAGACGTGCGAGCGGCTGACCTGCCCGCAACGGGCCGCCGCGCCGATCGGCCGCGAGCTCGACCTCGACGAGAACCGGAGCACCTTCATCCCGTACCCGTTGAAGCCCGAGCCGGCGCGGCCCCGCCCCCAGGGCGGCGGGTGAGCCGGGGCGGGCGCCGACGGCCGGCGGGAGCGCCCGCCGGTTCGGCGACGGCGGTGGAGCCCTCGACCCACCCTGGTCAGCTCATTCGTCCCACCCACGGGCTGCCGAGCGTCTAGGTTCAGGCGGAGAGAGGCGGTGGGCCGGCACGGGGGGTTGGGAATGTTCTCCGCGGTGGGACGGTTCGTGGTCCACCACCCGGTGTGGGTGATTCTGGCGTGGGTCGCGGTCGCGGCCGCGGTCCTCGGTGCCGCACCACGGCTGACCACCACCACCGACGAGGTGTCGTTCCTCCCCGCCCGGTACGAGTCGGTCCGCGCGGCCGAACTCCAGCGGAACGCCTTCCCGGAGGCGACCACCCCGGCGGCGCTCGTCGTGTTCGCGCGCCGGGACACGGCGCCGCTGACCGACGCCGACGTCAGCCGGGTGGCGGCGATCAGTCAGGGCCTGGCCGCACGGCGGATCGACGGCGTCGTCGCCCTGACCCCGACGCCGCCGTCGCCCAACCGGCAGATCCAGGTCGTCGCGGTCCAGCTCACCGCGCAGCGGAACCCGGGTGACCGCACCCAGACCCGGGCGGTGCGGGCGCTGCGGGACGCGCTGCGCGGCCAGCTCGTCGACTCCGACCTCCGGGCCGGCGTCACCGGTACGGCCGCGCAGGCGCTGGACGCCGAGCGGTCCGGCGACCGGGCGAACACGATCATCGGAGCCGCGACCATCGGACTGATCCTCGCCCTGCTCCTGGCCATCTTCCGCAGCCCGATCATCGCCCTGCTCCCGGTGCTCACCATCGGGGTCATCTCGCAGATCGCGACCGGGCTGATCGCCTGGGCCAACGACGCGTTCGACCTCAGGGCCGACAGCTCGGTGAGCGCGATCCTGATCGTCGTCCTCTTCGGCGTCGGCACCGACTACATCCTGTTCCTGATGTTCCGCTACCGGGAGCGGCTGCGCCTCGGCGAGGACCCCAGGGCCGCCATGACCAGCGCGGTCGAGCGGGCCGGAGAGGCGATCTCCTCGGCCGCCGGGGCGGTCGTCATCGCCTTCCTCGCGCTGACCCTCTCGACGCTCGGCCTGTTCCGCTCCCTGGGACCCGCACTGGCGATCGCCGTCGCGACCACCCTGGTCGCCGGGCTGACCCTGGTCCCGGCGGTGGTGTCACTGCTGGGCACGAGGGTGTTCTGGCCGTCCAACGCCTGGCGGCGCGAACCGCGCGACGCCCGGTTCGCCGCGCTCGGGCGGTCACTGGGCCGGCGGCCCGCGTGGTACGCGGCCGCCTCCGGCGCCACGCTCGTCGTCCTCGCCGTCTTCGCCCTCGGGTTCCACCCCAACTTCGACCTCAGCGGCAGCTCGACCGCGACCGGGTCGGAGTCCTCCGTCTGGAGCCGGGAGCTGCGTAGGGGACTGCCGGCCGGGGCGACCGAACCGTCGTACGTCCTCCTCCGCGCCGACACCGGCACGGCGCTGCCGGCCGACCGGCTCGACGCGTACCGTGCCGAGTTGGCCCGGGTGCCCGGGGTGGGACAGGTCGGCCCGCCGACGCTGTCCGCGGACCGGACCGTGGCGAACTTCCAGGTGACCCTGGCCGACCCGCCGCAGTCCGCGGCGGCCCTGCGCACCGTACGCGGCCCACTGCGCGCCGCCGCACACGCGGCCGCACCGGAGGGAACGAGCGGACTCGTCGGCGGCGTCACGGCGGTGTTCGTCGACATCCGGGCCGCGGTCAATCGCGACTACGCGGTCGTGTTCCCGGTCGCCGCCCTCCTGATCATGGTGATCCTGGGACTGCTGCTGCGCAGTCTCGTCGCTCCCTGGTACCTGATCGCCACGGTCGGTCTCGGCTTCGCCGCGACCCTCGGTGCCACCGTGCTCGTCTTCCAGACCGGCCTGGGCGAGGACGGTCTGATCTTCATCCTGCCGGTGGTCATGTACCTGTTCGTCGTCGCCCTCGGCACGGACTACAACATCCTGATGGTCGCTCGGCTGCGCGAGGAGGCACGGGAGGGGCGTACCCCGCGGGAGGCCGCCGCGCTGGCGGTCCGGCACGCCGGGCCCACGGTCGCCGCCGCCGGACTGATCCTCGCCGGTACCTTCGCCTCGCTCATGCTCGCCGACAACAGCACCCTCACCCAACTGGGCTTCGCGACCGCGGTCGGCATCGCCGTGGTGGCCTTCGTGATGTCGCTCCTCCTCACCCCCGGGATCACCGCGCTGCTCGGCCACACCGCCTGGTGGCCCGGCCACCAGGACGTTCCCGCCGCCGGCCGGGGCGCCCACCGTCGAGGTGGACGGACGGGACCGGCAGCCGCGTGACCCACCCTCCCGAGCCGTGGATCCTGCACGGCCAGACGTACGTCTCGGTGTGGGCGGTGCCCCGGGCGGCCCTGCCGCCGTTACCCGCGGGACCGACCCGAACGATCCGACCCGTGACACTCGGCGGCCGGGGTCTGCTCGGCGTCACCTGGGCGGTGTACGAGCCCGGCGGGGTGCTGCACTACCGCGAGGTGCTCGCCGCGGTACTGGTCCGCGCCGGGCTTCGACCCCGGGTGAGCGTCACCCACGCCTGGGTCGACAGCCCGGTCGCCCGTGACGGCGGGCGCGAGCTGTGGGGAATCCCCAAGGAACCGGCGGAGCTGACGGTCACGGTCGACGGGGACACGTCGGCGGTCTCGGCGCGGACGGCGGCGGGATCCGTGGCCCGCGCGCTGCTCCGCCCGAGGCACCGGCTGCCCGGACGGTGGCCCATCCGGTTCACGGTCGTCCAGCAGCTCGGGGCGCGAACCCGCAGCACCCTGGTACGGTGTCGCGCCGGCCTCGCCACCGCCGACGCCACCTGGGAGGTCGAGCCGGCCAGCCCGCTCGGTCACCTCGCCGGTCGCCGTCCCCTGCTGACCGTGCGGCTGCACGACGTCCGGCTGGTGTTCGGTGCGACGGCGAGGGCGTCGCACCGGCGCTGACCGCCGCCACGCCGCCGCCCCTGCCGCGTCCCTGGGCCGCGTCCGCCGCCCGCGACGTCGGTGGCGCCGCCCATCCCGGCGGTTCACCATGGGGTACCCGGGCCCGGGGCGACCCACGCCACACGGCCCCACCAGCTATGTTCTCAGCCGAGACCGCGGTGGTAGCGCTCCCAGGGAGCGTTCTTTCGCGCCGCCGCCTCCGCGCGAGAGGAGTCTGCCGTGCCACCGAGCCCGACCGGCACCGCCGCCCCCGGCCCACCGTCCGCGCCGCCCCGTCACGTCCGGGCCGCCCGCAACGCCGTCGCCGTGGTCTTCGGCCTCAACGGGCTCGCCGTCGCCTCCTGGTTCGCCCGGGTTCCCGCCGCCCGGGAGGCACTCGGGCTCAGCGCGGGCCGGCTCGGCCTGCTGCTGCTCGCGCTCTCGGCCGGCTCGCTGCTGGCGATGTCGACCGCCGGCAGCGTGGTGCACCGGCTCAACCCGTCACGGACCACCGCCGGCTCCACCGGCCTCGCCGCGGTCGGTCTGGTGATGCTCGGCGTCGGCGTCGGCGCCTGGCCGTCCGTCCCGCTGGTGGCGGCCGGGCTCGCCGCCCTCGGGTACGGCTCCGGTCTGTGCGACGTGGCGATGAACGTCGAGGCGGCGCTGGTGGAACGGCGGCTGGGCCGGACCGTCATGCCCCGGTTCCACGCCGCCTGGAGTCTGGGCACCGTCTCCGGCGCCGGCCTCGGTGCCGGCAGCGTGCAGGTCGGGCTCCCCGTTGCCGCCCACCTCGGGGTCGTCGCCCTCGGCGTGCTGCTCGGCACACTGCTCGCCGTCCGCTTCTTCCTCGGCGCGGGCGGCGAGGAAGACCCCGCGCGGCGGGCGGCGGCACAGACCGGGTCCGGCCGGGACAGCGGGACGCTGCGCGCCTGGCGGGAGCCGCGCACCCTCTGCATCGGCCTGCTGGTCCTGGTGATGGCGTTCACCGAGGGCGCCGCGAACGACTGGATCGCGCTGGCCTTCGTCGACGGGTACGGGTTCGGCGAGGCGGCCGGCGCCGCCGTCTTCGGGGTGTTCGTCGCCTCGATGACCCTCGGCCGGACGGTCGGCACGGTGGCACTCGACCGCTGGGGCCGGGTACCGGTGCTCTTCGTCACGATCGGGCTGGCCGTCATCGGGGTGACGATCACCACCCTCGTTCCGTCCGGATCCGTGGCGCTGGCCGGGGTCGTCCTCTGGGGACTCGGCGCGTCACTGGGATTCCCGGTCGGGATGAGCGCCGCCGCCGACGACGAGGGGCGGGCTCCGGCCCGGGTCAGCGTCGTCGCGACGATCGGCTACACCGCCTTTCTCGCCGGGCCGCCGCTGGTCGGGCTGCTCGGCGACCGGGTGGGGGTCCTGCGGGCCCTGCTGGTCGTCCCGCTCCTGCTGGTTCCGGCCCTGGCCCTGGTACCGGCGACCCGGCCACCGGCCGACCGCTGATTCGTGCCGTGTCCGCCGGCGGCGGGGTGCGCGGGCGACGCACACCCCGCCGCGTACCTCACCCGGCCGTGGCCGCGGTCCGACCGGTCCGGCGCGGTGGACCACCGGCGGCCCGGTCGTCGGCTCGGGTCGGCCGGCGTCGGCCGGTCGGGGCGGCCCCGCTAGGCCGGGGTCGGGAAGCCGTACCGGGCGGCGTGCTCCGGGTCGGTCGGGTCGATCTGCCGGAGTCCCTCGTCGGCGAGCCGCTTGTTGATCTCGTCGAGGTGGTCGCGGACCAACCGCGCCTCCTCCTCGGTGACCCGGCCCCGGTGCGGCTTTCCGGCATGCTCGAGTGTGGCGTAGTCCACTCGCTCGCTCCTGCGGACCGACTTGGCCGGGCGTACCCGTTCGGCCGTCCGCAGCAACTGGGCCATCGGCACGTCGGTGGCCAGCGCGTCGAACTCGCTGGCGTTGAGCACGACCCGACGCGGCTCACCGCCGTCAGGGTCGTCGTGGATCTCCAGGATCGCGACGTCGAGCGCCGCGTCGTCGATGCTCTCGACCTCGCTCGGCTCGGCCTCCAGTTGTACCGGTCCCGCGACCAGGTCCGGATGCTCCAGCACGACGATCCGCACCGCCTCGTCGGCGCTCTGCAGCACCTTGCCGCTGAAGTCGGATACGTGAACTGTCCGCTTACCCATGCCTGAGCTTCTCCTGTCCTGGCGGTACGACCAGAGGCAGAAGTTAACGCACAGGTGTGCGAACGGAGCGGCCGGCCCACCGTTCTCGGTCCGACACGACGGCATAAATAGATATACGAATATACCCGCAGGTCGGGAGGGGTAGTGCGAGAGCGGACAGACCAGTAGAGTTGGCGCGCATCGGCGTTGGCAGCAGTGATCGCCCGCCGATTCCCTCGGGCTGCCCATGATTGGATGGAAGTTGGCGCACAATCAGGCCGACCGCGCGACCAGGCTCCCCGACCCTCCGGACACCTCAGGTGACTCCACCGTGGCCATCCGGCGTCGCGGCCGACAGCAAACGATCAAGCGGCGGGTCGTCCGGCTGGTACTCATCCCCAGTGTCGTCGCCGTGCTCATCTGGCTCGCGGCCTCCGGATACCTCGTCTTCCAGGGGTACTACAACCGAGAGGTCGCCAACGGGGTCCGCCAGGTGTCGATTCCGGCGGTGCCGGCGCTGAGCTCGATCCAGCAGGAACGGCGGCTGAGTGTCGCCTACCTCGCCCAGCGCTCGAACGACCTGCAGGGTCTGATCGAGCAGCGACGCCTGACCGACCAGCGTCTGTCGGCGCTGCGTTCGGTTGCCGACACGGCGCTGGGCAAAGCACCGGAGTCCATCGCGACCCGGTGGAGGAAGCTCACCGAGTTCCTGGACCGGCTTGCCAGCGTACGCAGCACCATCGACTCCCGCTCGACCAGCGGCGACCAGGTCTACGAGTTCTACAACCAGCTCCTCGACGCCGCCACCGACCTGTTCGACACCCAGGCCCGAATAGTTCCCGACGTCACGGCGGCCCAGGGTGGCATCGCGGCCGCCGAGGCCTTCCGCGTCAGCGACCTGATGTCGCGGTCCGGCTCCATCATCGACGCCGCCTTCGGATCGCGGGCCCTCGACGAGCAGGACCACCTCGAGTTCGTGAGCCTGGTCGGGGCCTACCGCTCGGCGTTGGAGAACGTGGCGGGGCACCTGCAGGCGGATGCACGACAACGGTACGACGAGCTCACCGCCAGCGGCCCCTGGCAGTCACTGATCGCGATGGAGAACGCCGTGATCAGCGGTGGGGCGTGGCGTGACGGACCGCCGCGCGACGGCAGCATCAGCCGCACCCGGTGGGAGTCGGCCACCCGGCAGGTCTCCGAGGCCCTCGTCGAGGTGACCATCATCCAGGCGGACCGGGTCTCCGCGCAGACCCTCCGCACCGGTAACAACCAGCTCCTCACCGCCTCGCTGGGCAGTCTCATCGCGCTGTCGATCGCGGTCGCCGCGATCGTCTGGGCGATCCGCCAGTCGCAGGTGCTGGTCGACCAGGCACTGTCCGTCCGTCTGGCGCAGCTGGGCAAGGACGCCGCCACGCTGGTGGACGAGCGGCTGCCCGCCATCATGGACCGACTGCGACGTCACGAGAAGGTGGACCTGGCGGCCGAGCTACCGACCAAGGACTACGGCGGCGACGAGATCGGTCAGGTCGCCGACGTCATCAACCGGTCTCTCAAGGCCGCGGCCGGGGCCGCGGTCGACGAGGCGAAGACCCGGGCGGCCGGTACCGCCATGTTGATGGGCGTCGCCCGTCGGCCGCAACGTCCACTCCAGCGTGGGCTGAGAATCATCGAGGACCTGCAGAACCGCATCGGTGACGAACAGCTGCTGACCGAGCTCTTCGACATCAACCACCAGCTCACCCAGACCCGGCGCTTCCTGGAGAACCTCGTCATCCTGGCCGGTGGACAGATCGGCCGGCGCTTCCACAACCCGGTCCCGATCCGCCGGGTGATGCTGGCGGCGTTCGCCGAGGCCCAGCAGTACCAGCGGATCACGCTGCGCAGCGCGCCCGACGTGGCGCTGGTGGGACACGCCGTCGCCGGCACCATCCACCTCCTCGCCGAGTTGCTGGACAACGCGCTCGCGTTCTCCCCTCCCGGGACGACCGTCTGGGTCACCTGCAACGAGGTGAAGGCCGGCGTCGCCGTCGAGATCGAGGACGCCGGCGTGGGGATGAAGGCGGACGCCCTGGAGCGGGCGAACGACCTGCTGGCACACGCCCCCACCCCGGACGTCACGGCGCTGAAGGACGGCGCGCAGATCGGTCTGTACGTCGTGGCCGAGCTGGCCAAACGGGAGGGCATCCAGGTCAGCCTGCGCACCTCGGCGTACGGCGGTCTGTTGGCGATCGTGCTTCTGCCACAGAAGATCGTCACCGCGATGCCCGCCGCCACCGACAGCGGTGGCGGAAAGGGCAGCCGACAGGCGTCGGCCACCTCGTCCGACCACTCCCCGGACCGCAACGGTCGCCCCGACCTGCGCCCCGCCGCCGTGCTTCCCAATCCGGGAACCCTGCCGGCCACGAACGGATCGGCCGCGGCACGGCACTCCCAGAACGGTGCGGGGCGCGGACCGGACCGTGCCAACGGCGCCCTGGGCGACCAGTGGCCGGGCACCCCACAGCCCACCGGAAACCGTCGGGTGCCGCACCCTCGGGAGTCCTCCGGTGCCCGGGCCGCCGGCGGCGATCTGCCCGCGCCACACGGCGGCCACGCCCCGCAGACCACCCCCACCGCAGGTTTCCGGCCGGGCGCCGGGCCGCGGGACCTCGCCGGACCGGCGGCAGGTACCGCGCGCCCGTCCGCGCCGGAAGCTCAGGATCGACGCCCGGACGCTGGTGCCGCGGGCACGACCGGCACGACGGCCACCACGCGTGCGCGCGACGGCGCAGAGCGCCCAGCGGCGGTGGACAACCGCCCGCCGCTGCCGCACCGCCAGCCGCAACAGCACCTCGTCCCCCAACTTCGCGACGACACCTCGGCGGGTATCGGCTCGCGCAGCGCGGCCGAGCCGACCCGGTCTCCCGAAGAGGCGCGAGACCGGTTCGCCCAGTACCAGCAGGCCTGGGCGGCAGGCCGGGCGGCGGGCACCAAGGAATCCGCATCCACTGACGATCAAGGCAGGAAAGCGTGAGCACCTCGAAATCCCAGAACGACCTCACCTGGATGTTGGACGGTCTGGTAGAGATTCCCGATGTCGTTTATGCCGTTGTCCTGTCCACCGATGGTCTGGTCGTCCAGAAGTCCACGTCGCTGTCCCGGGATCACGCCGAGCTGCTGGCCGCTGGCGCCTCGTCGCTGCACAGCGTGGCCGCTGGACTAGGCCGACGTCTCGACAGCGGGCCGGTCCAGCAGGTCGTCATCGAGTACGAGGGTCACACGCTCTTCGTTGCCGCCGCGGGGAAGAACGCCCGACTGGCCGTGCTCTGCCAGCAGGGTGTCGACATGGGCACGGTCGCCTACGAGATGAGCCGGCTGGTGACGCGGATCGGCGAGTACCTCGGTTCCGAGGCCCGCTCGGTCACGCCGGCGGTCAACGGGCAGGCCGGGCACCTGCCATGAGTCAGGACGTGTGGGACGGCGGCGACGACGCCGAGGCGGGGCGGCTCGTACCGCTGTACATCCTGGTCAATGGTCGAACGAGCCCCCGGAACACCAAGTTGGACCTGGCCACCCAGGTCATCGCCCGGCCGGCCGACACGAGCCGGCTGGAGCCGGAGTATCGGGAGATCGTCGACAGGTGCAGCACGTGGATCTCGGTCGCCGAGATCGGCGCGTACCTGCACCGCCCGCTCACCATCACGAAGGTGATGGTCGACGTGCTCCTCGACCAGGGCTACCTGGGCATCGGATCTCCGGCACAGCAGAGGATCGCGGACCGCCGGCTCCTGGAAACGGTTCTCGCTGGTCTCGAACGGCTCTAGACGAGAGGTTCTGAAAGAACGTGGATCGTACATCGGTCAAGGTCGTCGTGGCCGGCGGCTTCGGCACCGGTAAGACCACGCTGGTCGGGTCGGTCAGCGAGATCCCACCCCTGACCACCGAGGAGGTCCTGACCCAGGCCAGCGTCGGTGTCGACGACATGAACGGCATCGAGGACAAGGCGAACACCACGGTCGCGCTCGACTTCGGTCGCATCACCATCGCGCCCGACGTCGTGCTCTACCTGTTCGGCACGCCCGGACAGGACCGCTTCTGGTTCATCTGGGACGAACTGGCGCAGGGCGCGGTCGGGGCGATCGTGCTCGTCGACACCCGGAGGCTGGGCACCAGCTTCCCCGCCATCGACTACTTCGAACGTCGGGGCATCCCGTTCATCGTCGCCGTCAACCGGTTCTTCGGAGAGTGCCTCTACAGCGAGGAGGAGATCCGTTCCGCGCTGGAGCTGGCCCCCGGCGTGCCCCTGGTGTTCTGTGACGCCCGCGACCGCGCGTCGAGCAAGCAGGCTCTGATCGCACTGGTTCGGCACGCCATGTCCCGGCTCCCGGTGGCGGGCTGACCGGCCCCGGCCCGGGTTCCCCGCCGGTCGGGTGCCGCCGACGCCCGCCCGGGGCAGAGCGACCTGCCCGTGCCGGGCGGCACCCGACCGCCCGGCACGGGCCCGCTCCTATCCGGCGGCGACCCGTTCCGCCGTCTTGGGCGCCAGCCGCACCTTGAAGTGCCGCAGCAGCGGCGGCGACGAGACGACGCGGTAGCCCGGTACCCGCTCGGGATCCTTCGCGATGTCGGCCAGAACGGTGGCGACGTACTCGAAGTGCGCCTCGGTGTAGACCCGCCGCGGGATCGCCAGCCGGACGAGTTCGAAGGGCGCCGGGGTCACCAGCCGATGCTGCTCGTCCAGGTGGCCCAGATACAGCGACCCCAGTTCGGCGCAGCGGATGCCACCGTCGAGGTAGAGCTGGCAGCCGAGTGAGTGGCCGGGGAAGTCGCCCGGGGACAGGTGTGGCAGAAGCCGGCCCGCGTTGAGATACAGCGCGTGGATGCCGGGCGGCTGGATGAGGTCCACCCCGGCATCGGCGATCATCTGGGCGAACCGGGCGGTCGCCGCGGCCCGGGACGCGAGGTACGCCGGCTCCACCACCTCCCGCAGCCCCTGGGCGAGGCGTTCGAGGTCGTGGCCGGCCAGTCCCCCGTACGTCGAGAAGCCCTCGGTGGCGATCAGGTTCGCCTCACACGCGGCGTGGAGTTCGTCGTCGCGGAGCCCGATGAAGCCGCCGATGGCCGACAGCCCGTCCTTCTTCAGGCTGACCACACAGCCGTCCGCCAGCGAGAAGGCCCGGGTGGCGATCTGCCGGGGTGTCCAGTCGCGGTAGGCGGGCTCCCGCTGGCCGACCAGCCAGGCGTTCTCCGCGAACCGCGCCGCGTCCAGGAAGAACGGCACCCGGTGACGCCGGCACAGGTCCCGCACGGCCTCCAGGTTCGCCATCGAGACCGGCTGCCCGCCGAGGCCGTTGTTGGTGATGGTGATGAGGACCAGTCCCACCCGGTGCCCCTCCGGCCCGGTCAGGAGCCGTTCCAGTGCAGCCAGGTCGATGTTGCCCTTGAACGGTGCCGGACTGTCCAGGTCGGCCGCCTCCGGGCAGGGCAGGTCGCGCGGCTCGGCACCGGCCAGGAGCACGTTGGCGCGCGTGGTGTCGAAGTGGGTGTTGCTGACGCAGATCTGACCGGGCTTGAGCAGGCTACCGAAGAGGACACGCTCACCGGCCCGACCCTGGTGCACGGGAAGGATGTGCGGGTAGCCGGTCAGGTCGCCCACCTCGTCGAGGAAGCGGAACCACGACCGTGCACCGGCGTACGACTCGTCGCCCCGCGCCGCGGCGGCCTCCTGCTCGGCCGAGGTGGCCCCGGTGCCCGAGTCGGACAGCAGGTCGATGGTGATCTGGTCGGCACGCAGGTTGAACGGGTTGTAGCCCGCCTCCTCCAGGGCCCGTCGCCGCTGCTCGGCGGTGAGGAAGGGAATCGCCTCGACCACCTTGATCCGGTACGGGGGCAGCGTCACGCGTGGGGGGATGGACACCACATACTCCTCGGGTCTGACGTGTCGTGGTCCGGGGCGGTGCGTCGACCGCGTCAGCGGGTCACCGGCGGTCCGCTCCGTCCGGGGACGGGGCGGCAGGACCCGGTACGCCTCGGCGGACAGGTACACCGTCACCCCCGGGCGGGGTGGTCCCAGCCGCAGGGACACGTGGGCGAGGAGGCCGACGCCGTCCCGCAGGGGTCGCGACGTCAGCGCGGCGATCGCCCGGTCCAGTTGCGTGCTGTCGAAGCCGTACCGGGCGAGTACGGCGGCGATCCGGTCCCGTGCCTGTGCGTCGTCGGAGACGTAGCTGCGGATCGGCACGTACAGGCTGTATCCGACCGGCCGGTCGGCGCCACGGGTGAAGGTGTAGCTGCTGACCAGCGGCCGCCCGTCGAAGATGACGGTGTCTCCGCCCGCGACGGCGCCGAATTCCGCCAGTTCCGCCGCGTCGATGCCCTCGACCAGGCGTGCCGCGCGGACCACGTCGCGGATCTGGGCGTCGTGGTGGCTCAGGTAGAGCTTGACACGGGCGTGCGGCGCGTCGTGCAGGTCCAGGGCGAAGAACGTCAGCCGGTCCCGCCGGCCGAGTTCACCGGGGCGGACGCCGTACTCCAGCAGAGCCCGGTACGACGTACCGAGACCGAGCCGGGCCAGTGCCTGGTCGACCAGCTCCGGCGCTCGGGCGACTCCCCTGACCTCCGGGTTGAAGTAGACCTTGAACTCGGGCTGGCGGCCGTGGCGGAACACCAGCGAGTGCCAGAGCGCGAACTCGCCCTGTGGGTCGTCGGTGTCGAACAGCTCCCGGACCGCCTCCAGTCGGCCGGTCGCGAGTCCGTACCGGCGGGCCTGCCGGTCGACGAACGCGTACGCGGCGGCCAGGTTCGCCGCGCCGCCGGGGGGCGAGCCCAACGTCTCGGCGAGAATCCGCAGCGTCGGCGGCTCGTCCCGGTTGAAGGCGACGGAGAACTCCACGGGGGTGTGGTCGTCGGCCACATTGGACGGCCACACCGGAGGTTCGGACAGCGGACGCGCGCCCGCGGGCCCGAGGACCTCGGCCAACAGCTCGAGCGGCGGACCCGGATCGGTCCCGGCGACCTGGCACAGGCGGGCCAGTTGGCCGCTCAGGTGCTCGACAAGGGACAAGCCGTGCATTACCTCTCCCTCTCGGTTCGACCGGTTTGGCGTCGCCGCGCCGGGAAGGCACGGTGCACCGCCCGGGAAAGCGCGTCAGGCGTCTGCCACTCCGGGCCCTTGTCACCGCGCAGACAGCGGGCAGATCTCCTGGGAGGGCAGCGAATCCACCAAACGGAACATCTCTGGCGGATCAGTCGGCGCAGGCGCGCCAGCCACATCTCTCACATATCGTGAGTGTTCCGTCAGTCCCTGTCGAGTGAGACAATCTTCACAAAAAATACACAGATTGTTACATACAGTAATGATTCAGGACAGGCGTCACCGAACGTAGGCACGAGCTCCGCCGGTGCCACGCCACCGCCACACTGACGTCACGGAGCGCGTTCGCGCGACCGCGACGAAAACCACTCTCCGCACATCCCACGACGCGACATACGGAAGAGTGGATATTGACAGAGTCAACAGGATGATCTAGAGATGGCACCCGGCGTTGCCGCGCAACGTCAGCAACCCCCCGTCCGTCCACGGTGCTGCCTGCCGGCGGACACCACCGGTTGGCACCGGGCACCAGACGGGGGGCATCCCCACCGGGAAACAGCACCGCCGGCTACCGACCCGCATGGTCGCCCACCGATGCCGGCCGTTCGCCGGTTTCGGCGGCGACCGGCTCCGCGGCAAGCGGCTCGGCGGTGATCGGCTCGGCGACGACCGGCCCCGTGGAACCCCGCTCCGTCGGGATCGACAGATCCGACGTCGACTCGACGGAGTTGGCGGCGGTGTTCTCGGGCCTGCGGTGGTTGGTGTCCGTCCGGATCGCCACCATCTGGTACTCGCCGGTCTCGGCGCCGATCGCCGCGGCCGCCATCACCGCCGCCGCGGCCCGATCCGCGACCCGCTTCGCCTCCCGCCGTACCCGGGCACGCACCTCCAGGGCGTGCCGCTCGGCCGTCTCGGCCGCCCGCCGAGCCTCCTCCAGGCGGTTCAGCTCGTCGCTCAGGTCCTGGCGGACCTCACCGAGATGCTGGCGGAGCTGGGCGATCTCCTGTTCCACCGCCACCTGTTCCTGCCGCGACTGCGCGAGCCGCTGCTGGGCGGTCTCCTGGGCGCTCAGAAGCTGGGTCAGCGCCTGCTCCCGGCTCTGGATCTCCTCCTGGAGTGCCGTCAGCTTCTGCTGGTGGATGGCCGCCTGCTCGTCCGCGTGCCGGCGCAACTCGGTGACGTACTGCTGCGCCTCCGCCTTCCGCGTCGCGATGTCCTGCTCGACCAGATTCTGCTGCCGGGCCAGCTCCGACTCGACCGCGGCCCGCCGGTCGGCGAGCTCCCGTTCGACGGTGGCCTTCCACTGCGTCAGTTCCTGCTGGGTCTGGGTACGCGCCGTCTCGATCTCCTGGTGGGCACGCGCCCGAGCCGCCTCCAGGATCGCCTCGGCCTCCGAGCGGGCCTGCTCCATCTGCTGGGCGCTCTGCTCGTTGATGCGCCGCGCCTCCTGCTCGGCGCGCTCCCGTGCGGCCTCACCGTCGGCCCGGAGCTTCTCGGCCCGCTCGCGGCTCTCGGCGAGCATCCGCTCCGCCTCGGCCTGGTGCTCGCTGGCCTGCTGCGCGGCGGCGTTGACGATCGCCTCGGCCTGCTTCTCCGCCAGAGCCAGGATCTGGTCGACCATCGGCCCCAGGTCACGGAACGACGCCCGGTCCACGTGCGGAGGCCGCTGGCGCAGCTCGGTCAGCTCCGCCTGCGCCTGTTGCAGCTGCGCGGTCAGGCTCTGGATCTGCTGGTACGCCTGGCTGCGCTCGGTCGTCAGCTTCGAGATCTCGCCAATGACGTGGGAGACGTACTGCTCCACTTGTCGCTTGTCGTAGCCACGCAGTCCGGACTCGAAGGTCGGCCGCGTCGTCATGTCCTGCGGGAGGTCGAAGAAGTCCTGGCCTTGGGACATACGTCATCCTCCAGGTGTTCGCGAGCCCGGTGCCGACGGGTCAGCTCGGGGCAGGCGTAGGGGCGCAACCGGCGGATCATACCTGTGAACGCGGCCGATGCGGGGATGCCCCGACACCCACCCTCCCCAAGCCGCCCACGCGTGGCCGGACGGCCGGGCTAGCCATCCACCACCGGGAGGATGGTGCGGCTACGGCCGGGCCTCGGGTACCTCTCGGCAGCCGCCGCCAGCCTCGCCGCGTGGTCGCGCTGCCTCTGCCAGTGTCCGTAGAGGGCACCCCGCTGGGAGAGCCGGTCCACCTCCCGGATCGTCTCCGGCGCCACGTCACCCGGCGGTGCGTCCCGCCACGGCGTACCGGGAAGCGGCATGAAGGTGTGCGCGTGGATCCGGGCGCCGAGCTCGGCGAGTTCGCGGGCGAGCCGCAGTGAGGCCTCGACGTCGGCCTGGTTCTCGCCCGGCATCCCGAAGATCATGTCGACGTTGATCCGAAAGCCCTCCTCCACCCCGAGCCGCACGGCTCGTCTCACCTCCTCGACGCCGTGGCCACGCTTGGCGGCGGCGAGGATCCGCTCGGAGCCGGACTGCGCGCCGACGATGATGTTGGTGTTGGCGCAGTACCTCCGGATCAGCCGCAGCGCCGCCCGGGAGACGTGCTCGGGCCGGATCTCGCTGGGGAAGGAGCCGAAGAAGACCCGGCCGTTCGGGCCGATGCCCTCCCTGCAGGTGGCGAGAAGTTCCTCCACCGCGTCGAGGTTCGGCTCGTCCGACTGGCTGCCGTAGGACAGCGCGGTCGGGGTGATGAACCGCACGTCGCGCAGTCCGCGCTGCCGCATGACGTCGACGTGCCAGCGGACGTTCTCGACGCTGCGGTGCCGGAACCGGGCCGAGAACATGAACGGGGTCTGGCAGAACCGACAGGAGAAGACACAGCCACGGGTGATCTCCAGGGCGTTGAACCGGTTCCACCGCAGCGAGAAACCCCGGTACTCGTCCAGCGGCCGACGCTCCGCACGCCCGGTCCGCACGATCGCGCCCGTGGCGTCGCGGTAGGCGAGGCCGGGGATGCCGGTCGGGTCGCCGACCGCGTCGACGAGTCGCAACAGCGTCGTCTCGCCCTCCCCCACCGCCGCGACGTCCCACCCCGCGTCCAGGGTCTGCACCGGCTCGGCCGTGGCGTGCACACCGCCCGCGACATGCGTCACGTTCGGGGCTTCGACCAGCGCGCGGACCTGGGCCAGCTCCCCCGCCAGCGCCTCGGCGTCCGGCGAGTAGAACGACCACAGCACCAGCACCCGGGTCGCCGAGGCGTCCAGCGCCCACCGAATCTGCGCCGCCGTCGCCTCCGGCGTCTCGCCGAAACGGACCTCGTACCGCGTGGTTGTCTCGTGCTGCTCCAGCGCGCCGAGCAGGACGTGCAGGCCGTAGGTCACCGCCTTGCGGTAACGCAGCACCAGCACCAGCTCCGGGGCGTCCATGCCGGGGATTCTGCCACCCGTGGTCGCACCCGGCCCTCCGACCCGACCGGCGCCGGACGCCCACGCACCGGCGGCGGCACGGGTTCGCCCGGCCCGCGTGACGCGCGACGGTCGGTCCGCGGGGGATCGGCGAGCGCGCGCCCGCACCGTGGCGACGGGCGGGGACGCGCATGGCGATCAGGAGCCGGAGCCGGGAGACTGGGAGGATGCCGCGCCCCGAACTGCGAGCCCGTCCCCGGTGGCGGCAGACCGGGAACGCCCGCTTCCCGGTCGCGGCACTGGTCGACGACCGGTGGTGGGTTCTGCGACTCAACAGCTTTCCCGACCACCCGCTCTGGACGCTCTTCGTCGACGGCCTGCCCCGGTTCGACCTCGACGAGGTGCCCCCGTCCTGGGGGTGGCCGGCCGACCGGTCCGCTCCGGTGCTGGAGCCCGGTGTCGCCGGGAGGGTCCTGGCACCGGTGTCGGCCTTCGTCGCCTACGGCAGCGAGGTCGGCCAGCCCTGCCACGATCCCTTCTGCTGCGGTTGACCCCCTCTGCCGGGCCCGGCCCCGCCGCCGCGGTTGGCGCCCGCGTCCGCGGCGGGCCGTACCCGGGGCCGTGAGCGCCGCCGCCTCGGTCGCGCCCGACCGTGCGCCGGCGGCCGTGGCCGTACCCGGGGCGGCGCGCGTGCGGTGTCAGTCGGGTGTCGCGGGGCCCAGCAGCCGGATCTCCTCGATGTCCATGGCGGCCTGGAGTTCCCGCTGCACCTCGTCGTCGATCTCGTGCGCGTCACGCAGCCGGGTCACCTCCCGGCGCATGTGCTCGAGAACCCTCAGCCGCAACCGGCGTTCGAGGTCCCGGTCGCGCGTGGGCGCCCGGCCGTCGCCCTCCTGGCGGACGTCCTCGATGTGGGCCAGGTAGTCGGCGCGGATCCGCTCCACGAGGTCGTCGGGCGCGTCGAGGTCGCGGGCCAACCGCGGCAGCATCGCCAACCCGGCCTCGGCCGCCCGCAACCGGGCCTGACGCACGTCCTCGGGACGGCGCTGGTCGCCGCTCATACCCGCCCACCGGGTGACCAGCGGAAGGGAGGTGGCCTGGACCAGCATGATCACAACGATCACCACCGCGGTGCAGAAGATGATGACGTCGCGCTCGTGCACCGGTCCCCCGTCGGCGGTGGTCAGCGGGACCGCGAGCGCCGCCGCCAGGGAGACCGCGCCGCGGAACCCGGCCCAGCCGGCCGCCGTCCTGACCCGCCACCCCGTACGCAGGCCGAGCACCGGGCGTCGGCGGTCGAGAAGGGTCAGCACGACCGTCGAGAGGTGGACCCACGCCATCCGGGTCGCCAGGATCACCACGGCCACGACCAGGGCGATGACCACCGCACGTGTCAACGACAGGCTGGTCTCGTTGCGCACCGCCCGGGGAATCTGCATCCCGAGGAGCACGAACAGCCCTCCGTTGATCAGGAAGGTGGCGAGGTCCCAGAAGGCCAGGGCGGTCAGTCGCGAGCGGGCCCGGATCACCCGGGGAGCGGCGTACGAGATCATCAGACCCACGACCACCACGGCCAGTACGCCGCTGGCGTTGACCAGTTCGGCGAGCAGGAACGCGGCGAACGGGGTGAGGACGCTGAGCGCGCCCTCCCGCAGCGGGTCGTCGAGCCGCCGGCGGATCAGGACGACCACCCCGCCGACCACCAGACCTGCGGCGATCCCGCCGAGGAGTGAGACGGCGAACCGTTCGGCGAGCTGCGCCGCCTCGGGCACGCCGCTGCCGACGAGCACCTCGAGTGCCACCGCGAACAGGACCAACGCCGTACCGTCGTTGACCAGGCTCTCCGCCCGCAGGACGACGAGGAACCGACGGGGCAGCCGCCTGGCCAGTCCGGAAACGGCGGCGGCGTCCGTCGGGGCGAGAACCGCGCCGAGCACCCAGGCCGCCGCCGGCGCGAGCCCGAACGCCTGCGCGGCCAGCGCCACCGTGACCATGGTCGTCCCGACGAGCGCCACGGCGAGCAGGGCGATGACCTCGCGGTTGGCGCGGATCTCCCGCAGGCTCAGGGTCAGACTCTCCCGGTAGAGGATCGCCGGCAGGAACAGCAGCAGCACCGCCTCCGGCTCCAGCACCACGTGGGTGAACGGCGGGGTGAGCGCCAGCAGCGCGCCCGCGCCGATGAGCAGGACCGGCGGCGCCACCCGGTACCGTCCACCGACGGTGGTCCCGACGAGCACGGTGGCGCCCAGCACCACCAGCAGAACGAGCGCGTCCACCCTGCCCTCTCCAGGCGACACCCACGTCACGTCTCAGGTACGGCGACACGTCGCGCACCGCGTACCCGAAGGCACGGCGACGGCGCGGCACGGCGGCCGGGGCCGCACGACGACACCCGGCCAGCACCTGCCCGTCACGGCGGGACGAGCGGCGCCCGTTCGGCTCAGCGGAAGGGTGGGGACGGCAGCCGGGGGAAGAGCCGCCAGGACAGGAGGTTGGCGATGGCGATCCCGGCCAGCACCGCGGCGACCAGCGTGGCGACCAGGATCGGGGCCAGCCCGGACGCCGTCGGCACCAGGACGACGAGCAGGATCACCCCGATCGGCCGGGACAGGGAGACGCGGCTGAACACGGAGTAGTCGAGCATGGCCCGGCCGATCAGGAACATCAGCGGTCCTCCGACGATCGCCAGAGGCCACGACGGCGGGGCGTGGCCGAGCGGCTCGCGGATGATCAGGCTGTCTCCCACCCCGCTGACCGCCGCTCCGATCACCATGACCAGGTGGGAGTACGACGCCACCTCGCCGACCCGGGCCTGGGACCTCGAGGCGATGATGGCGGCGGGGAGCAGCTCGCCGGCCCGGTAGAAGTAGATCTGCCACATCAGCACGGTGATCGCGAACGCCACCAGCAGCGCGGCGGTCCGGTCGCGCTCGAAGGCGTGCGGGCTGAAGTGGATGCCCGAGGTCAGCACCGTCTCGCCGAACGCGATGATGAGGACCTGCCGGTATCGCTCGGTCAGGTGCTCCTCCGCGACCTTCTGGCCGCGCAGTCCGGCGCGGCCGAGTCGCGGTGTCGGGAAGTCGAGCAGGCCACCCAGGTAGTCCACGGCGACGGCGACGGTCCACCACGCCAGACGCGCGGCGCCGTGGCTGAACATCCCGACGATCCACGGCACCGCGGAGACGACCGACCAGGCCAGGATGCGGATACTGACGAGCCGGGCCCGCGGGTCTCCCCCGAGCATGACGAGCCACAGGTGCCGAAGCGTCTGGACGGCCACGTAGACGGAGGCGAAGACGAGACCGTTGCGGTCCAGCGCCCCGGGTAGCGCCGCCGCCATCAGCAGCGTGCCGAGCATGGTGGCGATGACCATCACCTGGATGACCGGCCGCCGGGGGTCGTACCGGTTGGTGGTCCACGCCATGCGGTACCAGACCCACCACATGGCGAGAACCAGCAGCACCACCTGGTAGAGGCCCAGCCAACTGAGATCCCGGACGAGGCGCTCGCCGAGCCGGGTGAACGCGAACACGAACACCACGTCGAAGAGCAGCTCGACGAAGCTCGCCCGCTGAGGAGCCTCCAGGTTCCGCAGCAGGGCGGCCGACCGCTTCGGTGTGGCCATGCATGTCTGCCCAACCCGTGAGCTTCCTCGGCCGAGGCCCGTGATGTCAGATGATTGCGAGAATAGCTGTCTAGTCCGATTTTAGTGGGATTAGCCTCATATCAGCTGAACGGTGAGATCCCCTCCGCGCCAACGCCGGGTCAGGGCCCGGCGGGCGGGTCCGCGACGGTCGGGCGGGTCGAGAAACCACGGGGCCGTCCGCCGAGGACGCCCGCCAGGGGGCCGAAGGCCGAGGACGCACCCCGCCCGTCGATCATCACCATCCCGCGCAGGACGCTTCGCGCCAGGACGGCGCTCGTGACGGGCGGCCCCGAGGCATCGACCGGGCCGTCGTCGTACGACTGCTCGCCGCACCCGACGCCCGGGTCGTGTTCACCCACCACCGCGACCAGGCAGCGGCCGAGGAGCCGGCCCGGCCAGCTCGACGGCGGCGTCGCCGTCCGGGTCGCCCGGGCGTCGAACCCGGCCGACCGTCCCGCGATGTTCGAACCGGTCCGCGACGGCCAGGACATCCTGGTCGACAACGCCGCGAGCAACCCGCCCGCCCGGATCGCCGACACCACCGCCGGGGAGTTCCACCGGGTGATGACGGTGGACACGACGTTTCCGCCGCTGGCGGTCCGTGGAGGCCGCCACGGTGGTGCGCGACGGCTACCGGATCACGCAACATCCACATCGGACGCGTGCTGGCGGTCCCGACACGCCCCGTGCCACGCCGGCAAGGCGGCCCTCGAACAGGTCACCACGGTGGCGCCACGGAACCCGGTCCGGCGTGTTCACCCACGCCCGTCGTACGCGCCGCGCGCCTCCTCGATCTCGTCCATGTGCTCCAGCGCCCAGTTCAGCAACGTCCACACCGGTTCCAGCAGGGTCAGCCCGAGCGGGGTCAGCGCGTAGTCGACCCGCGGCGGCACCACCGGATGCACGGTACGACTGACCAGGCCGTCGCGCTCCAGCCCGCGCAGGGTGGCGGTCAGCATCCGCTGGCTGATTCCGGGTATCGCGTTCTTCAGCTCGGTGAAGCGCCGGGAGCCCCGCCCCAGCTCGCCGATCACGGTCAGCGACCACTTGTCACCGACCCGGTCCAGGATCTCCCGGACCCGGCAGGTGGCGGAATCCCGGGCGGCGAAAACGTCGGAGACCCTGTCCGCGACCATGGTGACCTCCACGTAACCGAGGCAGAAACAAGTGCCTTCTTCCGCGCCCTCGCATGGTTACCCAGAATGGGCCCAGTTACCAAATCAAATCGATAGGAAAGAGCAAGAATGGTTACGCCTGCCCTCGACGAGTCGTTCGCCACCCCGGTCGACGCCGCACGGCTGGACCGGGCGGCACAGGCGCTACGCGACAACGGGTACACCGTCCACGTGGTGGCCACCGCCGCGGAGGCGCGCACCCTCGTCACCTCCCTGGTGCCGCGCGACCAGAGCGTCTTCACCGCCACCAGCGAGACGCTGCGGCTGTCCGGGATCGCCGCCGACCTCGACGAGTCCGGTGACTTCCGGTCGGTCCGCGCGGCCGCCGGCGAACCGTCGGGCGACGTCTACGACCAGATCCGCCTCGGCGCCGTGCCGGACGTCGTGGTCGGCAGCGTCCACGCCGTCACCGAGCAGGGGCAACTGGTCGTCGGCTCGGCCAGTGGCAGCCAGTTGGCGCCGTACGCCTCCGGGGCCCGCAAGGCGATCTGGGTGGTGGGCGCGCAGAAAATCGTGCCGGACCTGGAGACCGGGATCCGCCGGATCCGCACCCACAGCCTGCCGCGGGAGCACGAGCGGCTCCAGCGGCTGTACGGACAGTCGTCGTTCCTCGGCCGGATTCTCATCCTCGAGCGGGAGGCGTTCCCGGACCGGGGCACCGTGGTCCTGATCCGGGAGGCCATCGGGTTCTGACCCCTGGCGCGACCGGCCCGGGCGTCACCCCGGCCGGCGGTCCGGGACAGGCCCGTCGGCCTCCGGCGTCCACCGGTCACGCTCGGGCCGGCCGCCCGCCGTACCGCTCGGCGATCGATCGCGCCACGTGCACGGACACCCGCACCCGGAGCCGCCCGCCGTCCTCGCTCGCCACCACCTCGCAGTGCCGTCCGCCCGCGTGAGGGTGTTCCCGTCCACCGCCTGATATCGACGTACATCAGCGTACGTCTGTCGGGGGGCGCGGACGGCGCACCAGGCCCGGCCCGTCGACGCAGCCACCGGCTGGGGACGCCATGGGGCACGACGGGGACGAGCGAGGCAAGCGCGGGTCACCGTCGAACAGCTCGCCCTCGCCGCAGCCCGACGACGCGCCGATCCCGCCGCCCGGGCGACGACGCGCCGCGCCCTCGCCCGGGCACACGCCCGCACCGCGTCGGCTGCTCAGGAGTTCGACGACCGCGTCGGGCAGGCCAACACCCGGGACGGCCCGGGGTGCGCGCACCACCTGGGCGAGCACGCCGACCTGCCCGCTGCCACGAGCGGCACCGGCCCTGTTCCGCGAACTCGGCGACCGACACCCAGAGGCCCTGGTCCTGGAAGCACCTCGGCCACGCCCACCGGGCCGTCGGGAACGTCGGGCCCGCCCGCGCCGCGTGGTGCGAGGCCGTGCGGGCCCTGGACGGCCTCGACCACCCCGACGCGGACGGGCCCGACTCGCCGCGCTGACGGCGACGCCATCCGTCCGCGCCAACCGCCAGTAGCCCGCATGCCAGGGGACACCGGTGATTCCGCGGCGTGGGCCGGTCCTCGAGGTGCGCTGTCAGCCGCCCGAGCACGGGCTCTCTCGCGAGGGGTGGCGGGCGTGACCCGCGTCGAGCACGGCGACGAGGGCAGGCCCCGTACCCGTCGGCCTGTCAGTGCCGCACCCGGGGGTGCCGGCCCGCCGACGCCGAGACGCCCGGCGAGACCGGCACGACCGGGTGTTACCTCCTTCTTCCCTGGCCCTGTTGGTTGTTGGGGTTGAAGAGGCTCGGCAGATAGGCCGCAGGCCCGGAAACCGGAGACGCCGGCCTGGAGACCAGGGGCACCTCCCGCACCTCTCCGCCCACATCACGCCCGCGTTCCCCCGCCTCACGGCGGATCGCCTTCACCTGGCTAGCCGTCTGGGTGTTGTGCAGGCCGGCTTCCTTCAGGGTCTTGTAGAGCTCTGCCGCCACAGACTCGTTGTGAACATTCGCCGAGAATTGGGCGTACTCGATCCGTGTCCTGATGTAATCGACCCATTTTTGGGGCATCAGACCCTTCTGTTTGTCGTCGGCCAGTGCCTTCCGCACACGCTCCCAGTTCTCCTCGACCTTCTCGAACTGCCGCTGAAAGGACTCGCGCAGCGTTGGTGAGGCGGGATCCTGACCCGGCAGATGAAAGTTCACCCCCCGCAGGTTCCGGTCTGCGGGGTGCCGGTAGCGCACGTCGGCCTCCTCGTGGTGCAGCTCGTGGATCAGCGTCGCCTCCGCGGTGTACCCGGGCTCACCAGACTGCGGAAAGTACTGGTAATTCGGGTTGTACTCGATGATGTTCCGCTGACCTTCCCGCGCGATCCAGACGGCACTGGTGTTGCGGTCGGTCTGTCGTAGCTCGACATTGCGGAGGTTCTCGGCGGCGATGTCCCTCAGCTGCGAGATCTCCGAGTCGGAACTGTCCGGGCTCCACCGGTCCGACCCCTGAATCTGACGCACTGCCTGCTCGTACTCGAAGCGCCTGAGCGGGATTTCCTCATCCGGCATGACCACATCCCCTTCACTCCGCGGGGGCCGGCTCGACATCCGGCCCCTGCCTGCGCCCACCACGGGCCTCGCCGGCACCACGGCCCACACGGCCGGCTGGTTCAGCCGCCACCCGCGACTTTTCCGACAACCGCCGAGGCTCGCCGGGCACGGGCGGCTGGCGAGCGCGTCGACGGGACACCAGGACCGCCGCCCGGACCTGGCCCGGCCTTGTGAGAACCGCGACGGCGTCACCCGGTCCGGGCGGTGGTGCACCGGATCGGTGACCCCGTTCTCTGCCCGGCTCCCGGCGAGCGCACATGCGTGCCCGTCCGGTGACCCCCGACCGGCAGGTCCGGCCGCTACCGTGGTGCCCGATGGTGGATGGGGCGTGGCCGGTCGTGGTGGCCGTCATGCTGCCGATCACGGCCGCCGCCGGCGTCGGGGTCGCCGTGTTGCGCCGGCGGTTCGTGGTGGTGACGGTGCGCGGCCCCAGCATGGAGCCGGTGTTGCGGGAGGGCGACCGGGTGCTCGTCCGGCGCTGTGGAATGGCGCGGCTGCGCCGCGGGGATCTGGTCGTCTTCGCCGAGCTTCCGGATCCGCCTGACGCGGCCGGCCGCCGGGCCGGCGCCGCCGCGCCGTCCACGCGCGCAGGGTGGCTGGTAAAGCGCGCCGTCGCGGTGGCGGGCGACCCGGTGCCGCGTGAGGCCGGCCCTGCTCTGGCCGCACTGGACGACGACGTCGTACCGCAGGACTGCCTGGTGGCGATCGGCGACAACGCGGCGCACAGCTACGACTCGCGGCACTACGGCTACGTGCACTCCGACCGCCTCCTCGGTGTCGTGCTGCGCCGGCTCTGAGCGCGGCGGCGTTCCCCGACGCGGCACGTCGCACCGGATCCGCCGGGCGCACCGCGGCGCCGAGGGTCCGGCGGACCGCGCTGTGCCGGCGCTGTACGCCCGGTGTATCGCCGACGTCTAGCGTGGGGCGCACCGTCACGGAAGGGAGTCCACGATGATGAGACTCGTCCGCCGGGTCGCCGACCGGATGGTGGCCCTCGCCGTGCCCCGGATCGAGGCCCAGGCCCAGCCCTGCTGGTGGGGGAACTACTGCTACTGCCGGTCCAGCTACCTCTACTACGAGCGGTGCTGCGTCCAGGGCTCCACCTACTCCTGCAGCTGTCAGGCCCGGATCGGTCCCACCGGCTGTTCCTAGACGCGTCAGGGTGACACCCGGTGGTGCCGGCGGTGGCCGGCACCACCGGGTGCGGCGTGACGGAACCGGGAGGTGGTGGTCCACCGGTATGGCGTACCTACAGCTTGGCTGCGGGATACTGCTCGCCGTCGTCTTCGGATGGTCGGTGGTGGGGAAGCTGCGTTCGCGCACCGTTTTCCGCGGGTTCGCGGACTCCCTGGCCCCACTGGTGCGCCGTACCACGCCGGTGGCGGTCCTGCTCACCGGTGCCGAGGCACTCGTGCCGGCGCTGCTGCCGGTGGTTCCGGTCCTGGGGTTCGGGTTGGCCGCCGTGGTGCTCGCCGTGCTGACCGCGGGCGTGCTGACCGCCGTCCGGCGCCGGTTGACCATACGTTGCCGATGCTTCGGCGGGACCGGAACCCGGCTCGGCGTACGACACGTCGTCCGCAACCTGCTGTTGTTCGTGGTCAGCGGGCTCGGCCTGGCCGTCACGGCGACGGCCGGCCCGACCCCGTCCACCGGCGGCGCCGGGATGTTCCTGTCCGCGGGCGTCGCCGTCGTCCTGGCGACCGTCGTCATCCACCTCGACGACCTGGTCGAGCTGTGGGCCTGACCGAGCGGGAGAGAGCATGCCGTATCTCGTCGCGGCGATCGTCCTGTTGGGACTGGTCTCCGGCACGAACCTGATCTTCACGTACGGCGTCATCCGGCGTCTGCGTGAGCACACCGCCCGGCTCGACGCCCTGACCGTGGGCCGCCCCGAGCCCGACATCATCCTGGCCCCGGGGGCCGAACCAGGCCTCTTCGACCCGGTGCAGACCACGGCCGGCGAACCACTGCGCCGGGACGCGCTCACGGGTGGAACCCTGGTGGGCTTCTTCTCTCCGGGCTGTGCCCCCTGCCGTCAGCAGGCTCCCCGGTTCGCCGCACGTGCGGCGGCGGTGGGCCGGGATCGCGTCCTCGCGGTCGCCTCCGGTACGCCCGAGGCCGTACGCGACCTGGTGACCCTCCTCGAACCGGTCGCCCGTGTCGTGGTCGAGGTCGAGGAGGGGCCCCTGCACCGGGCGTTCGCGGTCCAGGGCTACCCCGCGATGTGCGTCGTGGACGGCGATGGCCGGATCAAGGCCGCCGCCACCGCGGTCGAGCGGCTGCCCGAGCTGCCGGCGGCATGACCCCCGCCACCGACCCGGAGGCGTGGCGGGCGGCGCCCACGTCCCCGCGCCTGGGTCCGGTCGCCGCGGGCCGGTACCTGGCCGAGGCCGTCCGGCTGGCCTGGCGCGCCGCGCCGGTGGCGACGACGGCCAAGGTCCTGCTCACGCTGCTGGCCGGCGGCGGCCCGGTGGCGTTGGGCTGGCTCACGAAACTGGTGGTGGACCGCCTCGCCGCAGGTCGGGCCACGGACCAGCTCTCTACGGTGCTGTCGCTGGCCGCCGCACTGGGCGTGGTCGGTGCGGTGGTGGCGGCGCAGCCCCACCTGGCCGGGTACCTCGACAACCTCACCGGCCGCGCGATCCGGCTGCTGGTGACCGGACGCCTCTACACGGCCGTGAACGCCCTCGCCGGCCTGGAACGGCTGGAGAATCCCCGGTTCCGGGACCGGTTGCAGCTCGCCGAGAGCGCCGGCCGGCTGGGCCCGGCGCACTGCGTGACCGGCGGACTCGGCGTCGCGCAGGGTTTCCTGAGCCTGCTCGGCTTTCTCGGCTCCCTGCTCGCGGTCGCCCCGGTCATGGTGCCGGTGGTCACCGTGGCCGCCGTGCCGACGGCCTGGGTGGAGCTCCGGCTGAGCCGACAGCGTGCCCAGCTCGCCTGGCGGCTGGGCCAGGCCGAGCGCCGGGAGTTGTTCTACGCGCGGTTGCTGACCAGCCTCGAGGCGGCCAAGGAGATCCGTCTCTTCGGGCTCGGTGACTTCTTCCATGCCCGGCTGCTGCGCGAGTTGCGCCACATCAGCCGCGCGCAGAACACGATGGACCGGCGCCAGATGCTCGGGCAGGTCGGGCTGGCGCTGCTCGCCGCGGCGGTGGCCGCCGGCGGGCTGGCCGGGGCGATCGTGCTCGCTGCCCGTGGCCGGCTCACCGTCGGTGACGTCACACTCTTCGTGGCCGCGGTCTCGGGCGTGCAGACGGCGCTGGGCGGCATGGTGGCACAGGGGGCGACGGTGCACCACGCGCTGTTGCTGTTCGACCACTACCGGGCCGTCGTCGGCGCACCACCGGACCTGCCACGACCGGTGCGGGCGGTGGATCCGGGGCCACTGCGGCACGGGGTCGAGCTGCGCGACGTGTGGTTCCGTTACGGCGACGGCCAGCCGTGGGTACTGCGCGGCGTCGACCTGGTCATTCCGGCCGGCTGCACGGTGGGGCTGGTCGGGCTGAACGGAGCCGGCAAGAGCACGCTGGTCAAACTGCTGTGCCGGTTCTACGACCCGGTCCGCGGCAGCGTGCGGTGGGACGGCACGGACCTGCGCGATCTCGACCCTCGTGCGCTGCGGGAACGGCTCAGCGTGGTGTTCCAGGACTTCATGGGGTACGACCTCTCCGCGGCGGAGAACATCGGGATCGGCGACCTGGGCCGGCTCGACGACCGGCGGGCGATCGAGGCCGCCGCCCGACTCGCCGGCTGTCACGACGCTCTCGCCGCTCTTCCCGCCGGGTACGACACCCTGCTGTCCCGGATCTTCCTCGACGAGACGGACACCGACGACCCACACGCCGGCGTGGCCCTGTCCGGGGGGCAGTGGCAGCGGGTGGCGGTCGCCCGCTCGCTCCTGCGGGACCAGCGCGACCTGCTGATCCTGGACGAGCCGACCACCGGGCTGGACGCCGAGGCCGAGCACGAGGTGCACCAGCGGCTGCGGGCGCTGCGCCGGGGCCGGACCAGTCTGCTCGTCTCACACCGGCTCGCCACCGTCCGCGAGTCCGACGTCATCGTGGTGCTCGACGGCGGCCGGATCGTCGAGCAGGGGTGCCACGACTCGCTGATGGCCCGCGACGGCAGGTACGCGCGCCTGTTCCGCCTCCAGGCGAGGGGGTACCAGTCGTCGGATTCGGACCTTCCGGGGGCCGGTCGGCGGGGTCGGTCGGTCTCCTGACGGCGTCGGCCGCCATCAACCGACGGCGAGGGCGACGGCCGTGGCCGGGGTGGCGGCGCGCTGGATGCCGGGTACGGCCCGGCCGGCGGCGTCCACGACCGTCCATCCGTCCAGCACGACGACCGGTACTCCGCCGCGCACCGCCGTCGCCGCCGCGCACAACGCCGCCCAGGAGCCCCCGACCACGATCACCGCGTCAGCCGACCACACCGGTACGTCGTCGTGGCGGGGCCCGTGCACCGTGACCGCGACGCCGTCCGCGGCCCGGGCGCCAGCCGCCACCGCCTCCGCCAGCCCGCGATCGCCACCGCACAGCACCACCGCGCCACGCCGTGCCAGCAGCCGTCCCACCTGCTCGGCCCGTTCGACCTCGGTTGCGGTGCGCGGTCTCGGGCCGCAGACCACCACCTGGGGCGGCGAGCCCACCCGGTCGCCGCCTCCGAGGAGAACGCGGCGGCGCTCCAGGATCCGGCTCCGGCCGGTGCAGCCCGGGGGCGCGGCGCACGGCGGCGTCGTCCGCAGCAGGTCGGGATCCCGTCGCAGGATCGCGGCGTGCAGCCGCTCGAGTTCGTGGTCCGGGTCGAGGCCGAGCGACTCGCGCAGTTCCTCGCGGGCGTCGGCGTACGCCGCGAGGGCGCCGGCGACGTCGCCGAGCCGGTAGAGCGCCAGCATGAGCTGTCGACGCGGGCGTTCCCGCAACGGAAACGACGCGATGTGCTGGCGTAGGTCGGCGACGAGTTCGGGACCGCCACCGTGTCCGGTGCCGAGCAGGTCCAGCCGTACCTCGAAGAAGTCCTCCACCACGCCAATCCGCCGCTCCTGCAGGGCGTCGGCCGCGGCAGCCAGGACCGGGCCGGTGCGCAGGCCGGCCAGTGGTGGCCCACGCCACAACCGTAACGCCTGCAGGTACGCCGACTCGGCGAGGGGCAGTTCGCCGTGGATGTGCCGACGACGCGCCTGCGCACACAGGCGGTCGAACTCGACGAGGTCGACCAGCTCGTGCTCCAGGAGCAACCGGTAACCGCCCGGCTCGGCGGCGAGCTGCGGGCGGTTCCGGAACACGATCCGGCGCAGCTCGCTGGCGTAGGTGCGGAGATTGGGTATCGCCGAGCGCGGCGGCTCACCCTCCCACAGCTCGTCGAGCAGCTGGTGCCACGGCACGAGCTGCCCGGCGTGCAACACCAGCATGGCGAGCAGTGCGCGGGGCTTGTGCGCGGTGAGCGGAACCGGACGCGTCCCGTCGAGGAGCTCGAACGAGCCCAGCAGCCGGAACTCGACGACCACGCCTGCCCCCTGCGGTCAGCCCCTGCCCGCAAGTTACCGGAATGGTTCCGAATGCATCAACCAATATCTATTGGTAGCGTGGTCGGGACGTCGTCCGCCCGGTGGACCCGCCAAGCCGCGTCAGGAATCACCGCGATGTGAACCCGTCACGTTCTGAACCCAGAGCCGACGACCGCCGTCGTGATGGTCATGACAGGAGCGCAGGCGACGTCGCGTCAATCGAAGGTACTCCCATGACCAGTCCGACCAGGACCGGCAACGACCACGACCGGGAACTCCTCGACGAGGCGGATCAGCACCGGGACGACGGTGGGGCGCCTCCGCCACCCCCTCCGCCGCCCCCTCCGCCCCGGAAGGTCGGGCCCCGGTTCATCCTCTACCAGTCGGGCGACGAGTTCACGCACACGCTCAACCGGCTGGCGGCCTGGGTACACCGCCTGCTGATCCCGGTGTACGGCCGCGAGGTGAGCTCGACCGCGCCGTGGTGTCCGGAGTGGTGGCGTCATCCCGAGGCGGTTGCCCTGCTACACGGGCTCTTCCTGGCCTGGGAACTCCTGACCGGCGCCGGCAGCGACCCCACGGGCCCGGCCGTCTGGCACCGCGACTTCCTGGGCCCCACCATGGCCGCCCTTCGAGACCCCTCCGGACCCTTCGCCGGCTGCAAACCGGGCGCCCACCGCGAGAAGCAACCTCCACCTGTGGTCGACCGCACCAGCCAGGCCCCGACAGGACCCCGATAAGCCACCGGTGCCGGGCGGACCCGCGACAACGGATCCGCCCGGCACCCACCTCACCCGCCGCGGCCGGCCAGCCGCCAGGGCTGCCCTACCGGCTCCTCCCGGGAGACGGACTCCGGTTGTATGCCGAGTACCCCTGCCCGTGGGCCGGGGGCGCGGTCGGCGACTGGTAGCCGTACGGATACCTCCGATCGAACTCGGCGAGAGGCATCACGTCATGCCGTCCGTCTATCGACGGGTCCACGGCCCACCACTGACCATTCTTTTCGCTGGTGTAGGTATTTCGTTCGGGGTCAAACTCCCAGGGCGAGCCGGGCGGTGACGGGGTACGCAGAGATCCGGTCGGCGAGTACCGGTCGGACCGCGCCGGGCCCGCCACGTCGGGAATCTGCCCCAGGTGTCCGGGTAGACGTAGCTGGGCTGATCCCCTGGCGTGATCTTGGCCTGGAGGTACAGGGCGTCGTCGCCCGTGTACCCGTGCGCGACAGCCGCCGCGCTCTCACGCAGCTCGACCATCTCGGGTGGGTACCCGTACGACGTCGTGGCCCGTGCGGTGGAAGGGTCGTAGTCGGGTTTGTGCGGATCCCGACCCTGGCCGTCAAGGAAACGTCCGGGCCGCACCGACCTCCCGTTGACCAGTGTGTAGTTTGGTGTGACATAAACTCGCCAACGGTCGCCCCGGAGTTCTCGCGTGTTGGGGAACAGTTCCTTGAGTTGATCAGCTAGGTAGTCCACACGCTCCTTGCAACCGTTACAGGGGCCCGTGAGCGACATGAGATTAACGTCCACGCGCTGCACCGTCGCAGCCCAGTCAGGGTCCTCCAACGCATATTTTTCCAGCAGCTCCAATGACCGGCAGTGAGTCCGTGGAAACGGATTCGGCCAATCCTCCATCGGCGCCCCGACGGGCCTCGCCCACACGACCTCCCAGACGGCCGGCTGGTTCACTTCACACCCACGGTTTCCGGCGACCCGCCGAAAAGTCCGGCACCGGCCCGGCGGCCGCACGACCAGGCGGCGAAACGCCATATCGTTGAGACGATCCGAACCGACCGGCACGGGCATGCCGTGAGCCACCGGCCTAGCACCCCAGTGTGCTCTCGTCGCCCGGATCGACACCCAGTGCCTCGGCGAATCGTTTGTACGCGTCGATCCTGCTCTGCACCTGGGCCCGGTTACGGCCACCGCACTCCAGGGCACCGTTGATGGTCCGGATGGTCTCGCCGAAACCACCCCCGCCGGTCATCGCCGCGTGCGCCGTCATCGTTCCCGCGCCCCTCTGGGTCATCCAGAACCAGAGCGCGGTCTGCCACGCGACCGACGGATCGGTCGTCACCAGGTCGGGGTTGTTCAGCAGGTCGATGCCGAGCGCGTCGCCCGCGGCCTTGTAGTTGGTGTTCCAACTGAGCTGGATGGGCCCTCGCCCGTGGTAGGCGGTCTGGCCGGCGGGGCATCCGTAGGGCTGACCGGCGTCGCAGTAGTTTCCCCACGCGGCGCGGTTGATCTCCTCGACGTGCACGAGACCGCCGGACTCGTGGTCGATGTTGGCCAGGAACGCGGCCAGCTCCCGCTTGCGGGTCTGCTCGTCGCCGGTTCCGGCGAAGTCCGGAAACTTCGCCATCGCGTCGGTGAGTCCGGCGTAGGTGTAGAAGGAGTTGCGGCTGGGAAACATCTCTTCGAACTGGGATTTGCTGACCAGCGACGTCCCGCCTCCGGAGTCGGACGTCGCACCTTTCGCGGACGGCGGTGGCGTACCCGTCGCCGACGAGTCGACGGTGTAGCGCGGAAAGAGCCCGCGGACCCGGAACGGGTAGCTGTTCAGGTCGATGACGGGCATGCCGCCCAGACGTTCGACCGCCTCCAGGCCGAGCTCCCAGGCCATCAGGGTCAGTGTGAGATGGTCACCGACGACCTTTCCCGCGTCGAGCAGTTTCTTCGTTTCCCCGGCGAGGTGGCAGAAGTACCGGGCGTGGGCGTGGATCGAGTCCTCCGGGTCGAGGGCCGACGCCTCGCCGTTGTCGTCGTCGTCCCTGCCGAACCGGTTGAACACGTCCGGCGTCAACTGGGAGAGGCCACGCCTGCCCTCCGGCCCCTCCTTCTTCGGGTCGAAGTTGGACGCGAAGTCGATCTGCGCCGCGATGATGACGGGGGTGAGCAGGTCACACTCGCCGGCGGCGGCCTTGATGGGCTCGACGAGGTCCTGGTCCGGCACGGCCGCCTCGTTGAAGGTGCCCCGACCGTTGCCCCCGGACAGCTCGATGAGCACGCTGCCGCCGGCCCCCGGGCCGCTGGTGTTCGAGGGGTCCGGCGAGTACGACGTCATCTGCGAGCCGCCGGCGATGGCGAGGATGACGATCAGGACGAGCATCGCCAACGCCGCCATGACCGCGAACGGCAGCG
>Ga0310834_100162_pt1 | contig 107724 bp, 89 predicted proteins | sample SM_ome_2_FD_201314 | JGI IMG/M metagenome (GOLD analysis project Ga0310834, IMG submission 201314) | Sorghum-adapted microbial communities enriched on stacked mutant (SM) sorghum from Joint BioEnergy Institute, Emeryville, California... ...
GTCGGCCGCTGGCGCGTCCTGCGCCACGTCACTGTTTCCCCGCGCCGGATCAGCGACATAGCTCGGGCCGCTCTAGTACTCACGCATTTCGAACACGGATACCTATCTTGTTGAGATCACCTCAATGAGGCGGGTCTTCACGAAGTATGGCGCTGTCGTTCCACCCAGCCTCGGTGCCGCTGTCAGCTCATAGCTGACTTGCTCGTCGAACAGAACAAGGTCTGGTAGAAGCAACCGACGCGAGGAGGATAGTTCGCTGGCGTCCAGCACTCGGACTACGATGCCGATCTCCCGTTGCTGGTCACAGATGCGTCGAAACTCTCGGTCTTGCCGCAAAGGTGCGTTCTCAAGGACGAACAGCCGCCGCACCGCGACGCCCCTACGGATGGCCTGCCGTTGCCACTCAAGGTACCGATTGCTCAGCTCAGAATCCCAGAATCCTTCGTCAACAAAGCCTTGCCCGTCCCGTGCTGCCGAGCCGCGGCTGATCGCATCGATCGACCGCACTACCGCTCTCGTGAGCGCTAGCAACCAGTCACGATCTTCACCGTCATAAGCGATCTCGCCGCTATGGGCGAGCTGCTCAAGGTAGGAGACCGCGCTATCGATCTCCGTCTGTGCCACACTTCGTGCCAGGTCCGGCGGGCTGTCGGCCATATCGGCGGCAAGCAAGACCAAGCGCTCGATCGATGTGTTTCGGATCGGTGAGCGCTGGAGGCGGTCGAAGAGTTCTGCTGCCTCGCCGGTCTTGGCAATCTCCTGCCGGACGACCTGCCGCAGCTCGTCGCTCATTCGCGATTGACTTGCGGCCAGGCTGGCCAGGCGCATCTCAACCATGTGCTCTCGTTTTTCGAGATCGGCAAGAAACTGCACCAAAAAGGTGATGCCGCCGATCAACAAGGACAACAACAGGGACCACGCAGCTGACTGGTCGGCAAGGTTTGTCAGGAGAAAGGTGATCCCGCCCGTCGTCGCCGTGATGAGTACCTTGCGTACCAGCTGAAATCCGCCACCTTTGACGTCGGCATCCTCTACCTGCGACACGGGAAGGCCTCCTACGCGTTGTCATCGAGCAACCGGTACCTTCATGTGTCGCGATTGTGCAGCGATAGCCATCAAATCGCTAGTGCCGGATGCTGTGCTGCTGGTGCAAACACGTCGATGCGCTGCTGCCGGGTGCCTTTACTCATACGCGGCTGACCGCACGCCACGCCGTGCACCCCCGGGTTTGCGGCAGGCTCGATTTCAACCACACGAGCCAGCTGGCGCCTGGTCAGGTTCCTGGCCGCGGACCGAGCTGACCAGCGGTGAGGGCCCGGCCGCTCAGCTTCGAGTGTTTCGGCCAAGGCCTTGTGCGTCGTCACGGTTGACGACTCCGGCCAGCCGTACGCACGCCACGCCGGCTCAGCCGCGTCCGGTCACCCAGCCGGCAACCCTGGCGAGACCCCGCTCCATCTCCGACCCGAACGGGTTGTCGTGCACCAGGTAGGTCCAGGTGGCGCTCGGGCGGACCAGCCGCTGCTCGGCGGGGTGCCAGTCCTCGGAGAGTTCGATCTCCTCGAAGGTCTCCAGGGTCCGCCGCTCGATCTCCGGTATCAGCTGCTTGAACGCCGGCACCGCGGCCCGGTGGAACTCGTCCAGCGGGTCCAGCCGGCCCAGCGCCCGCAGGTGCACACCCTCGCGCACGTCGGCCATCGCGGCCAGGTGCTCGGCCCAGCACCGGTCCAGGTGGTACAGAGCGATGCTGCGGGCGATGCGGGACAGCGTCGCCTCATCCACCTCAGCGGCCTTCTCGGGGAACCGCTCGCGCAGCAGGTCGGCCGCGATGTCGGTGGTCAACAGCCGCTCCCGCCGCTCGGACAGCTGCACCCGCTGCTGCTCCAGCACCACGCTGTACCGCCAGGTGTTGCGGTGGATCTCGAAGTTGACCCCCTCGGCGACCCGCTGGGCGTGCTCGACGGCGTACTCGACCGTCTCGTCGCGGATCCGCCCGTCCTCGAGGTCCATCTTCGGGTTGGCCGGGATCGCCTCCGGCGCGTGCCGGGTGATCAGCTCGTCCTCCAGGCTGACGAAGAACACCGAGCCGCCTGGGTCGCCCTGCCGGCCGGCCCGGCCGCGCAGCTGGTCGTCCACCCGCCGGCTGTCGTTGCGGGCGCTGCCGATCACCAGCAGCCCACCCAGCGCGGCGACCCGCTCCCGGTCGGCCTGGTCGCTGCCGCCGAGCCGGATGTCCACGCCGCGGCCGGCCATCTGGGTGGAGACGGTGACCGCGCCGTACTTGCCGGCCTCGGCGATGATCGCCGCCTCCTTGGCGTCGTTCTTCGCGTTCAGCACGACGCAGGGCACCCCGGCCTTCTGCAGCGCGTCGGCGAGCTTCTCCGACTCCCTGACGTCCAGCGTGCCGATCAGCACCGGGCGGCCCTCCTTGTGCCGGGCCACCACCTCGGCGACCAGCGCCTCCTCCTTCTCCTCGCGGCTGGCGTAGATGCGGTCAGGCTCGTCGACCCGGATGCACGGCTTGTTCGGCGGGATCACCGCCACCTCGAGCTTGAAGAACTCGCGCAGCTCCTGGCCGACCAACACGGCGGTCGCGGTCATCCCGGCCAGCGTGCGGTACAGCCCGATGTACGCCTGCACGGTGATGGTGTTGAGCACCTCGCCCTCGGGCGTGGCGTCCAGCCCTTCCTTGGCCTCCACCGCCGCCTGCAGGCCGTCCGGCCAGCGCCGTCGCTGGGCGACCCGGCCGCGGAACTCGTCGATCAGCTCGACCTTGCCGTCGCGGACGATGTAGTCCACGTCGCGGTGCACCAGGGCCCGGGCGTGCAGCGCCACGTTGATCGCGGAGAGCTGGTCCAGGTTCGCCTCGTCGTACAGGTTGATGCCACCCAGCTCGCGCTCGACGACGGCCAGGCCGGTGGCGGTGAGCGAGGCGCTGCGACCGTCCGCGGCGACCTCGAAGTCCAACTCCGGCCGCAGCCGCCGGACCACGGCCGCCGCGGTGTGCACCGGGTCCTGCTCCCCGGGCACCGTGCCGGCGAGCACCATGGGCAGCCGTGCCTCGTCGATGAGGATGGAGTCCGCCTCGTCCACGATCGCGGTGGCCAGCTCCGACTGCACCCGGTCGTTGATGTCGGTGACCAGCTGGTCGCGCAGGTAGTCGAAACCGGCCTCGTTCACGGAGGCGTAGGTGACGTCGCGGGAGTACGCCTCGCGCCGCTCCTCCTGGCTGCGCGACTCGGCGACCCAGCCGACGGTGAGGCCGAGCAGCCGGTAGACCGGCTCCATCCACTCCGCGTCCCGGCGGGCCAGGTAGTCGTTGACGGTCAGCACATGCACCGGCCCGTTGCCGCGCCGCACGTGCCCGTACGCGGCGATCGCCGCGACGAGCGTCTTGCCCTCGCCGGTGGCCATCTCCGCCACCGTGCCGGCCAGCATCGACATCACCCCGAGCAGCTGCACGTCGTACGCCCGCTCGCCGAGCGCCCGGCGGGCCGCCTCCCGCCCGATCGCGCAGATCTCCACCACGTCCTCGGCCTGGCCGGCGAGCTCGGTCAGCTCCTCGTCGGACAGGGCCATCAGCTCCGGCTCCCGCGCCTCGATCTTCGGCAGGAGCGCCCGCATCGGGCCGAGGTCAATGGTGGCGCCCGGCCGCTGGAGCATGCGGCGGGCCTTCAGCTTCAGGGATTGCGCGATACCCACAAGCGGCAACGGTACGGCATCCGGATGTGACCCGGCCAACCCCTACGCCTCGACCACGAGGCCGGGGGTCGCTATGTCGATCGATCCGTCGAAGGTCCCGGCCGCGGCGCGGGCGGCCCGCGGGTCGGTGCCCGGCATGAGGTGGGTCAGCACCAGCCGGCCCACGCCGGCGGCGGCCGCGGCGCGGGCGGCCTGCCGGGCGCTGCTGAGGTACCGGGCACTGTCGGCCGGCACCTCGTCGGGGTAGCTCGCCTCGGCGAGCAGGATGTCGGCGCCGCGCGCCAGCCCGGCCACCTCCGGGCTGGGGCCGGTGTCGCCGGTGTACGCCAGGACGGCTCCGCCGGCGGTCAGCCGGAGCCCCGCGTTCGGCACGAAGTGGGGGAGCAGGTGGGTCTGGACCTGGAACGGGCCGATGTCCAGCCGGTCGCCGGGGCTGAACTCGTGCCGGGCGTACCCGGCGGCGAGCATGCCAGGCCCTCGGGGCACCCGGGTCACCCGAGGCCGGCGCGGCGTAGCGCGTCGGCCATCGCGCCCACCGGCTCCTGCCGCTTCGGCTGGGACCGCTGCGGCCGCGGCGAGCGACCCGGGCCGGTCCGCTGTGGACGCTCCGCGCCGACCTCGTCCTCCAGCCGCAGGGTCAGCGAGATCCGCTTGCGGGGGATGTCCACGTCCAGCACCTTCACCCGGACCACGTCACCGGGTTTGACCACCTCCCGGGGGTCCTTGACGAAGCTGCGCGACATGGCCGAGACGTGCACCAGCCCGTCCTGGTGCACGCCGACGTCGACGAAGGCGCCGAACGCGGCCACGTTGGTGACCACGCCCTCCAGCACCATGCCCGGCTTGAGGTCGGCGAGGGTCTCCACGCCCTCGGCGAAGGCCGCGGTCCGGAACGCCGGCCGCGGGTCGCGGCCCGGCTTCTCCAGCTCGCGCAGGATGTCCGTGACCGTGGGCAGGCCGAAGCGCTCGTCCACGAAGTCCTCCGGCTTGAGCCTCCGCAGCCCGGACACGTCCCCGCCCACCGCGGCCAGGATGCGCCGCGCCACGGGGTACGCCTCCGGGTGCACGCTGGACGCGTCGAGCGGCTCGTCGCCGCCGCGGATGCGCAGGAAGCCGGCGCACTGCTCGAACGCCTTCGGGCCCAGCCGTGGCACCTCGAGCAGCGCGCGGCGGTTACGGAACGGGCCGTGCGTCTCCCGGTGCAGCACGATGTTCTGGGCCAGCCCGGTGCCGATGCCGGAGACCCGGGCCAGCAGCGGCACCGAGGCGGTGTTGAGGTCGACGCCGACGCCGTTGACGCAGTCCTCCACCACCGCGTCGAGCGACCGCGACAGCTTCACCTCGGACACGTCGTGCTGGTACTGCCCGACGCCGATCGACTTCGGGTCGATCTTCACCAGCTCGGCGAGCGGGTCCTGCAGCCGGCGGGCGATGGAGACCGCGCCGCGCAGCGACACGTCCAGGTCGGGCAGCTCCTGTGAGGCGTACGCGGAGGCGGAGTAGACCGACGCACCCGCCTCGGACACCATGACCTTGGTCAGCTTGAGCTGCGGGTAAGTCCTGATGAGATCGGCGGCGAGCTTGTCGGTCTCCCGGGAGGCGGTGCCGTTGCCGATGGCGACCAGCTCCACTTTGTGCAGCTGGGCCAGCCGGGCGAGGATCGCCAGCGACTCGTCCCACCGCCGGTGCGGCTCGTGCGGATAGATGGTGTGCGTGGCCACCACCTTGCCGGTGGCGTCCACCACGGCCACCTTCACCCCGGTGCGGTAGCCGGGGTCCAGGCCCATCGTCGGCCGGGCCCCGGCGGGCGCGGCGAGCAGCAGGTCGCGCAGGTTGGCCGCGAAGACGCGCACGGCCTCGTCCTCCGCCGCCTGCCACAGCCGCATCCGCAGGTCGATGCCGAGACGCACCAGGATCCGGGTACGCCAGGCCCAGCGGACCGTCTCCAGCAGCCACCGGTCGCCGGGCCGGCCCTGATCAAAGATCGCGAACCGCCGTGCGATCCGATCGGTGTAGTCGCTGTCGTCGTCGTCGGTGGACGGCGCCAGGCTGAGCTCGAGCACCTCCTCCTTCTCGCCCCGGAACAGGGCCAGGATGCGGTGCGAGGGGAGCTTGGTGAACGGCTCGGCGAACTCGAAGTAGTCGGCGAACTTGGCCCCGGCCTCCGCCCTGCCCTCGCGCACCCGGGAGGTGAGCTGGCCGCGCGACCACATCCGCTCGCGCAGGTCACCGATGAGGTCGGCGTCCTCGGCGAACCGCTCGACCAGGATGGCCCGCGCGCCATCCAGCGCGGCCGCCACGTCGACGACCCCCTTGTCCGGGTCGACGAAGGCAGCGGCGACCGCATGCGGGTCGGGGGACTCGGCGAGCAGCCGATCGGCCAGCGGCTCCAGGCCGGCCTCCCGGGCGATCTGCGCCTTGGTCCGCCGCTTCGGCTTGTACGGCAGGTAGATGTCCTCCAGCCGGGCCTTCGAGTCGGCCGCCATGATCTGTGCTTCCAGCGCCTCGTCGAGCTTGCCCTGCGCGCGTATCGACTCCAGGATGGCGGCGCGTCGCTCGTCCAGCTCGCGCAGGTAGCGCAGCCGCTCCTCGAGAAGGCGCAGCTGGGCGTCGTCCAGCGCCCCGGTGGCCTCCTTGCGGTAGCGGGCGATGAACGGCACGGTTGCGCCGCCGTCGAGCAGCTCCACCGCGGCGGCGACCTGGCCCTCCCGTACGCCCAGCTCCTCGGCGATGCGCTGGTTCACAGATCTCGTCGTCACGCCGAGCATTCTGGCATGACGGCCAGGCCGCCCCCGGTTACGCGCCCGCGGTGTCGAGGCGACGCAGCTGGTCGTCGGTGAGCTTGATGTCCAGTGCGGGTAGCGCCGCCTCGTACTGCTCGACGGTGCGCGGCCCGATCAGCGGCACCAGCGGCGGCGAGTCCTGGTGCAGCAGCCAGGCCAGGACGAGCTGATTGGGCCTCACGCCCAGCTCGTCGGCGAACTCGCCGAGCACCGCCAGGCGCGCCTGCGCGTCCGGTCCCTCGTACGGCTCCATCGCCGGGTGGCCGCGCCGCTTGGCCGGGTCGTCGTACACGCCCTTGAGGATGGGGGAGTACGCGACGAGGGTGAGGTCGTCGTGGCTGCGCAGGTAGTCCATCTGCTCATCGTCCACAATAGAGTCATGGACGAGCCCGGCCCGGCGGCGCAGGTAGGTGTGCTGCTGCTGCAGCGCAACCGGCGCCGGCCAGCCGTTGCGCTGGCACAGCTGCCGGATCCGCTCCAGCCGCCAGGTGCGCACATTCGACCAGCCGAGGTAGCGCACCTTTCCGGCCCGCACGATGCCGGCCAGCGCCTCCAGCGTCTCCTCCAGCGGCGTGGCCCGGTCGTCGACGTGCACGTAGTACGGGTCGATGTGGTCGGTCCGCAGCCGGCGCAGGCTGTCGTCGACGGCCCGGCGCAGCGTCTGCGCGCCCGCGCCCTCGAAGTTGGCGCGCGCGAGGTCCCAGTCCGGCTCGTCCCGCCCCGCCCACACCTGGTCCAGGTTGTGCACCCAGGCGCTGCCCTTGGTGGCCAGGAAGACCTGGTCACGCCGGCCGGTCCGGGTGAACCAGCGACCGAGCAGCGACTCGCTCTCCCCGCCGGTGTACTGCCGCCCCGGCCACCAGGCGTAGCAGTTCGCGGTGTCCAGGAAGTTCCCACCTGCATCGACGTACCGGTCGAGCATGGTGAAGGACGAGGCCTCGTCCGTCGCCGTGCCCATCAACATGCACCCGAGCGCGAGCTGGCTCACCTGCTCGCCGGTGCGGCCCAGTTCGATCGTCCGCATGAGGCGACACTAGGAATTCGAGCGCTCTCGAAGTCAACTAAAGCAGCCCGGAGACCTCGGTGCGCGAGGAGACGCCGAGCTTGTGCAGGATGTTGGAGACGTGCACGGCGGCCGTCTTCGGCGAGATGTACAGCCGGCGGGCCAGTTCCGCATTGGTCAGGCCGTCGGCGATCAGCAGCGCCACCTCCCGCTCCCGTGGCGTCAGCGCGGCCGCGCCGGTGACCGCCCGCCGGCCGTCGGCCGGCGCCAGGCCGGCCTGCGCGCGTACCTGGTTGAGCTGGTCCACCCGCCAGCCGCCCCAGTCCGCCAGCAGCCGCGCCGCCTCGTCCAGCTCCGCCACCGCCGCCGCGCGGCGGTCCTGCGTCAGCAGGCAGCGGGCCGCGGCGACCCGCACGGTGCCGCGCACCGCGGGCGGCATGACCTCGGAGTCCCGCACCGCGCGGTACCCCTGCGTCGCCTCGGCGTGCCGGCCGTGCGCCTCGGCTACCTGCGCGTCGACCAGTGTCCGGTAGTCGTCCCAGACCTCGGCGGCGAGCAGTTCGACCGCCATCCGCTCCAGCCGGGGCAGCGGCAGGCCCACGTGGATCGCGGCGGAGATCAGGTCGTGCGCCTGCGACCCGCTGCGCCAGGACTGCTCGGCCAGCGCCGCGAAGACCTTCTCCAGCTCCCGCTCGGCCGCCGGCAGGTCGCCCCGGCGGCAGGCCAGGTGGAAGGCGAGGCCCGGCACGGTCAGCCGCTGGATGCGCGGCAGCGCGCGCAACTCGTCGACGATCTCCTGCACCTTGTCCAGCTGGTTCGTTTCCAGGTACAGCCCGGCCAGGAAGACTGCGTGGTAGTCGGCGCGCCGGCCGCGCCGCCGCTGGTACAGCCGGTCGTGGCTGCGGCCCTGCTCCAGCGCGTCGACCGCCGCGGCCAGGTTTCCCTCGTGCAGGTACACCCGGGCCCGGCCCTGGAAGTAGGCGGCCACGGCGAGCGACTCGAACCCGGCCCGCTCCGCGTCCACCCGCATCCGCTCCAGCATCTCCGCGTGCTGCGCCGGATCGGCCGGCGGCACGCCCTGGACCAGGTTGTTCAGCGCGCGTGCGGCGAGCACCCACTCGCCCAGCTTCTCCGCCTCGTCCACCAGACCGGCCAGGATCGCCTGGCCCTCGGCGATCAGCGCCGGCCGGTCGGTCAGCGCCGAGCCCTTCTCCACCAGCGCGGCCAGCCGCACCCGGGGCAGGTCGAACTCGTCGGCCAGGGCGAGCGCCCGGTCCGCCCAGGCGGTGGCCGCCTCCGGCTGGTCGCGCAGCATCATCGACTGGGCCACCGCGGTCATCGCCCGGGCCTGGTCGGCCCCGGGCGGCAGCTGGGCGATGAGCAGCTCCACCTCGTCGGTGAGCGCCCGCATCTCCTCGATCTCGTCGGTCTCCCAGGCGAGCCGGATCATCAGGTAGAGCGCGTCGGCCCGCTCGGTGGCGTCGGCCGCCAGGTCCCGCCAGCGCCGCGCGTAGCCGACCGCGTCGTCGAGCAGGCCGGCCAGCCAGGCCGCCCGGGCCGCGGCGGACAGCAGCTCGGTGTCCTCACCGGCCTCCTCCAGCCCCATCTCCGCCAGCTGAAGCGCCTGGTAGGCCGAGCCGATGGACAGGTAGAGGGCGGCGCCCCGGCGGGCGGCGGCGACCATGTCGTCGTACCGGCCGGCTGCGCGGGCGTGGTGGGCGACCATCGCCGGGTCGCTGCCGCCGCCGGCGAGCAGCACCTCCAGCGCCGCCTCGTGCAGCCGGCGGCGCTGCCGGCCGAGCAGCTGCCCGGCGATCGCCTCGCGGACCAGCGCGTGCCGGAAGGTGAACTCGTCCTCGCCGGTCTCCACCAGCACGCCCCGGGCGACCAGCTCCCGCAGCGCCGCAACCATCTCGTCCTCGCCCACGCCGGTGACCGCGGCGAGCAGGTCGAACGGCACCCGGTAGCCGAGCACCGCGGCCGCCTCGACGATGCGCTGCACCTGGGGGCTGAGGTCATCGACCTGCCGGCGCAGCACCTCGGCCAGGCTCCACGGCAACGGGTGCTCGATTACGTCGGCCAGGTCGCAGTTCTTGTGATCGCAGCCCACGTGGCCGTGCAGCAGCTCCTCCAGGAAGAACGGGTTGCCGCCGGTGCGCTGGTGCAGCGCGGCGACCGCCCGGTACGGCGCCGGGCTCCCGGTCAGCGCGGCGATCATGGCCGCCGTCTCCGCCTCGTCGAACCGGTCCAGCCACACGTGGGTCACCGTGTGCCGGCGCTCCAGCCGGGCCAGCAGGGCGGCGACCGGATGCCGGCGGTCCACCTCGTCCGGCCGGTAGGTGCCGACCAGCAGCCGCGGCGCAGGCTGCTCGGCGAGCCGCTCGAACAGTGCGGCGCTCTCCGAGTCGGCCCAGTGCAGGTCCTCGAAGACGATCGCGGCCCGGCCGTCGCCGACCAGCCCGGTGACGATCTCCAGCCCGGCGTAGAGGCGTTCGACCGGGCTGCGCGAGGCGTCGGTCAGCGCATCCAGCCGGCGCTGGTCGATCCGGTCCGCCGCCCCCGGGCTGCCGGCCGGGGCGCCGTCGAGGGCGTCCAGCAGCACCTCGTACGGCCGGGCCAGCGAGCCCGGCTCGGCCTGCCCGACCAGCACCGGCGCGTCGGCGGGGAGGCAGGCCAGCAGCTCCTGCACCAGCCGGGTCTTGCCGATGCCCGGCTCACCCGCGACCACCGCCACGTGCGGCCTGCCGTCCGCCGCGAGCTGGCGCAGCTGGCGCAGCTCGCGGTCGCGCCCGATCATCACCGGGCTGGCGCCGCCACGCGAGGTTCGCACGCAGCCAGGGTACCGTCGGGGCGGACCCCGGCCGCCGTTCTGTTTCGGCCACCGCGGCCGCCGGTAGGCGGGCGCTGCGGGTGGCGGGCGAACGCGAGCCGCCGGCGGCGATCCGCCTCGGCGATCAGCTCGCGCTCCCGGAAGCGCAGCTCGGCCATGAGCAAATCTGGGTGGGTCAGCATGCCTCCATCGTGGAGCGACGACCGAGGCACGCCATCGGAAGCGGTGACCTATCTTTCCCGTACCGCACATACCTAGGGCGGAAGGTTTCCGCCCTAGGTATGCCTAGGCCCGACCTCGCATTGTCCGAGAAGGTGCGGGGACGGGACGCCGCGCGACAGGCATTTGCCGGAAAATGCACAGGTCTTGCGGGTCAGGGACGCAGCAGGCGGCCCTGCGCGTCGGCGGGGCGGCCGGCGAGCAGGACGATGCCGTCGATGACCGGCCAGAGCCAGCCGGCGATCGCGGCCGGTATGGCGACCACGAGCGCCAGGCCGAGGGTGGCGACCGAGCAGCAGATTGAAATGTACGCGAAGGCGCTGACCACGATCTGCGCCACGCCGATCGAGGTGTGGCCGGCGTAGAGCCGGCCGATGCCACCCAGGCCGAGGAAGAAACCGGGCAGCAGCTGCAGCAGCCCGGCGGCCAGCTTGGACTTGTCCGAGTACGCCTGGCCGGTCATCGGGTCGAAGCCGTAGCCCGGCGCGCCTGGTGAGAAAGGCCCCGCTGGGTAGCCCGGCGGCGGGTAGGGCGAGTAGGGCTGGCCGCCACCGGAGACCGGGTACGACGGCGGGCCCGAAACCTGGAAGCCTGGTGGCTGCGGGTATCCGGGCTGCGGCGGATACGCCGGCGGCGGCTGCGGCCCGTCCGGCTGCTGGTAGGGGTCCTGCGGCGGCCTTTCCGGCTGCTGGTAGGGGTCCTGCGGCGGCCCGGCGGGCGGCCCGTACGGGTCCTGTCCAGGCGGCGGGGGCGCCGTCGGATCCTGACCGTACGGCGGAGGCGTCGTCATGGCAGGCACGTTACCTCCGGCGGCCAACCGGGCCTACAACCCGTACGCCTCCAGCAGCCGCAGCCACACCTCGCTCACGGTGGGGAAGGCGGGCACGGCGTGCCAGAGCCGGTCCAGGGTGACCTCCCCGACCACCGCGATGGTGGCGGAGTGCAGCAGCTCGGCGACGCCCGGTCCGACGAAGGTCACCCCCAGCAGCACCCGCCGCCGGGTGTCCACGACCGCCTTGGCACGCCCGGTGTACCCGTCACCGAGCAGGTACGCCCCGGCCACGCGGCCGAGGTCGTACTCCACGGTCCGCACCGGCAGCCCCTGCTCGCGGGCCTGCCGCTCGGTCAGGCCCACCGCGCACACCTGCGGCGTGGTGAAGATCACCTGCGGTGCGCCGAGGCCGTCCGCGGTGGCGCGCAGCGCGGGCACGTCGTCGGGCCCGCCACGGGCGCGTGCGGCGATCGCGTCGCCGCACACCCGGGCCTGGTACTTGCCCATGTGGGTGAGCAGGTTGCGCCCGTTGGCGTCGCCCACCGCGTACAGCCAGCCGCCGTCCACCGTGGTCACCCGCATGCTGTCGTCGACCGGCAGGTAGCCGCCGTCCGGCAGCCCCACTGTGGACAGACCGAGGTCGCCGGTGCGCGGGGTGCGGCCGGTCGCCACCAGCAGCTCGTCCGCGGTGAGCTCGCCCCCGTCGTCCAGGTGCAGGGTGACCGGGCCGCCGGGGGACGGGCGGTGCACGCGGCGCACTGACACGCCGAACCGGATCTCGACGCCGCCGTCCCGCAGCGACGCCGCGACGAGCTCGCCGGCGAACGGCTCGGTCGCGTCCAGCAGCCGGTCCCCGCGTACCAGCAGGATCGTCTCCTCGGCGCCCAGCGCGTGCAGGGCCTGTGCCATCTCGCAGGCGACCACGCCGCCGCCGAGTACGGCGAGGCGGCGCGGCACGTGGCGTACCGCGGTGGCGTCGCGGCTGGTCCACGGCACCGCCTCGGCGAGGCCGGGGATGTCGGGCAGTGCGGGGTCGCTGCCTACGGCGACCACCACCGCGTGCCGGGCGGTCAGCGTCCGCGCGCCGACCTGGACCCGGCGCGTCCCGGCGAGCCGGCCGTGGCCGCGGACCAGGGTGGCCGGCACCCGCTCCACCCAGCGCACCTGGCCGTCGTCGCGGTACCCGGCGACGGCCTCGTCGCGGCGAGCCAGCACCGCGGCCACGTCCAGCGGGCCGGCCGGCAGGCCGGGCACGTGCCGCGCCTCGGCCAGCAGCTCGACCGCGCGCAGCAGGGCCTTGCTCGGCATGCAGGCGTAATAGGAGCACTCACCCCCGAGTAGGTGCCCCTCCACGAGGGCGGCGGTCAGGCCGCCCCGCACCACCCGGTCGGCCACGTTCTCGCCGGCCGGGCCACCACCCACCACTATGACGTCGAACACGTCCGTAGACTCAGCCGCCACCACGGGAACATACCCGCCCCGGCCCGCGTTCGCTTGACGACAAGACACCCTTGGGGGAAGGACATAGATGGCTTCGACAACCGACTACGACACCCCACGGCGCTCGATGGTCGAGCTGGAAGAGGACAGCCTGGAGGAGCTGAAGTCGCGCCGGACCGGCGTCCAGTCCGGCGCGGTGGACGTCGACGAGGCGGAGGTGGCGGAGAGCTTCGAGCTGCCCGGCGCGGACCTGTCGGACGAGGAGCTGACCGTCGCCGTGGTGCCCATGCGGGCCGACGAGTTCCGCTGCTCCAGCTGCTTCCTGGTCCACCACCGCAGCCAGCTCGCCGGGCAGCGCAACGGGCAGGACGTCTGCCGCGAGTGCTGGTAGCGCCTAGAGCACGAACGCGTCCGTCCACAGTTGACCGGAACGGCCGGACAGCGCGTCCAGCATGGCGACCGCCTGGTTGTCGGTCAGCGAGGCGACGAAGTCGATGATGGCCCGGCCTCGGGCCAGGGCCGCGACGTCGCCGGGCGCCAGCCGGGCCCCGTTCTCGGTGGCGGAGACGGGCGCGGCGACCAGGTCGGCGGTGCCGGCCAGCGGGGACAGCTCGGCCTCCGCCTGCGCGACCAGGTCGTGCAGGCGGCGCGGGATCCGGGTGACCTCGTCCGGATCGACCAGCCAGGCGTGCAGCGCCTCCACCAAGGTGGCCAGCAGCCGGGCCTGGCCGCGCTGGTGCAGCGCCAGGTCCGGGCGCTCCAGCACGAACCGGCTGTGAATGAACTTCAGCACCTGCACCTCGTGCCACTGCACCGGGGCGAGCACGACGTGGCCGGCGCGCACCGGCGGATCCGGCCGCACCTCGATCGCGTCGATGAGCCGGCGCGTCCAGAACGCGGAGAACCGGGTGACGTTCTGCTCCGCCTCCATCGAGCCGTCGAAGGGCGCGGCGAGCAGCCCGTCCACCACCTCGTGCCGCACGTGCTCCACGGCGTCGGCGAAGGCGGTGTCGTCGCTGATCCAGCCGTCCTTGCGGTGCAGCTGGCGGCGCAGCCGCTCGACCGCCCAACCGGGCCGGCGGGCCTGCGCGGAGAACGCCGTCGCCGGCAGCCCGCGCAGCGCGGTGGCGTCCCGCTGCCAGGCGATCAGCTCGGTCGCCACTGACCCCTGCTGCAGCACGCCGACCCGGTGGAAGTCCTCCAGATCGTGGATGGCATAGGCGATGTCGTCGGCGGTGTCCATCACCGACGCCTCGACGGTCTGCTGCCAGGGAGCCAGCCGCCCGGCGAACGGCTCGCGCGCGTGCTGCAGGTCGGCCAGCTCGGTGACGTACGCGCCGAACTTGGCCGAGCCGCTGCCCGGGTCGTCCACCGGTTCGGACGCCCCGCGCGGCGGCGGGTCGAGATAGCGCACGTGCGGCTGCGGGTACGAGCGGCGGGTCCACGGGTACTTCAGCGTCGCCGCCCGCACCGCCGCCGTCAGGTCCAGCCCTACACTCTGCCCGCCCAGCCCGATGCGGGTCAGGATCCGGTACGACTGGGCGTTGCCCTCGAACCCGTCGGCCAGGCCGAACCGCTGGCGGGCCAGCGTGTCCAGTACCCGCTCGCCCAGGTGCCCGAACGGGGGGTGGCCCAGATCGTGCGCGAGAGCCGCCGCCTCAACCACGTCCGGGTCGCAGCCGCCGAGCTTGTCCAGCAGAACGCGGTACTCGCCATCGGCGGTCAGCCGCTCGGCGATCGCCCGGCCCACCTGGGCCACCTTGAGGCTGTGCGTCAGCCGGTTGTGCACCAGCAGCCCGGCCCCGCCCGGGCTGATCACCTGGGTCACCCCGCCCAACCGGTCGAAGAACGGCGAGCTGACGATCCGGTCCCGGTCCACCCGGAACGGGCTGGCCGCGAGGTCGCCGGGCGCCACCGGGCCGCGGCCGTGGCGCCTGCTGCCGCGGCTGGCTGGCACGTCCATGGTTCGACCCTACGTGGTGAGCCGGGCCAGCATGCCCTCGCAGGTCCGCACCACGGCCGCCGCGGCCAGCCGCTGCTGTCGGCCGAAGACCGGGTTGGTCGCCTGCTCCTGCCAGCGAACCAGCGCTTCGGCCGCCGCCGCCCGCAGCCGCGCCTCGGTCGCGGGGTGGTCCACCGCCAGCCGCTCCGCCACGCCGGTGCCCTCGCCGCCGAGCAGCCGGTGCGCCTCGGCGGCCAGGTCGGCCGGCAGGGGGACCCGGCCGGTGCGCAGCGCAGTGAGCACCCGCAGCTCGCGGAAGTCGTGCGCGCTGGCCAGCACCTGCTCCAGGCGGCCGGCGATCGGGCGCGCCTGCGGGCGCGGGTGCGTGGCCAGCAGCCGTTCGACCGCGAGCAGCGCCGAGCGGGCCTTGAGCACCTCGGCGCGGCCGATCAGGTCCTGGTCGATCGACTCGCGCAGGTCGTCGAGCCCGCTGCGCCGGACCAGTTCTCGGGAGAGGCTGCGCGCGGTCCGGCAGCCGCCCCGGACCAGCGCGGTGGCCAGCCGCACGCCGGCCAGGCCGAACCGGTCCAGCAGCATCCGGCGGGCGCCCGCGCCGACCACGGTGTCCGCACCCGGGCGCAGGAACCGGTCGGCCGACAGCAGCAACTCCTCCAGCGCCGGGCGGTCCGCGGCGGCCAGGTCCCGCAGCTGCGCGTACTCCTGATCGGTGAGCGTGCGGCCGGCGTACCCGATCTGGCCGGCGACGGCGAGCACCTGCTGGCACAGGCCAGCCAGCCGCGGGTCGCGGTCGTGCCGGCGCGCGATCAGCCGGGCCGAGGAGAGCGCGTCCGCCCGGCCGGCGCCGATCTCGTCCGCCCGGCACAGCACCAGCACCGTGCCGACCGGCGCGGCCCGTGCCACCGGGCTGTCCTGCGCCGCGTACAGCGGCTCCAGCGCGGCATCGTCCACGTTGCGCACCAGGTGGACCACCGCGTCGGCCTCGTCGCCGGCCGCGGCGTCCGCCGGGGTGTCGATCAGCGTCGTCCGGTCCAGGCAGGCGGCCGGCCAGCGCACGGCGACCCGGCTGATATCGCCGTGCCGCCAGCGCCCCAGGTCGAGGCCGAGCCGGCCACCGCCGTGCTCGACCGGCACCTCGTGCGCGCTGTCGTCCGCCGCGTACACGGTGGCCGCCGGCTCGTCGCCGCCGGAGTACCAGGTCAGCACCTGGACCCCGGCCGCCTGCACCGGCGCGATCTGCTCGCCCACGATGGCGTTGACCACTGTGGACTTCCCGCAGCGGGCCGGTCCGGTGACCGCGATCCGCAGCGGCTCAAAGAAGCGGGTCATGTGGTATCCGAGCCACTCCGCCGCCGCAGGGCTGTCCCGGTACGCCTCGAGCGCGTCGGTGAGCAGGTCCCACACCGACGCGGAGAGCTCGCTCACCGCGCATCCCACCGCTGCCGCACGCCGGGCGCGCAGCGTTCGGTGCCGCTCACGCCACCGCCAGCGCGCCGCGCCCGGCGAGCGCCTGCGCCTGCCGCTGCAGCGCGTCCAGCTGCTCCAGATCCCGGCTCAGCTCGGCGGCGTCCCGGTCCACGGCCTGCCGCGCGGCGCGGGCCGAGGAGAGGATGCTCTCCTGAAGCTCCTCGGTGACCGCGCTGAAATGGTCGCGCAGCCGGCGCTGCACCCGGCGGGCGATGTCCTTGCTGTCCTTGCCGAACTTGAGGAAGAAGTCGTCCACGTGCCGCTGGGCGGCCGCCTTGGCCGCGGCCTGGCGGCGCTTGAGCCGGGCCTGGCTCTCGTCGCGCAGGCTGCGGGTACCGAACAGACCACCCACCCCGAGCGAGATCGCGTTGATCACCGGCATCCCGGCCAGGCTGGTGATCAGGCCGGCCATCAGCACGCCGCCGTACGAGCCGCGCAGTCCCGAGTGGATCTTCTGGGTAGGGGTGAACCGCTCGAACGCGGGCTGTGGCGGCCGGGTCACCGCATCGAACAGGTCCCGGGGGACCTCGAACGTGGACTCCGGGTAGATGCCCGGTTGGTCGGGCGGGAAGTGCACGGCGATCGCCTTGGCGATCCACTCCGCGCGCTCGATCAGCCAGGCGAAGTTCCGTTCGGCCGCCAGGGACAGGTTCTCCTCCAGCCACTCGGCGAACGAGTCCCAGACCTGCAACGGGTCGGCCGTGTCGAAGATCTCGTCGACGCGCCGCAGGATGGTGCGGGTCCGGTCGCGCAGGTCGTACTCCACGTCGGCGACCAGGTCTGCGATCTCGTCGCTGAGCACGTTCTGCCAGCGAATGGAGCGCCGGCGCAGCGCGTTGAGCCGGCGCTGGGCGAGTTGCAGCTCCGGCTCGCCGGCCCGGGCCGACCCGCGGGCGGACAGCTCGGCCCGCAGCGGTGCGGCCAGCTCAGCCAGCGCGGCCCGGGTGGCTGCGGCGACCGTGCGCCCGGCCAGCACCTCGACCTGCCCGACCAGGTCGCGCTGCAGATGCCGGACCAGGTCCGGGAAGCCGGACTCGGCGTTGAGCTGGGCTGCCTGCCCGCTCTCCTGCGCTAGCTGCCCGAGTGCTCCGGCGCGGGCGGCCCGCTGCCGCAGCGCCGCCGAGACGGCAACCACCCGCACCGGCAGGCCGGCGCGGGCGAGCCGGTCGCGGGTATGTGCCAGCACCTGGCGCCAGTCCGGCGCGAGGTCGGTCTTGGTCAGTACCAGGGTCACCGTCGGGCATGCGGACCCCACCCGGCGCAGCAGGTCCAGCTCGGAAGCGGTCGGCTCGTGGGTGGCCTCGGCGACCACCAGCGCCGCGTCGGCCTGGCCCAGCGCGGCGAACGCCGGCCGGGCGCGAGGGGAGCCCGGGTCGTCGATGCCCGGCGTGTCGACGAGGACCAGGCCCGGCGCGAGCAGCTGGCGTGGGATGGCGACCTCGGCACGCACGTACGCTGGGCGACCGGGCGCGCCAACCCGGCCGCCGACGCTGGCTGCGACCTGCTCGACAGGCATCGGCACCCGCTCGCCGGTGCTCGCGGCGACCATCTCGGCGGCCGGCGTCGCCCCGTACCGGATGACGGTGGGGATGAGCGTGGTGACGCCGTCACCCACGGCGCATACCGGGGCATTCACCAGCGCGTTGATCAGTTGGCTCTTGCCGTGCCGCGGTGCCCCGACGACGAGGACGCGCAGCGTGCCCTCCAGCAGCCTGGTCCGCCGCTGGCGCAGCCGCTCGGCGAGGTCCGGCCGCCCGCGCGTCCCGCACACCCGGATGGTCTCATCCAGGAGGTCGAGCCAGGGGGGCGCGCTCACGGCATCATTCTGCTGATTCCCGGCTAGTTGGCAAGTGCGGGTCATCCGGTGCAGATAGGACGCAGGGCAGTTCACCTGCGCCGCGCGTCATGCGTCACAAGACCACCAGCGGGGCCGGGTCCGTGGACCTGGGAGGGACTCGGACCCAGCCCCGCTGACGGGTCGAGGGAGGAGACGCGTGGGGCAGTAGTGGTCAGAACAGCAGGTCGGTGACGTCACCGACGACGCCGCCGGCCGGCAGGTGCTGCGTGGCGTCGTCCACGGTGCCGGTCAGGCCGCCGGCACCCACGCCGTCGACCGTGCCGGTGACGCCGGAGACCGCGCCGTGGACGCCGGAGACCGCGCCGTGGACGGTCTGCTCGGCCGGGGCCAGCGCCGGCGAGCTGGTCGGGTGGTCCAGGTCGAGGCCGAGGCCGTCGGTGAGGCCACCGGCCAGCCCGCCGGTGACGCCGTCCAGCGTGCCGGTCACGTCGAGGCTGCCGGTGACGCCGTCCACGGTGCCGGTCAGGCCGGTGAGGGTGCCGCCCAGGTCCAGGCCGCCGGTGCCGCCCATGTCGACCGTCCCGCCCGAGGTCACCTCGGCCGTGCCCAGGTCGACCGCGGCGCCGTCCAGCGCGGGCGCGTCCAGCGTGACCGTCAGGTCCTGCGACACGTCGAACGCGTCCCCGCCGGGCGGCTCGACACCGGCCGACACGCTGGCCTCGTCCGCGGAGGCCGAGGCGGACACCCACGAGTCCAGCCCCACCGAACCGGCGGTCAGGGTGCCGGCGGCGGCGGCGTTCACCTCGGTGGCGCTCGGGCCGCCGAGCAGCGGCAGCTGCTGGGTGACCAGCTGCAGCTGCTGGACCGCGCCGGCCGGGCCGGCGTCCAGCGCGGAGGGCCCGAGCTGGCCGGTGTCCAGGTCGGCCAGGCCGCCGGTGGGCACGTAGTCGATGACCAGCGGGATGACGTCCTGGACGTCCACCGCGGTGATGTCGCTCAGCCCGGCGTCGCGCAGCGCGCCCTCGGGGTCCAGCTCAAAGGCGGTGCGCGCGGCCGGGTCACTGAGCAGGTTGAGCACGAAGTCGTGCAGGGTCTGGCCGGAGTCCATCCATATCTCCTCAGGTGAACGGTGCAGGGCTGATCAGAGGCGAAGTGTGGAGCTGGAGGGGTGCGTGCTCCAGCTCCGTCACCGACCGTATGGGCGCCGCAGCGGCACCGCATCGGGGATCGCTCCCCGTCGTGGCCGGCCGCGTACCCGGGTCCGCGGGCCGGAACCGGGTCGGGGTTTAGGGGACGCGGGCGGGTCGGACGTTAGGGGGATTGGGGATGCGTTCGGCCGAATCTTGGGGCTCCCATCATTCGTTGGGCTTTGGTACGAACAGGTGAATCCCAAGCCAGCTGGCCGGTGTTTCACCGTGACCGGGAGGAACAGCCTGCATGCCCTACGTGCTCGGCATCGATGTCGGCACATGCCGCACGGCCGCCGCGATCGCCTACCTGGAGGCCGGGGAGCCCGGCGACGTCGTGCCGGCCCGGCTGGGGACCGGGACCGGCACCGTCCCCTCGGTGCTGTCCCTGGCCCCGGACGGCAGCCTCGTTTTGGGCCGGGAGCCGGACGTGCCCAGCGACCGGCGGGCGGCGCGCGGGTTCAGCCGGCGGGTCGGCGACGAGGTACCGCTGTCGATCGGCGGCGAGCTGTGCACCGCCCAGGCCCTCGTCGCGACCACCGTCATGTGGGTGGTCGAGCGGGTCGCCGCCACCGAGGGCGCCCCGGCCGAGCACATCGCCGTCACCCACCCCGCGTCCTGGGGCGCCCACCGCAAAGGACTGCTGCAGCAGGCGCTGCGGGACATCGGCCTGGACGACGTGCGGCTGCTTCCCGAGCCGGTCGCCGCGGCGGTCGGGCACGCCGCGCGGCAGCGGGTGGAGGTCGGTGACGTGCTGGCGGTCTACAACCTCGGCGCGGAGGAGTTCGAGGCGGCCGTGGTCCGGCGCACCGGCCCGGTCGCCTTCGAGCTGCTCGGCTGGTCCTCCGGCGGGGCGCCGGTCGGCGGGTGCGACCTGGACGACGCGCTGGTCGAGCACGTGCGGGCCGCGGCGAGCCGGTCCCAGCCCGGCGGCGGCCGGTCCGGCGCCTCGGCGCTGGCCGACCCGGATCCCGCCGACCCCCAGCTGCGCCTGGGCATGGCCTGGCTGCGCGAGGAGTGCACCCGGGCCAAGGAGCAGCTGTCGGTGGCCGGCGAGGCGACTGTCCAGGTGCGACTGCCGCAGCTGCGGACCGAGGTCGTGGTGACCCGGGCCGAGTTCGAAGAACTGGTTTTGCCCTGGATCGCCAGTACGGTCGACACCCTGCTGCGCACCGTCCGGTCCTGCGGCCTGCGCCCCGGTGACCTGGCCGCGGCGCTGCTGGTCGGTGGATCCTCGCGGATCCCGCTGGTGGCCGACCTCGTCGCAGCGGAGCTGGACTGCCCGGCAGTGGTCGCGGCGAGCCCCGAGGCCGCGGTCGCCGCGGGCGCCGCCGCGGCCGCGCGCAACCTGCTGCAGGCAGCCCGGCCGGGGATACCGCAGCCCGTGTCCGCCGACCCTGCCCGCACCATGCCTGAGCCGCCGGCCGGTCGGCCGCCGGGCGACCAGCTGGTCCGCCGGCACCCCAGGTTGCCCGCACCACCACCGCGGCCGCCGGTCGAGATCACGCCCATCTTGGTGGGGTCCGGAGCGGCTGGCCGCCTATCCAACCGGCGACCGTCCATCCAGCTGCTGCCTGAGCTCAAGCCGTCGCTGCTGGGCGCCGCCGTGGCCCTGATGATCACGGTCGGGGTGCTGCTGACGGTGGCCGGATCCGCCCTCGCCTGATCCCCCGAGACCAAGAAGGATGCCGTTGAGCCTGCCAACCGCAACCCGACCGGAACTGCTCCTCGACGACCAGGCCGCGCCGCTGCTCGACGCCGCCTCGACCGACCCGCTCACCCCGCTCGCCGTCGGGATCGTCGCCCCGGGCGGGCACGGCAAGTCCACGCTGCTGGAGGCCGTGCGCCAGGAGTACCTGCGGGCCGGGGTGCCGGTGATCGGCATGGCCCAGGCGATGGCACGGCGGACGGACGGCGGCGCCGTGCTGCTCGTCGACGACGCGCACCTGCTGCCAGACCCGCAGCTGGTGCGGCTGCGCGAGCTGGCCGAGGCGCGGTCGCTGCCGCTCGTCGCGGCGTACCGGCCGCTCCCGCGCCCGGCACTGGCCGAGCTGGGCGGCGCGCTCGGCCGGTCCTGGCCGCTGGTAGCGCTCGGCCCGTTCGATGCCGCGCAGGTCGCCGCGCGCCTCGGCTCGGCGCTGGGCTGCCCGCCGCCGGCGGAGCTGGCCGAGTCCGTCTGCGCGTACACCGGCGGCGTCCCGCGGTTCGTGGCCTGGGTCGCGGCCGCGCTCGCCGGCACCGGTGAGACTACAGTGGACGGTGCCGCGGCCCAGCTGCCGCCGTTCGCGGTGGCGCAGTTCCGGTCCGACTGGGAGCGGATGGAACCGGCGTTGCGGCAGCTTCTGGTCGCCACGCAGGCGGGCATGGGGCTGCAACTGGAGCTGCTCGGCGCGCTGCTCGGCCGCGACCCGGACGGCCTGGCCGAGCTCAGCGCCGCGGCCCGCGCCACCGGGCTGCTCGACCAGGCCGGCGCCCTGCTGCCGGTGGCCGAGCGGGCCATCGCCACGCTCACTCCCGCCGAGCATCGGGTGGACGTCCTGCGGCGCCTGGCCGAGCTGCGCCGCGAGCGCGGCGGCGCCGTCCTGCCGCTGGCCCGCCCGCTGCTCGGCACGGGCCTGGTCGGGCCCGGGATCGCCGCCACCTTCGAGGCGGCCGCCGCCGAGGCGCTGCCCGAGCAGCCGGCCACGGCCGCCCAGCTGTACGCGGCCGCGGTCGAGGCGGGCCGTCCGGTCGCCGCGGTGCGGGCACGCTGGGCGCACGCCGCCGCCCTCGCCGGCGACCTGGACCTGGCGCTGCGCCTGGCCGACCAGGTGATCGCGGCGCCCGACGGGGCGAGCACGGGGATCCTGAGCGCCGCGGAGGACCCCGGTCACGCGGGACCGGCAGGCGCGGCGGGCCGGTCCGGCGGTGCCCGGCCGGGGGAGCTGCGCGGCGGCGCCCTGGTGGCGGCGACCGCCCTGGCCCACCGGGGGCAGCTGGCCCGCAGTGCCGAACTGCTGCGCTGGGCCGGCGGGCCGTGCGGGGTGCTCGCCACGGTCGGCCTGATCGGCACCGGCCAGCTCTCCGACGCGCAGCGTCTGCTGGAGGCGCCGCCCGGCGACAGCCCGCCGACGCTGCTGGCCGGCGCAGCCCCCCTGATGGCGCGCGGCGTCCACGAGTCGGTGGTCGGCTCGGCCACCGGTGCCCTCGCCACGCTGGTGCGTGCCTGCGCGCTGCTTGAGCCGGCCGGCCGTGCGGTGCTGCTGCCGGACAGCCCGGCGGCGCTCACCGCGCTGGTCGGCCTGCACTGCGGCGAGCTGCGCATCGCCGACTCGGTGCTGTCCCGGGCCATCGCCGCCGGCTTGGGCGGCGACCTGATGTCCGCGCGGCACCGCCTGCTGCGAGCCTGGATTGCGATGGCCCGCGGCGACACGGCGGCGGCGACCGAGACGCTGGCCGCGGTCACCGGCGCGGCGACCCACATGGAGCCCCGGGACTGGGTGTTCGCGGTCGGGCTGGAGGTCGGGCTGGCCCGGCGCAGCAGTGACCTGCCGACGCTGCGCCGCGCGTGGGCGCACGCCTGTGAGGCCATGCTGCGCCATCCGGTCGACCTGTTCACCCTCCTCCCGCTGGGGGAGTTCGCCGTCGCCGCCGCCCGGCTGGGCGACCAGGACCGGCTGGAGCCGCACCTGGTCCAGGCCCGCGAGATGCTGCACCGGCTCGGTGACCCTCCACTGTGGGCGGCGATGCTGCACTGGAGCGGGCTGCACGCGGCGATCCTCGCCGCGCAGCCAGGCGGAGCGGCGACCAGCCGGCGTCCGCCGGCTGCCCGGCCGGCGCAGGCCGGCGAGCACGCCGCGGCGCTGGCCAGGATCGCCGCCCACAACCGGACCTGCGCGGCGCTCGCCTCGGCCGCCGAGTGCTGGCTGGCCGTCCTGGCCGGCCGGGTCGATCCGGCCGCCGTCGAGGCCGCGGCCCGCGGGCTGCACGAAGCCGGGCTGGGCTGGGACGGCGCGCGGCTGGCCGGCCAGGCGGCGATCCGCACCACCGACCGCAAGGCGATGGTGGCGCTGCTGGAGTGCGCCCGGCAGCTGCAGGGTCGGGGGGCCGGGTCCAGGCCGGCCGGCGGATCGCCTGGTGACCCGCCGGCCGGCCGTCCCGGCGCGACGCAGCGGCCGGTCTGCCGGCTGAGCGAGCGCGAGCAGGAGGTGGCGGAGCTGGTCCTGGCCGGGATGACCTACCGGCAGATCGGTGACCGGCTGTTCATTTCCGCGAAGACCGTCGAGCACCACGTGGCCCGCATCCGGCAACGCCTGGGCTGCACCGGTCGCAGTGACCTGCTGGCCCGGCTGCGGGAGCTGGCCGCGGAACGCGGTTAGCGGGATCAGCCGGTGGTCCAGGGACGAAGCTCTCCGGGTCGCGGATGGCCCAGACATGGTTTCGCCACCTCTCCTCGGTGACGTCTGGCCTTACTCAGTTCGACAACACAGCCAACCGAAGTGTGAGGTGGCTCGCGCCGCGTCACGTTTCGCGGCGTTGGGTTGTCGTAGTGGTCGGACGACCACAGGAGGAACTGATGAGCGACTTTCAGGCCATCGCTGACCGCATCGAGATCGAGGCGCTGCGCGGCGAGTTCACCGACGCGGTGATGATGCGCGACCGGGCCCGCCTCGCGTCCTTGTTCACGCCGGACGGCGTGCTGCGGATGCCCAACGTGCCCGTCGAGCTGGTCGGTCGGGAGGAGATCCGCGTCGGGGGTGAGCGGCTGCAAGAGATGTGGGACTTCTTCGTACAGACCACCCACCCGGGCACGATACAGCTCGACGGCGACACCGCCACGGGCCGCGCGTACATGCACGAGCTCATGCGGTTGCGCGACGGCAGTTCGCACGTGAACTACGCCATCTACCACGACCGCTACCAGCGCACCCCGGAAGGCTGGAAGTTCACCGAACGGGTCTACGAGGTCCGGTACCTCGACAACAGCCCGCTGCCGGGCTCGGCGCCGCGCCCGGCCTGAGAGGAAATGCGCTTGGTTCTGGCAGCGCTGCGGCGCGTATCCCGTCGAAGCCAGACCCGTTGCCAGATGGCTGGGACCCGGGGAGTGGTGGGGAGCCGGCTGGGCCGGCCGGCTCCCCACCGGGTGGGAACTAACCGATGCCGTTCCTGACCGCGGTGATCAGCTCACCGTTGCTGGTGTCGCCGCTCAGCTCCCAGACGAAGGCGCCGCCCAGCCCCTGGTTGTTGGCGTAGCTCATCTTGCCGGCGATGGTGCTCGGGGTGTCGTAGCTCCACCACTGGCCACCGCAGAAGGCGTACGCGGTTCCGGCCACCGTGCCGGTCGCCGGGCACCGTCCCTTGAGGACCTTGTAGTCGTCGACCCCCTGCTCGTAGGTGCCCGGTGCCGGGCCGCTCGCCGCGCCGCCCGGCGCGCTCTGGCTCACCCCGGTCCAGCCGCGCCCGTAGAAGCCGACGCCGAGCAGCAGCTTGCTCGCCGGGATGCCCAGGCCCTTGAGCTTCTGGATCGCCGCGTCCGCGTAGAAGCCGCTGATCGGGATCCCCGAGTACGAGGTGAGCGGCGAGTGCGGGGCGGTCGGCCCGTCAGCGTCCCAGGCACCGAAGTAGTCGTACGTCATGGGCATGAACCAGTTCACGTACTGTGCGGCGCCGGCGTAGTCGGCTGCGTCGATCTTGCCGTCGGCCGTGCCGTCGGCGGTGATCGCCGCGGTCACCAGGTAGTTGGGGCCGAAGCGCGCGCGCAGCGCGGACATCAGGCTGGGGAAGGCAGAACGGGGGCTGCTGTCGCAGCTGATGCCGCAGGCGCCCGGGTACTCCCAGTCGATGTCGATGCCGTCGAAGACGTCGGCCCAGCGCGGGTCCTCGACCAGGTTGTAGCAGGAGTTGGCAAAGGCGGTGGGGTTGGCGGCCGCCTGGGTGAAGCCCGGCGACCAGGTCCAACCGCCGAACGACCAGATCACCTTGAGGTTCGGGAACATGCGCTTGAGCCGCCGCAGCTGCCCGAAGTTGCCGCGCAGCGCCCCGGCGTCCCAGGTGTCCGCCACACCGTCCACACTCTCCGCGGCGGAGTAGAAGCGGTCGTAGTCGGCGTACGGGTCGCCGATGGTGCACTGCCCGTTCTGGACGTTGCCGAACGCGTACAGCAGGTGGGTGAGCTTCGCCGCCGACCCGCTGGTGTAGATGTTCTTGACGTGGTAGTTGCGGGCGTAGACGCCCCACTCCACGAAGTACCCGACGACCTTCTTCCCGCCCGGCGGTGGCGTGACCGGCGGCGATGAGCTGGGCGGCGCGGTCGGCGAGGAGGTGGGCGACGCCGGCGTGGTCCGGGAGGGGCTCGGGCTCGTCGGTGGCGTTCCGCCGCCCGCGCACGATGCCCCGTTGATGGTGCAGTTCACCGGCGTGCCGGACCCGCTCACGATGAAGCCGAACACGGTCGATCCGCCGGCCGGGACCGTGCCGTTGTAGGTGCGGTTGGTGGCCACGTAGTGGTTGCCGCTCTGCGTGATCAGCACGTCCCAGTACGTGCCCAGCGTCGACCCGGCGGGCAGGTCGAACTCGACCCGCCAGGAGGTGATCGCGGCGGCCGTGCCGTTGCTGATCGTGTACCGGCCTTGGTAACCGGTACCCCAGTCGTAGTCCTTGGCGAAGGCGGCCGTGACCTGGCCGGCCGCCGATGCCGAGGTGACGCCGGCGACCGCGCCGGCGGCGGCGAGCAGCACCGCCAGGCCGGCCGCGACGCGTCCGCGGGATCTCACCATGCTTCCTCCACCGAGAAACACGCCCCCGCTGCGGGGACTCTCCCCGCCATTGAGAACAGACGATAAAGAAACTTTACTAAGAGAACAAGGGGAAGATTGGCCGCCCGCGCCGGGTTGCCGGATCTTGTGAACCACGTACCGCTGTCCGTGCTGGACCTCGCACCGGTCGCCGCCGGCGCCTCCACCGGCGAAGCTCTCCGCCACACCACCGCCCTGGCCAAGCGCACCGAGCAGCTGGGCTACCAGCGGATCTGGGTGGCCGAGCACCACAACATGCCGGCCATCGCCAGCTCCGCACCGGCCGTGCTCATCGCGCACCTGGCCGCCGCCACCTCGACCATCCGGGTCGGCTCGGGCGGGGTGATGCTGCCCAACCATGCGCCGCTTGTCGTCGCCGAACAGTTCGGCACCCTGCACGCGCTGCACCCCGGGCGCATCGACCTGGGCATCGGCCGGGCACCAGGCACCGACCAGGTCACCGCCCGGGCGCTGCGCCGCACGGCCGAGCTGTCCGCCGAAAACTTCCCGCAGGAGCTGGCCGAGCTGGTCGGCTACTTCACCGGGGACCCGCGGCTGCCGATCGGCGCCTACCCCGGCCGCGGCGACATGCCGGAGGTGTGGCTGCTCGGATCGAGCGGGTACAGCGCCCAGCTGGCCGGAATGCTCGGCCTGCCGTTCGCCTTCGCGCACCATTTCAGCGCCGAGAACACGCTTCCCGCGCTCGCTCTGTACCGCCGGCACTTCCGGCCGTCCCAGTGGCTGGACCGGCCGTACACGATGGTCGCGGTCAGCACCATCTGCGCGGAGACCGACGAGCGCGCGCAGTGGCTGGCCGGCCCGAGCGGGCTGTCCTTCCTGCGGCTGCGAGCCGGCCGCCCCGAGCCGCTGGCCAGCCCCGAGGAGGCCGCCGCCTACCCCTACACCGACCTGGAGCGGGCCTTCGTCGAGCAGCGCCGCGAGGGCCAGGCGATCGGATCGCCGCAGACCGTACGCGCCCAACTCTCCGCGCTGTTGGCGGCGACCCGCGCGGACGAGCTGATGCTCACCACGATGGTGTACGACATCGAGGACCGGATCCGGTCATTCGAGCTGGTCGCCGAGCACGTGGCCGACGCGCTGGCCCGGACGGACGCATGACTACGGGGTCCGGTGTGACGACACACACCGGACCCCGGACCCCCCGTCAGTCAGCGGGCCGACGCCAGCTCCGGCTCGAGCGGCCGGCCGGCCGGCTCGGCCAGCGGCTCGCGCCCGCGCAGGAACCGCGGCGCCCACCAGTTCGCCTTGCCGAGCAGGGTCATCACCGACGGCAGCACCACTGCCCGGATCACCGTCGCGTCCAGCAGGATCGCCGCGGCCAGCCCGATGCCGAGCTGCTTCATGTCGATCGTGCTGAGCGTGGCGAAGATGGAGAACACGCCCACCATCACGACCGCCGCGCTGGTCACCGTACCGGCGGAGGTGGTGATGCCGTGGCGCACCGCGTCCCGGGTCGGCATCCCGTTGCGGACCGCCTCCCGGATCCGGCTGACCACGAACACGTGGTAGTCCATGGACAGTCCGAACAGGACGACGAAGAGGAACAGCGGCAGCCAGGAGACGATCGCCTCCATCGAGGTGAAGCCGAGCAGGTCCTCCGCCCAGTGCCCCTGGAAGACCACCACCAGCAGGCCGTACGAGGCGGCCGCGGAGAGCAGGTTCAGGCCGATCGAGGTCACCGCCACCACGACCGAGCGGAACGTCAGCACCATCACCAGCAGGGTCAGCGCCAGCACGAACGCCATCACCAGCGGCAGCGTGTCGCGCACGTGCTTGGCGTAGTCCTCACTCGCCGCCACGTCACCGCCGACGGCGTACTCCACGCCGGAGAGCTTGCCCAGCGTGGCCGGCACCAGCTCGGTGCGGAGCTTGACCAGCGACTGCTTGGCCTCGTCGCTGCGGCTGGCGTAGGGCGCGGCCACCACCAGGGTGCTCACCCGCCGGTCCGCCGAGACGTCGATGTCCGGCGCGTCCCCGTCGTACGGCGCGAACAGCGGGTCTTTCCCGGTCCGGTCGGCCAGCTCGGTGAGCGCCGCCTTGACCTCGCCCGCCTTCGCCGCCGGGGCCTTCACCGCCACCAGGTGCGTGGTGCCGTTGCTCGGGTAGGCCTCGGTCAGCCGGTCGTACGCCTGCATGGCGGCCGTGGTGCGGGGCAGGTCCTCGGCACCGGGGAACTTCAGCGTCATCCCGGTCGCCGGCACGGCGAGGGCGGCCAGCGCGCCGGCCGAGATCAGCAGGGTGACCAGCGGGTACCGCAGGGCGGGGCGCAGCAGGAACGGCCATAGCCGGGGCCGCGCCGGCTGGCCGTGCCGCCCGGCGCCGCGAGCGGTCAGCCGCCACAGCAGCGGCACCCGGGGCCGGTCCACCCAGCGGCCGAGCTTGGCCAGCAGCGCGGGCAGCACGGTCAGCGAACCGATCACGGCGACCAGGACGACCAGGATCGACCCGACGGCCAGTGACGAGAAGACGGTGTCGCTGGCGAGGAACAGGCCGGCCATCGCGATCATCACGGCCAGGCCGGAGACCACCACGGCGTGGCCGGAGGTCTCCGCGGCGATCTCCACCGCGTCGAGGTGCTGGCGACCCTTGGCCCGCTCTTCCCGTTCCCGGCGCACGTAGAACAGCGAGTAGTCCACCCCGACCGCCATGCCGATCAGCAGGATGACGCTGTTGGTGGTGTCCGTACCGGGGATCAGGTGGGAGGCCAGAGTGGACAGTCCGAACGCGGCGACCACCGAGGAGAGGGCGAGCAGGACCGGGACCGCGGCCGCGATCAGCGCGCCGAAGGCGATGACCAGGATGGCCAGCGTCACCGGCAGGCTGAGCAGCTCGGCCTGCTTGAAGTCCTTCCCGAGGGTGTCGTCCAGCGCCTTGCCGATCGACGGGCCACCGACCTCCTCGATGCGTAGGTCGGGGTGGGCGGCCTGGATCGCGGCCGTGGTGTCCAGCAGCGGCTGCACCCGGTCCTCGGCCGTGTCCGGATCGCCCTTCATGGTGATCGGGACCAGCAGCGCCTTGCCGTTGCGCGCCGGGATCGGCTCGTCCACGGTGGCCACCTCGGGCAGGGCCCGCATCCGGTTGGTCACCTCATCGGCGACGGCCCGCGCGGCCGCCTGATCCAGCGCGCCGCTGCGCGCAGTGATCAGGACGTTGTCCTTGGCCGGGTTGTCGAAGTCACCCGAGTCGACGATGGCGGAGGCCCGGCCGGCCTCCCCGATGTTGCCGTCGTCGGTCGCCTCGGTGAAGCCGGCTGCGTTGCCGCCCACGAAGCACACCGCGACGAAGACCACCCACAGCGCCATGGCGCGCCACGGGTGCTCGGCGCTCCATCTCGCCACGCGCACCGTCACCGGTCGCTTGGTCATCCGCGTACTCCTCCCGTTGATAGCCACGGATGACGCTAGAAAGGGACAGCGGCCGTGCCATCCGGGAAGCGACCCGCGCTTGTCCCGGAGAAGCCGGCGCGGGCGACCCCTACCCCGGTCGGGGGTATCCCTGACGGCAGGCGGTTCAGCCGCAGGTCAGCCGGCGCAGGCGGCCCCCGAGGCGCCGCCGGCCCGCGCTGGACCGGGGTGTGTGACAAGGCGGTGGCGGGGTAAACGCCAGGTCATGTACGCGGACACCCCGGTGGCGATCGAGACGAGCGGCGTGACGCTGGAGGCCGACCTGAGCGTCCCGGAGCCGGCGCGGGGCGTGGTGCTCTTCGCACACGGCTCAGGCAGCTCCCGGCACAGCCCGCGCAACCGGATGGTCGCCCAGCGGCTGTGCGACGCCGGGTTCGCCACCGTACTGGCGGACCTGCTGACCGTCGGGGAGGAGCGCTTCGACGAGGAGTCCGGGGCGTTGCGGTTCGACATCGGGCTGCTCGCCCGCCGGCTCGCCGGCGCCATCGACTGGCTGGGCCGGCTCGCCGCCACGCGCGAGCTGCCGGTCGGCCTGTTCGGGGCGAGCACCGGCGCGGCCGCCGCGCTGGTCGCCGCCGCCGACCGGCCGGACGTGGTGGGCGCGGTGGTCAGCCGGGGCGGCCGGCCCGACCTGGCCGGCGAGGCGCTGGACCGGGTACGCGCCCCCACCCTGCTCATCGTCGGCGGCACCGACCGCCAGGTGCTGCGCCTCAACGAGGACGTCGCCGAGGCGATGAGCGCCCCGCACCAGCTGCGGGTGGTCTCCGGCGCCAGCCACCTGTTCCCCGAGCCGGGCGCCCTGGAGCAGGTCGCCAGCTGGGCGGCGGCGTGGTTCGCGGCGTACCTGGCGCACGAGACCGAGGCGATCGTCGACGAGTACCCGGGGGTACGGCGGTGATGTTCACCGACCGCCCGGAGGCGGGGCGCATTCTCGGCGAGAAGGTCGTGGACTACCTGCGCCAGACGCAGGCGACCGAGCGGCCGCTGGTGCTGGCCCTGCCCCGCGGCGGAGTGCCGGTGGGCTACGCGGTGGCGGAGGCGGTCGACGGCGACCTGGACGTGATGGTGGCCCGCAAGATCGGGCTGCCCGGACAGCCCGAGTTCGGCATCGGCGCGGTCACCTCGCAGGGCCCGCCGCTGCTCGACCGCCGGGTGCTGGGCCGGATCGGGCTGACCGACGACGACCTGGCGCCGTCGGTGGCCCGGGAGCGTGCCGAGGCGGTGCGGCGACTCCGGCAGTACCGCGGGGAGCAGGCGGAGCCGCAGGTCGGCGGGCGCCTGGTGGTGGTGGTGGTCGACGACGGCCTGGCCACCGGCGTGACGGCCCGCGCGGCGCTGCGGGCGCTGCGGGCGCAGCGCCCGGCCCGGCTGGTCTTCGCGGCGCCGGTCTGCGCAGCCGACTCGGTCGCCGCCGTGCGGGCCGAGTCGGACGCCGTGATCTGCGTGCACTGCCCAACCGACTTCGGCGCGGTGGGCTCGTGGTACACCACCTTCGAGCAGACCACCGACGAGGAGGTGGTGCGGCTGCTCAGCGCCGCCCGCTCCGCCCGGGCCTCGCGCTGACGCCGCAAACCGGACTACCTGCTACTCGCTGTGCGAGCCCGCCTGGGCCGCCCCGCCACCGGCGTTGTCGCCGATCCAGACGGTCTTGATGTTGCAGAACTCACGGATGCCGTGCGCGGACAGCTCCCGCCCGTACCCCGAGTTCTTGACGCCGCCGAACGGCAGCTCCGGGAACGAGGTGACCATCCCGTTGATGAAGACGGCGCCGGCGTCCAGATCGGTGGCGAACCGCTGCTGCTCGTCCGGGTCGGTGGTCCACGCGTTCGACCCGAGGCCGAAGTCGGTGCCGTTGGCGATCTCGATCGCCTCGTCGTACGAGGAGACCCGGTAGAGCCCGGCGACCGGCCCGAACACCTCCTCCGACCACATCCGCATCTGCGGCGTCAGGTCGGCGACCACGGTCGGCGGGTACCACCAGCCGGCCCTGTCCGGGACCTGCCCGCCGCACAGCACCCGGGCACCCCGGTCGACCGCGTCCTGCACCTGCTCGTGCACGTCCCGGCGGCCCTGCTCGATGGCGAGCGGGCCGATGTCCGTGCTGTCCGCCATCGGGTCGCCGACGGACAGCTCGGCCATCCGCGCGACGAACGCCTCGGTGAACGCGTCGTACACGTCGGTGTGCACCAGGAACCGCTTGGCCGCGATGCACGACTGGCCGTTGTTCTGGCAGCGGGCGGTGACCGCCACCTGCGCGGCCCGGTCCAGGTCGGCGGAGGGCATCACCACGAACGGGTCACTGCCGCCCAGCTCCAGGACGGTCTTCTTCAGCTCCCGCCCGGCGATCTGCGCCACCGCCCGCCCGGCCGCCTCGCTGCCGGTGAGCGTGGCGGCCCGCACCCGCCGGTCGGTCAGCACCCGCTCCACCTGGCCGGAACTGATCAGCAGGGTCTGGAAGGAGCCCTCCGGGAAGCCGGCCCGGCGGAACAGGTCCTCCAGGTAGAGCGCGGTCTGCGGCACGTTCGAGGCGTGCTTGAGCAGGCCCACGTTGCCCGCCATCAGGGCCGGGGCGGCGAACCGCATGGCCTGCCACAGCGGGAAGTTCCACGGCATCACCGCGAGCACCGGCCCGATCGGCTGGTACCGGGCGTACGCCCGGGCGGCACCCACCGCGGCCGGATCGGCCGGCTCGTCGGCGAGGAACTGCTCGGCGTGGTCGGCGTAGAACCGGCACGCCTTGGCGCACTTGGCCACCTCCGCCTTGGCGGACGCCAGGGTCTTGCCCATCTCGGTGGTCATCAGCGCCGCCACGTCGGCCTGCTCGCGGTCCAGGATCGCGGCCGCGGCGCGCATCCACTCCGCCCGCTGCCCGAACGACTCCCGCCGCAACGCCTGGAAACCGGTCACCGCCCGGGCCAGCCGGGCGTCGATCGCTTCGTCGGACATCGGGTCGAACGTCTTGAGCACCTGGCCCGTCGCGGGATTGGTGGTGGCGATCGCCATGGTGACCTCCCTTTGTCCTTTACAGTCTTACTACGCTGGCCCGGGTGACCGACACAGCGATGCGGGGTGAGCCGCGCCCGTCGGGCATCGACCCGGCCAGAAGGACGACGGAGGCCGCTTTCTCGGCCATGACCGAAGAGACGTCCTGGACATGACCGAGCAGACCGCGGAGCACACCCGCATAGCCGCGGCGGTGTTCGACCTGGACGGCGTCATCGTCGACTCCGAGCCGGTCTGGGAGGAGGTCCGCCGCGCGTTCGTGGCCGACCACGGCGGGCAGTGGCGGCCGGACAGCCAGCGGCGCCTGATGGGCATGAGTACCCAGGAGTGGGCCGGTTACCTCAGCACCGAGCTGGGCGTGCAGTTGCCGCCCGACGAGGTGGCCCGCGCCGTCATCGAGCAGATGGCCCAGCGGTACCACCGCGAGCTGCCGCTGCTGCCGGGCGCGGTGGACGCGGTACGCCGGATGGCCGCCCGCTGGCCGCTCGGCCTGGCCAGCTCCTCGCCCCGCTCGCTCATCGACCGGGTGCTCGCCGAGGCGGGCCTGACCGGCGCGTTCGCCGCGTCGTTGTCCACGGAGGAGGTCGCCCGGGGCAAGCCGGCCCCGGACGTGTACCTGACGGTGGCCCAGCGGCTTGGCGTCCGGCCCGGCTCCTGCCTGGCGGTGGAGGACTCCAGCAACGGCCTGCGGTCGGCCGCCGCCGCGGGGATGGTGGTCGTCGCGGTGCCGCATCCGAGGTACCCGCCGGATCCGGACGCCCTGGCCCTCGCGCACCGCGTCCTGCATTCGCTGGACGACCTGCATCCGGACGACTTCTTGTAAGCCGACCCGGTCGGCTCTTTCTTGTAAGCCGACCCGGTCGGCTCTCGCCAGCCCCGGCAGCAGTGCGACGTCCGGATGGGTTTGGACCGAGGCTCACCTGCGGACGATCCGGTCGACAGCCGCCTCTGCCGCGTTGACCGGAATGGCGAAGCCCACCCCGATGTTGCCCGTGTCCCGTCCGGTGGTGGCGATCGCCACGTTGACGCCGACCACCCGGCCGGCCGTGTCCACCAGTGCACCGCCCGAGTTGCCCTCGTTGATCGCCGCGTCGGTCTGCACCAGGCCGGACAGCGACTCGGTGGCCGAGCTCAGCGAGCGGTCCAGCGCCGACACTATCCCCGAGGTGACGGTGCCCTGCAGCCCCAGCGGGCTGCCGAAGGCCAGCACGGTGTCGCCGACCTTCAGCGTCGAGCTGTCGCCGAGGGTGGCCGGAGTGAGCCCGGACGCGCCCCGCAGCTGCAGCACGGCGATGTCGGCGGTGGCGTCCGTGCCGACCACCGTGGCCGGCATGCTCCGGCCGTCGGCCAGGGTGACCCGCACCTGGCCGCCGCCGGTTGCGCCCTCGACCACGTGGTTGTTCGTGACCACCCGGCCGTTTGAGGTGAGCAGAATCCCGGAGCCCTCGGCCGCGCCCGAGGCGCTGGTGACCCGGATGTCCACGATGCTGGGGGAGACGCGGGCCGCCACGTCGGCGAGGCTGGCGATGGTGCGGCGGGCCGGGGCGGTCCCGCCGCCACTGGCGGAGGTGGCGGCCGCGCCGTGGTCGAGCTGGGCGCCGATCGCACCGCCGGCCGCACCGCCGCCGACCACCACGGCCGCGATCAGCCCGGCCACCGTCATCCAGCGGCGGCCGCGCCGCGCCGCCGGGCCGGTCTCCGCCGGCCTCCCGACGGCCGGTGGCGGCAGCTGGGCCGGCGGCAGCTGAGGTGGATAGGGCGGGTTCGTCGGCCACTCGGTGCGGGCCTGGACGTGGTACCGCCAGGGCCTGCCGGCCGGGCTGGTCTGCTGCTGCGCGTCCGTCGTGGTGTCGGTCATGGCCGTACCGTGCGCCCCCAGCTTCCCGACCAGCTGGGACCGGGCTGTGACCATGCTGAGAATCATCGATCTCGGCAACACCCGCCGGATCCGCTCAGCGAACGTCCAGCGCGGATCCGGCTGCTTCTCAGCCCACTCAGGCATCGTCAACGGTGGACGCCGCATACGGACAGGGAAGGGGTTAAGCATGGCGCCGCCTCGGCTGCTCGTCGTGGAGGACGAGCCGGACATCCGCGAGACCCTGTCGGCCACGCTGCGTCTTGCCGGCTTCCGGGTCACCACCGCCGCGGACGGCCTGCAAGCGCTGGCTTACGCCCGGCGGGAACGACCCGATGTGGTGCTGCTCGACCTCGCGCCGGCCGGGTCCGCGCTGGACGTGCAGCCGGGCGGGGCAGCCATGCACGGCCGTGACGTGGTGCGCCGGCTGCGGGCGGGGGGTGTCCGGGCGCCGGTGCTGTACCTCACCGCCCGGGACGGGGTCGAGGACGAGGCGGCCGGGCTCCGGCGCGGCGGCGACGACTACCTCACCAAGCCGTTCCGCCCGCAGGACGTGGTCGCCCGCATCGAGGCGCTGCTGAGCCGCGCGGGCGGGCCGCGGCCGGCCGGCGCCCGCCCCGGGCGGCTCCGCTTCGCCGACATCGAGCTGGACGAGCAGTCCCACGACGTCTACAAGGCGGGTGTGCCGGTGGCCTTGTCGGCCACCGAGTTCAAGCTGCTGCGCTACTTCCTGGCCAACCCGGCCCGGGTGCTGTCCAAGCGGCAGATCCTCAACCACGTCTGGGAGTACGGCCCCGGCCCGAACACCAACGTGGTCGAGTCCTACGTGTCGTACCTGCGCAAGAAGATCGACACGTCGGTGCCTCGCCTGATCCACACCGTCCGCGGTGTCGGGTACGTGCTGAAGTTGCCGCCGGCATGAGGGTCGTGGACGTCTCACCGGCGGCGGACGGCGCGCGGTCCTAGCACCGACGCGCCCAGCCGCTCCACCCGTTCCCGCAGAGCGCGGTCGGCGGTGACCACCACGCACCGCCGGCCGCCGCCCTCGCGGCGCACCAGGTCCACGATGGCGTCGTCGCCCGAGCCGGGCGCGGCGACCACGCGGACCTCGTCGGTTCCGGCGACGTCGCGGGCCACGCCCTCCACCACCAGGACGACCTCCAGCGGCGGGCGGACCGCCGGGTCCGCGTCCGGCAGACCGCTCGCGGCCACGCCGGCGAGGGCGTCGCGCAGCCGCCCGGCGGCGCCGGGGCGGTCGCGCCACCACCCGTCGGGTACCGAGCCGACGACGTTGGCGGCGTCCACAATGAGCAGGTCGGGCACTGGCTCAGCCTCGCATCCCCGCCCGGTGCCGTGAAACATCCCCCAAGCGTCCCATGCTGAAGGCGGGCATCCCGGCCGGTACGCCCCGGCGGGTTGCCCTACGATCCGGGCGTGGTTGCCGAGAACCGTGGTGTGCTTTCCAGGCAGGCGCCGCCGCCCGACCTGACGGTAGCGTACGGGCCGCATCGGGACCACGTGGCCGATGTCCGGCTCCCGTCCCGGAGCGGGCGAGCGCCACTGGTCATCCTGTGGCACGGCGGGTTCTGGCGGCCGCAGTGGGACCGGACCCACACCGGTCCGATGTCGACCGACCTGGCCCGGCACGGCTACGTCGTGGCCTCAGTGGAGTACCGGCGTACCGGCTGGCCGGCGACCCTGGCCGATGCGGCCGCGGCGACGGAGGCGGTGCCGGGGCTGGTCGAGCAGGCCGCTCCGGGCCGGGTCGACCATGACCACATCATCTATGCCGGACATTCCGCCGGAGGGCAGCTGGCGCTGTGGGCTGCGCTGCGCGATCGCCTGCCGGCCGGCGCCCCCGGCCGGTCCGAACGTCCGCTGCGGGTCGCCGGGGTGCTTGCGCTGGCGCCGGTGGTCGACCTGGCCGACGCGTACCGGCTGGATCTGGACGGTGGCGCGGTCGCGGCGTTCCTCGGCGGCGGCCCGGACGAGGTCGCGGACCGGTACGCCGCCGCTGACCCGGCGGCGCTGGGAGCGCCAGCGGCGCCGGTGATCCTCGTCCATGGCGACGCGGACGGTCGGGTACCGGTGCAGATGTCACGGCGTTACGCCGCCGCGACCGGAGCGCGGCTGGTGGAGCTGCCCGGCGCCGATCACTTCGCGCTGATCGACCCGGAGTCGGCGGCGTGGTCACAGGTCCTGGCAGCGTTGGCCGAACTAGCTCATTGACGTATACCAAAGCACCTCGGTTCCGTTGGGGAACGCGCTTTTCCGAGGAGCGGTGATCGACCGGGTGGACATCGCCAACACCGGTAACAACTTGATCCTGCTGGAAAACTGCTACAACGTGACGATCGCGGGCGTGTCCGGCATGGTGAGCGGCGGCGGTGAGGTGCGCATCGCGGCGCGGACAGAGTTCCCACCCTCGTCGAACATCACGCTGCAGAACATGACGGTGGCCAACACCGGCATCCGGTGAAGCCCGTGCACCGGCACCAACAACGTCATCCGCAACGTCACTCGGGTGAACGCCCCCCTCAGCTGGTGCTGACCTATGTGGAGCGTGCCGCGGCGAGCAGCGCCGCGGCACGCTCCAGCCAGGCCCGGACGTCGTCGGCGTGGTAGACGTGCTCGGCCGGCTCGATCCGGTCCAGGAAGTCCGCGTACGCCATCGCGTTGCGCAGCGCCACCACCGGCGCCGACAGGGCGTACGCCCGCTCCGGCTGGCAGCCCGGGACGGCCCCCCGCCACCAGCGGCACCACTCGGCGACCAGCGGCGCGGCGGCCGGCTCGGGCAGGTCCTCGACCATGCGGTGCAGGTCGAACACCGGCTGGCCAAGGAAGCTGTCGCCCCAGTCCAGGATCACGTCGCCACGGACGTTTCCGGGGTGGAAGTCGCCGTGCACCAACGTGTCCGGCATGCCGCAGCCGGCGATCGCGGTGAGGCGCGCGGCAAGGCCGTCGAGCAGCGCCGGGTCGCCGTAGCGTTCGACGGTCCGGCGGATGCCTTCCGCCAGCGGCTTCTCCGGTACGCCCAACCCGCGCAGCTCGTCCAGTCTGGCCGGCGCCTCCCGTTGCACCTCGTGTAGCGCGCGCAGCATCGCCACCCGCTCCTCGGCGGAAGCGCCGTACCGGTCCTCGCCGGGTACGTCGGCCAGCAGCATCCGGCCGCCATCGACGGCCAGCGGTCGCGGGGCGAGTCCGGGGTGCCGCCGGGCGAGCCAGCTCAAGAGCGCACCCTCGTGCCGGAAGAACGGCGGCACCTCCTTCAGCCAGACGGTGCCGGTGGCGCCGCCTTCGCGCCCGCCTGAAGCGACCTCCAGCCGCCAGATGCTGGAAAGGTTCCAGGTGCGCAGCTGGATGGCTTCGGCCGGCCCGGTCGTGGCGGCCGCCCAGGCAAGGGTGGCCGCCGGCCCACCGGGCTCCGCGTAGGGCGCGCGCAGCGGATGGAGTCGCAGGTCCACATCCACCGTTCGTAGTGGAGTGTCCGGGCGGGTAGGCGTTTCCGCCAAGTAGGTGACCTGCTCGCCGGAGGCGGCGAGCAGGCGCAGCACGGTCACTTCCGCGCCGTACTCCCGGGCCGCGCCGGCCACGACCTCGGCGGTCTCCTGCCGCCACGGCGTGTCCACAGGGAACGGTGGCAGCGCACCGAGCAGGTTGCCCGCCGGGCTGACCAGAACGAGTGTGACCGTACGACCCACGGCCGTAGGCTAGCCCGCGAGGGGCGGCCGATACTCTTCCACCGTGCGTCCAACCGCGGCGTCTACGCCGACTCGTTCCTGGACGCAGACGTGGATTCCGATCGCCGGTCGGTATGGTCGACACGGCTCGCCACGCCGGGTAACAGCGCGACCGTACTGGCGGAGGACGGCACAGGGCTGGTGGGGTTCATGCACGTGGTGTTCGACGCCGACGAGCGGTGGGGCAGTCTAACCGGCGTCGAGCTGCTGGACCAGCCGCTTCGGGGCGATCGTCCGGTAGGCGTCCTCGCACAGCTCGGCCAGCTCCGCCCAGTCGACCTCGCCGTCCAGCCGTACGCCCACCCAGCCGCGGCCGCCGACGTACGGCGGGCGGAAGAAGCGGTCGGGGTCGGATGCGACCAGCGCCTCCTGCGCGCCGAGCGGCGCCGCGCACCACAGGTGCGGGAAGTCGTGGTCGTGGTGCCCGTGCTCCCAGAGCGTCACGAAGCTGCTCTTGCCCCGGACGAACCAGGTCGGCGCGCCGTGGCTGGGGCGTTCGGTCACCTCTGGGAAGGCCAGGCAGATCGCCCGCAACCGGTCGAGGATCATGCCCGGCGATGCTACCCCGGGCCGGTCACCCCCGGTCGCGGTCCGGGATCTCGTGCATGGCCAGCTCCTCGGCGCCGGGGCCGCCGCCCGAGGCACCGTAGTCGCGGGCGACCTCGTCGGTCTCGGCATCCGGGTGGGCGCCCTCGTCCGGCTCGACCAGCCGACCCACCCGCCCCTCCTCGAGCGGGTCCGGCCCCTCCCGGTCGTACGAGGAGACCGGCGACTCCGGGTCCGGCCACTGGGTGGGGTCGCCGTCCAGAACCTCCACGTCCCTGCCCTCGGTGGCCTCCTGCGCCTCGGTGGTCACCTCGTCGCCGAGCGCCGAGCCCGGGATGGGCAGCCGTTCCTCGCCGACATCGGGCTCCTCGGCGGCGAGGCGGTCATCCAGGGAGGATCCCTGGCGCTGCCCCTCCGGTGTGGTCGCGACGTCGTCCAGGCCCATCGGCCCGTCGTCCCGGTCCCGGGGCACCGGCCAGGGGTCGGGGCCGTCGGCCACGCGCGGGGAGTCGACACCGTCGTACGCGGTCGAGTCGTCGTCGGCGTACTCCGGAATCCCCGTGTTGGTCGGGTCGGAGACCGGCGCCGGGTAGCTCTCGTCCTGTCGCATTCCCTCGAGGTACCCCCATCGCCGCGGGCGACACGTGCGCGGCCTACGCGACCAGGACCGCGGCCCCGGTCACCCGGCCCGCCGCCAGGTCGGCCAGCGCGGCGTCGGCCCGGTCCAGCGGGTACGGGGTGGTCGAGACCCGCAGCCGGTGCCGCGAGGCGAGCTCCAGCAGCTCCCGGCCGTCCTCGCGGGTGTTGGCGGTGACGCTGGTCAGCGTGCGCTCGCGGAACAGGTGCCGCTCGTAGTTCAGGGCCGGGACGTCGGTCAGGTGCACGCCGGCGACCGCGAGCGTGCCGCCGCGGTCCAGCGCGGCGAGGGCCACCGGCACCACCGTGCCGGCCGGGGCGAACACGATCGCCGAATCCAGCGGCTCCGGCGGTGCGGCGTCGGCCGGTCCGGCAAAGACCGCGCCCAGCGCAAGGGCGAGCCGCTGGGCCTGCTCGGACCGGGTCAGCACGTATACCCGGGCCCCCTGGGCGATCGCCACCTGCGCGGTGAGGTGTGCCGACGCGCCGAAGCCGTAGATGCCCAGCCGGCCGCCGGGCGGCAGCTGGGCGCGGCGCAGCGCGCGGTAGCCGATGATGCCGGCGCACAGCAGCGGCGCCAGCTCCTCGTCCGGGTAGCCGGCTGGCAGGCGGTACGCGTACGCGGCCGGGACGGTTGTGTACTGTGCGTAGCCGCCGTCGGCGTCCCAGCCGGTGTACTCCGAGGCCGGGCAGAGGTTCTCCGCGCCGCGCAGGCAGAAGCGGCAGGTGCCGTCGGTACGCCGCAGCCACGCCACGCCGACCCGGTCGCCCTCGGCGAAGCCGGTCACCTCCGGCCCGGTGCCGGCGACCACGCCGACCACCTGGTGGCCGGGCACGACGTGCGGCCGGTGCGGCGGCAGGTCGCCCTCGGCCACGTGCAGATCGGTGCGGCAGACCGCGCAGGCGCGGACCCGCACCAGCAGCTCGTCCGGGCCGGGTTGGGGGACGGGCAGTTCTGCCCGGCGCAGCGGGCGGCTGGCGATCGGCCCCGGCGCCACCACCTGCCAGGCGAGCATCACACCCCCGGTGTCGGTACGCGTGTCAGTACGACCAGGTCCAGTCAGTACGGCCAGGTCCAGTCGCGGATCTGCGGAGCGTCCTCGCCGTACTGGCGGGTGTATGCCCGGCACTCCTGGCGGGCGTCGACCATCGCCTGGCGCAGGTGCGCGGCGGAGGTGCCCAGCCCCGGGACCCGGTCGATGACGTCGATGACCAGATGGTACCGGTCCATGTCGTTGAGCATCACCATGTCGAACGGCGTGGTGGTGGTGCCCTCCTCCTTGTAGCCGCGCACGTGCAGGTTGGCGTGGTTGGTCCGCCGGTAGGTGAGCCGGTGGATCAGCCACGGGTAGCCGTGGTAGGCGAACACGACCGGCCGGTCGCGGGTGAAGATGGTGTCGAACTCGGCGTCCGGCAGGCCGTGCGGGTGCTCGCTGGGCGGCTGGAGTCGCATCAGGTCCACCACGTTGACCACCCGCACCTTCAGGTCGGGCAGGTGCTGGCGGATCAGGTCGGTGGCGGCGAGGGTCTCCAAGGTGGGCACGTCGCCGGCGCAGGCGAGCACCACATCCGGCTCTCCGCCCGCGTCGGTGCTGGCCCACTGCCAGATGCCGGCCCCACGCCGGCAGTGCAGGTCCGCATCGGTCATGTTCAGCCAGCTCGGCGCGGGCTGCTTGCCGGCCACCACCACGTTGATGTAGTTCCGGCTGCGCAGGCAGTGGTCCATGATGGACAGCAGGGTGTTCGCGTCCGGTGGCAGGTAGACGCGGACCACTTCGGCCTTCTTGTTCACCACGTGGTCGATGAAGCCCGGGTCCTGGTGGGAGAAGCCGTTGTGGTCCTGCCGCCAGACGTGGCTGGACAGCAGGTAGTTCAGCGAGGCGAGCGGCCGGCGCCACGGCACCCCCCGGCTCACCTTCAGCCACTTGGCGTGCTGGTTGACCATCGAGTCGACGATGTGGACGAACGCTTCGTAGCTGGTGAACACCCCGTGCCGGCCGGTCAGCAGGTACCCCTCCAGCCAGCCCTGGCACAGGTGCTCGGAGAGCACCTCGACCACGCGGCCGTCGGGGGACAGGTGGGAGTCGTCCTCCTCGGGGCGGTCTGCGGAGTCGCCGAGGAACACCCGGCCGGTGGTGGCGAAGACCTGGTCCAGCTCGTTGGAGCTGACCTCGTCCGGCCCGAACAGCCGGAACCGGTCCGGGTTGGCCCGGATGACGTCCCGCAGCCACCCGCCCAGCACGTGCGTGGCCTGCGACATCTGCCGGCCAGGCCGGTCCACCGAAACCGCGTACCGCCGGAAATCGGGCAGCACCAGGTCGCGCAGCAGGGCGCCGCCGTTGGCGTGCGGGTTGGCGCTCATCCGCCGGTCGCCGCGCGGCGGCAGGTCGGCGATGGCCGGCACCGGTGCGCCCGCCTCGTCGAACAGCTCCTCCGGCCGGTAGCTGCGCAGCCACCGTTCCAGTTCGGCCAGGTGGGCCGGGTTGTCCCGCACCTCGTCGATGGGGACCTGATGCGCGCGGTACGTGCCGGCCACCCGCTTTCCGTCCACCTCGGACGGTCCGGTCCAGCCCTTCGGCGTACGCACCACCAGCATGGGCCAGCGCGGCCGGGTGACCCTGCCGGTGGTGCGGGCAGCGCGTTGGATCGCGGCGATCTCGTCCAGCGCGCGGTCCATGCTCGCTGCCAGCAGTTGGTGCACCTGGTCCGGATCGTCGCCGGCCACGAAGTACGGCTGGTAGCCGAAGCCGTCAAGCATGGACCGCAGGTCGTCCTCGGGAATCCGGGCCAGGATGGTGGGGCCGGCGATCTTGTACCCGTTGAGGTGCAGCAGCGGCAGCACGGCACCGTCGCGCGCGGGATTGAGGTACATGTTGGACAGCCAGCTGCCGGCCAGCGGCCCGGTCTCCGCCTCGCCGTCGCCGATGACGCAGAACACCACCAGGTCTGGGTTGTCGAACGCCGCCCCGTACGCGTGCATCAGGGAGTAGCCGAGCTCGCCGCCCTCGTGGATGGAGCCGGGCACCTCCGCCGCGACATGACTCGGGATCCCGCCGGGGAAGGAGAACTGCCGGAACAGCTGCGCCATGCCGGCCGCGTCGCGGCCGACCGAGGGGTACCGCTCGCCATACGTACCCTCCAGCCACGTGTTGGCGACGATCGCCGGTCCGCCGTGCCCGGGGCCGGTAATGAAAATGGCATCCAGGTCGCGGGCCACGATGGCGCGGTTGGCGTGCGCGTAGAGCAGGTTCAGCCCCGGCCCGGTGCCCCAGTGCCCGAGCAGCCTCGGCTTGACGTGTTCGGGCGCGAGCGGCTGTCGCAGCAGCGGGTTGGCCAACAGGTAGATCTGCCCGGCGGTCAGGTAGTTGGCCGCGCGCCAATAGGCGTCGATGCGGCGCAGCTCCTCCTCGGTCAGCGGGCCGCGGGTCAGCTGCCCGGTGGCAACGTCCATGGTCCCAGCGTGACCCTTGAGCGGCGGGGTTCGCAGCCAAACGCGGTCAGGCGTGCTGGTGCGCGTGCCGGCCCGCGGCCAGCTGCTCGACCAGCTCGCCGCAGAAGGCCGGCAGGTCGTCCGGCTTGCGGCTGGTGACCAGCCCGTTGTCGGTGTGCACCGGCTCGTCCACCCAGCTCGCGCCGGCGTTGCTGAGGTCGGTGCGCAGGCTCGGCCAGGAGGTCACGGTGCGGCCGCGCACCACGTCCGCCTCCACCAGTAGCCACGGCCCGTGGCAGATCGCGGCGACCGGCTTGTGGGCCTCGAAGAACGAGCGCACGAACCGTACCGCGGTGGGGTCCGTGCGCAGGCGGTCCGGGTTGGCCACGCCGCCGGGGATCACCAGCCCGTCGTACTCGTCGGGGTCCGCGTCGAAGACCAACCGGTCCACCGGGTAGGTGTGCGACTTGTCCATGTGGCTGACCGCCTGGATCGACCCTTGCTTGGTGGAGACCAGCTCGACCACGGCGCCGGCCTGCTCCACCGCGCTGCGCGGCTGGGTGTACTCCACCTCCTCCACGCCGTCGGTGGCGAGGAAGGCGACCTTCTTGCCGGTGAGCTTCGCCACTGTTGGGCCTCCTTTTGTCTGCTTGCTCTCTGTTCGCGGTTGCCCGGCGCTCCCCGGCGGCAAACCGGGTTTGGCCTAGGTGCGGTACGGGCATGCAGGTGGTGGTACGACAGGGATTGGAGGCCGTGATGCCGGCACGCAAGGACATGCCCAGCACGCTGCGGCGCTCACCCGAGAAGGCTCAGAGGACGTGGGCGAAGACGCACGACGCCGCGGTCGAGACCTACGGGGAGGGGGAACGCTCGCACCGCACGGCGTTCGCCTCGCTCAAGCACTCGTTCGAGAAGGTGGGTGACCACTGGGAGCCCAAGGGCCGCAAGGGCCCCAGCGACGAGCAGGCCCGGCGGGGGCAGGCCCGCAACCAGGTGCCGACCGCGGGCGGGGTGGACGCGAACGCGCCCAAGGAACACCTCATGGAGGTCGCCAGGCGGCTGGACATCAAGGGCCGGTCGCGGATGAACAAGGGTGAGTTGGTGAGCGCGATCCAGCGTGCGAACAACCGGCAGACCGCGCAGGCGCGCGGCCGGCGGCGCTGACCGGTGGTGACAGCGAGGGCCGGCCGTGGCCACGGCCGGCCCTCGCTGTCACCACCGGTGCTCCTCGTTGTGGTGCCCCAGCGCCGCCCAGACCTCCGATACGGTGCGGAACTGCCGGCCCTCGGGCAGCGCGGCCAGCTCCCGCAGCACCGCGTCCGGCGCGTTCATCTCCTCCGCCGCCTGGCGCAGCCGCCCGCGGTCGGCGGGCAGCACCGAGCGCGGCAGGTAGCGCCCGAGCTGGCTGCGCGCCTCCACGTCCTCGCCGGTGAGCGGGGCGGGTGCGCCGCCGCGGCGGGGCCCGTCCGGCACCGCCGTCGACTGCGGCTGGTCCTCGCCAGCCGGCTCCGGCTCGTGCCACGGCTCGGCGCGGGACCCGGCGGGGCCGCCCTCGAGCTGCCCTCCCACCTCCTTGGCCATCTCGTCGTCGAGGCGTGGGCCGTGCTTGGCGTTCCCTCGTTCCATGTCGGGAGGACTACCCGTGCACCGCGGGGCGAAACCGCGGCGGGTTTAGCCGCGCCCGGCGACGGGCAGGAGAAGCGGATGCATGAAGTGGAGACCGATCAGGTCCCGGACTGGGGCGTGCCACCGCAGCAGCTGAGCGACGACGACCTGCTGCGCGAGCTGGCCAGTGTGCACCGGACCCGCAACGACACCCTGCGGCACGGCTCCGAGGACGCGCTGGTGGAGCACACCCGGCGGATGGCCGAGCTGGAGGCCGAGTACCTGCAGAGGTTCCCCGACCGTGAGGTGGACCGCGCCCGGCTGCGCGACTGACCGCCAGACGCCGGAAGAGGGGTGGGAGTTGTGCAGGCCACGCAACTGCAGACCAGGAGGACCGGTGACACGGATCTCGTGGCGGTACAGGGGTGCCTCGACATCGCCACCACCCCGCGGCTGCGCACCGTGCTGCTCGACCGCCTCGCCGGCGGCGCCCGGCGGCTGGTCGTCGACCTCTCCGGCGTGGACGTGATCGACTGCACCGCGATCGGGGTCTTCATCTACGTCCGCGACCGGGCCGAGCACCGCGACGGCGCGCTGCACGCGGTCGCCGCGCGCGGCATCGTCCTGCGGGTGCTTGAGATGACCGGGGTCGCGAAGAGCCTGGGCGCGTACGACACGGTGGAGCAGACGCTGGCGGCAGCCGGCGACGGGGAGCGGCCCACAGAGGACGCTACCCAGGTGCTGCTGCGGGTGATGGGCCAGCTGCCCCAGGACGCGCCGGAGCGTACCGAGCTGCGCGCCGAGGCGATCGAGCTGAGCCTGCCGTTCGCCACCGGCCTCGCCCGCCGGTTCCACAACCGGGGCGAGCCGCAGGAGGACCTCGACCAGGTGGCCACGGTGGGGCTGGTCAAGGCCGTAGACCGGTACGACCCGTCGCGGGGCACCGAGTTCGTGTCCTACGCGGCACCCACCATCCTGGGCGAGGTGCGCCGCTACTTCCGCGACCGGGGGTGGCGGATCCGGGTGCCGCGTCGGCTGCAGGAGCTGCGGCTGAGCATACAGAGCGCGATCTGCGAGCTGACTCAGGAGCTGGGCCGCACCCCGTCCATGGTGGACATCGCCAGGCAGCTGGGCGTACCGGAGGAGGACGTGCTCGCGGCGCAGGCGGCGGCGGGCGCCTACCGGCCGGGCTCGCTGTCCGACCCGGTCCACCCGGACGCGGGCACCCTGGTGGCGGACCGGCTCGCCACTGAGGACCGTGACCTGGAGGGGGTGGTGGACCGGGAGTCGCTGCGCCCGGCGCTGGCGGACCTGCCCCGACGGGAGCAGCGCATCCTGGTCATGCGGTTCTTCGGCAACATGACCCAGACGCAGATCGCCCGCGAGGTCGGCATCTCCCAGATGCACGTCTCGCGCCTGCTCGCCTCGTCGCTGCGGCAGTTGCGCCGGGCGCTGACGGACGACACGCTGGCGGACGACGCGCTCGGCGCGTGAGGCGAGCAGGTGGCCTGGTGCGCCACGGCGGCGGTACCGGTTTGCCAGCTCACGGGGTTTGTCCACTTCTGGTGCGGGTATCCGGCCGGCATGGTGGAGTTGCGCCCGCCGCTGCCGGATTCCCTGCAGCTGGAGGTCACCTCGGCGTGTAACCTGCGCTGCGCGATGTGCCTGGTCAGGTACCGGCCGCCGGTGAACAAGCTGGCCGGGGCGATGACCGAGACGCTGTTCCGGCAGATCGTGGACGAGGTGCCCACCCTGCGTCGGCTCACCCTGCAGGGGCTGGGCGAGCCGCTGCTGTCGCCGTACCTGCTCGCGATGGTTCGGTACGCGAAGGCCCGGCGGGTGACGGTGGGCTTCAACTCCAACGCCACGCTGCTCAGCCGTGACCGCGCCGAGGAGCTGCTGGATGCCGGGCTCGACTGGCTGCACGTGTCGCTGGACGGCGCGGACGCCGGGACGTACGAGGCGATCCGTGACGGCGCGTCGTTCGACACCGTAATGGCCAACCTGGCCGGGCTGGTGGCGGCCAAGCGCGCCGCCGGGCGGGACAACCCGTGGATACGCGTGGTCTTCGTGGCCATGCGCCGCAACGTGGCCCAGCTGCCCGCGCTGGTACGGCTGCTCGCCGGCGTCGGCGTGGACCAGCTGTGGGTGCAGAACCTCTCGCACACCTTCTCCGACGCGGATCCGGCCGGGCAGTACCACCAGATCCGCCAGTACGCCGAGGACCAGGCACTGTGGACCGGCGAGGACCGGGCCGCCGCCGAGGAGGCGTTCGCGGCGGCCCGTGCGGAGGCCAGCGGGCGGGGCATCCAGCTGCGGCTGCCGCGGCTGGTCGCGGTGCCGGCCGCGGCCGTCCACGATGGACCGGGCTGCACCTGGCCATGGGACAGCGCGTACGTCACCAGCCAGGGTGTGGTGCAGCCGTGCTGCATGGTGATGGGTGACGACCGGGTCAACCTGGGCCGGCTGGGGGAGCAGAGCTTTCCGGAGATCTGGCACGGCCCGGCGTACACGCGGTTCCGGCAACGGCTGGCCGGCGGCGGCGACCCACCGGAGGTCTGCCGCGGTTGCGCGCTCTACCAGCGCACGTTCTAGAGATAGCTCCGTTACGAGCGCTCCGGCGCCAGCGCCGCCGCGGGCCGGAGGTGCACGACCTTGGTCACGGTCAGCTCGTCCAGCAGCTCCGGCCCGTACCCGAAGCCGTGGCCGCTGCCCCGGCGCGGGTGGGCCGCGCCCCCCGGCGCCCCGCCGAACACCGCATTCACCTTCACCGTGCCGACCGGCAACTCGCGCCAGGCCCGCTGGGCGTGTGCCATCGAACCGGTGAGCACGGTGGCGGCCAGCCCGTAGGGGGAGCGGCCGGCCCGGGCGAGCGCCTCGTCGAACGTGTCGACCTCAACCACGGGGGCGACCGGGCCGAACGTCTCCTCGCGCAGCAGCGGCATGTCATCGGCGCAGTCGGCGAGCACCGTGGGCGGGTAGAACGAACCCGGCCCGGGCGGCACCGTGCCGCCGCAGAGCAGCCGGGCGCCGCGGCGCACCGCGTCGGTCACCTTGCCGTGCACCAGGTCGCGGTGGGCGAGGTCGACCAGCGGCCCCATCTGGGTCTTCGGATCGGTGCCCGGGCCGACCCGCAGCTGTGCCGCCCGGCCGACCAGTGCCTCGAGCAGCGAGGCCGCCACCGCCCGGTGGACGTAGACCCGTTCCACCGCGGTGCAGATCTGGCCGGCGTTGCTGAACGCGCCGACCGCCACTTGTTCGGCGGCCCAGTACGGGTCGACGTCCGCATCCACGATGAGTGGGTCGCTGCCGCCGTTTTCCAGTACCGCCTTGGCACCGGTCCGGGCGCATGCGGCGGCGATGGACCGGCCGGTCGCGGTGGAGCCCACGTGGGCGACCACGTCGACGTCCTGACCGGCCAACCGCGCGCCCACCCGGCCGCCGCCGGAGAGCAGGTTGAGCACGCCGGCGGGCAGCTCGCCGGCGAGCAGCCGGGCCAGCGCATGGCCGGTGCCGGGAGTGCGCTCGCTGGGCTTGTACACCACTGTGTTGCCGGTCACCAGGGCGGCGCCGAGAAGTCCACATGAGACAGCCACCGGGTCGTTCCAGGGTGTGATGACCGCCACCACGCCGCGCGGCTGGTGCACCATCAGGTCCACCGCGCCGTCGTCGCCGGCCAGGGACCGGCCCCGGTGCAGCGGACCGAGCTCGGCGTACTGGCGCAGGGTGGCCACCCCGGCGGCGACACCGGCCCGTGACTCCTCCAGCGGCCGCCCCATCTCCTGCGTGGTGAGCAGAGCCAGCCGCTCGGCGTCGGCGGCGACCGCGTCGGCGGCCCGCGCCAGCGCCGCCGCCCGGTCGGCCGGCGCGGTCCGGGCCCACTGCGAGGCGCGCTGCCGGGCCGTCTTGACCGCGGCGTCCACGTCGCCGTCGGAGGCGACGGGAGCCCGGGTGACCGGCCGGCCGTCGGCCGGATCCGCCACGACCAGCTCGCCCGCCGTGCCGCCGATGCCCCATTCGCCCCCGATGAGCTGCTCAACCTGGTACATGCGGGGGTGAGTGCCCATGGGCAGGGCGGTCGAAACGGAAGTTGCGCCGGGTCCGATTCCGGGTAGTCACATGGCGTGGAGATCCCTGTCGACACCGCCGACGCGGTGGTGGTCGGTGCCGGGCCCAACGGCCTGGTCGCGGCGAACCTGCTGGCCGACGCCGGATGGGACGTGCTTGTCCTGGAGGCGACCGGAACGCCCGGCGGCGCGGTCCGCTCGGCCGAGCTGGCCGCACCCGGCTACCTCAGCGACCTGTGCAGCGCGTTCTACCCCTTCGCGACCGCGTCGCAGCCCCTGCGCGACCTGCGGCTCGACGAGTACGGGGTGCGCTGGCGGCACGCGCCCGACGTGCTGGCGCACGTGCTGCCCGATGACCGGGTGGCGGTGCTGAACCGGGACCCGGAGCTAACCGCGGCCTCCGTCGAGCAGTTCGCGCCCGGCGACGGGCAACGGTGGCTGGACGCGTACGCCGACTGGCTCCGGCTCTCCCGGCCGCTGCTGGAGGCGGTGTTCACGCCGTTCCCGCCGGTACGCGCGGGAGTGGCGCTGCTGCGGCAGCTGCGGCCGAGCGGGGCGCTGCGCCTGGCCCGCCGGTTCCTGACCCCGGTGCGGCAGCTCGGCCGGGACCTGTTCGACGGCGAAGGGGCGGCGCTGCTGCTCGCCGGGTGTTCGCTGCACACCGATCTGTCCCCCGAGGACGCCGGAAGCGGCGTGTACGGCTGGCTGCTGGCGATGCTGGGGCAGGAGTACGGGTTCCCGGTGCCGGCCGGCGGGGCGCAGCGGATCTCCGACGCGCTGGTGGCCCGGCTGCGGGCCCGCGGTGGGCAGGTCGAGTGCGGGGTGCGGGTCGAGCGCGTGCTGGTCGCGCGCAACGTGGCCGTCGGCGTCGCGGCGGCGGACGGGCGCCGGTGGCGGGCGCGGCGGGCGGTGCTGGCCGATGTCCCGGCGCCGGTGCTGCTGGCGGACCTGGTCGGCACCGATCGGCTGCCGCCGCGGCTGGTGGCCGATCTGGCGCAGTTCCGCTGGGACTCCGCGACGATCAAAGTGGACTGGGCGCTGGCCGGCAAGGTGCCGTGGCGCAACCCGGCGGTCGCGGGCGCCGGTACCGTGCACCTCGGCGGCGACATGAACGCCCTGAGCCGCTACGCGGGCGCGATCGCCCGCGGTGAGCAGCCCGCGGACCCGTTCATCCTCATCGGACAGATGACCACCGCCGACCCGGACCGCTCGCCGGAGGGCACCGAGTCGGTGTGGGGGTACACCCACCTGCCGCGCCGCCAGGACTGGGATGCGGACCACATCCGCGAGCAGGCTGCGCGGATGGAGGCGGCGGTGGAGGAGCATGCGCCGGGATTCGGTCGGCTGGTGGTGGGCCGCCGGGTGGCCGGCCCGGTGGAGCTGGAGGAGGAGAACCCGGCCCTGGTCGGCGGGGCGGTGGGCGGCGGAAGCTCGGCCGTGCAGCAGCAGCTGTTCCTGCGCCCGGTGCCCGGACTGGGCCGGGCGGACACGCCGGTCGACCGGCTGTTTCTGGCCAGCGCGTCGGCGCACCCCGGCGGCGGGGTGCACGGCGCCCCCGGCGCGAACGCCGCCCGGGCGGCGCTGGCGCGCGCCCGGGCCCTGACCGGTCCCCTCTACGCCGCCACCGTCGGCGCGGCGCAGCGCGCCATCCAGAGCTAGGCCGGCTACCTGTGGTTGCGGCGGCCGAGCAGGTTGCGGACCGCGGGAGCACCGGCGGCCGCGGCCGCGGTGAGGGCCGCGGCGGCGGCGACGGTGCGCTTGTGGGTCGCCGCCCACAGCTCCAGTGACCGCCGCTGGGCCCGGTGGTCGAACACCCCGTGCGCGCCGAAGTCGCGTTCGGCGTCCATCGGCCGGTCGATGTTGTCGTGCCAGCGCGCAAGATTCACGTGCTCGCCGGTCTGCTGCGAGTCGAAGCCCTTGCGGGCGAGGTAGTGGTCGAGCAGTCTGGGGGCGAGCGCGTTGGCCACCCGGGTCTTGATCGTAGGCGCGCCGACATTCAGCTCGCGGGGCCGGTGGTCCGAGGCCCAGACCACGGCGCGCGCGGCCACCTCGGGCTGGTAGATCGGCGGGACCGGCTGCGGGTGGCGCGGCAGCCGGGTGCGCACCCAGGAGAACTGCGGGGTGTTCACCGCCGGCAGCTGCACCATGGTGACCTTGATGTCCGGGCAGTCGCGCAGCAGCTCGGCCCGCAGCGACTCGACGAACCCCTCGATGGCGTGCTTGCTCGCGCAGTACGGCGCCTGCAGCGGGATGCCGCGGAAGGCCAGCGCGGAGCCCACCTCGACGATGCAGCCGTGCCCACGCGGGCGCATCTGCCGCAGCGCGGCCAGCGTGCCGTGCACGGCGCCCAGGTAGTTCACCTCGATCACCCGGCGGTACTCGTCGGCGGTGATCTCCCATGCCGGCGCGAAGACCGAGACCATGGCGTTGTTGACCCACACGTCAACCGGGCCCAGCTCAGCCGCCACGTGCTCGGCGGCCAGGTCGACCGCGGCACCGTCGGCGACGTCGCACTGCAGTGCCATCGCCTGCTCCGCGCCCAGCTCGCGGCACTCGCGCTCGGCGGCGGCCAGGCCCGCCTGGCCACGGGCCAGCAGTGCGATCCGCTCGCCACGCCGGGCGTACTCCTGTGCGATGGCGCGCCCGATGCCGGCGCTCGCTCCGGTGATCACCACAGTCCTGCTCATGCAGGCGCGGTACCCGATTGGCACGCGCTCCACACCTCGGCGTGCCGACGCAGGCCGGCGGGGCGGTCAGGGGGAGGGGTGAGTCATCGACCGACCTCCGAATCGGACCTCTCGCGGGGAGGCAGTGCCGGGCCGAGGTCGGCCTTCTCGCCGGCCTGCAGCCGGCGGCCCCGCTGCAGCTCGGCGTTGATTTCCACGCCGAACAGGATGGCGCAGTTGGACAGGTAGAGCCAGACCAGGAACGTCACCACCGCGCCAAGGCTGCCGTAGGTGGCGTTGTACGAGGAGAAGTTGGCCACGTAGAACCCGAAGCCGACGGAGAGCACGGCCCACACCACGAGGGTGAGCACGCCGCCGACGGTGAGCCAGCGCAGTCGCGGTGGCTGGACGTTCGGCGCGATCCACCCCAGAAGGGACAGCAGGAACCCGGCGACGAGGGCCAGCACCGGCCAGCGCCCGATGCTCCAGGCCATCCGGGCCGCGCCGCCCGCACCCAGCGCGTCACCCACCGCCTTGGCCACGGGCCCGGACACCAGCAGGCCGAGGGCGAATATCGCCAGCAGCGCCAGGGACGCCACCGTGATCAGCAGCTGCAGCGGCCGCAGCCGGTAGAACGGGCGGGTCTCGCGGACACCGTAGATCCCGTTCGCGGCCCGGGTGAAGGCGCTGACGTACCCGGAGGCGGACCAGACCGCGCCGAGCAGCCCGAAGCTGAGCAGGAACTTGGCGGAGTCCTGGTTGGCCACCACCTCGTTGACCCGGTCGCGTACCGCGTTCATTGCGCTGGGGGTCACCTCGCCGATGAGGTCGACGATCGTGTCCGTGGCGTCCTCGCCGCTGGCGACCAGACCGACCAGCGCGACGACCACGATGGCACTGGGGAACAGTGCCAGCACTCCGAAGTAGGTCAGGGCGGCGGCCCGGTCGGTGCAGTCGTCGGCCAGAAAACCGCGCGCTGCCCGGGCGATCACCCCGCGCCACGTCTGCCACCGGATCTCGCGCAGCCTGGTCGGTCTCATCCGACCCCAATACCCGGCCGCCGCGCCGGCCGAACCTGGCTCCGGCCGACGGGGCCGGTACGCAGATGATGTTTGCCCGCTGCCGGACCGGGAATCCGTGGGCATGCGCGTACTCGGGATCAATGCGGTATTCCACGACCCGGCCGCCGCACTGGTCGTCGACGGCCGGGTGGTGGCGGCTGCCGAGGAGGAACGGTTCAGCCGCCGCAAGCACGGCAAGCGGCCGGTGCCCTTCGCCGCCTGGGAGCTACCCGAGCAGGCGGCCGCCTGGTGCCTGCGCGCCGGCGGCCTCGATCCCAGCGACCTGGACGCGGTCGCCTACTCGTTCGATCCGGGCCTGTGCCGCCCGATGGAGGAGCTCGGCCTGCGTGACCCGTGGGACTGGCTGCGGGTCGACTATGCCAGGCGGGCCCCGCAGTTCCTCGCCACTGCCCTGCCGGGCCTGGACCCGGCGGTGGTCCGGTTCGTGCCGCACCACGTGGCGCACGCCGCCTCCGCCGCGCTGGCCGCGCCGGCCGGCAGCGGCCACGGCGACTGCGCGGCACTGGTGTTGGACGGACGCGGCGAGGCGACCAGCCATCTGGCCGCCCGGTACACGGAGGGGGCCGTGCAGCCGCTGTACGCCCAGCGCCTGCCGCACTCGCTGGGCCTGCTCTACGAGGACCTCACCGCACACCTGGGCTTCCTACGCTCCAGCGACGAGTACAAGGTGATGGCGCTCGCCTCGTACGGCGAGCCGCGGTTCCTGCCCCATCTGCGCGAGCGGGTGGCCGCCACGCACGACGGCGGCTTCACCGTCCACCCGGTCGACTGGGGCACGCTGGCCAAGGCGCGGTCACCCGGCGAAGAGATCACCGCCGAACACGCCGACCTCGCGGCCAGCGTGCAGGCCCGGCTGGAGGAGGTCATCCTCGACCTGGCCGGCTGGCTGCACGCCGCGGCGGGCGGCCCGCGCTGCCTGGCCATGGCCGGCGGGGTCGCGCTCAACTGCGTGGCCAACGCCCGGCTGGCCGCCGAGGGCCCGTTCGAGCGGGTGTGGGTGCAGCCGGCGGCCGGGGACGCGGGCACCGCGCTCGGCGCGGCCCTGCACGTGGCGCACGACCTCGCCGGCCGCACCGAGCCGATGCCCGGCGCCGACCTTGGTCGCGGGTTCACCGACGACGAGATCGAGGCCGAGCTGCGCCGGGCCCGGGTGCCCTACCAGCGGCCCGGCTCGATAGCGGCGGCCGCCGCCCAGGTGCTCGCCGACGACGGCATCGTCGCCTGGTTCCAGGGGCGCAGCGAGTACGGACCGCGCGCGTTGGGTCACCGGTCGCTGCTGGCCCATCCGGGCAACCCCGGGACAACCGCCCGGCTCAACGACGTGAAGGGCCGCGAGCAGTTCCGCCCGGTCGCGCCGATGGTCCGCGCCGAACGCGCGGCCGACGTCTTCGACGGTGTGCTGCCCAGCCCGTACATGCTCTTCGTCCACAAGGTACGTCCACAGTGGCGGGACCGGATCCCGGCGGTGGTGCACGTCGACGGAACCGCCCGGGCACAGACCGTCTCCGCCGGGAGCGAGCCCCTGGTGGCCGCCCTGCTGGCCGAGTTCGAACGGCGCACCGGGCTGCCGGTGCTGGTGAACACCTCGCTCAACACCGCCGGACGGCCGATGGTGGACACCCCCCGCGAGGCGCTGGAACTGTTCGGCTCGGCCCCGGTGGACCTGCTGGCGATCGGACCGTTCGCGGTGTACCGCCGTGCGGCCTGACATCTCCATCGTGGTCCCGACGCTAGGCCGGTCCAGCTTGCCGGCCCTGCTGGCGGCCCTGCCCGACGAGCCGGACTGGGAGGTCATCCTGGTTGACGACCGCCCGGACCAGACCAGCCCGCTGTGCCTGGCGGGGCCTGCCCCGCAGCGGGCGGGCAGTCTGCCGGTGCAGCCGAAGGTCATCTCGGGGCGCGGCGCGGGGCCGGCCGCCGCGCGCAACCTGGGCTGGCGGGCGGCGCGCGCGCCCTGGGTGGTCTTCCTCGACGACGACGTGCAGCCGGAGCCGGACTGGGGAGCCAGGCTCGCCACCGACCTGGACGTGCCCGACGACGTGGGTGGGGTGCAGGGCCGGCTGCACGTGCCGCTGCCGGCGCACCGCCGCCCGACGGACTGGGAGCGCAGCACCCGCGGACTGACGGCCAGCCGGTGGATCACGGCCGACATGGCGTACCGGCGGGCCGCGCTGGAGGACGCCGGCGGATTCGACGAACGCTTCCCGCGGGCCTTCCGCGAGGACTCGGAGCTGGCGTACCGGGTCGTCCAAGCCGGTTGGCGCCTGGTCCGCGGGCAGCGCCGGGTGCTGCATCCGGTACGCCCGGAAGGGCCGTGGGTCAGCGTCCGGGTCCAGCGCGGCAACTCCGACGACGCGCTGCTGCGGCGCCTCTACGGCCGCCAGTGGCCGCGGCTGCTGGGCGTGCCACGCGGGCGCCGGCCGCTGCACGCGGCCACCACCGGCGCCGGCTGCGCGGCGCTGCTGTGCGCCCTCGCCGCCCGCTGCGTCGCGCCCTCCCGCGGTGCCGCCGCGCGGCTGCGCACGTCGGCGGTGGTGGCGGCGGCCGGATGGCTCGGGCTGACCGCGCACTTCGCCGCCGCCCGGATCCGACCCGGCCCGCGCACCCCGGCCGAGCTCGCCACCATGGCCGTGACCAGCGCGGTCATCCCCCCGCTGGCGTCCGGTCACTGGCTGCGCGGCTGGATCCGGTGGCGGCGCGCTCGCCCGATATCTCCCACTAAAAGTAGAAGAAGTGGTATGGGCGGGTTGTCGGGGGAGTCCTCCGCGGTTGATGTTTACTTCTCCTAGCCACGGGAACCCCGCTCTCGTGTGGACGAGACTCTTCGACGCGGTGCTGTTCGACCGGGACGGCACCCTTGTCGAGGACGTGCCGTACAACGCAGACCCCGATCTCGTACGCCCGATGCCCGGCGCCCGTGCCGCCCTGGATCGGTTGCGCGCAGCGGGTTTGCGGCTCGGCGTGGTGACCAACCAGTCCGGGCTGGCCCACGGCCGGTTCCGTCCGTCCGATCTGGACCGCGTGCACGCCCGAGTGGAGGAGCTGCTCGGGCCGTTCGACACCTGGCAGGTGTGCCCGCACGACGAGCAGGCCGGCTGCCTGTGTCGCAAGCCGGCGCCGGGACTGGTGCTGGCGGCCGCCCGGGCGCTCGGTACGGTGCCCGGGCGGTGTGTCGTCGTGGGGGATATCGGCCGCGACGTGGCCGCGGCGGGCGCGGCCGGAGCGGACAGCGTGCTGGTGCCGACCCCGGCGACCAGGCCGCGGGAGATCGCCGCGGCGCCGTCGGTCGCCGGTGACCTGTCCCAGGCGGTCGACCTGATCCTGCGCCGCCAGCGGCTGTCGGCGGCCGTCGCGGGTCGGCCCCGGGACGGTGCCGGCCGGCAGGAGCAGGGCGATCCTTCCCCGGCGGGCCGGCGCGCCGGCCACGTCCTGGTGGTCCGCGCCGACTCCGCCGGCGACGTGCTGCTCACCGGCCCCGCGATTCGCGCGGTCGCCGCTGGCGCCGAGCGGGTGACCCTGCTGTGCGGGCCGCGCGGCCGGGCCGCTGCCGCGCTGCTGCCCGGCGTCGACGACATCGTCGAGCACGCGCTGCCGTGGATCGACCCCCTGCCCACACCCCTGCAAAGGTCCGAAGTGGACGAGCTGGTGGCCCGGCTGGCCGCGATCGGCGCGGACGAGGCGATCCTGTTCACCTCGTTCCACCAGTCCGCGCTGCCGCTGGCACTGGTGCTGCGGATGGCCGGCGTGCGCCGGATCTCGGCGATCAGCGACGACTACCCCGGCTCACTGCTCGACCTGCGCCACCGGGTGCCGCTGGGCCTGCCGGAGGCTGAGCGGGCGCTGTCGCTGGCCGCCGCGGCCGGCTTCGTCCTGCCGCCCGGCGACGACGGCCGGCTGCGCCTGGCCGGCGTCGCCACCGAGCCTCCCGCCGCGGTCGCCCGGGGCGGCGAGTACGTGGTCGTCCACCCCGGGGCGAGTGTGCCCGCGCGCGCCTGCCCGCCGGAGCGCTGCGGCGAGATCGTGGCCGCGCTGGCCGCCGCCGGGCGGCGGGTGCTGGTCACCGGCGGGCCGGACGAGCGCGAGCTGACCGCCTCGGTGGCCGGCCGGTCCGGTGTGGACCTCGGCGGGCGCACCGACCTGGGCCAGCTCGCCGCGGTGCTCGCCGGGGCGCGCTGCGCGGTGGTGGCCAACACCGGCCCGGCGCATCTCGCGGCCGCGGTGGGCACCCCCGTGGTCAGCCTCTTCGCCCCTACCGTCCCCTTCGGACAATGGGGACCGTACCGGGTGCCCTGGGTCCGCCTGGGCGACGCCGCCTCGGCCTGCCGGAACACGCGGGCGACCACCTGCCCGGTACCCGGGCATCCGTGCCTGTCCACGGTCGACCCGAGCGAGGTGGTCGCCGCGGTGGCCACGCTGGATCGGGTCCGCGGATGAACATTCTGATCTGGCACGTGCACGGTGCCTGGACCACCGCCTTCGTCCAGGGCAAGCACCGGTACCTGCTGCCCACCACACCCGACCGCGGCCCGTACGGGCTGGGCCGGGCGCGCACGTACCCGTGGCCGGAGAACGCCGTCGAGGTCAGCCCGGAGCAGCTGGCGCACACCGAGGTGGACGTCGTGGTGCTGCAGCGGCCCGGTGAGGAGGAGCTGGCGCGCCGCTGGCTGCGCCGCACGGTGCCGACGATCTACGTGGAGCACAACACCCCGAAGGGCGATGTGCCCAACACGCGCCACCCGATGGCCGACCGGGACGACGTTCTGCTGGTGCACGTGACCCACTTCAACGAGCTGTTCTGGGACAACGGCTCCACCCGTACCGAGGTGGTCGAGCACGGCATCCCCCAACCGGCCGCCACCTACACAGGGGAGCTGGAGCGCATCGCGGTCGCGACCAACGAGCCGGTGCGCCGCTGGCGGGTCACCGGTACCGACCTGATGCCGCGCTTCGCCGCGGTCGCCCCGCTGGACGTGTTCGGCATGGGCGTGGCCGGCCTGCCGCGGCGGCTCGGGCTCCCGGCGGACCGGCTGCGCGCGTACGACGATCCGACCCAGGCCGCGATGCATGCCGAGCTGGCCCGCCGGCGGGTGTACCTGCACCTGCCCCGGTGGACCTCGCTCGGCCTGAGCCTGCTGGAGGCGATGGCGATCGGCATGCCGGTGCTGGCCCTGGCCACCACCGAGGCGGTCGTCGCGGTTCCTCCCGGCGGCGGAGTGCTCGACACCAAAGTGGACACCCTGGTGGAGGCCGCCGAGTGGTTGCTGCGGGATCCGGACGCCGCGCGGCGGATGGGTGAGCGCGCGCAGCGGGCCGCCGCCACACGGTACGGCGTGGACCGGTTCCTCAGCGACTGGGACCGACTGCTGGAGACCGCCTCCGGGCAGCTGGGCGGGGAGTGAGAAAGGTGGAGCGATGCGCATCGCGATGATCTCCGAGCACGCCAGCCCGCTGGCCGCCCTGGGCGGGGTGGACGCGGGCGGGCAGAACCTGCACGTGGCGGAGCTGTCCGCGGCCCTGGCCCGGCAGGGGCACGAGGTGCGCGTCTACACCCGCCGGGACGCCGTCCGGCAACCGGCCACAGTGGAGGTCACGGACGGCGTGACGGTGGTGCACGTGCCGGCCGGGCCGGCCGAGCCCATCGGCAAGGACCAGCTGCTGCCGTACATGGGTGACTTCGGCGCCTGGGTCGCCCGGCAGTGGCGGGACGGCACCTGGGTGCCGGACGTGGTGCACGCCCACTTCTGGATGAGCGGGCTGGCCGCGGTGCGCGCCGGCCGCGAGTGCGGCGTGCCGGTGGTGCAGACCTACCACGCGCTGGGCACCATCAAGCGGCGCTACCAGGGCGTCAAGGACACCAGCCCACGCGAGCGGGTCGGCTACGAGCGGGCGCTGGGCCGGGCGGTGGACCGGGTCATCGCCCAGTGCCGGGACGAGGTGGCCGAGCTGGTCCGGCTCGGCGTGCCCCGCGGCCGGATCAGCGTGGTGCCATCCGGTGTGGACCTGCAGCGCTTCACGCCGGACGGTCCGCAGGTGCCGCGCGATCCGGAGCGGCCACGCGTGCTCACCGTCGGGCGGCTGGTCGAACGCAAGGGGTATGCCGAGCTGATCCAGGCGATGCGCCTGGTGCCGAAGGCCGAGTGCGTCATCGTCGGCGGGCCGCCCGCGGACCAGCTGGCGCGCGACCCGCTGGCCCGAGAGCTGCGCGAGCTGGCGCGCGCGCACCGGGTGGCCGGGCGGGTGCGGCTGGTCGGCGCGGTGCCGCGCGAGCAGATGCCGCGCTGGTACCGGTCCGCGGACGTGCTGGCCTGCGCCCCCTGGTACGAGCCGTTCGGGCTGACCCCGCTGGAGGCGATGGCGTGCGGGGTGCCGGTGGTGGCCACCGCGGTCGGTGGGCTGACCGACACCGTGGTCGACGAGCTCACCGGCGAGCTGGTGCCGCCGCGGGATCCCGCGGCGCTCGGCCGTACCCTGCGCCGGCTGCTGGACGACCCGGTGCGGCGGTTGGCGTACGGGACCGCCGCGGTGGACCGGGTCCGCCAGTGCTACTCCTGGCACCGCACCGCTGACCAGCTCGCCATGATCTACGCCGCGGTCAGCGCGGCACCGACGGAGGTCGTGGCGTGATGCGGCCGACGGGGGACGGCGGGTGGGACCACCGCGGAGGCGACCTGCTCGACCGGCACCTGGCGGCGCTGTCCGCCACGCTGGGCCGGTTCCGGCCGGCCGGCGCGCGGCTGGAGCGCTGGGGGCGCGAGCTGGCCTGGACCGTCGGCCGCGGCGGGCGGCTGCTGGTGGCCGGCAACGGCGGCAGCTCGGCCGAGGCGCAGCACCTCACCGGCGAGCTGGTGGGCAAGCTGCGCGACGACCGGCCCGCCCTGTCCGCGATCGCGCTCTGCGCCGACGTGGCCTCCCTCACCGCGGTCGGCAACGACTACGGGTACGAGCAGCTGTTCGCCCGCGGCGTGCGCGCGCACGGTCGGCCGGAGGACATCCTGCTGCTGATGACCACCAGCGGGCGCAGCCCCAACCTGCTCGCCGCTGCCCGCACCGCCGCCGACATCGGTGTGCGGTGCTGGGCGCTGACCGGCCCCGCACCCAACCCGCTGTCCGACATCTGCCCCGACACCCTGGCCGTCCCGTCCCGGGATCCGCAGGTGGTGCAGGAGCTGCACCTGGTGGCCGTGCATGTGCTGTGCGAGTACGTCGACCTGGAGCTGCCCGCAGTGCTGGGCGGTGCCGTGGGGGAGGCGGGTGGACCGGCCGGGGCGGTGGTGCCGGCGTGAGAAGCCTGGTGGTGGTGGGAGACAGCCTGCTCGACCGGGATGTGGACGGCGAGGTCCGGCGGCTGGCGCCGGACTCGCCGGCTCCGGTCCTGGACGAGGAGTCCAGTGTGGACCGGCCGGGCGGGGCGGCGCTCGCCGCGCTGCTGGCGACCGGCCACGGATACGAGGTGAGCCTGGTCACCGCGCTCGCCAGCGACGAGGGCGGGGCCCGGCTGGCCGAGCTGCTCGCCGCGGCCGGCGTGACCGTCTACCCGCTACGCGCGCCGGGTCGCACCCCGGAGAAGATCCGGCTGCGCGGCTCCGGTCGGGTACTGCTCCGGCTCGACCGGGGCGGTGCCGGGCCGGGCCGGCCGGCCGGGCCGTACCGCGCGGCGGTGGAGGCGATCCGGTCCGCCGCGGTCGTCCTGGCCAGCGACTACGGGCGAGGGCTGCTGCGCGAGGAGCCGCTGCGCGAAGCGCTGTGCGAGGCGACGGCGCCAGTGGTGTGGGACCCGCACCGGCGCGGCCCGGCAGCGGTGCCCAACGTCCGCCTGGTCACCCCGAACGAGGCGGAGCTGTACGCGCTGACCGGCGAAGGTGCCGACGGGCCCCGGCTGGCGACCGCGGCGCGAGGTGCGGCAGGGCTGCGCCACCGGTGGCGGGCCGGCGCGGTGGCGGTGACCATGGGCTCCGACGGCGCGCTGCTGTGTCACGCCGGCCCCACGCCGCTGGTGGTCCCCGCCCCGGTACGCGCCGATGGCGACTCCTGCGGCGCCGGCGACCGGTTCGCCGCCGCGGCGGCGACCGCGCTGGGCGCCGGGGCGCTGGTCTCCGAGGCGGTGCAGTGCGCGGTGGCAGAGGCCGCGGCGTACGTCTCCTCGGGTGGCCCGGCCACGGTACGCCCGGACCGGACCGACCCGGCCGGGTCGCCCGCGCCGACGCCCCTGCCCCGCCCCGCGGAGCTGGGTCGCGAGCAGGCCGCCGCCGTGGTCGCCCGGGTGCGCGCCCGGGGCGGGACGGTCGTGGCCACCGGCGGCTGCTTCGATCTGCTGCACGCCGGCCACGTGGCCACCCTGCAAGCGGCCCGGGGGCTGGGCGACTGCCTGGTGGTCTGCCTCAACTCGGACGCCAGCGTCGCCGCGCTGAAGGGGCCGGGCCGGCCGCTGGTCAACCAGGCCGACCGGGCCCGGCTGCTGGCCGCGCTGGGCTGCGTGGACGCGGTCGTGGTCTTCAACGAGCAGACCCCGCACGCGGTGCTGTCCTGGCTGCGCCCGGACGTGTGGGTCAAGGGCGGCGACTACGCCGACGGCGGGGTGCCGTCCCTGCCGGAAGCCGAGCTGGTCCGCCGCTGGGGTGGCCAGACCGTGGTCGTGCCGTACCTCGCCGGACGGTCCACCAGCCAGCTGGTGGCGGCTGCCCGGTCCCGTGACGGGCGGGCGGGTAGCGAGAAAGGGGAGTAGGGATGCCAACCGTACTGGTCAGTGGTGGCTCCAGCGGGCTCGGCGCGGCGGTCGTCGCGGCCGTGGCCAAGAACGGCGGCCGCCCGTACGTGCTCGACCTGAAGCCGCCGCACCAGGCCGACGTGCCGTACCTGGCCTGCGACCTGGCCGACACCGCCGCGGCGGGAGAGGCGACCCGGCGAATCGCCGAGCAGGCCGGCGGGCTGGACGGCGTGGTCACCGCCGCCGGCATCGACATCCCCGGCCGGCTGGCCGACGTTCCCGCGCGGGACTGGGAGCGGGTGGTCGCCGTGGACCTGCTCGCCACCGCCGCGGTCATCCGGGCCGCCCTGCCGTACCTGCAGCGGTCCCGCGGTCACGTGGTCACCGTGGCGTCCACGCTGGGGCTGCGCGCGCTCAGCGACGCCACCGCCTACTGCGCGGCGAAGTTCGGCGTGGTCGGCTTCACCCGGGCGCTCGCCGCCGAGCTGGCCGGTACCGTCGGGGTCACCCTGCTGGTCCCCGGCGGCATGCGGACCAACTTCTTCGACGGCCGGGACGAGCAGTACCGGCCGGGCGCGGACGCGGTGCTCAACGATCCCGGGGACGTCGCCACGGCGGTCATGTTCGCGCTCAACCAGCCACCTGGCTGCGCGGTGCGTGAGATCGTGGTCTGCCCGGCGCAGGAGCCGTCCTACCCGTGATCCGGCCAGCGGTTCTGGTGCTCCGGGCGCTGGGCATCGGGGATCTGGTCACCGCGGTACCGGCGCTGCGCGCCCTGCGGGCGGCCCGCCCCGGCGAGACGATCGCACTCGCCGCCCCGGCCTGGCTCGCACCCCTGGTCGAGCTGACCGGCGCCGTCGACCGGCACATCCCGGTGGAGGACCTGACGCCGCGGCCGCCGGGGGCAGGCCCGGCGGGCTGGGGTGCGGCGACAACGCCGCTTCCGCGCGCGCGCGAGGCGGTGAACCTGCACGGCAGCGGCCCGCAGTCGCACCGGCTGCTGATGGCCGCCAGCCCGGGCCGGCTGATGGGTTTCGCCTGTCCGGCCGCCGGCCACCGTGACGGTCCCGAATGGATGAACCAGGAGCACGAGGTGGACCGGTGGTGCCGCTTGCTCCGGTGGTACGGGATCCCCAGTGACCCGGACGACCTGGACCTGCTACCGCCGTCGCCCCGCGGCGCACCGGTCCCCGCCGGCGCCACCGTGGTGCATGTCGGCGCGAAGGCGCCCGCGCGCCGGTGGCCGGTGGACCGGTTCGCCGCGGTCGCCCAGGCGCTCGCCGCCGCCGGGCACCGGGTCGTGGTCACCGGCTCCGCCGCGGACCTGCCCCGGGCCGCCCGGGTGGCGCGCCGGGCCGGCCTGCCCGGCCCGGCCGTCTACGCCGGCCGCACCGGCCTGGGCCAGCTCGCCGCGCTGGTGGCCGGCGCCCGCCTGGTGGTCAGCGGTGACACCGGCGTAGCGCATTTGGCCACCGGGTACCGGGTCCCCTCGGTGGTGCTTTTCGGCCCGGAGCCGCCCGCACGCTGGGGCCCGCCTCGGGACCGGCCATGGCACCGGGTGCTGTGGCCTGGGTCGGCCGACCACCAGGTGGGCACGGCGCACAGCCAGATCGGCTCGGTCGGCGGCCACGTCGCCGCGATCACTGTGGCGGAGGTCCTGTCCGCGGTGAGCGCCGTGGCACGGGCCGGCCCACCGGGCGTGCGCCGGCCGGAGACCGTCGCCCCCGGACGGGTGCCCGATGCGGCTGCGGCGCAGTGACCTGTCCCGGCCGGGGTACACCCGCCGGCCGCGCGGGCGCGGCTTCGCGTACTACGACCCGGCGGGCGAACTGGTCACCGACCCCCAGGTGCTGGGCCGGCTACGCGGGCTGGTGATCCCGCCGGCCTGGCGTGCGGTGTGGATCGCGCCCGACCCGGCCGGGCACATCCAGGCCACCGGCGTCGACGCGGCCGGGCGCAAGCAGTACCTCTACCACCCGGTCTGGCGGGCCCAGCGCGACGAGGCGAAGTTCGACCACATCCTGGAGGTGGCCGGGCGGTTGCCGCGGCTGCGCCGCCGGGTGGGCCAGGACCTGGCCGGGCGCGGCCTCACCCGCGCCCGGGTGCTCGCCACCACCGCCCGGCTGCTGGACTGCGGGCTGTTCCGCGTCGGCGGCGACGAGTACGCCTCCGGCGACGACGCCACCTACGGGGTGGCGACGCTGCGGCCGGAGCACGTGCGGCTGGAGCGCGGCCGGGTGGTGTTCGCGTACCCGGCGAAGGGCGGCATTGAGCGCACGCACGTGGTCGGCGACCCCGACGTGCGCAAGGTGCTGCAGGCGCTGCGCCGCCGACGGGCCGGCCGGGACCGGCTGCTGGCCTACTGGACCGAGCGGCGGTGGCGGGACGTGCACAGCGACGACGTCAACGCGTACCTGCGGGAGGCGAGCGGCTGCGAGATGACCGCGAAGGACTTCCGCACCTGGCACGCGACCGTGCAGGCGGCCCGGATGCTCGCCGCGGTCGGGCCGGACGGCTCCGCCACCCGCCGCAAGCGGGCCGTGGCCCAGGTCATGCGCGAGGTGTCCGGGCTGCTCGGCAACACTCCGGCGGTGGCCAAGGCATCCTATGTGGACCCTCGGGTGGTGGACCTGTTCCACGACGGCGTCGTGCTGGCGGCGCCCGGCCGGCCCGACGAGTTCCCCCCGCCGGTGGACACCGAGCGCGCGGTCCTCCGCCTGCTCAGCGAGTAACGGCCGGCGACTGGCGGAGCCTGCGTCGCCCGTGGTGGCGGTCGGCCGGCGGATGCCGCGCGGGGTCAGACGGCGACCGCCGGCGACCGGCCGGCGCTTGCCGGCGGCGCCGGCCGTGAGGTGGAGCAGGCCGCGTCGTAAACATCCACCCAGGCGCGCGCCTCGGGCACGTCGGGCCACTGGGCGAAGCGCGCGCGCAGCCGGCGCAGCCGGCTTGCCACCCGGCCGCGGTGCACGCCGTCCCGCAGCTGCCCGGCCAGCCCGAGACCCTCGCCGGCCCGTGCTGCGGCCTGCTCCACCTCACGGCCGGACAGCAGCGAGTCGGCCAGGCCGAGCGTGTACAGCGTCCGGTTGCGCACGTAGCTGGGCGGTACCTGGCTGGTGGCCAGCTCGCCCTGGCGCGCGGCCTGCTGATACCGGCCGAGCGCCTGGTAGGTCAGCGCGGCGATGGCGGCCAGCTCCGCCTGGTTGAAGAAGCGCAGCCAGGGTGGGGTGGGGGTGTCCGGGGTGACCCGGGCGAGCGCGTCCTCGGCCCGCCCCAGCGCGCGCTGGGCCATGCCCAGCTCGCCCCGGTACGCGTGGCCGAGCGCCACCCGGGCGTGGAACAAGGCGCTCACCCGCGGGTTGGTCCGCGCCGCCGCGGAGACCGTGCCGCTCTTGGACATGACGTGGGCGTACGCGTGGTCGCCCGCCTCCCGGCACCGCATCACCGAGATGTTGGTGACCTTCGCCTGCAGCATCGGGTCCTGCGCGGTGTGCGCCGCGTGCAGCGCCCGGTCCAGGTGGCCGGCCGCCTCGTCCAGCTCCAGCGCGTCCACGCAGGCCCACCCGGCGGCCGCCAGGTACTCGCCGGCCAGCCCGTACAGGGCGCGCTCCACCCGGTCCGAGGTGTCGAACCGGCGGATGGCGTCCAGCACCCGCTCGGCCTGCCGCAGGCAGACCGGCGCCATCGCGACGCCACCCAGCCGCTGGTCGATGTCGACCAGCTCGGCCAGCGGCGCGCGCAGCCGCGCCACGTCGGTCATGCCGATCCGGCCCTGCTCCGGCAGGGCCGGCACCGCGATGCTGATGGTCGCCCCGGCGGCGATGCCCAGCACTTCCCGTCGCTCCATTGTCGCCTCCCGCGTCGCTGCGCCCGGGGCCGGACCCGCGCCATCCCCGCCGGGCCCGGTGCAGCGCCGCGGCGCGACCACCGAGGACCGGCCGCGCGGAACGAAGCCGAGCTCCAGGATGGACTGACCCAGCACCTGCTCCAGCGCGCGTCGGTTGACCGGCCACGGCCACCGGATCGTCCCGTCCAGCAGGAGTCGGACGTACCGATCGGTGGCCTTGCCACGCTTACCGGTCTCCTGCTCCACCGCGTCGTTGAGCAAGTAGGACAGTTCCTTCTCGGTGAGGCCCAGCTCGGCGATCCGGGCGGCAAGGGGAGCGTTGCGGGTATGAGCCATCGGCGTCCTCCTGTTCGAATGGTACATAGTTATGTACCTACGTCAACCTCGACCGCGCAACCCTTGCGGCCGCACGCTGAGCGGCCGGGCCCGCTGCCGCACCGACCGCACAGACCACACCGCAGCGTGAATGCGCGATCGGCGTGTTCGCCGGGCGGACGCGGGGTACTGATGCGAGGTGACGTTCCGAGCGGAAGAGAACTTCTCCGCACCGCCCGAAGTGGTGTTCAACGTGGTGACCGACCCGGAGCGGCTGGCCCGCTGGCTGCCTGAGCAACTCCGGGTGGCCGACACCGGCCAGCGCTGCCTGCGGGTGGCGTGGAACGACCCGCCGGTGCGGGACGGCCCGTCCGCGGAAAGTCCGGAGTACCGGCTGGTGGTGCTGCCGGAGCACCTGCGGGTGGAGTGGCGGCCGAGCGGGCCGGACGGCTGGGCCGGCTTCCTCCAGGTGCGCCAGGTCGCGACGGGGGGCGCCCAGGCCGAGGTGTGCGTCCAGCCGTGCGGAGAGGCGGCGGACGACCGGGTATCCGAGCGCATCCGGCGGCTGCTCGAGGAGACGCTCGCCAACCTGCGCACCGAGGTTGCCGACAACCTCACCGCGGGCTAGCTCAATGCCGTCCAGCCACCGCGAAGGAAGCTTGAGAAGCTACTGCCCGGGGGAGCTGAGAATGCCCGGGGGAGCTTGGGAAGTGGGCACCGGGGGACCGCCCCCAATGCGCGCGGAACCGGACCCCCAACAAGCTCCGCCGACTCCCGGTCCACCCGGTGCGCCACGACGGGTGGTACTAACCCGTACGCGAGCCAATAAACATCCCCCTCCCGGGATCTAGGGGAGTTTGTTGGGCTTTCCGGTGGGAAGTGCACCTGCGGTACCGAGAAAACGCGAACCGAGGGGGTCGGGGTGGATAGGCGGATTCGCGGCGACACCGCGCTGGGCAGCGGGCAGCGCCAGGGCGCGCCGCCCCCGGAACGGCTGCTCCGCCCGGACAGTCGCGAGCTGCTGCTGCTTCAGGCCACGGCTCGCGTGCTGGCTGACGCCAACACCAACAGCGCCCCGGTCGACCACGTCCCGTACCGGCCGCTCAGCCCGGACCAGGTGGACACTGTGGACCCTGAGGCGGTGGCCGAGTGGATGGTCGCCCAGTACCCGCGCCGCAGCTACCCCGGTGTGGTCGTGGGGTCGGCGCACGGGGCCGCCGCGCACCTGGCCGCCGTGCTCGGCGTCCCCTGGCTGCCCGCCGCGTTCGAGATCGCCGTGGAGTGGCCGGGCGGCGCGACCGACGACCCGCCGGCGGCCGCCGAGTTCGGTGTCCGGCAGGCCGGCAGGATCCTCGCCGCCGACACCGGAGTCTGCGTGCGCCAGGTGCACGACCCGGTCGGCCGGGGCGCGCTCGGCGCTCCCGAGCTGCAGCCCATCGGCTCCACCGTCTCGCTGTTCGTGCGCTGGCAGCGGCTGCCGTCCGCGTACCGCCGGTTCCTCACCGCCCACCTGGCACCCGGGGCGGACGTGCTGTTGGTGCGGGACGCCCGCACCTGGCCGGTGGTCTCCGCGCTGGGCGGGCGGTACACGTTCCAGCTGGGCAGCCGGGCCAGCGGCCTGCCGCCGGCCGAGGGCACCGAGGAACTGCCGCATGAGCACCAGGCGTACGCCGAGTACGGGGTGGAGTCCAGCTTCTCCGACGGCCTGCGCTCCTGGACCGGGCGGACCGGGCATCGGCTGCGGCAGGTGGTGTTCAACTGTGCCGCTGCGCTGTCCGGCTCCGTGGCCGACGTCTACCGCCACTGGCTGCGCAGTGCCGGCCGGTGCGCGGACCGGCTGGCGGTCGAGTGCGGCCGGCTGCTGGACCCGCGGCAGGTGCTGCGCGCGGGGCTGGTGCCGTACTGGTGCGAGAACGCGCTGGAGAGCAGCGTGACCGGCGTCGAGTGGTGGCTGGCCGGCAGCGCCCCGTTCACGTCGGTGCAGGTGCTCGCCGAGCCGCCCGGGGTGGCCCTGCCCGCGGTGGCCAGCCTGCGGCAGTGGCGGGCCGTGGCGTCCTTCGGCACCCGGCTGCGCGTCCTGGACGACACCTGCGCGCGGGTCTACCCGTATGGACCGGTCCCGCCTCGCCACGCGACGAACGTGCTGCGCCCGAAGCGCTACGGCGGGCGGCCGCCCGCGCCGCTGGGCATCCAGGAGGCGCTGCGGCAGCTGTACGACGACAGCGGAGTGGCGGGGTTCATGGTCTGCTGACCGGCGGCGGGCGGGGTTCGCGGTCTGCTGACTGGCAGCGTGAGGTGTTACCCTCCGGCGCGTGCGGGCGTTTCTGGTCACCCAACCCGGTGAGTACGCGCTGACTGAGCTGCCGGATCCGGCGCCAGGCCCGGGGGAGGTGCTGGTGGCGCCGGCCGCGGTGGGCATCTGCGGCTCCGACCTGGAGCTGCTGGACGGCCGCCGTCCGGCCGAGTACGTGCGCTACCCGGTCGTGCCCGGTCACGAGTGGTCCGGCCGGGTGGTGAGCGTCGGGGCGGGGGTGACCGGCCTGGAGCCGGGCCAGCCGGTGGTGGCGGAAGGAGTGCGGGCCTGCGGCGTCTGCGCCCGCTGCCGGGAGGGCAGGTCCAATCTCTGCGCCGGCCCGTACGCGGAGACCGGCTTCACCCATCCCGGCGCGCTGGCCGATCGGGTCGTCGTGCCGGCCCGGCTGGTCCACCCGCTGCCGGCGGACCGGCCGGTGGAGCCGGCCGCCCTGCTGGAGCCGGCCGGCTGCGTGGCCAGCGGCCTGCTGGAGCTGGGGCCGCCGCCCGCGGGCGCCCGGATCGCGGTCGTCGGCGACGGGCCGTTGGGGTTGCTGGCGGTGCTGCTGGCCCGCCTGAGCGCTCCCCGCGAGCTGATCCTCATCGGACACCGTGCGGAGCGGGTGCGCTTCGGGAGACAGTGCGGCGCGACCGACGTGCTGACGTCTGCGGACGGTGCCGAGCTGGCCCCCTTGCAGGGCTCATGTGACCTGGTCATCGAGGCGACGAACCGGGCCGAGGGAGCGGTCGCCGCGGCCGGCCTGGCCCGCCGGGGAGGCAGCGTGCTGCTGCTGGGCATCTCCGGCGCCGGGCGCCCCGCGCTCGACCCGGACGTGATCACTCTCGGACAGCTGCGCGTCCAGGGCGTGTTCGCCTCGTCTCCCGCGGCGTGGCGCTGGATGGTCTCGCTCTACGGGTCCGGCCAGTTCGACCCGTCACCGCTGGTCACCCACCGGTTCCCGCTGGCGGAGACAACCGCCGCGCTGGACGTGCTCGCCGACCGCTCCTCCGGCGCGCTCAAGGTCCTGGTCACCCCCGGCTGACCGGGCCCGGGTCAGCTCGGCTGGCGGTTGCGGCGCGCGGCGCGGTACTCGGCGACGACCAGGTCGGTCAGCTCCTCGGCCGACGTCTCCGAGGTCCGCTTGTCCAGCGTGATCTCACCGTGCTGCAGCAGGTTCACCCGGTCGCAGACCGGCAGCACCTGTGCGTAGTTGTGCGCGATGATGATGATCGAGACGTCGCCGCGTCGCTTCAGGTCGCTGACCAGGTCCAGGATCAGCGCACCCTCCTTGGCGCCCATCGCCGCCAGCGGCTCGTCCAGCAGCAGGATCTTGGCGTCGGAGTAGACCGAGCGGGCCACCGCGATCGCCTGCCGCTGCCCGCCGGAGAGCTTGGCCACCTCCACCGTCACATCGGGGATGTTCACCCCCATGTCCGCCAGGTGCGCCTTGGCCTGGCGCCGCATGACCCGGTTGTTCAGCAGCGGCCAGCGCACCACCTCGCGGTTGAGGAACATGTTGTGGTACACGGACAGCTCGTTGATCAGCGCCAGGTCCTGGTAGACGGTGTCGATGCCGAGCGAGCGGGCGTGGTCGACGCTGCGCAGCGTCACCTCCTCGCCATTGACGAAGATCCGGCCGGCGTCCGGCTTGTGGAAGCCACAGAGGATCTTGATCAGAGTCGACTTGCCCGCGCCGTTGTCCCCGATCAGCCCGAGTACCTCGCCCTTGCCCAGTCGCAGGTTGACGTCGCGCAGCGCGGTCAGCGCGCCGAACCGCTTGGCTATGTGCTCGGCCCGCAGCGCATCGGCGCCGTTCGGCGCCACGCCGCCGCTGGCCGGCGCGGCCGAAACGGGCGAGGTGGTTGGCGTGTCCGTCATCAGGTCCTCCCGGCGCGACGCAGCCGTGACAGGTACTGGTTGGCGACCATCGAGACCACGATGGCGATCCCGGTGATCAGGAAGATGGTGTTCTGGTCGAACTGCATCAGGTTGAAGCCGTTCTGCAGCTCGGCCAGGACCAGGGCGCCGAGCAGCGCGCCGATGACCGTGCCGGAGCCGCCGGCCAGCGCGGTACCGCCGATCACCGCGGCGGCGATGGCGTTGAAGATCAGGCTGGTGCCGCCGCCGATGTTCGGGTCGATCGTGTTGATCCGGAACGCTTCCAGCAGGCCGGCGAAGCCGCCCAGGGTACTGGCGATCATGAAGTTGCCGATCTTGATACGGCTGGCCCTGATGCCCGCCTCGGTGGCGCCCACGGGGTTGCCGCCGACCGAGATGGTGTGCAGCCCCCAGCGGGTCTGGGTGAGCACGACGTGGAAGAGCGCCACGATGATCAACGCCCAGATGAGCCCGGACCACTCGCCCTGCCCGAGCCACTTCTGAAACCCGCCCTTCGCTTCCTCTGGGATGGGCGACGGGTAGGCGTGCGAGATGATCAGCATGATGCCGCGGATGGCGAAGAAGGTGCCCAGCGTGGCCACGAACGAGGGCACCCCGAAGTAGGTGCGGACGAAGCCGTTGACGAAGCCGAAGCCGGCCGCAATGACCAGCGACAGGATCAGCGACAGGATCACCGGGATCCCGTAGTCGTGGACCCCGAAGTAGAACAGGAACGGCACCAGGGCGGCGACGACGCCGGCGGACAGGTCGATCTCGCCGTTGATCAGCAGGAGCACGATGCCGACCGCGACGATGGCGGTCGGCGCCGTCGCCTGGGCGATGTTGACCAGGTTGCTGTGCTCGAAGAAGACGTCCGGTCGCTGGGTGTAGAAGTACAGCATCAGCGCGACAGCAACCAGCAGGACGCTCGCCTCGCGCCGCTGCAGGAACCAGTCACCGGCGCTGCGCACCGGCCGCAGGCCCGCACGCCACCCCGGTGACGCCGCCGGCGCTGGCGGACCGGGGCTGGCGCCCGTCTCGGTCGTCACCTGAACCGCGTCGCTCACGACTGGATCACCTCCGCCAACCCGCCGGGTCGTTTCGGGCAATGGTCTCCGGGAGACGGGCCGGCCGCAATGCTCCGGCCGGCCCGTCGTCCATCCGCCGCGTCACTGGTGCGCGATCGGCCCCGACCGCGACACCAGCTTCTTGTCCGGGGTCGAGCCCTCGTACCGGGTCTGAGTGCTCTGGTACGGGTCGACGTTGTCCTTGGTCACGAACGACAGGCCGGTGTTGGTCTGCACCGGCGTGACCAGGCCACCGGAGAGCTTGAACAGGTAGAGCGCGAGCACCGGCAGGAAGCCCTGCAGGTACGGCTGCTGGTCGATGGTGAAGTCCAGGCTGCCCTCCTTGATCCCGGTGAGCGTCTCCGGGGTCAGGTCGAAGCCGCCGGCCACCTTCAGCTTGCCGCCGCTGCGCAGGTTGTACTTCTTGACCACCTGGCCGACCGACTGGGTGTCGCCCGCGTCCACCGCCAGGATGCCGGCCAGGTCCCGGTGGCTGTTGACGTACGCGTCGATGATGGACAGCGCCTTCGGCACGTCAGCGTCCGCGGCCTGCGAGCGGAAGTTGATCGGCTTGCCGGAGTCCTTGATGGCCTGCTGGGCGCCGTCGATGCGGGGCTGGATGTTCAGCGCGCCCGGGGTGGCGATGAACGCCACCACGTCACCGCCGTCTATCATGGACGCCGCGCGCTTGCCCAGCTCGTACCCGGACTCGTACAGGCCCTGCCCGATGTACGCCAGTCGGTTGGTGCCCGGGTCGTCCCTGGCCCCGTCGGCGTTGTAGGAGACCACCGGGATCCCGGCGTCCAGCGCCTGGTCGACCGGGGCGCGGAAGGCGTCCTTGTCCACCACGGCCACCGCGATCCCGTCCGCCTTGCTGCTGATCGCGGTGTTCATCGCGTTGACCATCTCACTCACCGTCGAGTTGGCCGACCCGGTCCACTGGTAGCTGACGCCGAGCAGCTTGCACGCGTCCTCCGCCCCGTACTGGGTGGGTACGAAGAACGGGTTGGTGGTCACGTGGTTGACGAAGACGAACTTCCAGTTCGGCGTCTTGGGGAAGTTGCCGACTGCCCCGCTGTCGGAGCTGGAGCTGTTGTCGTCGTCGTTGCCCCCGCAGGCGGACAGCAGCGCGGTGGCCGCCAGCGAGGCGCTGGCGAGGCCGGAGCCGGTGAGCAGCCGGCGTCGGGTGACCGGGTTGAGGTCGAGGGTCTCGACGGCCTCCTCGACCTTCGGATGAACCTTGTACTTCCTCATCGTTGACCTCCGTTACCGGCCCCCGCGAGTGACGCCACCGCCCCCCGGCCCGCGGCCGGGGGACGGCGACGCTGCGTGTGCCGGCGCTCAGTGTGTGGTAGAGAACTGATAGATGGTAGTCGTTTGGTAGACCTGGCCCGGACGCAACACGGTGGAGGGGAAGTTCGGGTGGTTCGGCGAATCCGGGAAGTGCTGCGTCTCCAGCGCGAACCCGTCGCCCTGACGGTACATCTTGCCACTGGTCCCGACGAGCGTCGCGTCCAAGAAGTTACCGGAGTAGAACTGGATGCCCGGCTCCTCGGTGTAGATGGACAGCACGCGGCCGCTGCGGGCCTCGGTCACCCGGGCGGCCAGCTCCAGCTCGTGCGCGGTCTTGCGGTTGAGGACGAAGTTGTGGTCGTACCCGCGGCCGAAGATCAGCTGCTGGTGGCTCTCGCGGATCCGCTTGCCGATCGGGGTCGGCTTGGTGAAGTCGAACGGGGTGCCCGCGACCGGGTCGATGGCACCGGTGGGAATGAGCGTGGAGTCCACCGGTGTGTACCGCTTGGCGTTGAGGTAGAGCAGGTGGTCGTTGATGTCACCGGTGCCTTCGCCGGCGAGGTTCCAGTACGCGTGGTTGGTGAGGTTGACGACCGTGGCCTTGTCGGTGGTCGCCCGGTAGTCGATGCGGATGCCGTTGCTGGCGGTCAGCGTGTAGGTCACCTCGGCGGTCAGCGTGCCCGGGTAGCCCTGGTCGCCGTCGGGGCTGACCAGCCGTAGCTTCACGCCGACGGTGTCCCGCCCGTGCACCGGCGTGGCGTCCCAGACGTGCTTGTCGAAACCGACCGTGCCGCCGTGCAGGCTGTTCGGATCGTTGTTGATGGGCAGCTGGTAGGTGACGCCGTCCAGTGTGAACCGTCCATTGGCGATCCGGTTGCCGTACCGGCCGATGAGCGCGCCGAAGTACGGGCTGTTGTTGGCGACGTAGTCGTCGAGGTTGTCGAAGCCGAGGGTGACGTTGGCGGGGTGACCCCGCCGGTCCGGCACCTCGACGGTCTGGATGATCCCGCCGTAGGTGATGATCCGCACGCGCATGCCGTGACCGTTGGTGAGCGTGTAGCGGTACACAGTGGTCCCGTCGGCGAGGTGTCCGAAGACGTCCCGGTCGATTCGCGCGGCGCCCTTGGCGCTGGATGCCGAGGCGTGGAGGGTGCCGGCGGTGACCACGAGTAGCGCCACGACGCCGAGCCGGCCGAGAACGGCGGCGGCTCGGGACTTCAGGAGTGGGTGCAACGCTCCTCCCCTTTCCGTGTGCCGTGTGGCGGTGAAGAACGGAGCTGTGGAGCTGTGCGGCCGCTGGTCCGTAGCCGGATGGTGCGGTGTTCGAAATCTCGAACGATGTCCGGCTGTGCGTCACCACGACGCTAGGGCACCCGATGAACCCGTGTCAATAAGGCGTCAGGACCGTACGCCGCGATCGCCCAACCGGCGGGAGAGGGTGGCCGCGCCCCGCCGGACCAGCTCGGTCCACTCCGCGCGCCGCTGGTCGGTCCACCGCATGGTGGGCACCGAGATGCTCATGCCCGCGATCATCTGCCCGCTGGCGTCGTACACCCCCGCTGCCACGCAGCGGACCGCCTCGTTGGACTCGCAGTCGTCGTACGCCACGCCGGCCTCGCGTACCTCAGCCAGCACCTCGGCCAGCCGGGCGGGCGAGGTGATGCTGGCCGCCGTCATCGCCGGCAGCGCCCGGCCGGGCGGGTAGCGCGCCTCGAACGCCTCCGGCGGCAGGGCGGAGAGCAGCACCTTGCCCACCGCCGTGCAGTGCGCGGGCAGCCGCCGCCCGACCGCGGAGACCATCCGCACCGGGTGGGTACTGTCCACCTTGGCCACATACACCACGTCCGACCCGTCCAGCAGCGCCACGTGCACCGTCTCGCCGCAGGCCGCGGCGATCTCCGCGGCCACCTCCTGTGCCTCCCGGGTGAAGTCCAGCCGGTCGGCGAAGTGCCCGCCCAGCTGGAACAGCCGGATGCCCAGGCGGTACCGGGTCGGGGCGCCGGCCTCCGCGGTCAGGTAGTCCCGGTCGACCAGGGTGTTGACCAGCTCGTGCACGGTCGTGCGGGGCAGCCCGAGGCGCGCGGTGATCTCCGGTGCGGAGAGCGTGTCGTCGGTCAGGAACAGCTCGAGGATGTCCAGCGCCCGGCTCACCGCCGGGACCGCTCGGGCCATCGGTACTCCCTGGATCAGCTTCGCCGGCCGCGGCCGGTGGCATTGACGACCGGGAGCCGCGGCCGATAGCGTGCAATGCACGAGTTCTCGGATGATGTTCGAAATATCGTACTACTCCGACGGGGCCTGGGGGAAGCATGTCCTCAGCAGACGCCACCACGAGCGGTGAGCTGCTCGCCCGGCTCGGCTTGCCGCCGGGGGACGCGCACGACATGCCGGCGTCGGCCGGGCGCTTCCCGGACGGCGCCCAGTTCCGGGTGGAGATCCCCAGCGTCGAGGGGCCGGGCAGCCTGGCCGCGGTGCTGGCCGAGGCGCAGCGCCTCGAGGTGCCGGTCAGCCGGGTCTCCCAGGGCACCGGCGTGGGGCTGCTCACCGACGCCGAGATCACCGAGATGGTCGACCTGGCGGCCGGCGCCGGGGTCGAGCTGAGCCTGTTCGCCCGGCCGTGCGCGGGCTGGGACACCTCCGCCACCACCATGGCGCCGGCCGGCGGGGGCCTGGCCCCGACCGCACGCGGCCAGGATCAGCTCGCCGCAGTGGTGGACGAGATCCGCCGCGCCGCCGAGCTCGGCGTGCGGAGCGTGCTCGTCGCCGACGTCGGCGTGCTCGCGGTCTTCGGCCGGCTGCGCGCCGCCGGCGCCCTGCCCGCCGACATGCAGGCGAAGGTCTCGGTGATGCTGCCGATCGCGAACCCGGCCACCGCCCAGGTGATCGCCGGCCTCGGCGCCGACACCCTCAACCTGCCGACCGACCTGACCCTGGCCCAGATCGCCGCGATCCGTGCCGTGGTCGCCCAGCCGCTGGACATCTACGTGGAGTCGCCGGACAACCTGGGCGGCTTCGTCCGCCACTACGAACTGCCGCGCCTGGTGGAGCTGGCCGCCCCGGTGTACGCCAAGTTCGGCCTGCGCAACGCCCCCGACATCTACCCGTCGGGCAGCCACCTGGACGCCACGTCGGTGGCGCTGTCCAAGGAGCGGGTGCGCCGGGCCCGGCTCGGGCTGGACCTGCTGGCGCGCGCGGGCTCCACCGCGGTCTGCTCGCCACCCGGGGCGAAGGGCCTGGCCATCCCGGTGCGCCCCTGAACGTGCTGGGCGCGCTGCTCGGTCCGCACCTGCTGTGGCGGCCGGGCGGCTGATGAATGCGTCCACTTTGACTATTCACAACGGCAGGACGGTGCGAGCGAACGCCAGGCGTGGCCGGCTGGCACGACGTCGCGGGCCAGCCCGGCGGGCGGAAGTCGGCGTAGGCGGCTTGCCCGGCAGTGCGGGAGGATGGGAGCCATGTCGTACGACCAAGGACACAACCCGAGGACCGGGCAACCGGTCGGCGAGCCGGTGCCGCACACCGACGGCGCCGGGCTCGACCAGATCTGCCGGGCCGCCGCGGCGGCCGCCCCGCAGCTCGCCGCGACCTCGCCGAGCGCCCGCGCCGACCTGCTGCGCGCCGTCGCGGAGGCGCTGCGCGCGGAACAGGACGCGCTGGTCTCGCTGGCTGACGAGGAGACCGCGCTGGGCACCGCGCGGCTGCGGAGCGAGGTGGTGCGCACCTGCGTGCAGCTGGAGATGTTCGCCGACGCGGTGCTGGAAGGGTCGATCTTCGAGGTGGTGATCGACCTGCCGGACCCGGACGCGCAGCCGGCCCCCCGACCGGACCTGCGCCGGATGCTCGTGCCGCTCGGCCCGGTCGCGGTCTTCTCCGCCAGCAACTTCCCGTTCGCCTTCTCGGTGGCCGGTGGGGACACCGCCAGCGCGCTGGCGGCGGGCTGCCCGGTCGTGGTCAAGGCGCACCCCAGCCACCCCGGGCTGTCCCAGCTGACCGGGCGTGTGGTGGCCGGCGCGCTGGCCAAGGCCGGCGCCCCGGAGGGCGTCTTCGCGGTCGTCTACGGCACCGACGCCGGGCGCGCCCTGGTCCAGCATCCGGCGATCACCGCGGCCGGGTTCACCGGCTCGCTGCAGGGCGGCCGGGCCCTGTTCGACCTGGCCAACTCGCGGCCCGACCCGATCCCGTTCTACGGCGAGCTGGGTGCGCTGAACCCGATCGTGGTGAGCCAGGGCGCGCTGGCCCAGCGGGCCGACGAGATCGTCTCCGGCTTCGTCGGGTCGTACACGCTGGGCAGCGGGCAGTTCTGCACCAAGCCGGGGCTGCTGTTCCTCCCGTCCGCGCACGGGCTGGACGGCCGGCTCGCCGACGCGGTCGCCGCGTGCTCGGTCGGGCCCCTGCTCAACGCCCGCATCCAGGAGGCGTTCCAGCGCACCACGGCCAGCTTTGCCCGCGTCCAGGGGGTACGCCAGGTCGTCCCGGCCGCCGCGGCCAAGCCGGACTCCGCGGGGTACGGCGTGGCCCCGGCGCTGCTCGCGGTGCCCGCCGACCAGCTGGTGGCCCACCCGGAACTGTTGGAGGAGGCGTTCGGGCCGGCATCGCTGCTCGTCGAGTACGCGTCCACAGAGGAGCTGCTGGCCGCGCTGGAACGGGTGCCGGGCAGCCTCGCCGCCGGCCTGCACGTGGACCCGGCCACCGAGCCGGAGTTGACGGCGACCCTGCTGGAGCGGCTCAGCGCGCGGGCCGGCCGGGTGGTGTTCGGCGGTTGGCCGACCGGGGTCGCGGTCACCTGGGCGATGCACCACGGCGGGCCGTGGCCGGCGACCACCGATCCGCTGCACACGTCGGTGGGCGTCACCGCGGTACGCCGGTTCCAGCGGCCGGTGGTCTACCAGAACGTCCCGGAGTACGCGCTACCACCCGCACTCCAGGACGCCAACCCGCTGGGCATCCCACGCCGGGTCAACGGGCGGGTGACATCCGCTCCGATCACCTCCTGATCGGTCCGAGGCCGGCATTGTCCGGGAATATGCAGGTCTGGCGATCTCCCTGGCCCGGACTTTCCCGGAAGATGCCGGCTGCTGGTATGAAGGTCGAATGACTGACGAGGTCGTCGACCTGTGCCGGGACCTGATCCGGATCGACACCACCAACACCGGCGACAACGCCACCAGCGCGGGGGAGCGGGCCGCGGCCGAGTACGTCGCGGAGAAGCTCGCCGAGGTCGGTCTCGACCCGCAGCTGCGCGAGTCGGCGCCGGGCCGGGCCAGCGTGGTGGCCCGGGTGCCGGGCACCGACCCGAGCCGCAACGCGCTGCTCGTGCATGGCCACCTCGACGTGGTGCCGGCGGTGCCGGACGAGTGGACCGTGCACCCGTTCTCCGGAGAGCTGCGCGACGGCTACCTGTGGGGGCGTGGCGCGGTGGACATGAAGGACTTCGACGCGATGGTGCTCGCCGTGGTACGGCAGTGGCAGCGCACCGGCGTGCGTCCCGCGCGGGACCTGGTGCTCGCGTTCACCGCTGACGAGGAGGCCGGCAGCGAGTACGGCGCGCGGTTCCTGGTCGAGCGGCACCCGGAGCTGCTGGACGGGTGCACCGAGGCGATCGGAGAGGTCGGCGGCTACTCGTTCACGGTCAGCGACGACCTGCGGCTGTACCTGATCCAGACCGCCGAGAAGGGGATGAGCTGGCTGCGGCTGCACGCGCGGGGGCGCCCGGGGCACGGCTCGATGTTGCACGACGACAACGCGGTCACCGCGCTCTGCGAGGCGGTCGCCCGGCTGGGCCGGCACCGGTTCCCGGTCGAGGTCACGCCGACGGTGCGGGCCTTCCTGGAGCAGCTGTCGGAGGCGCTGGGCATCCCGCTGGATCCGGACGATCCGGAGCTGGCCATCGCCAAGCTGGGGCCGATCGCCAACTTCATCGGGGCGACCATCCGCAACACCGCCAACCCGACCAGGCTCGCCGCCGGGTACAAGGACAACGTCATCCCCAGCCAGGCCACCGCCACCATCGACTGCCGCACCTTGCCCGGGCACGAGGACGCGTTCGAGCAGCAGCTGCGCGAGGTGATCGGCCAGGACCTCGAGATCGAGTACATCCAGCGCCAGCCGGCGCTGGAGACGGCGTTCGACGGCCCACTGGTGGACGCGATGAGTGCCGCCCTCCGGGCGGAAGATCCCGCCGCCCGCACCGTGCCGTACATGATGTCCGGCGGCACCGACGCCAAGGCGTTCAGCAGGCTGGGCATCCGCCACTTCGGCTTCACGCCGCTGCGGCTGCCGCCCGACCTGAACTTCGCCGCGCTGTTCCACGGCATCGACGAGCGGGTACCGGTGGAGGGGCTACAGTTCGGCGTGCGCGTACTCGACCGACTGCTGCGCACCTGCTGACGCGAAGGATGAGGATGACCGAACACCGCGACCCGGCCGCCGAGCTGGATGCCGCACTGGAGCGGGTGGTCAGCGCCGCCCGGGAGCACCTCGCGGCGGTCAAGGCCGCCGAGGGCCGGGTCGACGACGACGGCGTGTGGCGCGCCTACGTCGCCCTCAACAACGCCTCCTACGAGTACGACGAGCTGCTGCTGGACGTGTTCGGCGAGGTGACGCCGTGGGACGTGGAGGCGATCGACCCGCGGGAGGCGGACCAGCGATTCGGTGCGCCGGGCGCCGAAGGCGGGCCGCCGAACGACCCGTACCCCCACGTGGTCTCGATCCGCCAGCGCCGCGACTACCGGGTGCCGAGCGTCGCCGCGCTGCTGAGGGCGGCCGAGGCGGCCCGGCGCGGCGCGGACCGCGACGCGGCGGAGGTCGTTGAGCCGGTGGAGTCGGTCGGCGAGGCCGTGCTGGAGCTGCTGCAGGCCGGCGACGGCTCGCTCGGGGCGCTGGACGTGCCGGAGCTGGAGCCCCTGGACGGGGTGGTCGCGGTGGCCGAGGTGGCCCAGCCGCTGGACCTGGAGGAGTTCGAGGAGGACGACGGCACCGGCCCGTTCCAGCTGGGCGGGGCCGACCGGCTGGTGGGCCGGCTCGACGAGCACTCGTACGCGGACCTCGACCTGTCCGACGAGGACGACCTCGACGAGGAGCTCGAGGACATCGCCGACGAGGAGGGCGACGGCGGCGGCCCCCGGGCCGGTCGCTGACCGGCGGGTCGGGCCGGCCGGCCGCATCGCCAGGGGCCGGCGGCAACGCCCGGGGATGGCCGATCGGCGGCCGCGGAGCCGGTCAGTACGACAGGCCGGGCTGCAAATCCGGCTGGCGCCTCCGGCGCAGCATCACCTGCCTTGTGCCGTCCCGGTACAACCGCACCCGGGCCAGCTCCCAACCCGCGAACTCCGCCTGGATCGCCAACTGCGCCGCGGCGGTCAACCGATCGACGTTGGGCGGCAACCGCAGCGGCGCGTACTCGTAGTCCATGGCACACATCCTGCCCACGCGCGCTGACCGGCACCAGCCCTGTCAGCCGGCGATTTCCGGATAGCCCAGGGCGATACCCGACACATCATCCAGAGCCCGGCTAATCTCTGCGGGCAGGGTCAGCCGCTCCGCGGCCAGCGCGCCGAGCAGCTGCCCCACGGTGCGGGCGCCGACGATCGGGGCGACCACGCCCGGCCGGTCCCGCACCCAGGCCAGCGCCACCTCCACCGGGGAGACGCCCAGCCCGCTCGCCGCGGTGACCACCGCCTCGACGATGCCCGAGTAGCCCGGCTGCAGGTACGGGGCGACGAACTGGGCGAAGTGCGGCGAGGCGGCCCGCGAGTCGGCCGGGCGACCCTGCCGGTACTTGCCGGTGAGCACCCCACGGCCCAGCGGCGACCACGGCAGCACGCCCAGCCCGAGGGCGTCGCAGGCGGGCAGCACCTCCCGCTCGATGCCGCGCTCCAGCAGCGAGTACTCCACCTGGACGGCGACCAGCGGGGCGCGGCCCGGCCACGCCTGCTGCCAGGTCGCCGCGCGGGCGGTCTGCCATCCGGAGAAGTTGGACACCCCGACGTACCGGGCCCGGCCGGAGGCGACGGCCTGGTCCAGCGCAGTGAGCGTCTCCTCCAGCGGCGTGTCCGGGTCGTACCCGTGCACCTGCCAGAGGTCGACGTAGTCGGTGCCGAGCCGGCGCAGCGACCCGTCCAGGCTGCGCAACAGGTGCGCGCGCGAACCGTCGCGCCGCCGCCCGGCGCCCGGGCGCAGCCCGGCCTTGGTGGCGATGACCAGCTCGTCGCGGGAGACCAGAGAGCCCAGCAGGGAACCGATGACCGCCTCGGACTCGCCGTCGGCGTAGACGTCGGCGGTGTCGACCAGCGTGCCGCCGGCGTCCAGAAAGCTCTTCAGCTGGGCGGCCGCATCGTCCGCGGCGGTGTCCCGACCCCAGGTCATGGTGCCCAGCGCGAGCCGGGAGACCTTGAGCCCGCTGCGGCCGAGCGGTCGCTGCTGCATGGGGTGCACCTTAGTTCCCCCACCCGCCTTCGCGCCCCACCCGCAAGTCCCCCACCCGCCTTCGCGCCCCACCCGCAAGTCCCCCACCCGCCTTCGCGCCCCACCCGCAAGTCCCCCACCCGCCTTCGCGCCCCACCCGCACGTTCCCCCACCCGCCTTCGCGCCCCACCCGCCATCGTCGGGCCACCCGGCCGCCGCCCACCGTCGATTGCGTACGCTGAGTCGACTCGGACGACAAAGGGGACGTACGTGCGGCTCGGACTCACCCTCGGCTACCAGACGGCCTGGACCACGCCCGCCGACCACCTGGCCCTGGCCCAGGAAGCCGATCGGCTCGGCTTCTCCGTGGTGTGGGCCGCCGAGGCGTACGGATCGGACTCGCCGAGCATCCTGGCCTGGATCGCCGGGCAGACCCGCCGCATCGATGTGGGCAGCGCGGTGATGCAGATCCCGGCGCGCAGCCCGGCGGCGACCGCGATGACCGCGGCCACCATCGACACCCTCTCCGGGGGGCGGTTCCGGCTGGGGCTCGGGGTGTCCGGACCTCAGGTCTCCGAGGGCTGGCACGGCGTGCGGTTCGGCAAGCCGCTGGCGCGCACCCGGGAGTACGTGGACATCGTGCGGATGGCGCTGGCCCGCAAGCCGGTGGAGTACGCGGGCGAGCACTACCAGCTGCCGCTGCCCGGCGGGGCCGGCAAGGCGCTCCGGCTGAGCTTCCGCCCGCCGCGCGCGGACATCCCCATCTACCTGGCCGCCGTCGGCCCCAAGAACCTCCAGCTCGCCGGCGAGATCGCCGACGGCTGGCTGGCGGTCTTCTTCGCCCCCGAGTACGCCGGGGAGCTGCTCGGCCACGTGCGCGCCGGCCGGGAGCGGGCCGGCAAGTCCATGGACTCCTTCGACGTGGTGCCCAGCGTGCCGGTCGTCATAGGGGAGGACCCGGTCGCCTGCGCCGAGCTGGTGCGCTGGTACGCCGCGCTGTACATCGGCGGCATGGGCAGCCGCGAGCAGAACTTCTACCACCAGCTGGCCGTCCGGATGGGCTACGGTGAGGCCGCCCGTGAGGTGCAGGACCTCTACCTGGCCAAGCGGCACCGGGACGCGGCAGCCGCCGTCCCGTTCGAGTTCATCGACTCCACCAGCCTGCTCGGCCCGGTCGAGCGGATTGCCGAGCGGATGCGCGCATACGCCGAGGCCGGAGTGACCACATTGGCAGTGTCGGTGTTCGCCGCCGATGCCGCGGACGGTATACGTACTCTGCGCGCCGTGGCCGATGCGCACGGCCGCCTCTAGCCGCTGGACTGAAAGGACACCATGTCGCTCTGGCAGGCGATCCTGCTCGGCATCGTCGAGGGCATCACCGAGTTCCTGCCGATCTCCTCGACCGGGCACCTGACCATCGTCGAGAAGCTGCTCGGCCTGGAGGTCGACGATCCGGCGGTAACCGCGTACACGGCAGTGATCCAGGTGGGTGCGATCGCTGCGGTCTTCGTCTACTTCTGGTCGGATATCGCCCAGATGGCCAGCGCCTGGTTCCGCGGCCTGGTGTCGGCGGAGGCCAGGCAGGACCACCACTACCGGTTCACCTGGTACGTGATCGCCGGCTCGATCCCGATCGGCATAGTCGGCTTCGTCGCCCAGGACCTGATCAAGGGCCCGCTGCGCAACCTGTGGTGGGTGGCCGGGTCGCTCATCGTGTGGAGCGGCGCGATGGCCTTCGCCGAGCGTGCGGCCACCCAGGTCCGGTCGGAGAAGCAGCTCAACCTGACCGACACCCTGGTCATCGGCGTGGCCCAGTGCCTGGCCCTGATCCCCGGCGTGTCGCGTTCTGGCGCCACCATCACCGCCGGGCTGCTGCGCGACCTGGACCGGGTCACCGCCACCCGGCTCGCCTTCTTCCTGGGCGTTCCGGCGCTCACCGCGGCCGGCCTCTACGAGCTGAAGGACGCGCTGGGGGACAGCAACGTCGGGGTGCTCGCGCTCGTGGTGGGCACGGTGGTCAGCTTCGTCGTGGCGTACGCGTCGATCGCCTGGCTGCTGCGCTTCGTGGCGCACCACACCATGCTCAGCTTCGTCGCCTACCGGGTGGTGCTGGGTGTGGCGATCATACTGCTGCTCACCGCCGACGCGGTCAGCGCGACCTAGGCTCGTTTCTGTGGCGACCGTCCTCCTGCTCCGACATGGCCGCACCACCGCCAACGCCGACGGCGGGCTGGCCGGCCGCCGGCCGGTCGAGCTGGACGACACCGGCCGGGCTCAGGCCGAGGCGGTCGCCGGGCGGCTCGCCGGTGTGCCGCTGGCCGCGGTGGTGACCAGCCCGCTCATCCGGTGCCGGCAGACGCTGCAGCTGTCGCTCCCGCACGCGTCGCCCACCGTCGAGGAACGGCTCACCGAGTGCGGGTACGGCGAGTGGGAGGGCCAGCCGCTGAAGAAGCTGGCCAAGGAGCCGTTGTGGCGGGTGGTGCAGCAGCACCCGAGCGCCGTGGTGTTCCCCGGCGGCGAGGCGATGGCGGCGATGAGCGCCCGGGCCGTGGCCGCGGTGCGCGACTGGGACGCGCGGGTGACCGCCGAGCACGGCCCGGACGCGATCTGGCTCGCCTGCACCCACGGGGACGTGATCAAGGCGATCATCGCGGACGCGCTCGGTATGCACCTCGACCAGTTCCAGCGGCTGGTCGTGGACCCGGCCTCGGTCACCGCGATCCGGTACACGCCGGTTCGCCCGTTTGTGTTGCGGCTCAACGACACCGGGGGATCGCTCGCCGCGCTCGTCCCGCCGAAACGCCGGCGGCGCTCGTCGCGGACCCGTGCCGCCGATTCGGACGCCGTAGTCGGCGGCGGGGCTGGCGCGGGTCCGGCTCCGCGGGCGCGCCGGGCGGACGCCGTGCCGCCACCGACAGATGGCACGGCTGGCGCGGACGGCACGGTGGGTGCGGAAGGCTCGGTGGGGGCGGCGGGCGGTGCACCGCGGGCGGGTGACCCGCCCGCGGCCTCCGCCGGCGGTGACCTGGCACGCTTCGCGGCGCGGGCCGACGCCGGCTAGGGTTTCGGGTATGACCCACCAGGTGTACGCGTTCGAGCCGCCGGAGCGGTTCGTCGCCGGGACCGTGGGCCCTCCTGGCGACCGCACGTTCTTCCTGCAGGCCCGCGGCGGCGGGCGGGTGGTCAGCGTTGCTCTGGAGAAGGTCCAGGTGGCGCTGCTCGCCGAGAAGCTGGAGGAGCTGCTCTCCGAGGCGCACCGGCGGTTCGGGGTGGAGCTGCCCGAGGCGGCCAGCGAGCCGTCGGACAACGACCCGCTGGATACTCCGGTGGACGAGGAGTTCCGGGTCGGCACGCTCGGCCTGGCGTACGACGTGGACACCGCGACCGTGGTCATCGAGGCGATTGCGGCGGGAGAGAACGAAGCCGTCGCGGTCGACCCGGAGACCGAGGAGACGGACGACGACGACCTGGACCGGCTGCGGGTGCGGCTGACCCCGCAGGAGGTGCGCGCCTTCGTCGAGCGGGCCCGACGGGTGGTCGCCGCCGGCCGGCCACCGTGCCCCCTGTGCGGCCAGCCGCTGGACCCGAAGGGGCACCTGTGCCCCCGCCACAACGGCTACCACCGATAGACCTTCCGTGGCTTCGCCAGTGGACAGTCAGCTCGACCGGGCCGGCGTCGAGCGCCTCCTGCGGTGCGGTGAGGTCGAGGTGGAGGGCCGGCTGGCCGACGCGTCCAACACCACGCTGCGCGTGGTCCTCACCTTGGACGGCCAGTCCACCCGGGCGGTCTACAAGCCGATGCGCGGTGAGCGCCCGTTGTGGGACTTCCCGGACGGCACGCTGGCCGACCGGGAGGTCGCCGCGTACCTGGTGTCCGAGGCGACCGGCTGGGGGGTGGTGCCGCCCACCGTGCTGCGCGACGGGCCGCTCGGCCCGGGCGCCTGCCAGCTGTGGATCGACGAGCCGGACGGCGGTGACGAGCTGGTCGGGTTCGTCCGGCCCCGGCGGATGCCGGCCGGGTGGTTCCGCATCGCCGCGGCGTACGACGACGCCGGCCGGGCGTACGCCCTGGCCCACGCCGATGACCCGCGACTTGCCCGGATGGCCGTCTTCGACGCGGTGGTCAACAACGCCGACCGCAAGGGGGGGCACGTGCTGCGCGGCGCCGGCGGCCGGGTGTACGGAGTGGACCACGGCGTCTGCTTCCACGTGGAGGACAAGCTGCGCACGGTGCTGTGGGGCTGGGCCGGTTCGCCGCTGCCGGACGACGTGCCGCCGGTGCTGCGCGAGCTCGCGGCAGCCCTGGACGGCCCGCTCGGCGCCGCCCTGGCCACGCACCTGACCCCGGCGGAGGTGGCGGCCACCGCCGAGCGGGTTGACCGTTTGCTGGCCACGGGGCGGTTCCCGCTGCCTGGCGAGGACTGGCCGGCGATGCCCTGGCCGCCGCTGTAGGCGGCGGCACCGCCGCACCGGCCAGGCGGCGGTATCTGGCGCCCGCCAGGCGGTGGCGTTCCGCACCGGCCAGGGGCGGCATCTCCGCACCGGCCTGCGGGGCCCTGGTTAGGCTGGCGGAATGGAGTCTTGGGTAGGGCACGAGGTCCCGCGGCTGCCCGGAAAGGGGCAGCCGCTCGCGTTGTACGACTCGGCGCGGCGCGCGGTCCACCCTGGTCCGGCCGCCGGCACCGCCACCATGTACGTCTGCGGGATCACCCCGTACGACGCGACCCACCTCGGCCACGCCGCCACCATGATCGCTTTCGACCTGGTCAACCGGGCCTGGCGGGACGCTGGCCTGGACGTGGCGTACGTGCAGAACGTGACCGACGTCGACGACCCGCTGCTGGAGCGGGCGGCCCGGGACCGCGAGGACTGGGTGGTGCTGGCCATGCGGGAGACGGCCCTGTTCCGCGAGGACATGGAGTCGCTGCGGATCATCCCGCCGACGCACTACGTGGGCGCGGTCGAGTCCATCCCGGCGATCGCCGGCCGGATCGCCTGGCTGCTCGACGACGGCGCGGCCTACCGGCTGGACGACGGCAGCGGCGATGTCTACTTCGATATCTCCGCCGCACCCCGGTTCGGGTACGAGTCGAACCTGGACCGGCCGCAGATGCTCGCCCTCTTCGCCGAGCGCGGCGGCGACCCCGACCGGGCCGGCAAGCGCGACCCGCTGGACCCGCTGCTGTGGCGGGGGGCCCGCGACGGCGAGCCGGCCTGGCCCGGCGGCGAGGCGCTCGGCCCGGGCCGGCCGGGCTGGCACATCGAGTGCGCGGTGATCGCCCTCAACCTGCTCGGCGACACCATCGATGTGCAGGGCGGCGGCAACGACCTGCTCTTCCCGCACCACGAGTGTTCCGCCGCACACGCCGAGCGCCTCACCGGAGCGGCCCCGTTCGCACGGCACTACGTGCACGCGGGGATGATCGGCCTGGACGGCGAGAAGATGAGCAAGAGCAAGGGAAACCTGGTCTTCGTCTCCCGGCTGCGCGCCGACGGCGTGGAGCCGATGGCGCTGCGGCTGGCCCTACTCGCCGACCACTACCGGGCGGACCGGCAGTGGACCGACGACCTGCTCAAGATTGCTCAGCAGCGGCTGGGCCGCTGGCGCGAGGCGGTCAGCGCGCCGGCCGGCCCGCCCGCGGACGCGCTGCTGGCCGAGGTCCGCGCCAGGATCGCCGATGACCTGGACACTCCCGGCGCCCTCGCCGCGGTGGACGCCTGGGCCGACGCGACCCTCGCCGGCACGGCCACCGACCCGGCCGCGCCCGCGCTGGCCGCCTCCATAGTGGACGCCCTCCTGGGCGTCGCCCTCTAACTGCCCCCTCCCGCGATCTTGCAGTTGTGTACCCCGATAAAGGGGACATGTAGGGCTATTTCGGGGGGCACAAGTGCAAGATCGCGGGGGCTAGGCGAGAGCGAGGCCCGGGTCCGGGTCGGGGTCGTCGGGCCGCGGAGCCGGGACCCGGTACTCCTCGGTGAGCGCGGTCATCGGTCCGGGCCACGTCGCCTGGGCAACCTCGATCGGCCGGTGGTCGGCGTCGTACGCCACATGCAGCAGGTGCAGGACCGGGGTATCCGGGCGGATCTCGAGGATCTCCGCCTCCTCGCGGGTCGGCTGCCGGGCGGTTATCTGGTCGGTGGCCGACACATACCGGCGCCCGGTTACCTCCTCCACCTCCTGGTAGAGGGGGCGCCCGAACGCCTCCCGCCGTTCCAGGCTGGTCCCGGCCGCGTCGCTGGTGCGAAACCAGGACGCGCCGACCTCGACCGGGGCGTCGGCGGTCCGCACGACGTGCCGGCGCACCACCATTTCGGTCCCGTCCGCCACGCCAAACGCGTCCGCGACCTCCGGGGGAGCGGAGGCGCGGCCGACCTCGGCCAGGTACTGCCGATACCGGGCCGCGAGGTCGCTGTGGTAGCCGCGGTGCGCGCCGTACCGGCCCCGGGAGAGCCGGTTGAGCTTGCGCCGGGTGCCGCGCACGTACGTTCCGGAACCCGGCTTGGTGATCAGCAGGCCCTCCACCCGGAGCTGGTCGATGGTGCGCTGCACCGTCTGCTTGGCCACGCCGTACATCTGCGCGATCGCGGGGATCGAGGGCAACCGCTCGCCCGGCGCCCAGCGGCCGCTGCGGATCTGGGCGCGCAGTTGTGCGGCGATCTGCCGGTGGGGAAACTCCGCCGCACCAGGGTTGATCGTCATGACGCCTCTCCCGCCGTTGACACCTAGCCTCCTAGGATGCCGTACGCGGTGTGGCGTGCCCGACAGCGACACGCCGATGCACCGATCAGGTCGTACGCAGCTCCTCCGGCGCGGTGCTCGCGCGCAGGAACACCAGCCCCAGGCCGGTCGTGGCGAGCGTGGCGGCAAGCGCCCAGCCCGCAGCCACGCCCAGGTCGGCCAAGGGGATCGGGACCCGCATGGTGACCCGCGGTATCTCGACCACCGTTTCGTACTTTGCCCGTTGCGCTAGATCCGCGGAGTTACAGGCGTCCGGCTCGTCCGCCGGAGTGTTGCACGTCGTGACCGTGCCGCCGGACTGGGAGACCTCCGGCGGGAAGATCCCGCGGGCGAGACCCACCCCGGTCGCCAACGCCAGCACGAGCGCGGGGACCGTCACGGCGAGGCTCTGCCACAGGACTGCCCGGCCGAGCACCCCGCGCGGGACGCCGCTCGCGGTGAGGCTGGCCAGCGCCCGCCGCCGCTCCAGGATCGAGTTGGCCACCGCCACCGTCAGCCCGGCCGCCGCCACCATCCCGGCGGCCAGGACCGCGTACCCGACCAGCTGCATCGCACGCAGGTAGAAGTCGTTCGGTTGGTACGGGTGGCTCGGCTGGCCGGTCGCCAGCTCGATCAGGCGCTGGCCCTCCGCTTCGGCCCGCTGCCGGGTGCGGAAGGACGAGGTGACCCACGCCGCCCCACCGGCGAACACCGCCGCGGCCAGCAGCGCGGCCAGTGCGCGGCTACCGGACCACGGGTCGGCCTGCAGCCGGCGTCCGGCGATCAGCGCGGCCGGGCGGCGGGCGAGCCGGGCCAGCAGCCGGCCGACCGTGTGCGATATCCAGCCGACGCCACCGACCACGCCGACGGCGGCGCTCAGGCCGCCGAGGAACAGCACCAGCAGGATGGCCTTGTCCGGCAGCGGGTGCCCATGCTCGTCGGCGTGGCGCAGCGCCCGATCGAGCAGCGCGTACGCGCCGACGCCGAGCGCTATCAGGATGCCCGGCCACGGGCGCGGTGCGCCGGTCCGCACCCGCCGTACCACGCCGAGCGGGGTGACCGTGACCCGGCGCAGCAGGAGTGCGGTGGCGAGTGCCGCCAGCAGCGGCAGCCCCAGCACGATGCCGGCCAGCGCCCACCAGGGCGGTAGCACGTCGGTAGGCAGCGGCCGCAGGCCCCGGGCGTCCGGCGCGTCGAGCAGGCGTCGTCCGGTCAGGTAGACACCGAGCCCCAGGACGGCGCCGACTGCGGTGGCGACACCGGCTTCGGTCGCGGCCACCACGAGGCCCTGCCGCGGCGTGGCCCCCGCCAGCCGGATCGCGGCCAGCCGCCGGTCCCGCGCCGGGGCGCCGAGCCGGGCGCACTGCCCGACGAAGAGCAAAACCGGGATGGTCAACAGGACCAGCGCGAGCGCCACGCCGGGGCGCAGCCCCGGCTCCCGCAGCAGGCCGTTGGTGTACGGCGCCATCGGCGGCGCGTCACCCACGACGCGCGGGTCACCGGGTACGCCGGCGGGGATGGCGAGCACCGTCGCCGCGGACAGCATGGCCAGGGTGCCGAGGACCGCGCCGAACGCGGTCAGCACGATCCGCATGGTGTCGGCGCGAGTGCCGGCGGCCGCCAGCCGCAGCACCGTCCCCGGCCTCATCCGGCCACCCCGGCACCAGCCCCGCCCGCCGCACCCCCGGCCGTCCCGTCGAGACCCGCGCCGGTCACGCCCGGCCCGGTCAGGCCCAGGCCGGACGGGTCGAGGACCCCGTCCCGCAGCGCGACCTCCCGGTCGGCGTACCCGGCGACCCGCGCGTCGTGGGTGACCAGCACGACCGTCGTCTGCTGCTCACGCGCCACCCGCACCAGCTCGCCGAGCACCTGCTCCCCGGCGAGGGAGTCCAGGGCGCCGGTCGGCTCGTCGGCGAACAGCACCCGCGGCTCGGCGACCAGCGCGCGGGCGAGTGCAGTGCGTTGCTGCTCGCCGCCGGACATCTCGCCGGGCCGGGTGTCGGCGAGGTGCGGGATGCCCAGCCGGTCCAGCCAGGTCATCGCGGCCGTGCGCGCCGCCCGCCGGCGCACCCCAGACAGCAGCAGCGGCAACGCGATGTTCTCCGCCGCCGACAGCTCGGCGACGAGCTGCCCGAACTGGAAGAGCACTCCGAAGGCACCCCGGCGCAGCTTCGCCCGGGCCGTCTCCGACCAGTTGTCGATGCGCTCGCCGCAGTAGCCGACCTCGCCGGCGTCGAGGCGGAGGATGCCGGCAAGGCACAGCAGCAGGGTGGACTTGCCGCAGCCGCTGGGTCCGGTCACGGCGACGATCTCGCCCTGGCCGACCTCGAGCGTCACGCCGCGCAGTGCCACGGTCCGGCCGTAGGACTTGACCATGTCGCGGCCGTAGAGAATGCCGTTCATCCGGTGACCTCCTGGCGCAGGGCGGCGACGCGGTCCAGCGTGGTGTGCAGCCAGCGCAGGTCGGCGTCGAGGTGGGCGATGGCGTAGTCGGCGGCGATCAGGTCGGCGAACGCGATGCCCGGGCGGGTCTTCAGCCGGGTGTATTCGCGCAGCCGGGCGGTGTGTGCCTGCCGCTGGGCGGCGAGGTACCTCCGGGCGCGCTGCTCCCCGGCGGCGAGCAGTGCCACCGTCACCTTGGTCAGCAAGGCGCTGGTCACGTGCGGAGCGGGCGGCTCGACCGTGTCGAGCCAGGCGTCCAGCGCCTGCCGTCCCCGGTCGGTGATCGAGTACGCGGTGCGGTCCGGACCCCCGGCCCGGTCGTGCCCGGTCGCCGCGACCAGGCCGTCCCGCTCCAGCCGGCCGAGGGTGGCGTAGACCTGCCCGAAGGCGGCCGGCTTCGCCTGGGGCAGGCGCTGGTCGTGCGCACGCTTGAGGTCGTAGCCGTGCCGCGGACCCGCGCACAGCAGGCCCAGGATGAGGAAGCTCATGGACACTCGAGCCACTATTCGCTCAGTGAATAGTGGCTGTCAAGCCAGCCCGGACCGGGGCGCAGCGGGCGGCCTACCAGGCGCCGGCGGTGGGGCCGGCCGAGCCGCCCCGGCGGCGCAGGTACTTCTCGAACTCCTGGGCGATCTCGTCACCGGTGAGTGGCTGGATGCCGGTGTCGCCCACCCGTTCCTCCAGCTCCCGCACGTACTCGGCGAGCTCGGCATCCTGCTCGGCGGCGGCCCGCACCCGCCGCTCCCACTCGGCCGACTCCTCGGCCAGGTCGGCGGTGGGCACCGGCAGGTCAAGCACCTCCTCCACCCGGTGCAGCAGCGCCAGCGTGGCCTTCGGGCAGGGTGGGTTGTTCGCGTAGTGCGGCACGTGCACCCAGAACGAGACCGCCTCGAGCTCGGCACGCGTGCAGGCCTCGTGCAGCACGCCCACGATCCCGGTCGGTCCGTCGTACCGGGTGGGGATGAGCTGGTACTTCTGCACCGCGTCCGGGTCGGAGGCGCTGCCGCTGATCGGCAGCGGCCGGGTGTACGGGACGTCGGCGAGCAGCGCGCCGAGCAGCACGACCTGGTTGACCTCCAGGCTGTGGCAGATCTCCAGCAGCTCCCCGCAGAAGGTGCGCCAGCGCATGCTGGGCTCGATGCCGCGGATGAGCACCACGTCGCGTGCCGCCCGGGGCGGGGTGGCGACCGAGAACCGGGTGACGGGCCACTCGATGCGCCGCGTCTCGCCGTCGGTCATGGTGACCGTCGGCCGGCTGACCTGGAAGTCGTAGAACTCCTCCGGGTCAATCGTGGCCACCTGGCGGGCCTCCCAGACCTGTTCCAGGTGGTCGACCGCGGCCGTGGAGGCGTCCGCGGCGTCGTTCCAGCCCTCGAAGGCGGCGATGGCCACCGGGGAGCGAAGCACGGGGAGTCCGTCGAACTCGGTCACGTACGCCAGCCTACGTGCCTGGGCTGCGCAGGGCTCGGCGACCGACCGCGTGACGCTGCGTATCCGTCAGGTCTTCGGCCGGCATGCGGCCTCCATCACAGTCTGGGGAGTTGATCCCAACGGATGGCCGCCGCGGGCGGCCGAGCCACTAGCCTGATGTCGTGCCGACCTCGCGCCCTTCGCTGCTGGATGCGCTGTCTGACCGGACCCTGATCGCCGACGGGGCGATGGGGACCATGCTGCAGGCGGCAGACCTCTCCCTGGATGACTTCCAGGGCTACGAGGGCTGTAACGAGGTGCTCAACGTCTCCCGGCCGGACGTGGTCCGCGCGGTGCACGACGCCTACCTCGAGGCCGGGGCCGACTGCGTGGAGACCAACACGTTCGGGGCGAACCTGGGCAACCTCGGCGAGTACGGCATCGAGCACCGTATCGCCGAACTCTCCGAGGCAGGGGCCCGGATCGCGCGCGCGGCGGCGGACGCCGCCAGCACACCGCAGCAGCCCCGCTTCGTCCTCGGCTCGATCGGCCCCGGCACGAAGCTGCCGACCCTGGGCCACGTCCCGTACGCCCGGCTGCGCGACGCGTACCAGGAGAACGCCGCCGGCCTGCTCGCCGGCGGCGTGGACGCGCTCATCGTGGAGACCTGCCAGGACCTGCTGCAGTGCAAGGCCGCCGTAATCGGCGCGCGCCGGGCGATGGCGGCGGCCGGGTGCCACGTGCCGCTGATCTGCCACGTGACCGTGGAGACCACCGGGACCATGCTGCTGGGTAGCGAGATCGGTGCGGCCTTGACCGCGCTGGAGCCGCTCGGCATCGACCTGGTCGGGCTGAACTGCGCCACCGGCCCGGCCGAGATGACCGAGCACCTGCGCTACCTGTCGCAGCACGCGCGCGTACCGCTGTCCGTGATGCCCAACGCCGGGCTGCCGGAGCTCACCGCGGACGGCGCGTACTACCCGCTCACACCCGACCAGCTGGCTACCGCGCTGGAGAGCTTCGTCCAGGAGTACGGCGCGGCTCTCGTCGGGGGCTGCTGCGGCACCACCCCGGAACACATCCGGGCGGTCTGCGAGCGGCTGCGCAGCGGTCCCGGCGGCGTCGCGGTGCGCGCGCCGCGGGATCCGCAGGTCGAGCCCGGCGTCTCCTCCATCTACCACCACGTGCCGTTCCGGCAGGACGCCAGCGTCCTGATGGTGGGGGAGCGGACCAACGCCAACGGCTCCAAGGCGTTCCGCGAGGCGATGCTGGCCGAGGACTGGTCCGCCTGTGTGGAGATCGCGCGCGGGCAGGCCAGGGACGGCTCGCACATGCTCGATCTGTGCGTGGACTATGTGGGCCGCGACGGCGTGGCCGACATGCGCGAGCTGGCCGGCCGGTTCGCCACCGCATCCACCCTGCCGATCATGCTGGACTCCACCGAGCCCGCGGTGATCGAGGCCGGGCTGGAGATGCTCGGCGGCCGCTGCGTGGTCAACTCGGTCAACTTCGAGGACGGCGACGGGCCCACGTCCCGCTACGCCCGCGTCATGCCCGTGGTCCGGGAGCACGGCGCCGCGGTGGTCGCGCTCACCATCGACGAGGACGGCCAGGCCCGGACCGCGGAGTGGAAGGTGCGGGTGGCGACCCGGCTGATCGAGGACCTCACCGGCCGGTGGGGAATGCGCCTTTCGGACATCCTGGTCGACTGCCTGACCTTCCCCATCTCGACCGGGCAGGAGGAGACCCGTCGGGACGCGCTGGAGACGATCGAGGCGATCCGCGAGATCGCCCGGCGGTACCCCGGGGTCAACTTCACGCTGGGCATCTCCAACGTCTCCTTCGGCCTGAACCCGGCGGCCCGGCAGGTGCTCAACTCGGTCTTCCTGCACGAGTGCGTCCAGGCCGGGCTGACCAGCGCGATCGTGCACGCCAGCAAGATCCTGCCGATGTCCAAGATCCCGGAGGAGCAGCGCCAGGTGGCGCTGGACATGGTGTACGACCGCCGGCGCCCCGGCTACGACCCGCTGCAGCGGTTCATCGAGCTCTTCCAGGGCGTGGACGCCGCGTCGGCGCGGGCCAGCCGGGCCGAGGAGCTGGCCGCCCTGCCGCTGGAGGAGCGGCTCAAGCGGCGCATCATCGACGGCGAGCGCAACGGCCTGGAGGCGGACCTGTCCTCGGCGCTGGAGTCCCGCTCGGCGCTGGCGATCATCAACGACATCCTGCTGGACGGCATGAAGACCGTCGGCGACTTGTTCGGCTCCGGCCAGATGCAGCTGCCGTTCGTGCTCCAGTCGGCCGAGGTGATGAAGGCCGCGGTGGCCTACCTCGAGCCGCACATGGACCGGACCGAGGAGGCCGGCAAGGGACGCATCGTGCTCGCCACGGTGAAGGGCGACGTGCACGACATCGGCAAGAACCTGGTGGACATCATCCTGTCCAACAACGGCTACGAGGTGATCAACCTCGGCATCAAGCAGCCGATCAGCGCGATCCTGGACGCCGCGGAACAGCACCGGGCGGACGCCATCGGGATGTCCGGCCTGCTGGTGAAGAGCACGGTCATCATGAAGGAGAATCTGGAGGAGATGACCCGCCGCGGCGTCGCCGAGCGGTGGCCGGTCCTGCTGGGCGGGGCGGCGCTCACCCGCTCCTACGTGGAGGACGACCTGCGCGCGATGTTCAGCGGCGAGGTGCACTACGCCCGCGACGCCTTCGAAGGGCTGTCCCTGATGGACCGGGTGATGGCGGCCAAGCGCGGCGACGGCGTCGTCGTCGACGAGTCCCGGGAGGCGGCCCTGGCCGCCCGGCGCGCGCGCCGGGCGCGGCACCGCGCCATCGTCGCCGAGTCGCTGCCCGAGCTCACCGACGCCAGCGTCCGCTCGGACGTCGCCGTCGACGTCGAGGTCCCGCGGCCTCCGTTCTTCGGCACGCGCGTCGTGCGCGGCATCCCCCTTGCCGAGTACGCGGCGATGCTGGACGAGCGGGCCACCTTCCTCGGCCAGTGGGGCCTGCGGGGAACGCGCGGCGGCAACGGGCCCTCCTATGAGGAGCTCGTGGAGACCGAGGGACGGCCCCGGCTGCGGTACTGGCTGGACCGCCTCACCGCGGACCAGGTGCTGGAGGCCGCGGTCGTTTACGGCTACTTCCCGGCGTACTCCGAAGGCAACGACCTGGTGGTGCTGGACGAGAACGGGCACAGCGAGCGGGCCCGGTTCACGTTCCCGCGGCAGCGACAGGAGCGGCGGCTGTGCCTGGCGGACTTCTTCCGCCCCCGCGGTGAGCAGCTCGACGTGGTGGCCCTCCAGCTGGTGACGATCGGCCAGCCGGTGAGCGAGTACACGGCCAAGCTGTTCGCCCGCAACGCGTACCGGGACTACCTGGAGGTGCACGGGCTGTCCGTGCAGCTGACCGAGGCGCTGGCCGAGTACTGGCACCGGCGGATCCGGTCGGAGCTGGTGCTTTCGGGCGGGCGTACGGTGGCCGACGACGACCCCGCCGACCTGGCCGGGCTGCTGCGGACCGCCTACCGCGGCTGCCGGTACGCGTTCGGCTATCCGGCGTGTCCGGACCTGGAGGACCGGGCGAAGGTGGTCGACCTGCTCGGCGCAGACCGGATCGGTGTGCAGCTGTCGGAGGAGTTCCAGCTGGTGCCGGAGCAGTCCACGGACGCCATCGTGGTGCACCACCCCGAGGCCAACTACTTCAACGCCAAGTAGACGCAGGAGTGTTCAGACTGCTGTGAGCTACGAAGAGGCAGCGTCGGATAGCGGGCGAGGAAGGCGACGGTCTCGTCATTCTCGTAGACAAGATGATGCCGGTAGTCAGGATCGCCGGCTATGAACGCGCAGACGAAGCAGGGCCCTTTGCGTACCCGGCGCGCGTAGCGCTCGACGTCGAACGCGACCTTCGCTGGCTGGTTCCCCATCCGAGAAGAGTGTCACAGGTCAATGAGCTGAACTAGCTGGGCGCGGGTCGAGCGCCTGCGCGTAGAAGATGGCGTTGCCTTCGAGATCCCGCTCGCCCGATGCGGCTCAGCGTTCTCGCGTTCCAGCTCGGCGATCCGCTGCTACACCCGCCGTTGCGGCCCAGCCGTCCAGCGTGACGCGCAGTCGCGAGAAGCGGAGTCAGGTGGACTCGCGCAGGATCAGCTCGGTCGGCAGGACGGTCGGGCTCTGGTCGTCCTGCTCGCCGCGCATCGCCGCGAGCAGGCGGCGGACGGCCACCGTGGCGAGTTCCTCGACGGGCTGGCGAACCGTGGTCAGCGACGGGCGCAGCTGCTGCGCCAGCGCGTTGTCGTCGAACCCGATCAGGGCCACGTCGTCCGGGACGCGGCGGCCGGCGCGGGTCAGGCAGCGCAGGGCACCGGCAGCCATCACGTCGGAGGCGGCGAACACGGCGTCGAGCTGAGGACGCTGGTCGAGCAGCCGCTGCATGGCGTGCGCCGCCGAGGCCCGGCCCCAGTCGCCGTACGCGACCGGGCCGCCGGGCGCGCCGATCGCCCGCATCGCGTCGCGGTATCCGAAGAGCCGGTCGGCCCCGACGCCCGTGTCCGGGGGCGCGGCGATGTGGGCGATGGTGCGCCGGCCCTGGGCGATCAGGTACTCGACCGCCCTGCGGGCGCCCGCCCGGTTCTCGGCGTCCACATAGGGGACCGGGGTGGCGTGCAGTGGCCGGCCGATGACCACGATGGGCAGCCCGAGCATGGCGAGCGAGCTGGCCAGCGGAAGCGGGCCGTGGTCGGCGACGATGAGCAGCCCGTCCACGTGCCCGGCGCCGAGGTAGCGCCCGACCGACTCGGTGGCCGCCCCACCCGCCGTGGTCACCAGCAGGGGGATCTGGTGCCGGGCCAGCGCCTGCTCCGCCGCGCTGAGCAGGCGGGCGAAGAACGGCTCGGTGAACACCATGTGGTGTCCGGCGTGGACGACTGCGGCAACGGCGCCCACCTTGTGCTTTGACTTGCCCCAGGCCGCGCGGTGCCGCCGGTAGCCGAGCCGGCTGGCAGCGGCGCAGACGCTCTGGTACGCCTCGGCGCTCACCCTGCTCGAGTTGTTGAGCACCCGGGACGCGGTCGCGATCGAGACCCCGGCCGCGCGCGCGACCTCGGCGAGCGTGGCCGGGGAGGCGTTGCAGCGTTCGCCGGCGGTGTCCGGGCCAGCCGTGGAAGCGCTCCCAACAGTCACACCCGCACGATAACCCGCCATTGACGGCGGCGAAAGTCCACGGCTGGCCGGCCCGACGGGCCGGCCAGCCGTGGACCGGTGGCTACGAGCTGGAGCAGCTCAGGGAGAGCGAACCTGGTGTGCTGCCGGCGCCGATGAAGCCGAACGACGTGCTGCCGCCGCCCGGGATCGACCCGTTGTAGCTCAGGTTGCGGACGGTGAAACTGGCGCCGCTGCCGCTCAGCGACCCGTTCCAGAGCTGGGTGATGGTGGCACCGCCGGGCAGGCTGCCGCTCACGGTCCACCCGTCGATGGGGGAGGAGCCGGTGTTGCGGACGGTCACCTCACCCTGGAACCCACCCTGCCAGGAGTTGACCGTCGAGTAGGTCGCGGCGCAGCCGCCCGGCCCGCCCGTGGGCCCGCCGGTGGGGCCGCCCGTGGGCCCGCCGGTCGGTCCGCCGGTGTTGACGGTGGCGGAGAAGTTGTTCACGGCCAGGCCGACGCCGCCGATCCACGGCTCGAAGCCGGCCTGGATGCTGGTCAGGTACCAGTTGCTGTTCCCGTACTGCGAGCCGCGGCTGAGGGTGTCCCGGACGAAGTCCATCACGTTGAAGCTGATGCTGCTGATCCCGGACTGCACGTACGAGACCACGTTGTTCTGGCCGTTGCTGCCGGTCCACACGGTCCAGGTACGCCCGGCTATGTTGGCCGAGCCGGTGGGGGATCCGATCGGCTGGATCGAGCCGGTGTGGTGCAGCCACACCATGATCTCGGTGTCCTGGACCCCGCTGACGTTCGTGTCCGCGTTCAGCCAGATGTCGTACGCGGCGTCGTACGTACCCGAGCTGGGGTAGCTGTTGCTGATGCTGGTGTTCGCGCTGCTGATCCGGCTGATCTGGGCCGGCAGCGGCGAGCCGGGGCTGCAGTTGCTGTAGTGGCAGCCAAGGTAGACCGCCGGGTAGGAGACGGGCGCACCACTGGTGTTGCCGGTCCCGTCCTGCCGGATGATGGAGAACCCAGTGCTGGTGACGTTGATGCACTGCGGTTGGCTGGAGCCCCACCGGTTGTTCATGACCACGTAGCGGCCACCGATGGTCGTGGTGCCGAACTGTTCGCAGATTTGCGTGTCGGCCGAGGCGGCGGGCGCGGTGGCGACCATGGCCGCGGCGGAGCCGGCCATGAGCAGCCCGGCCACGGCCAGGACGCGGAGACGATGGAACATGGCTCTCCTTGGGACACAGGGAACGGTCAAGAGGGGGAGCTCTTGCCGGCCGTTTGGGGTGACCCGACGCTAGCCTCGGCCGGAAACGCCAGTAAAGATCTTCGATGGGAAGAACCATCCGCACCTGGTGTTTTCCCTGAGGAAAGCGTGCGAATCCGGGTGCGGCGGCGTGAAAGTTTCCTGGCCAGGACGGTGCAGTGCGGCGCCGGTCACACTGGGCCGGACAGCCGGCACCCGGACCGGGTCGCCCAGGGATCATCTCTCCGGGCGCCCGCCCGATCACCTGGAGTCATCCTGAATACGCAGAGTCATCACCTTCCCGCCCCCCGGCCCGCGCCGCCCGCCTCCCTGGCGGCAGTGCTGTTCGATATGGACGGCACGCTCGTCGACAGCGAGAAGGTCTGGGATGTGGCGCTGCACGAGCTGGCCGCGCACTTCGGCGGTGTGCTGTCCGCCACCACGCGGCTGGCCATGCTCGGCTCGAACATGCCGGAGACGATCCGGCTCCTCTACGAGGACCTGGGCCAGACCTGGCGGGATCCGGCCGAGGGCGCGGACTGGCTGACCAGACGCGTCCGGCAGCTGTTCGCCGAAGGGCTGGAGTGGCGGCCCGGAGCGCAGCGGCTGCTGCGCGAGGTGCGGGCGGCCGGCGTGCCGACCGCCCTGGTGACCTCGACCGACCGCAGCCTCGTCGAGGTCGCGCTGGGCACCCTCGGCCGGGACAGCTTCGACGTGGTGGTCTGCGGCGACGACGTGCCGCGGGCGAAGCCGGACCCGACGCCCTACCTGACCGCCGCCGACCTGCTGAAGGTACCGATCGAGCAGTGCGTGGCGATCGAGGACTCGCCGACCGGCATCGCCAGCGCCCGGGACGCCGGCGCCGTGGTGGTCGCGGTGCCCAACGACGTCGACCTGTCCGACCTCGCCGGGGTCGTCCTGGTGAACAGCCTCGACGAGATCGGCCTGTCCGACCTGGTCGGTCTCATTCGTACGCGATCGCGGTCAGCACGCTGACCCGGGAGGCGCGGATCGCGGAACTTCCCACGCATCCACCGCCCGAGCAGCCGCCCCGCGGTGGATCGTCGTCGCCGTCACGGCTCCTCCAGCTGATGTCGGCGAGTTTGGTCCGGCCGGGGAGCCAGTGCCCCGGCCGGCGTACCAATCATCGGCGGCGCTGACCGAGCGGGCGTCCGCCCACGGTGGGAGCCGAACTTGGATTTCTTGCTGCGGGAGGACCCCCATCGCCGCTCAGGGTTACCCCTGAAGCCGTGCCGTTGGCCGGGGACGTGGGCGGGTACGAGTGCTTGCCGAGCGGGCACCGGGGAGGGGCGAGCTTCGGCCGGCTGGAACCGTCCACGGAGGAAAGCGCCCGTGGGGGGCGGCTCCGCGCCGCGGAGCCGCCCCCCACGGGCCAACGCGATAGGCGCTACTCGTAAGCGATGGCGTTCAGGACGTTGAGCCGGGCCGCTTTGCCAGCCGGCAAAACGGCCGCGACCACCCCGGCGATGACCGCCAGGACCAGGACGGTGACCAGGTAGCGCCACGAGACGGTGAGCACCAGGAAGTCGCCGCCGATGGCGGTGACCACCGCCAACCCCAGCCCGACGCCGACCGCCATGCCGAGCAGCGCGCCGAAGACCGAGATCAGCACCGATTCCACGGTCACCATCCGGGCCACCTGCATCCGGCTCATCCCGATTGCCCGCACCATACCGAGCTCCCGGGTCCGCTCGAAGACCGACAGGAGCAACGTGTTGATCACTCCGAGCACGGCCACCAGGATGGCCAGGCCGAGCAGCACGTTGATGATGGCGAGCACGATGTCGATCGCGGAGTTGGTCTGGGCGACCAGGTCGGACTGGTCGTTGACGCTGACCTCGGGGTTGTCCTTGACCAGCGCGGCCAGGGCCGCCTTGACCGGGGCGACCCGGTCCGGCGCGGTCTTGACGAAGGCCGCCTGGGCGAGCGATGAGCGGAACCCGGCGGCGTCGGCCTCGCTGATGAGGGTGTTGCCCAGCACCGGGGTGGCCTTGAAGACGCCGACGACTGTCGCGGATGTGGTGCCGCCGCGGGCGGTCCGCATCGGCACCGTGTCGCCGACCTTGAGATGGTCGTTCTTCGCCGCGCCGTCCGGGATGAGGATTTCACCGGCGTGCAGTTCGCCGATCCGCCCGGACACCGTCTCCAGGTTGAAGATCACTTTGGCCGCCTCGGCGTCGCCGGCGTACACGTACCTGGTCTTGCCGCCCAGGCTGATGTAGTCGCCGCGGCCGACGAAGACCGTCTCCACGCCCGGGATTGCCTTCATCCGGGCACCCAGCGCCGGGTCGAAGCCGGCTTGGACGCTGGCCCCGTTCTCCGTGCTGACCAGCAGCTGAGCGCCGAGGTCCTGCTCGAACGCGCTCTTGACGCCGGCCTTGGCCGAGGAGGCGAAGACGCCGCCGCCGGTGGCCAGGGCCACGCCGATCATCAGCGCCGCCGCGGTGGCGGCCGTGCGGCGCGGGTTGCGGCCGGTGTTGCGGGTGCCCAGCCGGCCCGGCATGGACCAGCTCAGCACCCGGCCCAGCACCCTGGTCACTGGCCGGCTGACCAGCGGTGCCATCATCGCCACGCCGAGGAAGGCCAGGCCGGTGCCGCCGCCGAGGGTGAAACCCAGGTTGAGGTCGCCGGTGTCGGTCAGGGCCAGCGCCAGCAGGCCGGCGCCGACGGCGGCCACCACCGCGCCGGCCGCGGTCAGCCGGCCCAGCGGCTTGTCCGGGATGGCCGCGTCGCGCATCGCGGCGACCGGCGGCACCCGGGACGCCCGCAGTGCGGGGACCAGGGCGGCCACCACGGTGAAGCCGGTGCCCACGACCAGGGTCCAGATCACCGCGTACGGCCGGACCTCGACGCCGTTGAACGGCAGGTTGGCGTTGGCGAACGACTCCAGCAGCTGCTTGAGCCCGTACCCGACGCCGACGCCCACGGCCAGCCCGACCAGCGACGAGACCAGGCCGAGCAACACTGACTCGGCCAGTACCGAGCGGTTGACCTGGCCCCGGCTGGCGCCGAACGAGCGGTACAGGGCCAGCTCGCGGGTGCGCTGGGCGACCAGCATGGAGAACGTGTTGAAGATGAGGAATGCGCCGGTGAACAGGCCGATGACGGCGAACACCACCAGGCCGGTCTTGAGCACGGTGATGAACCCGGAGACCTGGCTCTGCTGCTCTTTGGCCGCCTCCGCGCCGGTGCGTACCTCGAAGCTCGGGCCGAGCGCGTCCGCCACCCGCCGCTTGAGCGTCGTGTCGGAGACGCCCGGGGCCGCGGTCAGATCGACCTGGGTGTACTTGCCCGGTGCGTCGAGCATGACCTCCTGCGCGGTGGCCATGGTGAACGCGACGGTCATCTCGCCGGCCAGCGAATCCCGCCCGCCCTGGTAGCCGAAGATGCCCACCACCGTGTAGGTCTTGCGCGGATTGAGGGTGAGCACGTCCACCCGGTCACCGACGCCGTACCCGGTCTTGCGGGCCAGCCCGGCGTCGATGGCGATCTCGTCGGCGGTCCGCGGCGGGCGCCCCTGGCGCAGCTGGGTCAGCCCGTCGTCGTCCACCCAGCCGGTGCCGGCCCGCGGTGGGCCGTTGCTGGACAACACCTTGCCGTCCTTGCCGACGACCCGGGCACCGTCGGCGTACACGCCCGGCACGGCCTTCGCCACGCCCGGCACCGCGGCAATCTTGTCCACGGTGGACTGGTCGACCAGGTTGGTGGGCGTCCCACCGTCCACTTCGCCCGGTGCGGTGTCCTTCGCGGTCACCTGCACGTCCACGTTCTGGTTCACCGTGGTGAACAGCTCCTGGAACCCCTTGGCCATGGTGTCCCCGGCGACGAACGCGGCGGACATGAACATGGTGCCGAGCACCACCGCCAGGGCGGACAGCGCCAGCCGCAGCTTGTGCGCGAGCAGGCTGCGCAGCATCGCCCTAAACACGGACGTCCTCCGGGCCTGCCGCCGGCACGTCCAGCCGCTTCATCGTGTCGAGGACTGCTTCGGGGGTGGGTTGGTGCATCTGGTCGACGATCTGGCCGTCGTTGAGGAAGATGACGCGGTCGGCGTAGGCGGCGGCGTTGGGGTCGTGGGTGACCATGACGATGGTTTGGCCGTGTTCGCGTACGGAGTTGCGGAGGAAGCCGAGGACGTCGGCGCTGGCGCGGGAGTCGAGGTTGCCGGTGGGTTCGTCGGCGAAGATGACCTCGGGTCGGGCGACGAGGGCGCGGGCGCAGGCGACGCGTTGTTGTTGTCCGCCGGAGAGTTGGGCGGGGCGGTGTTTGAGCCGGTCGGCGAGGCCGACGGTGGTGATGACGGTGTGGTACCACTGCCGGTCGGGTTTGCGGCCGGCGATGGACATGGGTAGCAGGATGTTCTCTTCGGCGGTGAGGGTGGGGAGCAGGTTGAACTGTTGGAAGATGAAGCCGACCTTGTCGCGGCGGAGTTTGGTCAGGCCGGCGTCGTTGAGGCCGGTGAGTTTGGTGTCGCCGATGTAGACCTCGCCGCGGGTGACTGTGTCGAGTCCGGCCAGGCAGTGCATGAGGGTGGACTTGCCGGAACCGGACGGTCCCATGATGGCGGTGAAGTGGCCGCGTTCGAGTTCCACGTTGACCGCGCGCAGGGCGATGACCTGCGCCTCGCCGGTGCCGTACACCTTCCACACATCCACCGCCCGAGCAGCGGCGACCCCCGTGGTACTCAAATCTGACCTCCTACTAATATTTCGCGACTTTTCAGGATAGCCGGAGATTGCGACGTGCCGGGACGGGCGGTTCTCCCGCCCCGGCACGCAGCCCCCCGTGAAGATCAGTTACTCGTATGCGATCGCCTGCAGCACGTTCAGGCGTGCCGCCCGCCAGGCCGGCAGGAGCGCGGCGAGCACCCCGGCGACCACCGCGATCAGCACGAAGATGACCAGCCTGAACCACGGAATCGTGATGGCGGTCAGGAAGTCGCGGTCGATCAGCGCGGCGGATATCGCCGCACCCAGCCCGACACCGAGGATGATCCCCAGCACGCAGCCGAAGACCGCCAGCACCACCGACTCGGTGCCCACCATCCGGGTCACCCCGCGGCGGCTGAGCCCGACCGCGCGCAGCATGCCCAGCTCGCGGGTGCGTTCGTAGATGCTCAGCAGCAGCGTGTTGAGGATGCCCAGCAGCGCGATCAGGATGGCCACGCCGAGCAGCACCGCGATGATGCCCAGCGCAATGTTGATGGTGCGGGTGTACTGGTCGACCAGGCTGGACCGGTCACCGACGGTGACCAGCGGGAAGTCGCTCATCACCTGCTCGATCTGGTCGCGCACCGCAGCCGCGTCCGCGTCGCGGTCCAGGCTCACGTAGCCCTGGTACGCCAGCGGTCCGTGGAAGTTGGCCACCGCCGCCTTGGGCAGCACCAGCGAGTCGGTCCAGATCGGCGTGGCCTTGTAGATGCCCACCAACCGGTACGGCTGTTCGCCTCCCTTGTCGGTGCGGATCTGCACCGTGTCACCGACGTGCCAGCCCCGCGCGTCGGCGGTGTTGTCGTCGGTGGCGAACTCGCCGGGGCCGAGCGTGCGCAGCTTGCCGGAGACGGTCTCCATGGCGAACATGTCCCGGGCCACAGCCAGGTCGTCCACCGCGAAGACACCCCCGAACGGGGCGCCCTTGCCGTCCACGTGGGCGTCTATCGTGGCGTAGAGCGGGACCACCTGGTTCACGCCCGGGATGGCCCGTACCTTCTCCACCGCCTGGTCGCTGAACCCGGCGTCGCCCGGTAGCCCTTGGAAGTTGGTCTGGATGACCAGCTCGGCGCCGAAAGTGGCGTCCACCGTCTGGTGGATCGTCGTGCTGAACGACGTCCCGATCACGCTCGCCGCGCTGACCAGGGTGACCCCGATCATCAACGCGGCCGAGGTCACCGCGGTGCGGCGCGGGTTGCGCAGGGCGTTGCGCACACCCAGCTTCCCGCTGACCCCCCAGGAGAGCGCCCGCCCGATCAGCCCGGCGAGCGGCCGGGTGAGCAGTGGGGAGAGCAGCGCCACGCCGAGGAAGATCAGCCCTACGCCGATCAGCAGGCCGGGCAGGGTGAAGCTGCCGAGCCCGTTCAGTGCCGTGCCCAGAAGGACCGCGCCGGGTACGGCGAATGCGGCTCCGATGATGGACAGCATCCGCAGCGGCTTGTCCGGCCGGGCCACGTCACGCATGGCGGCCAGCGGCGGCACGGCGGAGGCCCGTACCGCCGGCACGAACGCGGCGATGACGGTGACCAGCACGCCGACCACGTACGCCAGCACGACGGGCGTTGCGCCGACCTGGAGCCCGGCGCCGGGCAGCTGGGCGTCGATCAGGGCGGTGAGCAGGGCGCTGCCGCCGACGCCGAGCCCGATGCCGCCGAGCAGCCCGAGAGTGGCCCCGACGACGCCGACCAGCACCGCCTCGACCAGGACCGAGCCGGTCACCTGGCCCCAGCTGGCGCCCATCGCCCGGAACAGGGCGAGCTCCCGGGTGCGTTGGGCGACCACGATGTTGAAGGTGTTGAAGATCAGAAAAGTCCCGACGATCAGTGCGATGATCGCGAAGGGGCCGAAGAAGTAGGTGCTCAGCTGGGAGAGGCCCTCCTGGATCTCGTTGGCCTGGTCCTTGTTGGCCTGCTCCCCGGTCTTCGCCACGAAACCGTCCGGCGCCAGCGGCGCGATCCGGTCGCGCAGCTGCTCCTGGGACACACCGGGCGCGGCCGCGAACGACACGCCGGAGTACAACCCGGTCTGGCCGTAGAAGATCCGCTGGGCCTCGTCCTGGGTGAACGCCACCACCGTCTCACCGGCGAGCGAGTCGCGGTCGCCGCTGTAGGCGGCGATGCCGACCACGGTGAACTCGCGCGCCTCGTTCACCCTGGGCAGGTAGACCTTGAGCCGGTCGCCCACCTTCGCGTGGACCTGGTCGGCCGTGTAGCGGCTCAGCGCCACCTCGGTGGCCGTGCTGGGCCATCGCCCCTGCTTGATCTCCAGGAGGCTCAGCGAGGTCCGTTCACCGGTCGTGCCGATGCCCAGCTGCGGCGCACCGGAGGTGGTCATGGGCTTGCCGTCGCGCAGGTCGAACGGCACCACACCGACCGCGCTGACGTCGGGCTCGACCGCGGAGACACCGCTGACCGCGGCCATCCGGTCCAGCTGCTGCTGGGTCAGCCGCGGCTGCGGATCCTCGTCCTGAGCGTCCTCGGTCAGTGCCACCTGGACGTCCACGTTCTGGTTGATGGAGGAGAACAGCCGCTCGAAGCGGGCGCCCAGCGAGTCGGTGAGCACGAACGCCCCGGACAGGAACGACACCCCCAGCACGATCGCCACCACGGCGAGGGTGAGGCGCAGCTTGCGCGAGAAGAGGCCCTTCAGGCTGGCCCGCAGCATCAGGCCTCCTCGACGCCGCCGCCGACGGACAGGTCCAGGTGCTTCAGCCGCTCCAGGACTGCTTCGGGGGTGGGTTGGTGCATCTGGTCGACGATCTGGCCGTCGTTGAGGAAGATGACGCGGTCGGCGTAGGCGGCGGCGTTGGGGTCGTGGGTGACCATGACGATGGTTTGGCCGTGTTCGCGTACGGAGTTGCGGAGGAAGCCGAGGACGTCGGCGCTGGCGCGGGAGTCGAGGTTGCCGGTGGGTTCGTCGGCGAAGATGACCTCGGGTCGGGCGACGAGGGCGCGGGCGCAGGCGACGCGTTGTTGTTGTCCGCCGGAGAGTTGGGCGGGGCGGTGTTTGAGCCGGTCGGCGAGGCCGACGGTGGTGATGACGGTGTGGTACCACTGCCGGTCGGGTTTGCGGCCGGCGATGGACATGGGTAGCAGGATGTTCTCTTCGGCGGTGAGGGTGGGGAGCAGGTTGAACTGTTGGAAGATGAAGCCGACCTTGTCGCGGCGGAGTTTGGTCAGGCCGGCGTCGTTGAGGCCGGTGAGTTTGGTGTCGCCGATGTAGACCTCGCCGCGGGTGACTGTGTCGAGTCCGGCCAGGCAGTGCATGAGGGTGGACTTGCCGGAACCGGACGGTCCCATGATGGCGGTGAAGTGGCCGCGTTCGAGTTCCACGTTGACCGCGCGCAGGGCGATGACCTGCGCCTCGCCGGTGCCGTACACCTTCCACACATCCACCGCCCGAGCAGCGGCGACCCCGGTCGCCGTGGCAGTCGCGCTCATGCTTTCTCCTTCGGCTGTCGTCATCGTCGTCAACCGTAAGCGCTGCCACGGCCGGAACCGTCGTGCCCCGGGACGGTTCCGCGGTCGCACGCCCGCGGAGTCCGCCTCCACCTGGAGGAGGAGGCGCGCGGGGTCCACGTCATCCGCCGGGACGGACCAGGCCTGACTCGTACGCCAGTACCACCGCCTGCACCCGGTCCCGCAGGCCGAGCTTGGTCAGCACGTGCCCGACGTGGGTCTTGATGGTGGTCTCGCTGACCGACAGCTCCTGGGCGATTTCGGCGTTGGACAGGCCGCGCGCCACCTGCACCAGGACCTCGCGCTCCCGGTCGGTGAGCGTCTCCAACTCGCGCGGGGCGGTGGCGTTCGGGTCGGGCAGGCTGTCGGCGAACCGGTCCAGCAGCCGCTTGAGGATGCGCGGGGCGACCACCGCCTCGCCCGCGGCCACCGTGCGGATCGCGGTGACCAGATCCTCGGCCGGCACGTCCTTGGCCAGAAAGCCGCTCGCACCGGCCCGCAGCGCGCCCACCACGTACTCGTCCAGGTCGAATGTGGTCAGAATGAGGACGCGAACCGGCAGCCGGGCGGCGACGATCGCCTTGGTCGCACCCACCCCGTCCAGCCGGGGCATCCGGATGTCCATCAGCACCACGTCCGGCAGCAGCCGGCGGGCCAGCTCCACCGCCTCCGCGCCGTCGCCGGCCTCGCCGACGATGTCCAGGTCCGGCTCGGCACCGAGGACCATGCGGAAGCCGGTGCGCAGCAAGGGCTGGTCGTCGGCGAGCAGCACCCGCACCGGACGGTCGCCCGCGGTCTGCGTCACCGTGCACTCACCCGCATTCGCCTCCCAACCGGCCCTACTCGTCCCGTCCGCCGTCACCGCCCACCCGGGCACCTTCCCGTTCCGCGAGCTGGACGGCCGCCCCGGACCGGGTCACCGCATTCGCGTCAACCCTGCCGGGCGCACCGGCGGAGCCACCCGCTGCCGGGCCCGGGCCCTCGGTGGAGCGGGTCGCCTCGATCGGAATTCTCGCGTACACCCGGAAGCCGCCCCCGGGTCGAGGCCCGATGCGCAGGGTACCGCCGTACAGGCTGACCCGTTCCCGCATGCCGACCAGGCCGTGGCCGACCCCGCCACCGCCCGGGGCGGGCCCGCGGCCGGTGTCGAAGACCTCCACCACCAGCCACTGGGTGCCGAAGCTCAACCGCACCTCGGCGGTGGCGTCGCCGGCGTGCTTGAGGGTGTTGGTGAGCGCCTCCTGAACGATCCGGAAGATGGTCAGCGCCACGCCGGGGTCCAGCGCCTGGCAGGTGCCCTCGACCCGCAGGTTCACCGGCAGCCCGGCGTCGCGGACCTGGTCGACCAGCGCGGCGATGCCGGCCAGGTCCGGCTGCGGGGTCAGCTCGACGTCCGGCTCGGCCTCGGTGCGCAGCACGGTGAGCAGGCGGCGCATCTCGCGCAGCGCGGTGCGGCTGGTCTCCTCGATGGTGGCCAGCGCCTCCTCCGCGGCGTCCGGGTCCCGGCGCAGCATCCGGCGCGCGCCGGTGGCCAGCACGCCGGTGACGCTGACGTGGTGGGCGACCACGTCGTGCAGCTCGCGGGCGATGCGCCGCCGCTCGTCGGCGACCGCCTGCTCGGCCAGCGCGCGCTGGTTCGCCTCGGCCGTCTTCGCCCGTTCCTCCAGCGCGGCCGTGAACGCGCGGCGGGTGTTGACCACCCGGCCGACCAGGTAGCAGACGAGGCCGATGAGCAGGTTCGCCATGGCGAGGTAGATGCCGGACAGCCCGTCGGCCCGAGCCGGGGCGGGCCGGACGAGGTCGATCACCAGCACCGGAACCCACAGCAGCGCGGCGGCCAGCGCGGCCCGGCGGACCGGGAAGAACGCCGCGGACGAGTAGGTCAACCAGGCGAACGCGATCAGCGCGGAGGCGGGCGCGTAGTCCTGCACCGTCGGTGCCACGATGCTGGCCAGCGCCAGCCAGATGGCCGGCCACGGGGCGGCGCGGCGGAGCACGATCGGCACCGCACAGCCCGCGCTGACCGCGAGCGACACCCGCCAGTCGGCCGGCCACCCTGGCTGGTGGTTGAGCTGCAGGACGACGTCGAGACCGACCGCGCACACCGCCAGCAGGCCGTCCAGCACCAGCGCCCGCCGGTCGGCGGCGCGCTCCGGCAGCCAACGGCGCGCGCGGCTCATCCCGCCCACCACCCCCAACGACCACTTACCTCGACAGTAGCCGCGGATCGCGCGCCGGGATCGGCACAGCCGCCGAGACCTGGCTCATCCCCAGGGAGGAGGGGGCCACCTCGTCGGCCTGCGGCTGCCCGTCCGGCTCCGGGTACGCCGGCGGCGTGCCACCGAAGGCGGGGCAGATCTGCTGGTGGCTGCACCAACCGCACAGCCGGCTCGGCCGGGGGCGGAAGTCCCGCGTGGCCGTGGCCTGTTCGATGGCGCGCCACAGGGCCAGCACCGTCCGCTCGAAGCGCAGCAGCTCGTCCTGGTCCGGCGTGTAGTCGCAGACCTCCGCGTCCTTGAGATAGATCAGCCGCAGCACGCGCGGGACCACACCACGGGTGCGCCACAGCACCAGCGCGTAGAACTTCAGCTGGAACAGCGCGCGCGCCTCGAACGCCTCGCGCGGCGCGCCGCCGGTCTTGTAGTCGACCACCCGCAGGTCACCGGCGGCGGAGACGTCCAGCCGGTCGATGTAGCCGCGGATCAGCAGCTGGTCGTCGACCAGGGCGGCGACCAGGCTCTCCCGCTCCGCGGGCTCGAGCCGGCGCGGATCCTCCATCCG
>Ga0310834_100164_pt1 | contig 107085 bp, 144 predicted proteins | sample SM_ome_2_FD_201314 | JGI IMG/M metagenome (GOLD analysis project Ga0310834, IMG submission 201314) | Sorghum-adapted microbial communities enriched on stacked mutant (SM) sorghum from Joint BioEnergy Institute, Emeryville, California... ...
CGATGGCTTAGTCGGGAATTTACGCCTGTGGAGTGTTGTAGAACCTGTAGTAGCATGATGCGAGGCAGAACACGTTGAAGCAGGAACTTTTCTCGATATGGATATTTGTCCATATTTTGAGTAGCAGTTTTCTTCTGATATTACAGATGAAGATATTGACGGTTTAATAAGTGAATTGGATGTTGACATTTAGTGGGGGGTTATTGAAATGACATTAAATCAAAACCAAAAAGAATATTTTTTAAATATTCTAGAGAAAGTTGATGCAGAAGAACTAAAAAGAGCATTAAGACTTATGTTTAAGGTTGGTCTACCATTATTAGCTATTTTAGACAATATGGACGAAGATGAAGAAGATATATAAAAGATTCTATGATAAGATCATTATATAGGCAAGCAGATAAACTTTATAAGATGAACAACCGTGACTATATAGACAATATAAGTCGAAAATTAACGAGACTTCAGAAAGATAGAAGTGAGTGGGAGAACAGATATCGTGAATTGATGAAGATTAGTATTATATATGGAGGCTATCTAGCATGAAAACACTAATTGATTCCTTATTGTCACTTGGCACAGGTTTGATTGTTGGAGTTATTTTTGCGTTGGTTCGCCTTCCTGTTCCAGCGCCTGCGGTTCTACCTGGGGTAGCAGGTATTTTGGGTATTACAATTGGATATTTGATAGTTCTGCATTTTATCTTCAAAGAATAAAAGTAAAAAATATAACTTGAATATGGTGAAATGTCTTGATATGATTATATATAGATACAAATTGTTTTACCCTTAAAGGGTTTAACATAGATATCATATTTATAAAAGGAGTGTTTGTTATGTAGCCGCTCAAAATGAATGATAAATTATACCGATACCTATAAAAATAAAAAATAAAAGGGAGATGTATAATAAACATGAAAAAAAATGATGTAGAAAAGCAAGAACTTCGCCAAGCAATTAACAAACTTGAAATTGTGGGAGTTGTAAAAGAAAGCAAGTTGAACGCTGGCGAATCCGATAAAGGTAAATATATTAACGGTTCACTTGTCATTAAAGCAGGTGAGTTTACAGAAGTTGAAGTAAAGGTTTTTGTAAATGAAAAGACTAAGGATGGAAACACACGTAAGGTCTATTCTACTTTGAAGCAAATACTTGATAAGAATGTAAGCACACTCGCTGATGGTGTAAACGAAGAAGAGGCTGTAAAGGTTCGCATTTGGGGCAATGATAATTTTGCACCACAATTTCGTGAAGAAATGTATGTGTCTGAAAGCAACCCAACCGAGGTAACCACAAGAATTTCACTTGACCTTGGCTTTGGAAACGTGACGATTAATGATACATATAAACCAGAAGATTATAAAGCTGAATTTGATGTTGAAATGTTTATTCATAAAATTGAGGAAGAAGAAAAAGATGGTGAGCCAACTGGTCGAGCCATTGTAAAGGGGTATGTTCCTGCGTATGGTGGCACAGTATTCCCATTGACGATTGTTGCTGGCGAGATTGAAGATGAAGATGGTCAGCCGTATGATTTTGGGGAAGATGTTTTAAACGCTCTTCAAGAGGGAGATACAGTAAGGCTTTGGGGTGAAATCAATCATCAGGTAATTGTTTCAAAGAAAAAAGTTGGCGGTGGTTTGGGTCGAGCAAAGACAGAAGAAACTCGTACATATGTAAACGAGTTAGTTGCCTACGGTGGAGATCTTATTGAAGACGAAGATAAAATGTTTGACGAAGATCTGATTAAAACGGCAGTCAAAGAGCGTGAAAACAAGAAGCAAGAGATTCTGCAGCAACATAATGAGAGTGAAAATAAGAAAGAATCAAAAAGTAGAGGTATGAGTAATAATCGTAATCACTCTGCACATTCTCAGGCTCAAAGACGTAATAATAATTCAGTTGGTGTTTCAGACGATGACATTCCTTTCTGACTAAATAGCTAATCAATGAATAATGGTAGAATTTATATGGAGTTGATAACTCAACTCCATATAATAAATAAAATATAGGAGTGATATTATTGACGATTGATATTTTTAATTTGGAACCAACAAAAGTAAGTCGTGATTTAAGAGGCAAGATTGTGCTACTTTACGGAGAGATGAAAAGTGGGAAAACGAGTAATGCCGTAAAATTTCCTCGTCCCCTCTTACTCGCAGCAGAGCGTGGTTACAACGCACTAAGCGGAGTAAGAGCACAAAATATAGACAAGTGGTCAGACTTTAAGCGAGTATTAAAACAATTGAAAGATCCAAGAGCAAAGCAAATGTATGAAACAGTTATTTTGGATACAGTAGATATTTTTTATGACATGTGCGAATCATACATATGCTCCAGGGAAGGTGTAGATAAAATTGGTGATGTTCCTTATGGCGCTGGATATCGTTTTGTAGAAAAGGAATTTGATGAAGCTCTACGTTCGATCCCAATGTTGGATTTTGGATTGGTAATGATTTCTCATAGCGAAGACAAACAATTCACTGACGAAAAGGGACAGTCGTATAATAAAATTGTACCCACACTTCCCAAGACACCTCGTAAAATTGTATTGCGTATGGCAGATATTATTGGATATTCACGCACGGTAGAAACAGAAGAAGGGAACAAAACCTATCTTTATATGCGTGGGACACCAAGATTTGAAGCAGGTAGTCGATGGAAGTATACGCCTAATTATATTGAATTTAACTATGAAAATCTTACAAATTCTATTGCAGATGCTATTGAAAAAGAAGAGCAGAGCGGAGCATGTGTTGTTGATGAACATATTAATACATATGAATCTAAACCTGAAATGAATTTTGATGATGTTATGGCTGAAATTAAGACTATAATTAATGAACTTCTAGAAATTGATAAGGATAATAATAACGACAAAAATACGAGAACTATAACTAGAACGGTTGAAAAGCACTTGGGTAAAGGAAAAAGATTAGCAGAAGCAGAGGAAGATCAAGTAGATATTGTAGCATTAATTCTTGAAGATCTAGAAGAGCTTTTGCGGTCGCAAACTAACGAATAATAACAAGGGGGTCTTTCCCCCTTGTTGCATAAGGAAGTGATATATTGTCGAGAAAAGTAAAGTGTCCTGAATGCAATACACTAAATTTCAAAGAAAATACCATTCAAATTGGTAATAGATATTATTGTCCCGAGTGCGCCGAGAAAAGAAGAAAAGAAATAGAAAAAAATACAGATGGTTGGAATGAGTTGTTTAATTATATTTGTGATTTATATGATATAAGTGAGCCAACAGGTATGATGTATGGCCAATTAAAAAGATATAGAAATGAACCATATAATTATACAAACAAAGGAATGTTGCTCACATTAAAGTATTATTATGAAGTGCTTGGCAATGATCTTAAAGAAGATGTTGGGTTGGGTATTATTGAATATGAATACGATAACGCAAAAAAACATTATCTAGATATATTACGAGTAAAGAAGAGTGTTCAAGATTTAGTTGTTTTTGAGGAAAAAATGCAAGAAGTCAAAGTAGTTTCTTCTTTCTGGTCAAAAAAGAAAAACAAGCAATTAAGTTTCGAAAATATCAAGCACGAGGGGGAAGAAATAGAAATTAATGAGGGTTAAAAATGTAAAAAAATATTATGATAAACGATCAGCATGTCAAGTATTGGGAGTATTAATGTTAGAACCTCAAAGGGTTAAATCAAGGGAATATCATTTAACACAAAAGGATTTTTCTGTAGATACATTACATAATATTATCTTTACTTGTATTTATAATCTAGCGTATCAAGGAGTAAAACAGATTAATATTAGTGAAATAGAAGGTTATTTGTCTGTTGCAAGTCCAGTTGATCATACAAGGGTTTTTGAGAAGTATGATGGTGCCGAATGGATCAGCAAAGTTTTAGAAACAGCCAATACGATAAATTTTGATTATCATTATAACAAAATAAAGAAATATTCTTTATTGAGAAGTTATTTAGAGCAAGGTATTGATATTACTTATATTTTAGATAAAGATGAGATTGATCCCAACATTATTAAGATTCAAGAAGAAAAGTTTGAATCCATGACATTGGAAGACATTATTAAGGAAATTGATCTTAGGCATTTGGAAGCTAAACGAGATTTTGTTATTAAAGACGAGAGTGATCGCAGAAAAGCTGGCGATGGAGCCAGGGAATTAAGAGAGGCATTGAAACAAAGTCCCATATTTGGAATGAGTTTGGAAAGCGAATATTTAAATACAATTATCAGGGGGGCATTAGGAAGTAAATTCATATTAGAAACGAGAGATACGGGTAATGGTAAAACCCGCATAGCAATTAAACGTCTCTTGGGTTTTACTGCCCCATATTTATGGGACTTTGATAAACATGCATTTGTAGAAAATCCAAATGGTCAAGGAAAAAGTGCTCTTTATATAGGAACTGAAATGGATTTATATTTAGAATTGGAGCCAATGATGTGGGCTATTGTTTCAGGAGTGGACGAAAAAAAAATAAAAAACAATGACTTAACCAAAGAGGAAGAAGATAGGGTAGATAGAGCAATTAAGATTCTTGACGACACTAAACTTTTTCTAGAAAATCAACCGAATTTTGATAATCATTACTTATGGCAAACAATTGAAGAATACAAAATTAAACATGATATATGTGCTGTGGTGTTAGATTATATCGAAATTCAAAGTGGATTAATTAATGAATATAAAAATATGATAGGTGGAGGAATGATGGTTAGAGAAGACCAGATTCTACTTAACCTATCAAACAACCTAAAAAATATTGCGAACGAATTTGATATTTGGGTTAACTCATTTACGCAGACAACTGATGAGGCCAGAAGAGATGGTCGAAGGGATCAGGGAGCTGTAAAAGGAGCCAGATCGCTTCCTAATAAAGCTGATGTAGGCATTGTTGTATTTGAACCAACAAAAAAAGAACTACAGCAAATTGAGCCAATAATTACGAAATTAAAAGGCTTTAATAAAATGCCCAATATTTATTATTCATTCTACAAGAATCGCGGGGAAAATTATAAAGACGTTAAAATATGGGGGTATCAAGATTTTGGCAATGGATATTTTAAAGACATGTTTGTTACAAACAAACACAATGAACTTATTACCGACATCCGCAAAACCAAGATTAATATGGTGGATGATAAAGTAACTGCGTTTTAAGTGGTGATCATTATTGATTAGCGCAGAAGAATTACTCGATTTGATTACCAAGGAAGATATCATCAATATACTAAGTGAATTTGATGATAACCCAAAAACCGATAATAACAACAATTTGTATTTTAAGACTATATGTCATGGAGGGAAAAAGAAAAAACTTCATTACTTCAATGACTCCAAATTATTTTGTTGTTATACCGAATGTGGAACAATGAGTCTTTATGACTTATTAATGAACATAAACAACTGGACTTTTGCAGAGGCTTTTAAATTTGTAGCTAATTATAAGGGAATTCGTCTATTCTCAAAAAAAATTGGCCTACAGAAAAAGAAAGTGCGGAATACAGATCTTGATTTTCTAGAAGTACATACATATAAGCCAAACACCAAAGAAATAAAACTCCCAGAATATAATGACAAGGTATTAAATATGTTTAGTGATTATATGCCTTTAGAATGGGAACAAGAGGGAATAACAGAAGATTCGATAAAAAGGTTTGGAATTAAGTTTTGTTTTAGTCGTTATGCTGCAATAATTCCCCATCGTTCTTTTGATGGTAAATTAATAGGAATTAGAGGGAGGCATTTTCTACAACAAGACATTGAAGATGGACGTAAATATATGCCCATAATGATTCAAGGACTGTTATATAGATACCCTACAAATTATAGTCTTTATGGAATTTGGGAGAATAAAGAAAATATAAAGAAATATCGAAAAGTTATGATTTTTGAAGGTGAAAAGTCTGTATTAAAAATTGATAATTATTTAGGTGAAAATAATAATGTTGCTTTAGCGACATTGGGTATGAATTTAAGTTTATATCAAAGAAATTTGTTGTTGGGGCTTGGAGTAGAGGAAATCATCATATGTTATGACAAGCAATATAATGTTGATGCTCTTGAAGACAAGAATCATCCAGACCATAAAGAAATAGTGAGATATATAAAAAATATAATTAAAATAATCAAGATGTTTGTTAACTATTGTAATGTTTATGTTATTTTTGATTGGGATAACAAATTAAATTATAAAGACAGCCCTGTAGACAAAGGTAAAGAAGTTTTTTTGGAATTGCTTCAAAACAACAAATATCTAATTACTGATGTACAGGAGCTTGAGGAGTTGATTCAAAATAAAGTACAAAGTTAGACAAAATGACTATGATTTTCTCAGAGATGATGATCTTCTGTATTATCTACTCAGGCATAGAGGAGTAGAAGATCCTGAGAGATTATTGAGTGTTGGTGATCATGAAGTATTGGATGGCATGATTTTAAAGAACATGAAAGAAGGGCTTCAGCTTTTAAATCAGCATATAAGAAATCAAAGTAACATTCATATTCAAGTAGATTCTGATACTGATGGATATATGTCTTCTGCAATAATGATCCAGTATTTAAAAAAGGTCAGTCCCAATTTAAAAATTACATATACAATTCATAAAGGTAAAGAACATGGGATTATTCCCGAAATATTAAAAGGATATGAGTTTGATTTATTGATTGTTCCAGATGCGGGTTCGAATGATATTTATCAATGTAAACAATTAAAAAATCAAGGTAAGGATATTCTAATCATAGATCACCATGAAATAGAAAATGAAAATAAATATGCAACAGTAATCAATTGTATGGATGGTCAGTATAAAAACCCTCACTTATCTGGAACAGCGATGGTATATAAGTTTTGTAAAGAATACGACAAAATGTATGGACATAATGTTGCCGATGAATTTTTTGATTTAGTTGCTGTTGGCACAATCGCGGATATGATTGATTTACGATCTTATGAAGCTCGTTGGTTTGTGCTAAAAGGAGTTGAAAAGTTAGGCAAGGGTAATGAATTTTTGAAAGAAATTATGAATCAAAATGAATTTCAGATTCAAGGAAAGCCCAACATTACAAAAGTTGCGTGGTTTGTATCACCATATATAAACTGTTGTATTCGAAGTGGTACTCAGGAAGAAAAAATCAATATGTTCAGAGCCATTTTGGGGGAACAAGAAGAAATTGAATATCTACCGAAAGCAACCAACGAAAATTCTAACCCAGGACCAGAAAAGATTACACTTCAAAAGTACATGGCTAAAATTTTGAAGAATATTAAAAATAGACAAGATAGAGAAGTAAAAGGTCATGTAGAATTTCTCATAAAATCGGTTGAAAACGAGGGTAAAAATTCGGATAAAATTCTGATTTTAAATGCTCCTGAAGATTCGTCACAAACGTATACGGGTTTAATTGCAAATAAGCTTGCTAGTCACTTTAAACGCCCTGTGTTGCTTTTAAGAAAAGATGCGAGATTCGATGATCAATTTGGAGGTAGCGGAAGAAATTATTCATTGTCTCCAATTGATGATTTGCGACAGTTTTTATTGGATTTAAATGTGTTTGAGAATGTGTCTGGACACAGTAATGCTTTTGGGGTTGGTTTAAAAGAAAATAAGGTTGACGAATTAAGGCAATTGATAAACGAAAAATTAAAAGATATGTCATTAGAGGATGTATATCATGTAGATTACGAAATTAATGTGGGGCGTTTAAGAATAAGAGATATTAAGAGAGTGGCAGAATGGGAAGATATGTGGGGAGGTATGTTAGAAGAACCTTTATTTGCTATTACCAATATTTATCTCCCTACGGATAAGATTCAATTGATAGGAGACAAAAAGAATATTATTCGTTTTGAAGCCAAGGGTATATCATTTATCAAAAAATTTACAAGCGAAGATGAGTACAATCGAATGACCATGAGACAATCAAAAGGATTGAATCGTAACAGACCAAAATCAGTTAAGCTAGATGTAATCGGAAAGTTCAAACTGAACGAATGGAACAACAGCAAATACCCACAAGTTGAAGTTGTTGATTTTAATGTTACTGATGGAAGAGATTTTATATTTTGAAGGAGAGAGAGCAACTTGATCCAAAATATTGATTTTGTTCATCTCCACTGCCACAGCGATTATTCAAATTTGCGTTTGCTTGATAGTATCAATAAAATCCCTAACATGATAAAATACGTAGCCTCACTTGGACAAAATGCTTTGGCACTGACTGACCACGAGACTATAAGCGGACACGTAAAGTTTCTAAAAGCTGTTAAGGAGTTAAAAGAAAAAAAAGAAATTCCGGAGGACTTTAAACCTATATTAGGCAACGAAATCTATTTGTTACCAAGCGAAGAAGAAATGAACGAAAAAATAGAAAATGGAGAAAGTGTGAAGTTTTATCACTTTCTCCTTTTGGCAAAAGATAAAGAAGGACACAAATTAATTAGAAAATTGTCTTCAAGAGCTTGGGGGCGCATGTTTAGTTATAAAGGATTAGACAGAGTTCCTACATTTCATGCTGATATTGAAGAAATTGTAGGAGATAATAAGGGACATTTGATTGCATCGACAGCATGTTTAGGGTCGTACTTCGCTCAAAATGTATTAGCATTGCTTGATGAGAACTGTAAAGATCCAATACATTATAAGAAAAAAATACATCATTTTATTAATTGGTGTATTGATATGTTTGGTAAAGATGATTTTTATATTGAGATTCAACCAAGTAAAGAATCAAAAGAACAAATTGAATATAATAAAATGGCAATAAAGATAGCAAAAGCTTACGGATTAAAATTTTTGGTAAGTACCGACGCACATTACTTGCAACCTACGGATCGCAATATCCATAAAGCATATTTGACAGCAGACGAAGAAGATGGCGGAGATAGAGAAGTAGATGAATTTTATCACAGTACACACTTCTTTACGGCTGATTTGTTGGTAGATTATTTAGATTATTTAGATCAAGAAGATCTTATCCAGGCCGTAAAAAATACGAAAGAAATTGCAGAAAAAGTTGAATTTTATGATTTAGCTCATAAGCAAATTATCCCTAGAATTAAACTACCTGATGAAACTGAATGGTTTTATGATGAAAATCTGTATCGAATGGCAAGACAATATGAATATATAAACGAGATGATTAATTCAGATGAAATCTATAATCGCTATTTAATTAGTCAGGTGTTGTGCGGACTAAAAAATAAAATTAAAAAATCAGATTATAAGCAAACCTTTGAAAGAATAAATATAGAATGTAAGGAAACCTTGGAAATTAGCAAGGCAAAAGACGAACCAGTTAGCAGTTATTTTATCACAATGCAAAAGAATATCGATATTATTTGGGAAGAAGCAAAAAGCATTGTGGGTACATCAAGAGGAAGTGCGGCTGGGTTTATAATGAACTATCTTCTTGGTATCACTCAAATTAATCCATTAAAGCAAGACGGAATCGAAATGCCTCATTGGAGATTTATTTCCGGTCACCGTCCTGAGTACCCTGATATTGATATAGATATCAGCTCACATAAACGCGATGTTGCTTTCCAATGCTTGCAAAAATACTACGAATCAATTGGTGGCAAGGTTGTAAGGGTGTGTACATTTGGAACTGAAACGTCCAAATCAACGATCCTAACGGCTGCAAGAGGACTTGGTATTAATAATGATGTTGCATTATATCTCAGTTCATTAATCCCTGTAGAGCGTGGATTTGTATGGTCAATTGAAGACTGCTATTATGGAAACGAAGAAAAAGGAAGGCAGCCTGTAGCGGATTTTAAAAAAACAATTGATAAATATGAAGGATTACTTGAAGTTGCCTTAGGAATCCAAGGTTTAATTAATAAAAGATCAAGCCATGCAGCAGGAGTATTAATTGTCAATGAAGATTTTACTGAACGCAATGCTATCATGCAAACACCATCTAAAGAAATAGTGTCTCAATTTAACCTTGAAGATAGTGAATATGTTGGCAACATTAAATACGATATTCTTAATACAAAAACATGTAGCATGATTCAAGTAACATTAGAAATGCTAATAGAATACGGAAAAATTGAGTGGCAAGGATCACTTAGAAAGACATATGATAAATATCTGCATCCAGACGTAATTGACCGAACCACTCCTGAAATGTGGCAATTATTAAATGATGGAAAATTGATATCTGCTTTTCAATTTGATGAACTCTCTGGTATACAAGCCTTAAGAGTTATTAAGCCATCAAGTTTGTTGGAAGCAACAAACGCCAATACTGTTATGAGACTAATGGGGGAAGGGGAAGAGTCACCACTAGAGAAGTATGGGCGATACAAGAACAACATCAATGAATGGTATTCTGACATGCGTGATTTTGGTTTAAGTGAAGAAGATATAAAAATAGTTGAAAAACATCTATTAGAGGATTATGGAGTATGTTCAAGCCAAGAGAAGATGATGTTGTTAGCAATGGATAAAGAGATTGCCGGGTTCGATGTTGTTGAAGCAAACAAACTGAGAAAAGGTGTAGCCAAGAAGAAGGCTGATGTACTAGAAGAATGTAAACAGATGTTGTATGAGAAAGGTAGAGCATTGGGAACTTCTCAAAAATTATTGGAGTATATTTGGGAAGTACAAATAGCAATGCAGCGTGGTTACGGATTCTCAATTCTTCATGGTATTGGCTACACTTATATTCTTATTCAACAATTAAATCTAATTTATTATTACCCACCAATCTATTGGAATACAGCAGTTCTTCTGGTCGAATCAGGAGCGTTGGAACAAGAAACTCTTGATGAGGATGATGAAGATGAGTCGTAAAGAAAAAACCACAAATTATGGTACGGTTGCTACTGCTATAGGGAATCTTCAAAGCCAAGGGATTAAAATTGCTTTGCCTGACATTAATCTTTCTGGATTAGGGTTTAAGCCTGATGAAGAAAATGATCGTATTATATATGGCTTAAAGGGCATCATGAGAATTTCAACTGATGTTGCAAAACTAATAATAGAAAATCGACCATATAAGAGTTTGCAGGATTTTTATGAAAGAATGGTTTTGACAAAACGTGAAGTAATACTTGCTACAGGGAAAATTCAAAATAAATCTTTAGTTACCGAAGGGCAAACTATTATGTTAATTAAAGCAGGGGCTTTTGATAGTATTGAAAAACGTCCGAGAGAAGAAATTTTGGAGTCGTTTTTAAGAATGACTAACCCTCCAAAAAAACAGATTGATTCAAGATCCATTGACCAAATTATTCAAATGGGAATAGTACCATCTAATCTGAACAATGAAATACGTTTTTATAACTTTAGGAAATATCTTATAGGTAATAAATTTATACAAGATCAAAAATCAAAATCAATAAAATGGTACTCCATTTCCAATGGCAATCAAGCTATGAACGACTATGCTACACACTTTTTTAACGAACATTTTTCTAGCGAAATGACAGAAGATAAAGATTATTATTTTGATGAAAATGGAATCGTATATATTGCTTTAGGTTCAAATAGAAAGGGTTCGTTTGATTATGTATACAAACAAAAGCTTCAGCCTTTGATCAAGTGGATTCAAAGTGACGAGTGTTTAGAGTTGTATAATAATCAAGTCTTTAATGAAATAAAAACTATACATATGGATGGTTCCATTAGTCGTTGGGAAATGGAATCGGTCAACTATTATTACAGTGGTCATGAATTATTGGCTGCTGACATGGATAGATACGAGATTGTTGATTTTTATCAGCTTCCCGAAGAGCCAGTGGTTGTAGGCTTTAATACATATAAAGGAAATGATTATCCAAAGTTTAAACTTTCAAGAATTTGTGGCACAGTACTTGATAAGGACAAAAACAAACATTTAGTTTCAATTCTAACCCCCACTGGAGTAGTCCAGGTTAAATATCATTCAGGTCAATATAGTCATTGGGATCGCACAATATCTGAAATAGACGAAGATGGTAAAAAGAGAGTGGTTGAGGAATCGTTTTTTAAACGTGGTAATATTCTGTTGATAACAGGGTTCAGACGATTCGATCAATTCATCCCACGAAGATATAAAGATTCCGTTTATCAGCACTCTACAGCTTTAGTAGAACAAATTAATGATGATGGCAGCTTGCTCCTTAAGACCGAAAGAGTGCAAATTGATTAGAAAAATAAAAAAAGAAAGTAGGTTAAAAATGAACTTAGTGAAATGTAGAGTGAAGTATAGACACAAATTATATCCCAAAACTATACATAACTCCGGCGAATTCGCAATTATGAAATTCGAAGTAATAGAAGTGTTAGAGGGTGGAAACATCAATGAAATCGCAATATTTAAGGGGAATATGTGTGAGATAGTTTGGGATGAGGTCTATACAGTTGTAGCTGAAGAGGTGATTGATCCAACCTGGGGCAAACAATATAATGTTAAATATATAGGACAGCCAGCATCTCTTAGTACAGTTGAAGAACAAAGATTATTTTTATCAAAAGTTCTAACAGATAATCAAGTACAGAATTTATTTGAGACATTTTCAGATCCTTTACAAGTAATCTTGTCTAGGGACATTGAAAAGTTATGTCAAGTAAAGGGAATTGGTGCTACAACAGCTACCAAATTAATTGACAAGGTATATTATGCAATGGATTTTTCGAAGGCTTATATTGAGCTTGATAATTATGGCTTAACGAATAACATGATCGAAAAACTTGTTGGTGTTTATGGAAGTCCTGAGATTGTTGTTCAAAAAATAAAGGAAAACCCTTATATTTTAGCTTCAGAAGTAGAAGGTATTGGCTTCCGTAAGGCTGATGATATAGCCTTGAAGAACGGTTATACATGGAATAATCCCAAAAGATTGTTTTGTCTATCCCAATACATATTAAAAGAATACGCCAACTCTGGACATAGTTATGTTCTCGCTTATGATTTTATTGATCGTGTATACGAAGAAACGGAAGATTTAGACGAAGAGTCTTTGGGTGAAGTGATTAAAAGCAATGATGATTTTTATGTGTTTAACAAAGATGGTGATAGATATATTGCTCTTAGAAAAATATATGATCTAGAAAAAAGAGTCGCAGAAGAATTGTTAAGATTACGAGATGGCAATAATAATTTTGATTATAACAATTGGAGAGATAGAGTAAAGCAAATTGAGCAAGAACAGGGTTGGGAACATACCGATGAGCAGTTGAATGCTATTGAAGAATTATTGAAGAATCAAGTGATTGTAATTACAGGGTATGGTGGAACCGGAAAAAGTAGTTCTGTCAAAGCAGTAAGAGAAATATTAAATAAATATTACTTTGCTCAAACAGCTTTAAGTGGTAGAGCTTCTTCTCGAATGGCTGAAATAACGGGGGAAGAAGGATATACCATTCATCGTTTACTAGGATATCACCCAAGAACCGGATTCGCTTATAACAAAGATAATCAATTGGAAGTTGATGTGGTTGTTGTAGACGAAGTTTCAATGATCGGCGGAGAAATATTTCTTAAATTAATTGAAGCTATACCTACAGGCTCTAAACTTGTTCTTTTAGGCGACGAAGGGCAATTAGAGAGTATTGGTACAATGAATATTCTACATGATCTTATTAATACAGATGTTATTAAATCTTGTAGACTTACTAAAATACATAGGCAGGCAGCCAAGTCAGGCATCATTGAAGCAAGTTTAAAAATAAGAAATGGCGAACAATTTTTTGATCGAAATTTTGAAGGTCAAATTATTCTTGGGGAACTGCAGGATTGCGAATTAAATATTGTTAAAGATAGAGCGAAACTCCCAATGTTAATTGAAGATCAATTTAAACATTGGTTGAAAAAAATTGATAATATAAATGAACTTCAAGTAATTGTACCAATGAAAGAAAAAGGAGATGTTAGTTGTCTACCACTTAATATCCGATTACAAAAAATCTTTAACCCAGATGATGGAAAGAAAAAAAGCATTAAGATAACAAAAAACAAGACCGAATTTGAAATTAGAGTGGGTGATAAAGTAATCAACAGAAAAAATAATTACAAGACCGTAAATATGGGTGGTCAAACAACGCCAATTTTTAATGGAAACATAGGAATAGTCAAAGAAGTCTATGAGCCTATGCAAACAGCCATTATTGATTTTTACGGAATTGGAGAAGTTATGGTTAACAGAGAAGCAATCCAGGGTATAGAATTGGGATATGCTATTACCACTCATTCTTCTCAGGGGAGTCAATTTGACGTTGTGATTTATGCCATAGATCAGTCTTCTTACATCTTATTAAACCGAGAACAAGCATACACTGGTGTTACAAGAGCAAAGAAATATTGTATAGTTAATGCTGAAAATCAAAGTCTAAGACACGCAATTAAGACTTCAGAAGTAAGGAACAAACAAACATTCTTAAAAGATATTTTATTTGAACTAGATAAAAAATAAAATTAAAATAATTGAATAACATAAAAAATGATTGTATAATAAATGTGTGGTCTAATTTTAGTTTTGGTTTCAAATTAGACCACACCATAAAAAATAAAGGAGAAGTGAAAATACATATGATGTTTTATGCTATTGCAACGAACGAACATGGGGAGACCAAGGTGGTCGGTAATCTTTTATCTACATCGAGAATTGGCGCAAAATTGGAGGCGGTTGAATATTGTAAGAAGAATAATCTTGACTTTCAAACTTTGATACCAGTTAAGGGGACGGGCAGGCAAGGAAGTATACTTACCAAGATGACTCCCGAGAAAAGAAATCGAATGTTTTTCTTTTAATTATCAATAAATAAAAGATTACTCTTAAGGGGGTAAAATTGGAACTGAGGGATTTGGTTAATCAAAGCTATTATTATACAAATAAAGGTATGCTGTTTCAAGGCGATACTATTGAATGGATGAGTAAACTACCAGATAATTCGATTGACATGATCTTGGCTGATTTACCATATGGTAAATTGGCTCATAAATGGGATTCGATTATTCCGATGGAGTCATTGTGGAACCAATATAAAAGAATTATTAAGAATAATGGGGCAATAGTATTATTTGGAATTCAGCCATTTACATCAATGATAATAGGAACGAATTTAGAAATGTTTAAATATACGTGGGTGTGGGATAAAGGGAAAGCAGGTAATGTTTTTACAGCCAAACTGAAACCATTACAGACACATGAAGATATTATTGTTTTTAGTAAGGGAGCAGCCGCTAACGGTAGTAAAAAAAATATGAAATACTTTCCCCAAATGGAGCAAATGAACAAACCTAGAAAGTATAAAATATACAATCAGGGAGAAAGTTTTTATAGAAACAGTACGAGATCTATAGAATATGTCACAGACAAGAAATATCCAAAATCTATTTTGTATTTCCCTAATACCGATCAAAAAAACAAGGTTCACCCAACTCAAAAACCAGTTGCACTTTTTGAATATTTAATTCGTACATATACAAACGAAAATGAAATTGTATTAGATAATACATCAGGTTCAGGCACAACAGCGATTGCTGCTGAGAATACAAATCGAAGATGGATATGTATTGAAAAAGAAATAAAATATTGTGATATAACAGTTGATAGATTGAAGAATCTACATAGCGAAGTGAATTAAACTAAGACAAAATCATTCTTTAAATGAAAGGATATGAGAGAGATTGAAGCATACATAGTATTGGCTATTGAATATTTTGATTTTGGTGAATATGAATGCCACATTAGTGTAGATGGTCTTGTGCTTCATACAAATGTAGATAATAATAAAAGGCTAATCGGATTTTAGTGTGGAATCGATAGTTTTTTAAATTTCGAGTTTAGCAGTTAAAAGTTCGGATTATGTTGTGGAAAGGAGCGGTTCGATTATACAAACTGATGCTTCACGTTATGAAATACTGCAAGATATCGACAAAGCGTTAGAACGTATGGAAAGAAAGGGATATAGGGATACCGTTCATTATGAGAGGTTGAAGGCTAAAAGAGATGCAATTGCGAGTGGAAAACCATATTTCAAATATGATGTAGCTCCATTTTTGATTGCTTATGTAGGCTCTTGCATTCCTAAGTGTAACTTCAAAGATGTAGAGCGTAACAATTTGATTAAGCCTCGCGGCGACAGGACAAAAGCGGTTGTTTCTACTGTCGCAGAAATGTCTAAGTATCATCATTTAGAAATGGCGGAGGTGATGTAATTTGAAAAATAATCACTACGCCTTTTGTAAAACGGAATGTCTGAAATATAAAAACTGCAAAGGCAAAGACGATTGCTCGGGTTGGGAAGGTAAGTCAGTTCCGATTTGGGCTTGCATAGAAACCGTTAATAAATTAACCAAAAGGGGGACATTAAAATGAGAGTTCCGTACACTTTTGAAGAGCAAGGATGCTGTTTACCGAGGGCGTTAGGAAAACAAAGAAGCCTAAGTTTGACAAGATAGACCTCAGACCTAACCGCCAAATCCTTGTTGGAGTGCCTAAGATTGATTGGGATGCGTTTTTCAATCGACAACCCGAAAAAGACGCTGGAGCAGATATTTCCACAATCATTCGCTTGTACGAAGAGGGTCTTTTATGACATTCTTCCCACAACAAAATCCGAATACCCAATAAAATTAAATTATAGAAGTTGCGGAATGGTTAAATAATGTCTTTAATCAGTGACAAATATAGGAGGGAAATATAAGTATGAATGAGTTCGTATCTAATGAACAAAATTCAATTTCACGGGATCAAGAAACGATTACAATTTCAAAAAGGGAATATGAAGAATTGTTGAAGAAAGTTCATTTCCTGGAGTGTCTTGAGGCATGTGGTGTTGATAATTGGGAAGGCTATGATGAGGCATGGGAATTGTACGAAAATGACGAAGATTTTATTGATGTTGGAGTAATAAAATTGTGAGAATTAGGTTTGTAATTATATTGGCATTGATCGTGTTTTCAGCTAAAAATAACTTATGAAGGGATGATGATAAAGGCAATTCATTGCCGAGAATCTGCTAGATGAATCTTCTTTCGGAGGTAATGGAGATTATGCTATATGGGCAGTTCCTTTTAAAGAAATTTTTGAAAGAATATTAGAAGGTGCTGAAGATGGGTTTTGTAAGTATATAAATGACGATGAGTAGAAATAAATATAGGGCTAATTAAAAGATTAAACAAAACAATTTATCACAATTAGTGAGATTGAAAGGGGGGTGAAACTTTAAGTGTCGCTTGGTGTTCTCGAAATAAGCACATCTTCTTCGTCTACTAGTAACATAAAGACACCTTGGTATGTGGTGTACAATGCAATACTTACACCTTTTCTCAAAGATAGAGGTGTATACGAACACGAGGTTGTGAAGAGACGCGATAACTTGTCTGATTTGACAAATATCGTGAATAAGTTAGGTAGTGTAATGGTCAAAAAAAAGAAAAAGGGGTAGAAGAAAGATTAGTTTGACTTGAGTACGTGTGGTGAACACTGATTGGTAATATTCACCACGGAACATTAATAAACGAACATAAAAAGAGGGAAGAAAAATATGAAATTACCTACTTTGATTACCAAACGTAACGGAAAAGTAGTAGATTTTCAAATTGATAAAATTACTCAAGCTATAACCAAAGCAGGAAATCAAACTGGAGAATTTGATATTGAAGAAGCAAAACGACTAACTCAAAAGGTATTAAAAATGATTAAACAACGTGGAGATTATGAAAATCTAACAGTAGAAACCATTCAAGATCTCGTAGAACTGGCTTTACTTGAATCAAAATACAAAATTACAGCTAAAGAATATATTATTTATCGTGAAAAAAGGAAACAAGCAAGAACACCTGATATTTTTAAATTTCGGTTAAATCTAAAACCATATGAATACCCTGATCTTGAAAAATACAAAGAAGCAATTCAACATTCTTATTGGTTACATACAGAATTTAATTACACTTCTGACATTCAAGATTATAAAGTAAATGTATCTGATGTGGAGAGAAGTGTAATTAAAAATGCGATGCTTGCAATCGCTCAAGTTGAAGTATCAGTTAAAACTTTTTGGGGTGATTTGTATCATCGACTACCAAAACCAGAGTTGGGTTCAGTAGGATATACATTTGCCGAAAGTGAAGTTAGACATCATGACGCATATTCTCACTTGCTTGAAATTCTAGGGTTGAATGAAGAGTTTGAGAAAATCAAAGAAATCCCTCAATTAATGCAACGTGTAGATTATTTAACTAAAAGCATTGCTCTTGCTCGAACAGGAAATGATAGGGACTATGCGCTGTCAATACTACTTTTTTCTTTGTTTATTGAGCATGTATCACTATTCTCTCAGTTCTTGATTATTATGTCGTTTAACAAATATCGCAATATCTTTAAAGGTATGTCTAATGTAATTGAAGCAACATCAAAAGAAGAGCAAATTCATGGATTGTTCGGGATAGAATTGATTAATACAATTCGAAGAGAACATCCAGAATGGTTTGATGATCACATGGAGCAATTAGTTACACAAGCTTGCAAGGAAGCTTATGAGTCCGAGCAAATTGTAATTGATTGGATCTATGAAGCTGGTGATTTGGATTTCTTGCCCAAAGCAACAGTTAAAGAATTTGTTAAGAATAGGCTGAATAATTCCCTTTTGAATGTAGGATATAAGCCTGTTTTTGAAGTTGACAAAGCAGCGGTCGAAACAACAGATTGGTTTGACGATGAAATTGTTGCTACAAAGCATGTAGATTTCTTCGCAAAACGATCTATTAATTACAGCAAACGTACTCGTAGCATTACAGGCGATGATTTATTTTAATAAAAATAATGGAGGGAATGTATGAATTGGCTAAATGAATATAGCAGACTCTTTTTATCTCGTGGATACCTGACTGAGGGAGTTACACCTGAACAACGCATTAGAAATATTGCTAATACAGCAGAATCAATTTTAGGGATTGAAGGATTTGCAGATAAATTTTATGGATATATGGAGAAAGGATTCTACTCGTTATCTACCCCAATTTGGGCGAACTTTGGTACAAATAGAGGATTGCCCATAAGTTGTTTTGGATCATATATCCCCGATTACATGGGTGGGATTTTGTATACACAAGCAGAAGTAGGGATGATGAGTAAGTTTGGTGGAGGTACATCTGCTTATTTTGGGGAATTGCGACCAAGGGGGGCAGAGATCACTAATAATGGTCAATCTTCTGGTTCAGTACACTTTATGAAGTTGTTTGAATCAATTATTGATGTTGTTTCACAAGGAAGCACCCGGAGAGGAAGATTTTCTCCCTACTTGCCAATTGATCATCCAGATATTGAGGAATTTTTGCAAATTGGTACAGAAGGGTTTCCAATTCAAGAGCTAACTCACGCAGTGATTGTTCCAGATTATTGGATGAAGGAAATGATTGAAGGAGATACTGCAAAACGAGCACTCTGGGCAAAAGTAATCCAAAGGCGTGTTGAGATTGGTTATCCCTATATCCTCTTCATTGATACGGTAAATAGAAATACTGTGGATGTTTATAAAGATAAAAAGATTAAAATACATCATAGCAATCTTTGTTCTGAAATTGCATTGCCAAACAATGAAGAATGGTCATTCGTATGCAATCTATCTTCTATGAATTTACTGCACTATGACGAATGGAAGAATACAGACGCAGTAGAAACAATGATATTCTTCCTAGATGCAGTAATGACTGAGTTTATCACAAAATTGGAACAACTTCGAGATTCAAGTTCAAAAGAAGATAATCAAGCGTTTTACTTTATGGAACGTGCCTATAATTTTGCAAAAGCAAATCGTGCATTAGGTTTAGGTGCGTTAGGATGGCATTCATATCTTCAGTCTAAAATGATTCCCTTTGAAAGTTTGGAAGCCAATAAATTGAATGCGCGTATTTTTAGCTTTATTCAATCAAGAGCTTATGAAGCATCTAAAAAGTTGGCTGAATTATATGGTGAGCCAGAAGTGCTAAAAGGGTATGGACGAAGAAACACTACCCTGACTGCCATTGCGCCAACTACAAGTTCGGCGTTTATTTTGGGTCAAGTCTCACAAAGTATTGAGCCAATTTGGTCTAATATTTATGTTAAAGATGTTGCCAAGATGAAAGTTACTATTCGAAATCCTTATCTACAGAAGGTATTACAATCATATGGAAAAGATACAAGAGAAGTATGGAATAGCATTCGTAACAATGACGGATCTGTGCAACATCTCGACTTCTTAACAGATCATGAAAAAGAAGTATTCAAGACATTCAGTGAAATTGATCAGTATGTCATTATTGACCAAGCATCTACTCGACAACAATTCTTAGATCAAAGTCAATCATTGAATTTAATGATCAATCCTACAATGTCAGCAAAAGAGATAAATGAGTTGTATTTATTTGCTTGGAAAAGCGGAGTTAAAACATTATATTATCAACATAGCACAAATGCAGCCCAACAATTTAGCAAAAATAAACTGTGTGTTGTTTGTGAAGCATAAAATATTCGAAATAAATTTTTAACATACTATATATAGTGGTTGAGATACACTCCAACCACTATATATAGATATAAAATTACGATAAAAGGATGGTTTTAAAGGTATATGAAACTACATATTAATCAGACAGTGTGGTACACAAAAGCAAAGAAGAAAGCGATTGTTAAGGAACTATTGAAGAATGGCTTAATTCGGATCACATACTTTGATCCAAAGACAGACAAACGCATTATTAAAGATGTATTTAAGGAACACCTGGTTAGATTCAAGAAACCCCTTGAAATTAAAGTGAAATACTTTACAGACATTGAAAAGATTAAACCAATTTCCATTGGCTCTTGGATCGATTTGCGAGCAGCCGAAACTATTGAGCTGAAAGCAGGGGAGTTTAAACTTATTCCCCTTGGCGTTGGAATGAAGTTGCCCAAGGGATATGAAGCTAAAGTAGCTCCTAGATCCAGTACATTCAAAAACTTTGGAGTGATTCAAGTTAACTCGCCTGGAGTAGTTGATAATGCATACTCTGGAAACAATGATCAGTGGTTCTTCCCTGTATATGCCTTGCGAGATACTGTAATCGAAAAGAACGATAGAATCTGTCAGTTCCGCATCCAACGAGAAATGCCAAAACTTCGATTCGTTGAAGTTGATAGCCTTGATAAAGTTGATCGTGGTGGTCATGGGAGCACTGGTAAACAATAATAATTAATAAGAAGAAGGTGGTGCATGAGCCACCTTCTTATATCTTCAAATCAAATAGAAGATTTGAAAATGAAGATGGGAGTAGAAATGAATTGAAACTTTTATTGTATGCACTCAGATGGCAAGCAAGTACGCCAATATTGTATTTGGTTATTCAACTATTACCGTTCGGCAATCTTACAAAGACAATCATTGCAAATCTAATTGGGTCACTTATTTTCTTTTATGTGGATGCTTGGATTTTTAATAAGAAAAAAGGTGATAAAACTGTTTAACTATGATACATTATACAATTCACTTGCAAAAAAAATAATAGAAAAGGGTAAATGGGATAAAGATCAATCTGTAAGAACGCAATGGGCTGACGGATCTCTAGCTTACACCAAAAGCATTCTTAATGTACAAATTAAGTTTGATAATTCAAGTGAAATTGCTCCTTTGCTAACTACAAAACAAGTACCCATCAAAGATCCGATCAAAGAGTTATTTTGGATCTGGAGAGACAAGTCCAATAAAGTTGATGATCTAAGAAAAATGGGATGCAACGTGTGGAATGAGTGGGAAAGAGAAGATGGTACTATTGGTAAAGCTTATGGATGGCAACTTGCTAATAAGTACAGACGCGTAACCATAAATTCAGCGTTAAAACAAATGATGCAAAATGAAGAATTGAAATCGGTACTTATCAGTGGTGATTATGCTTTTCTTGACCAAGTGGATTATTTGCTTTATATGCTAAAGTACAATCCATACTCCAGACGTATAAAAACAACTCTCTGGTGTGTCGAAGATCTTGATGAAATGGCTCTCGAACCATGCGTATATGAAACGCATTGGCAGTTGTGGGACGGGAAATTACATTTGACCGTAAATGTACGCAGTAACGATATGGGACTCGGAACCTGTTACAACGTGTATCAATACAGTGTCTTACACAAACTCATTGCTCAAGTAACTGGTCATAATGTTGGTTCAATCTGCTTTAACATAGACAACTTACACCTGTATGATCGTCATATTCCGTTTATAGAAGATCAAATTAAGCGTCAACCATATGAACCTCCACGCATATGGATTAATCCTGAAATAAAGAGTTTCTACGATTTCAATATCAACGATATCAAAGTCATTAATTACAAACACCACGAAAAAATACAATTGGAAGTTGCTATTTGATTAAAAATAAAAAATAAAATGTATTGACCAATTAGTTAAATGGTGTTATCTTTAGTGTAGTATATGATACTACACTATTTTTTATTGAGAGGTGAAGTTATGACATATGGTTGAATTTAATTCACTCAATCCAGAACTCAATACGAAACAAATTATAATGACCGAGCACGCTTACGAGAGAGTGGCAGAACGATTAGGATTAAAAGATCGAAAACAAGCATTGGGTCAAATTAGAAGTATGCTACGCACAGCAAGGAGAATTGGAAATGTAATTAACAGTGAAGGAGAAGAGTCTGTTTTATATGCATTCGGTCGAGTAGCGATATACCTAACAACTGATTTATCTAGGGTAAAAACAGTCATAAAAATGGATGATTTGTCATATTTAATTTATAGAGATAAAATAAAACAAATGTATGATAAAGAACTAAGGAAGTTAGAGCGATCTGAAAAATCGAAGCGAAGAAAATTAAAACTCGAAAAGCTAAGATTAAATGCAGAAATTGCTCAACTACAATATCGAATGGCAAAGACAAGATCCGAAAAAGTAAAAAAAGAATCTGAGGAGCAAATAAAAAACTACATATCATATTTAGAAACGTTAGAAATAGAATTAAAAGAAATTTTGGCAAGCAAATATACTGTTGCGAAAGCTTTAGTTACTCTATGCGAAAAATAAAAGGAGTGCAATGGCTATGAAATTATCTGAGCCTGCTAAATTTATCATCTCTTTGTTATTAGCCAATGGAGAACCAAGATCAACGAATTTTATTATAGGCAATACATATAAAATATATAATAAAGAATTCAAAGCGACTGAGGAGTTGTATGATGAATTAGTTAGATATAGAAATTACATTCCTGGCCCTTATAAAATCAATCGACATGGGAAAGTTGTTAATTTAATCGGAACGAAAATATAAAATAACAAAATGGAGTCGATGATATGGAGTATTATGTATTGTTTCGTTATAACCTCACTGGGGAAGAAGAATTAACCTGTATCAGTGAAGACCAATTAATGATTGTCAAAGAAGCACTCCAAAGAAGTAAAAACGACTGTGAGAATTTTTACAGATTGGAAAATTGGATAGATGATATACTAAAATATCCATTTAGATATTTCAAAAATGGAAAAGAAACAACTGATGAGATCAAAAGCTTGATATTGAATGGTATTCAAAGTACATATAAAAGAGATTGTCAAAATATGCAATAGTACGATGATGTTGCAAACAGGGAAAAACTACTTAGATTTTAATTATCAATTCGAATTTTGGATAGAGTGTCCAGAGTGTGGATTTGTAACAGACGTAGTATTGGATACATTAGATGAGGAAGGAAGATTTATTCAATGACCAATTATAGTGACAAGCAGAGAGAAATTAGAGAGCGCTGGTTTAAAAATCACAAAGCCACATTAACACAGCACGGAGATTTACAAGGGCTTGAATGGAGACAACCAGGAACCACTACTTATTCTTGTCGTTATGTATTCGATGGGAATAACGTATACATTAGTGGAGATATTGGTGAAGCAGTGTTTTGTCTGACTTGGAAAGCCACCATTCATTCTTTTGATGATGTTCATATCAATTGTTTTTACGAGAAGCTTGTAGCATATAGTGGGAATCTAATGGATTACAACTCGATAAAAGCGTCACAAAGACTATTGGAATGGAAACAAGATCTAGATAACGATTGTATTGAATACGATGAGAACGAAATGCGGTATTTGATTCAGGTTGCTAAAAATTGCAGTAGCAAAGAAGAATGGGCTTATGAGCATGTAAATAATACATACCATGATTTCATTTATGATTTGGATCAAGATTGTTGGGAATGGATCTATAATATTGGCGATGAAATACCTTGGAGAATACATGCATATTTAGTTGGACTTCAAATGGCATCGGAACAATTAAAAGTGAATTAATAAAAGAGTGTATATATAATGGTATATTGGATTAAACGATTAATTTGCAAAGTAAAAGGTCATAAATGGTCTATCTATACTGTTTCAACCGGATATTGGAGTTATGACATAGAGCAAGCAGGATATTGTAAACGATGTAGATATGACACTCATGGAGAGTATTATAAAAAGGATGATTAATAAAATGACCAATCAAAAGGAACTTTTATTTTCACTTACGAAGAAAGATTTTCGCATCGAAACACTCAGAGCAAGTACAAAAGGTGGACAACACGCCAATAAAACAGAAACGGGAGTTAGAATCACACACATTGAATCTGGAGCAGTGGGGGAGTCCCGAGATGAGAGATCGCAGTATGCTAACAAAAAGAAAGCGCTTGAGAGACTAGTTCAATCAAAGCAATTTCAAATTTGGCATAAAAAGAAAACTGCTGAACTAATGCTAAAAAAACAAAAGCAAGAATCAATTGATGATTATGTTGATCGACTGATGGATGAAAAATATTTAAAAGTAGAAGTTAAAGACGAAAAAGGAAGATGGACTGAATTTATTTAATAAAACTCATTTAAAAGGATTGGTTAAATGAAACAAATAATTGAATTAACAAGATGGGATACCATTGGATTGGGTACAGCCGAATTATATATAATCGACTTATTTAAAACTAATCAGATCAAAAAACACATAGCTAAAATCAATTCTGTTGAACTTAATAATTTATTTCTAATAAAGAAAATACCACTAACTGCAAAATTCAATCAAGACTATTATGTGTATCTTAATAAGCATTCCTCCACTGGAAAAAGGACTACCTTGTGTATAGATACTAACAACGAAATTGATTATTACATTAATTATAGTAACGCTGCTTTTCATGCTATGACATATGAAATCATTATTTTTATCATTAACGAATAATAGGAGGAAGAAAAATGAAAGTTCACATCGAAGACAACATTTATCTGGAGTCAGACGAAAGACAGTTTATTATTAAGAAATACACCGGATCTATTAACAAACAAACCAACCAAGAAGTCTTCGTTCCACTTGGTTACTATAGCCAATTAGAAAGTGTTGTTAAAGCTTTAGTAAGAATGAAAATTAGGCAGTCTTCAGCCACTACTTTTGAGGAATTGATACAAGATTTAAAGCGAATTGAAGAGTGGATTAAAAGTAAGATTGATTATTGAGTTTGTTTTGCATACCAATAGTACATAAAAACTAGACAATAGTACGAGTAAAGTGGGTGATAAATATCCCATTACAAGTATATACAGCCCAATACAACACACGAGATCCAGATAGATTTGATACAACTGTTAAAACTTCAAATGGTACATTTGCTCCAACATGGGAAATGGTTATGAAACATAAAAAGGGCAAAATATCTGACGAAGAATATACTCAACTATATTATGACTTAATGAGAAAATCATTCAAAAAACATCGAAGCGAATGGGATCAATTATTGTCAAGAGATAGAGTGGTATTAGTGTGTTTTTGTAGAAAGGGTAAGTTTTGTCACAGACTACTATTAGCTGAAATATTGGTTAAGTTAGGCGCTGAATACAAAGGTGAGTTATAATTGTTAGTTTATAAAATGAATAAAAAACAATCAGATGTCTAGGAGGGTTATATAATGTCTACTGTTAATGCGTTTGAGAATGTCTTCACTGTTACAGATGATCATCTCAAAACCGAGGATTTTTCTGTTTATAAAAAAATGACTAATGGTAAAACACATTATTATCTTGATATCGAAACATATATAGGTTTTGAATCTTTAGATACTTTTGTAACTTTATACAACAAATATCTTAATAAATTTAGAAATTACCTCGACGAGCATCATAAAACATCAAAGCCAAAAAAACAAAATTATACAACTGTAATGAAATTCAGAGAAATGGAAATTTATAAGCAATTTTATTCACCTGAATACATACAATTCAACTGAAATATGGGACTTGCACGATTATTTGAAGGATGTTATTGAGCAAATAAAGGAAGTGTCAAAGAAAATTAAGCAAGTTGATTCAATAAATGGTGATAATAATGAAAAAGATTAAGAAGATCATTAAAAAAACTATTGTTTTCATAATATCATGGATTATTTTTGCTACTCTATGTTATGGATTGATTAAATTAGGATTTATACTTAAGCCATTTACCGACACTGGGAAAATACTGGCTCACATTGCTTCGCAAATAGTAGCATTTTTATCTACAATCATAATAACAATTCAATCAGAATAAATTATTGGAGAGAATTGACGATATGTTTCAATTCATAAGAAGTTTCGGTGAAAGCAAAACAAAGAGTTGATCTTAAAAAGGGGCCAAGGCATAATAAGATATATGATATAGAACCTGATAACATTGATAAGACTGTGAGCCGCAAACTCGTAACTTTAGTCGTGGGAGGTTCAATAAATGAAAGGTCAGAAAAAGGAGAAGAAGAAATGTCAGATAAAGTCTGTAAAAATTGTTGGCATTGGGAAGCCCCAGATTACTCTCAAATGCCCGAAAAATGTGCTTTAGAAATATATGATAGACCATATGGAGAAACCGAAGCTTGTGATGAGTTTGAAGATAGATATGAAGATGAAGAAGAGTAAATGAAATGTCAGTTTCATAGGAGGAATTAAAATTGAGAAAAGAAAACCTATCTGCATATGAAATTACTGATGCATTAAATAGTTGTGTAGAGTCTATTTATTGCAAATTTAATATTAACGGAGAACTGCATACTGGAATAGTTCATATGTCTTTGCCTGATTATCATTTTATTGTTTCTGATGAAAAAACAAAAGTAGCATATGTTGTAGATTTTAGGAATATTAAATCCATTACTTTTGAAAATTAATTTTCCAATAAAAAATCCATTTTAACAGGAATGAGGTCTAACAGATGACCGAAGAGCAGATTTTAGTATTTGCATTACCTTTTCGTCGAGCCATCCAGTCGATGTCTATTGAAGAATTCCCGAATTCAAACTTCTTCTTAAATTTTCCAAGAGGTTGTTGCGGTGATACAAGTCATTTATTTGCAAAATTCCTTAGTAAAAGAGGAATATCGACTAAGTATGTTTGGGGAATAAATTCAAATGATTTTTCTCATGCATGGCTAGAATATGATGATATTATTATTGATTTAACAGCAGATCAATTTCAAGAAATCAATGAAGAAGTTGTTATAACTCGCAATCGAAAATGGTATGAGCAATTCGTTATACAAGGGAAGTACATAAGCGATTTTGAAAAATTTAATGATTATAACGCACGGAGACTAGGAGCAATATATAAAAATATTATAAAACGATTAGGTATTATTGAATGAAAAAATATTTTTGGGAGGTATGTGTATGAAAAAAGAAATCGATTTTAATGCAATCAGAAAAGAAGCATTAGAGGAAGTAAATGCAATATTCAAAGAAGAAGATGGAACTACTAAACTTATCAAAACTATAAATGAATCAGCTTCTTTAATAGTAACTAAGATGTTGCAGAAATATCACGAAGAAATGAGTAAATAAATTAACGGATTTATCTGAAGCGGAGGCAAACATTTAATGCAGGACTGGAGTATTTTATTAACAAGTACTGTAATTAGTGCAATAATAACCGGTATAATAAGTGTCACTCTTAAAGGATGGCTAGATCAGAAGCTCGAAATAAATAGGCAAATATTTGAAAAAGACAAAATGAACTTTTCAGTGGCAACTCAAAAAGAACTTGAAAAGTTAAAGTCCAGTGTGAATCAAGTCAATAATTTGTTACAAAAGAATCTTGAACATTATCACAGTGTCAATCAGATCGTACACAACAAGAAAATTGAGGCAATTGATGTAGTATGGAATGAATATCTTTTGATAAGACAACATGTATCTCCAATAATTAATTTTTTCTCATTACTAGCACCAACAGAATATATGAATTTTATCGATGAACTTGAAGAAAAGGATCCACTGAACCTAAAATCTGTTAACGATAAAGAAGTGCCGAGTGGTCTTGATACAGTTCCTTTAATAAATTTAGAAAAACAAAGAATTTATTTAGGTGAAGTAATTTATTATAAATTCAGATCAAGCATTATTGTACTTCTAAGATTATGGTTGATATACAATGGTATACTAAAGAAGAAAACAGTTTATCTATGGAACGAAGATCAATTATTAATTGATCACTTATCAGTTGTTTTCAGTGATGATACATTAACATTAAGGGAATTGCCAGTTAATCTAGATAATCCATTAAATCTGCTCTCGGTGATTGCAGCAATGGAACTTGAATTAAACAAAGTGATTGAGCGTGTAATTTTAGGAGAAGTTAGCGCAGACCTTAGCCTAAAAAGATTGGAAAAACTCAACAGGGGTTTTAAATAAAATGATATGATTTGATTGGAGAGAGGTTGAAGAAAATTGCAAAAATATTTCAAAGATATTCCTATATACGAATGGGAAGATTTAGATGGTAAAAATCTGATTATAAGAGTGACAGAAGATAATGACTACAAATTGTTGTGTGGTTATGATCCGATTGATAATGTTTTATATGTTCTCGCTGAACAAATCAGTGAATAAAAAATAGCAGTTTCGTTGGAAATTAGGAAGGAATGATAAGATTGAAGGTGTCAGAACTTATTGAGCAATTAAAAAAAGTAAATCCAGATTTAGATGTTTGTCGTATGGGAAGTTGTGGTCACGGAGAACCTGCATTTCCTGAATTAATTGATAAGATCTCGGTTGAGGTGAAGCAGTTTTATACCGGGGAGAAAAAACTGTGTTTATTATTAAAAGGGAAATATGAATGATTTATGATGAAACGATGATTTTATAAGGAGAGACGGTATGAGTACTAAATTGAAAGAAGGGTATGTAATCAAAAGTCAAAAGTTTGTCTGGGGGATAAAGCAGCCAGAGGGTCATGTAAATGTTGGAGACTATGATAAAAATTCAATCCGATGGGAAAGTGGCGAAATAGATATCCAGCCTCTTCGAGCAGAAAATAAATATGTCGTTATATCGGTGAAAGAGTATTTTCCTGAAATTGCAATAGGAAATAGGGAATCGTCTTATGAAAATCGATTCATTGCCAAACAACTAAATCCTGATGGGACTTACAATGAGGATGGAGAAGAAATCCGTTTCTCGACATGTAATATGTATATCGAGGTAGCATTAATGAAGATGACATAAATGTAATTGGAGAAATGAAAGAATATATGTACCAATAAAATGACGATTTTATGAGATAAGGGGAATTAAAATCTCTAAATGAGTTATGATTATTACTTCTTTAAAAGAAAAGATGATAAGAAAAGTTTTGAATCATCTCTTATCAATAGAATTTTTGAAATATATGACAAACATCAAGACTACGGGTTAAATTATCGAGTTGATCAAACCAATATGTCGTTAGATATAGCAGAAGCTTATGTCAATAGTAAAAATATTATAATTGAAGCAGGTGTAGGTATAGGGAAGTCATACGGATATTTAATTCCTGCTTTATTAATTAATAAATTTGAAAATAGACCAGTTGTAATTGCAACGTCTTCAATACAATTGTCAGAACAATTATATAATGATGTGAAAATAATTGCAGATAAATTGAAATTAGAAATTAATGCAGTTGTTGGAAAGGGTATGAATAATTATGCTTGTCGAATGAAAGCATTGGAAATCTATGACGATGAAAAAAATAAGACAAAATATTCAAATTTATGGTGGCTGATCGAAAAGGTTAGTGAAGGAACCATTAAAGAAAGGTCTGATGTTCTTGAGGGAATTAGTGATGCCAAATGGAAAACAGTTTGTGTTGATAGATGTATTTTTGAAAAGTGTCCATATAGACACTCGTGCTCCTTTTATATGATGAGATATTATATTTCCGATAATTCATCTGATATTGATTTTATTATCGTAAATCAAGATTTACTTATTAGAGATTTAATTAGAAAAAATGAAACGGGTAAAGGTTTTATTGTAAGTAATCCATCTTTATTGATCATTGACGAAGCTCATAATTTTGAAGAAAAGGTTCGAAGTGCATTAACAGATATTTTTTCTGAAAAAGATATAGATTCTTTATTAAATACAGTATTAAGAATCTTTGCACTTAGATATTATGATCAAGAAATTGAAGAGAATATTAAGACATTGATTGAAATTAACAGAAAGTTATTTATAGACATTGAAGAACAGGTAAAAAAAATGTCGATTAAAAACGATTCTTCTCTTGAAAGATATAAAATTGAGATGCCAGAATCTATAGATTATAAAAAATGGGATAATATTATATCAAATATAATAGTATCAGTTTCGGTGTATGAATCTGGAAAAAGAGAAAGAGAAGTTGATGATGCACTTGAAAAACTGAATGCATTAAAAAGAATTTGTAATATTTTGAGCGGGAAAGAAAAGAATTATTTAATATGGGCTATTAAAAGTGAAAATGGTGAAGTTTCGATTTGTGCATGTCCAAAACAAATACAATCAATACTAAAACAAAATCTGTTTAATCAACGTTTCTCAGTTGTACTTACATCTGCTACACTCTCTCAAGAAGGTGAAACCATTGAGAAAAAATATGAATATATTGTTAATTCTTTAGGTTATATTGGTGAATTATCAGAACCTAAATATTCACCATATGATTATGATAATCATGGATTGTTATATATTGCGAATGATACTCCACACTATAATACAGATAACCGAGAGGAATATCTTGATGCCGTATTAAAAAAGATAATTGAATTATGTGATATTGTAAATGGAAGAACATTAGTTCTTTTTACAGCAAAAGAAGACTTAAAATATGTCACAAATAAAATTTCAAGTATACAAACAAATTGGGAAAAAATAATACAAATTGAAGGATCAAGCCAAGAACAAACAATAAAGAAATTTATAGAAACACATGGAGTATTGTTTGGTACAGGGATATTTTGGGAAGGAATAAATATCGTTGGTCAAGATTTATCTCAAGTCATAATAGTAAGATTACCGTTTCCTGTTCCTAACGATCCAATTATTGAATACAAAACCTCTATTTCAAAAAATCCTTTTCAAGAAGTATTATTACCAGAAATGCTTATTAGACTCCGACAGGGGGTTGGTCGATTAATTAGATCAGAAAATGACAAAGGAATTATAAGTATTCTTGATTCAAGACTAAGTGAAAAATATGAAAAGCATTATAGGGAAGCAGTATTAAAATCCTTACCTTTTAAAAACGTAACAGAATCGATTGATAAAGTTAAATCATTTGTAGAAGCACTAATGATTTAATAAAAACAAGATTTGATTGGAAAGGAGGTTCTTAAATGGAAAAAGATATTTACTACTTAACGTTGAAGGATGATTATGGAAGTAATATTGAAGTAGAATTGAACAAAATTAATACAACTACGATCTGATCAGATCATATCGTTACTAACTTAATCATTGTAGAAACAAATAAAACTCAGTCTGAACTTGAGTCACTACCATTTGTCGAGAAAGTTGAACCAGAAAGAGTCAACGGAGTGTTTTGCTAAAATCTTATAAAAACATGCTTTCATGAGGATAGGGAGGTTTAAATATGATTCAGATTGAAACGTTATTTGTTAGCAAAAAAGTGTTGTTCGGAAAGAAAGAATATCAGGGACTTAATGATGAACAGTGTTGGTTAAAAGCAATTGAAGATGGTTGGAGATGGGATTATCAGAAAGGAAAGTTTTATCGAATTATTGGTAATTAATTGCGATAAAAAGGTAATTTAAAGCAGAAAGGAATGTTCGATATGAAAATAATTTCAGATGAAGATTTAATAAATATTATTGTTGATCATTTACCGATAGATCAAGAAACAACAATAAATTTCATCGAAGCTACAAGAAATGGGTGTTTTTCTGACAATATCAATTATGCATTAGCTTTGAGTGCCAGAGATAGAGTGATTGACAGGTTAAGTAGAGAAAATATTGAACTTAGAGATCGATTGTATAAAATACAAATGGGAATCGAATAAAACAAATATTTTATGAGGTGATAATATGGCTATAGAAAAAGAGAAATTTTTGCATTTGCTCGATAAATTTATTGATAGGTCAGAACGATGGATTAAGGATGCGAAAGACAGAGAAGATTATGATGATGTACTTTATTACAAAGGACAAAAAGATGTAATAGAAGAATTGAAAGGTATGACTAAGAAATGGGAGTAGATGAAATAATACTTTTAAATGAAATGTCGGAGCGATAAAATGATCATTCCACTTATAAATAAATCCTATATCTATACAGGAAAGAGCAATAGTTCATTTATCAACGGAAATGCATATAAAGTTGTGAGGAGTATAGTAATATGAGAACATTGGGAGAATGGGCAGACAATATTAATGCATTCTGGTTTGGAGCAAATAGATGTGAATATATCGCCTGGAAGGGGTCTCATCAAGTATTTGTTTACGATGCAGAATGTTATCCAGAACCTCCATCGTACATAATTCAACATAATAGGCGCATTGAAACTATTAATGAATTCAGCAATGCTATTAATAATGGAGTTTATATGATTGCGTCATATAGTAAGAAGGAGGACTAATATGGATAAATCTACACTGAGACAGTTGCTTGAATCTAATGTCAATTACGTAACTTTGAGTCTTGATCAATTCATTCAGATTGAATGGAGTAGGAGAAAATGAGCGACTTATCACAAAGATAAATTCATGAGGGATTGTAAAAACTATATCTCAGCAGACTCGAAAGGTTACGAACACCAATGGACGGAAAAAGATGCATACAAGTGGGCAAGAAGAGTAATGAATTTGTATAAAAATAAAATAAATAAATTACTTGGAATTGATAATGATTGGAGAATTAAAAATACCATACCCGTTGAAATTGATATTATAAATAACTCTAAAGGTGATGCACATTGAATAAGTATTTCGCTGAAATTGATACCGAACATGGATCAATGATCATGGTTGTAAAAGCTAACAACGAAGAAGAAGCAAAAAATAAATTGCATGAAAATTATAATTTCAATAAAATAATTCAACTAAGTAATAAATCACCTGGTATAAAAGAAGGAAAACGTGAAATTTCGTCATTGTATGCTTATGCTAAATATACATATTCATCAAATAATCGTAAAAATCAAAAAAGATTTATAACGTAAGGGGTTAAGAATGAATAAAGGAAAAGACTTTGAAAAGCAATGGCAAGAATCGTATAAGAACACTCCATATTTATTTATTCGTTTAAAAGATTCAAATAAATGGTCTAATTCTAAACAAACCAGATTTACACCTCAAAATCCTTATGATGGTATTCAATATTCCACACCTTTTCTTTTCTTACTTGAACTAAAAAGCACAGGTGGTAGTAGTTTTAATTTTAATCCACAAAAACCTTGTGAGTCATCTAATAATAAATCATTAATGATTAAACCACATCAAGTAAAAGGGCTAATGGATGCCATTAACAAAGAAGGTGTAATTGCTGGACTCATTTTAAACTTTAGACCAAGAAAACTTAAAACAAAAGAAACAGATAACGCAACATACTTTGTACATATCATCGATTTTTTAAAGTTTGCTGTTGAATCTAATAAATCAAGTATTAATGAAAAGGATTGTATAAATATTGGCGCAATTAAGATTGATCAAAAAAAGAAAAGAGTTAAATATAAATATAATATAGAAAAGTTTGTTATTGATGTTGTGCATTATTGCTTTCAAAAAAAATATTTGAAATCAAATATTCTTGATTCAATTAATAAGTGGCGCGAGGAGTTTAAAACATATGAATTTTTTAACAACCAGCACCTCAACAAAGGTGAATGAGATCTTTATAAACAATAATAAATACATAATTAAACATGACAAAGATAAAATTACACTAAAAACTTATGATGATCAATATAAAATGTGGGTTGCTTTAGAATTCCCATTGGAAGGAGACAAAGAAATAGATAAAACAATAACTCAAATGTTGAGTGATGCATATATTCAAAACTGTCTTAGATAAGACAGTTTTTTCTTTCTTGACTCATATGCAAAATGTATGTTAAATAAGACATAATGAATACATAATTAAGGCTGGTGTAATAGCTATGGCGAATGGATTAATCAAGAATCACAATCAAAATCTACAATTAAAACGTGTAGCTGCTCTTTATCGTGTTTCTACAAAAAAACAACTGGATGAAAATGACATACCCATGCAAGAAAGAGCATGTCGCAACTTTGTTGCTCAAAGGTCTGATTGGAAATTAGTAAAAGAATATTACGAAAGAGGAGTCTCAGGATTTAAAGTTTCTGCTAATAAACGCGATGCAATCCAACAAGCCAAAGAAGACGCAGAGAAAAAAATATTCGATGTATTACTTGTATTTATGTTTGATCGCTTAGGAAGAAGAGATGATGAAACTCCATTTGTTGTTGAATGGTTTATCAATCAAGGAATTGAGGTATGGTCAGTTATTGAGGGACAGCAAAAAATTGAGCAACACACTGATAGATTGATAAATTATTTAAGATTTTGGCAGTCTAGCGGTGAAAGTAGGAAAACATCTGAGCGTGTAAATGAAAAACACAGACAAATGGTTGAAGATGGGATTTTTAGAGGTGGTGGTATACCTTACGGATACAAAACAGTTGAATCGGGTAAGGTCAATAAACGGAAAAAACCTTTATTAAAATTAGTCATCGATGAAGAAGAAGCAGAAGTGGTAAAATTAATATATAGTTTGGCGCTTAACGAAGGTTATGGGCAGTTACGAATAGCAAAGTACCTTAATGAACAAGGAATATTGACAAGAAACGAAAAAAAATGGGGGGCACCAACAATTAATGTTATACTGAAAAATCCAATCTATAAAGGAGTTATGAAATATGAACAGGGTGAAAAATCTGTATATTCTAAACCAATACCCGAGTTGCAAATAATAAATGAAACTTCATGGGATAAGGTTCAAGATCTAAGAAAACACAAAAATCCGAATAATAAAGAAAAACACAATTCCACACCCATTAGCACAAAAGGCAAATTACTTTTTATAGGAATGGCTAGGTGTGGAGTGTGTGGTTCTAGATTGACATCAACCTATTTCACCAACAAATACAAATCTAAAACAACAGGAGAAGTTGTCACGTATTCATATAGTGCCAGCTATAGATGTTCTGGTAAGTTACAAGGAAAAGAAAAATGTACGGGGCAAGCAACGTTCTCGGCAAAAAAGATTGAGGGGATTGTTCTAAAACAATTAGATATATATTTGGATCGCTTGGCACAAGTAGATCTTACTTCAGAAATCCAAAGGTTAAAGCAAAAACACGCTAACAAAGACGAACAACAGCTAAAAGAAATTCACCGCAAATTAGAGGTGCTTTATGAGGAATTAGCGGTACTTAATAATGAAGTACCAAAAGCAATAATGGGAAAAAGTGCTTTCAATCCAGAATTACTCAGCAACTTAATAAAACAAAAAGAAGTGGAGATTAGCGAGAATAATCAAAAACTCGAAGAGCTACAAGAGAGAGTTAAATCAAAAAATATACGAGAAACGGAACTGATCGAATTGCAACAACATATTCCTATTTGGAAGGACGTTTTTAATAGTGCAAGCGTAGAAAGAAAGAAAGTGATGTTGTCGTACCTAATTGACGAAATATATGTTAGCAAAAAGGAGGTTAACGTAAAATTGAAAATCGACATCGAAGATTTCATAAAGTCTACATGTGAAACAAGCTATAGTGGGAGAGCACCATATACTACTTTCACAGGTATAAAATCACTGATAGAAGAACAATTAATCTTCGCCCTTGGTTCATGAAACACCTGAATAATCAGGTGTTTTTTAGTATATAAAAACATACAGACAAAAAGAACACCTTATACAAAGGTGTTCTTCATATGTTATAATGGTTGGGCTGGTCGGGATCGAACCGACGACTCCTACCCTGTCAAGGTAGTACTCTCCCGCTGAGTTACAGCCCATCAGTCGGAACATTGAATAATATAACATACATAACAGATAAATTGCAAGTGGTAAATGGAGGTATTTTATGACAAACATATATAAGGGATTAATCAAATGCAAAAACTGTGGTAAGAACTATAAATTCAAAATGATGCGTAATAAACCAGTATATATATGTTCAGGATTTGCAAACTATGGAAAAGAATTTTGCACAAGTTTTTTTATTGAGGAAGAAGAAATAACTCATACTGTTACTAGACATTTAGAGATAAGGGGGGAAAAGATAGAGAAACCAATACAAGAATATATTGATAGAATAGAAGTAATAGGGGAAGGGTACAAAATTATATATAAAAATGGGGAAAATTCATTAATAAACATCGAAAATGAAAATGGAATGATGTGTGTAAGATATTAACGATTAACCTCCCTCAAGAAAATAACCACTTTAGGACAACAAAGTGATTTTTCAAGGGGTTAGTTGAGGGAGTCTAACCCCTTGAAAACATTGACTTTTAGTAAGTTAATTAGGACAACATTTTTATAATATTTTACTTTGCAGAAAGCCTAAAAGTATTGGTCACAATTAACTTAACCAACACTTCAATTTGTGAATCGACCTCAATATCTATACTATGTAAAGACTCAAGAATATTTTCAATTGCAAACTCTTTTTTCTCTTCAGGAGTCATATCATCTTGTTCTTGAATAAAAGAGAGGGTATTTTGAATAATTTCAATAGCTTTATCAATTCTTACATCGTCTTTACCATTCTTAGCTAAGACTATTCGTAAAATCATCAAAAAATCATTAACCAAATCAATATCATCAACTCTGATCTTACCTTTTGATTTCAAGTAACCAAACAGATAGGACAATCCTAAAACTAAAACTATAACACCAAATACAATAAGTAAATCCATTATTTTTTCATCTCCTTGTGTAATCTTGCTATCATTTCAAATACAAGCCAATTTGGTGCAGGTTCCTCAACCTTATCAATCCATTTTGCTTCTTCAATCAGGCCTTGACCTGCCAAATATTTTAAAGCATCTTTATTTGTCCAAACAGGTGTAGGATTAGGTTGTGTTGGTGTTTGAACTGGTTGTTCTTTGTTTGAATTAGATACCTCTTTGATTTTTAATACCATTCCACTATAAATAACATTCGAAGTTAAATTATTTAATTTTTTAATATCATCCACTGTTACACCGTAAGCATTAGCAATTGCCCATAACGTATCTCCAGACTTTACAGTATGAGTCAAATATGCCTTGTTTTCAGGAGTTGTTTTTTCATTTGTTACAAAAACTAATACTGCATGGTGAGTAACTGGCTCTTTATTTCCTCGATTAATACCCAACGAACCTGTTTTATCAGCAATAACGGAACTAGATCCACCATCACCGTTTAATGCCCATTCTACACCTTTATCAAGCATATAAAGTGCCATTTCTTCACAATTTAAACCTCTGTCATAAGGGGGATTCCTTCCATCTGCAACAGCAACAATTAAGTCACCATCTTTTGTAACACCAACAAAGGTACGTTGTGCTCTTACAGTATCAGCTTCATTCATAATATCACTTAACACATTTTGCTTAACACGATATTCTTTATAAACAGCAGTAGGTTTACCATTAACAGGTTTTACGAGAATAGGCTTTGTTTGCACAAGCATTTCATAACCATCGTTTATATTTAGGTTTTCACCAATAACAGCTTTTCCGTTTTTAAAACCAAAATTACCTCTAACTGATTCTCCACCAGATTTAATTACTTTGCCATCTATGACTAAATCGCTATAAATATATCCAGTAGAATCGAAGAAAGGAAAGTTAAAGCCATAATCAGCATTGTACTTTTTAACTAAATTACTGACTTTAGCTCCCTTTTCTTGAACAAATTTAAGTTTGTATTGTCCTGCTTTAAACCTTACTACTCGAACATCAGAAGCAGAAACACCATAATCTCCATCACAACGATACAACTTTCCATTCTTGGTATATATACGTTCCTTTGCGACTTGGGGAATTGCCATTCCATTACCCTTCCTTTCTTGAATCAAAGATAAAACATCTTGAATAAATTTGTTTCTATCGAATAATGTGTTATGAGGACAATTCTTACCTTTAACAACATAATGTGGCTTGATACGATCTGCCGTTTCCCAACCATGAAGCATCATAATTTGAGCTGCAACATCTACAGCATTAATATAGGTTGCTATATCTAAAAGCTCCCCTTCTTCCACGGCTTCACATGCTATTTCTAGCCCAATCCAATTACGATTATAATGTCCATTTGCCCCGTCTCCTGCATGCCAGCCATTTTCATTAAACGGCAAATGTTGTGTTGCACTGTCTTTGTCTACTGTTACATGCCAACTGACAATTCTGTCTTTAACATTCTCCATATACTCTGCATGCATTTCATCTCCCGCGCCATCTTTCCAATTATTCGTAGTATGAAACAATAGGCCAACAGGTTTCATTGAATATCCTGGTCTATTTCTGTGTCCTTTTGGTAAGATTCTTTGTCTTATTTCTAACAACTTTCAACCCCCCTTGATGACTTTTCTAAAAATATATATAATTTACTTGGGACGATTCTCTCTTAATATGTACCAAGCAGGACATTAAGAGTCTGATTCGTCCTTTTTACTTTGAATAATTTCTTGTTTGCGAGCTATTGAACGTTGCACTTTACTTTCTAATTCACTCTTTACCCATTCGATCATTTTATTTAATGCCCATTCAGGAATCCAAGTACCCCAACCTGCTCTAATTGCATTGGCTGTCATAGATTGGATAGTGTGAATAATTAATCCACCTGCTAACAATCCAAAAAATACAGGAGGTAACCCAAAAATCATATCTACAAAGTTTCCCCCCACAGGAAGCATAATCATAAAAAAAGTTCTAAAAACTCCATCTATCCCATAGTGAGAGCCATAGGTTTCATCTTTTCTCGATGCTCTAATACCTGCTATCCAATCCAAACAAATAAAAAGAGCTAAAGCGAGCATTATATACAATGTAACCACACCATCACCATATAAAAAACTAAAGACGGGCGTTACAATAGAACCTATAAACGCCGAAGTTATTTTTGCCCCACTTTCCATAATAACACCTCTTTTAAATCATAAATAAAGAGTGAAGAGGTGGTATTACCACCTCTTCAAAATATAATGGTTGACTTATTCTATTTCTATTTCTGTAATTAAATCTTCTCGATCTTTAGATATTAAATAATCATCAACAACTTCTTGTAAATCAGGGTACTTTAATACGACTTGAACATAATCAAATTTTCCATCAATTATACGTTGTGCTAAATAGTTTCCCATATTATGCACCACCCATTAAAAGATCTGAAATGGCACCTGCTTTAATTACGTTCTCCATGATGGCACCTCCAAAAATATAGGCCCCGCCTATTCGGCGGAGCCTGCATCAGGCTCGGGCTCAGCAACCGTCGGCTCCTCGCCCCATACTGCGAAAATCGCAGACTTGTATGGCTCCGGCACTTCGTCCTGTACCTGCTGTCGTCCGGATGAGCTGTTTACATAGGCGCGACGCCACGGATCGCCAATGGGATATTCGACTCCATCGACTTCGACGTACTGCTGTTTCTTAATACTCACCCCGTCCGGCGTAAGCATGTCCAGCGAATACCTTTCGATAATATCCATATCACTTCACCCCTTATATATAATACATCCCGTGAGCAGACAAACGGGTACTATTGGAAAACACATTATCCCCAACTGGAGCGCCGTCTGTATCATCCCCGTTTGCGTTCAAAACCATATAATTTGCACCGTACGCACCCTGAAGCGAAACTAATCTGTATTGAGACGCCAACGAAATGTTTTTGAATTCCCCCACAGGAGTGAATGGTACCATTCCTCCGGCAATATTGTAAGGAAGTCCGTAAATGGCCCCCAATCCTGTAGCCGATCCTTTACTTGAAAGTTGGATCTCGAATGCCCAGTAGACAACATTACCGATTCTTGTGTAACGCCCTACCCTCTTTGAGTATGTGATCCCCGAATTGTTTCCTCCGAACCGCAGGTCCGGCGTCCACGATCCGGTTTCATACGGGAGATTTCCGGCGTGCCAGATGTTGTTTGTCCCTAGCTGCGCTGCCACACCATCATTGGTCAGCTTAAGTAAATCTCTAATCCAATTTCCTGCTGCGTCGCGGAGTTGGACATAAAACGCACTGTTATCATGGAGGATATTGATTCTATTGTTTATGTCAGTGTCGATTAGCCAAACGGCTGGCCACTTGGATTCTATAAACAAATCGCGCGTTAACGTCCCGCCGCTGCTAGTGATTAATTCAGCCCAAGATGTCCACGTGTCCCCGCCGTTGAATGATGACCTTGTGTACACGCGATTTTCATAGGGGTCGCCTCCCCAAAACGCGTACCAGACTTGACGTATGTGTTGGCCATCCTGATTGTAAACGAGTAGCACGCCCATCGTAGGGACCGGAGCATTTACAGCTCCCTCTGCAACGCCGTACATACCGGTGTCTTTTAAGTTATTTACATCCCCGTTATAGGGCGGTACTTTGCTGCGACCGTTATCTCCTGTCAACTTAAACCGTTGCCAGTTCACAGTTTCCGCCACATGTGCATCAAACTCCGTCTTAGTCGCCTGCTTTACGTTATCGACATTGCCTAATCCGACATCACCTTTTCCGAGTGATACCGCGCCAGTTTTCCCATTTACACTCGTAACGGGAGGCGCAGGAATTTGAGCTATCTTTTGATCCGTATAATCCTTAGCATTTTGCTCCGCGATATCAGCCTTCGCTTGCGAGTCAACTACATTCTCTATTTGAACTAGTTGATTATCTTTAACTATTTTTGAGTCCTGCTTTATGATTGCCATTAAACCCCACCTTTCTTTTCTTGGGCTAATTTATCTTGTATTATCGAAACTTCCTATAAGTAAAAAGAGAGCCCGAAGGCTCTCAAAAATATTTTCGATATATTTCGCGCCGACGTTCTCCGCTCAGCTGAGCATAGAGTTTTGTCGTATCGATCTTGGCGTGTCCGAGAAATGATTGTATGACCTCGAGCGGAGCGCCGTTGTTAAGCAAGTGTGTCGCATATGAGTGTCTTAGACTGTGTGGGAAAACATTGACCTCAATGCCTGCGCGTTTGGCGATACGCTTGATAATGTATCGCATCTGAGCGATTGACATCCGCCTCGGAGCTCGTTCGGTAACGAACAACGCGATGTCTGTGTCTCGTCTACTCCGGAGATAACGTCTGAGTAGTATAGCGCACCTTGTAGTAAAATAAACCTCGCGTTCCTTATCCCCTTTGCCCCGGACAATGATACTGCGCGATTCAAAGTTTATTGAGTTTCGGTTAAGCTGCACAATCTCTCCGATCCGGCAACCAGTCGCGTAAAAGATCTCGATGAGTGCTGCTTCAAGGTACGAGGTTGCAGCGACTCGCAGTTCCTCGATCACATCCTCCGATAACGCCTTCGGGATACGATGCCCCTGCTTCGGTTCCTTAAGCTTCGCGGCTGGATTGCGCTGTGTCAGTCCTTCATCATGCGCATATCGGAATAGCGACTTGAGAAAACGCACACGATGACCGATGCTCGCTGGCTTCAGGTGCCGCGTCGATTCAACAAGATAGCCTTTTAGCATTTCGTAGGTGATGGTTTGCACATCGACATCGCCGATATGCCGGACTAGAAGTTGCAACTGGAGATGATAGGCTTTCAGGGTATGCGAAGAATACCCCTCTAGCCTCTTGTCTGCCTCGTATGCAGACCAGAGTGAGGATAGTAACATGATATAACCAACTCCTTGGCATTGGTATTTGCCCTTGGGATTGTGGTACAGGCAAGCGCCCAAGGAACGCCTTTCATCCGAGTGATCAGTTCGGACTAGCCTGCATCCACAATTATACCATGCGCTTCCTCAGTTTTCCATAATCTAGAACTTCGTTAGTTTAATTACAAATCACGGAATAAAAGCGGAGCGGAACCCGAGTGTCGGGCTCACGACCGAGCGAGTGTAGCCCAAGTTGAGCGCGAAAACGCCCGCACTGGAGCCATTGCGCCAGTAGCCGCCGCGAGCCGCCAGTCGTTCTCCCCCGGCAATAAACCAGTACGCATCGTTCCCGTAATCCGCAGAACCTGAGCTGCTAGTAGTAGCCGGAATCGCAAGTGCTGACCAGTCCATGCTCGGCGTATTCGGGATCGCACCTTCGCGCATCGTAAGAATACGGTTTCCGCTGCTCATGCCGGTAGTAATATTCACACCTGTATTTACCCAATCCGATTCATTATCTGTGAAATTGTTGTCAATCATCACATAGGCGGCGCCGTCAATGATTTTCAGTCCTTGCACCCATTCCCATACGTTACCGTTCAAGTCGTAAATCCCTGCCGGTGTGTTATCGTGTGCCCAAGAGGCGGGTCCCGATCCGGTAGCGACACGGCCCGTCTTGCCAGCCTCAGAATCAAAATATGTTTCTTTGCCTCGTTCATACGAGGCGGAAATGTCTGCGCCATAGTTATTGTTGCCTCGTGGTTGGAAACCGTTAGCTTTGCACCAGAGGGCAATCACAGCCCACTCGGCATTGGTCATAAGGTGCCAGCCTGCTCCTTTCGCCGTGCAGTAGCCCTTTGCCGCATCGTAATTGATAGAAGCCCTCGGGTCTTGCATCGGCAAGCTAATTGCGCGTTCACTGCCTGATGCACCAACTACAATGTTCTGATATTTAGAGATAAAAATTTCTGGTTTAATCACGCCATTCACGATAAACGCAGGATGCGGTGTAGTTGGTGCGCCCGGTATAAGCTCGTCAAGCGTTTTAACTGTAAACTTGACCATGATACTAGGGTTGCCAAAGTCATCATATAGTACGGTGTTTTTACCAAAGGTTATATCTTCAAGACGTTTTTGCCAGTCACGTTGTATATCTTCGTTCGTCGTTACACCGTTCGAAAAAAAGTCTCTCGTGATCTGCAGTTCAAGCTCTCTTGCTTTGACTGCAATCTCGCGCGAAAAATACTTTCCGCTTACATACTTCATACGATTTCACCGCCTTCGATAGTAGTAACTTCCAACACGGGAACAAAATCACGGAATAAAAGCGGAGCGGAAGCCAACGTTCGAACGCAAGTTCCACCGAGGGTCGTTCAGGTTGAGCGCGAACACCCCGGCAGCAGCGACACCCTGCCAGTCGCCGCCGCGAATCGGCAGCCGTTCTCCCGCTACATTAAACCAATATCCGTCGTTACCGTAATCCGCAGAACCTGAGCTGCTGGTAGTGGCCGGAATCGCAAGTGCTGACCAGTCCATGCTCGGCGTATTTGGGATAGCACCTTCGCGCATCGTCAGAATTCGATGCCCGCTGGTCATGCCGGCAGTGATATTCACCCCGGTATTTACCCATGCCGATTCGGGATCAGCAAAGTTGTTGTCGATCATGACATGAGCAATACTGTCGATGATTTTCAGTCCTTGTACCCACTCCCAGACATTTCCGCACAAATCAGCGATACCGTCTAGGGTTCCATCGTGGTTCCAGGATGCTGGGCCGGAACTGGTCAGAGTGCGATGATAACTACCGGAGGTCGTCTTCACGCCGCGTTCATAAGGTGCGTCAGAAGAAGCCCCGTTACTTGTGTTTCCTCGGGGCATTTTGCCTACCTTTCGGCACCACAACGCAATGGCCGCCCATTCGGCGTTGGTCATGAGGTGCCAGCCTGTACCTTTGTTAGCACAGTATTGACGAGCATTATCAAAACTAATTGAAGCCCGCGGGTCTGTCATCGGCAAGCTAATTGCGCGTTCACTGCCTGATGCACCAACCACAATATTTTGGTACTTTGATATAAAAATCTCTGGTTTCATTTTGCCGTTCACAATAAAAGCAGGATGCGGACTGGTCGGCGCACCTGGTATAAGCTCGTCAAGTGTTTTAACTGTAAACTTTACCATCACGCTAGGATTTCCTAAGTCGTCATAGATAACTGTATTTTTTCCGAAAGTCAAGTCTTCAAGACGTTTTTGCCAGTCTCGCTGTGTATCAACACTCGTCGTAGGCCCTTTCGTGAAAAAGTCGCGAGCAAGCTGCATCTCTAACTCACGGCCTTTTACAGCGATCTCGCGCGAAAAATACTTACCGTTCACATATTTCATGTTTCTTCGCCGCCTTCATTGGTCTCTGGTTCAGGTACAGGAAAAAGCTCCGAAAAATTCCTCCGCAAGTCAGCTTCAAAGATATGCACATACCGTTCTGCCGTTTGTCTATCTCCTTTTACTTCTGTTTCTCCTTGCAAGTTTACGCCTTCGTCAGAAAAATCGACTTTTATTCTTGTCACGCCGTTCAACTCTTCAAACAAAGCAATCATATCTCCATCACCGCCACCTCTACTGAGTTTGCACTTTCAGATACCGCAAAAATCTGCACGACTACGCTAGGATTAAAGTTAAATTCAATGATCCCTCCCGGTTCGACCGGGAATCCAGTGGCTGCTGTAACTGTTGACGATCCTATGCGGATCCGATACTGTGTTGACTCGTTTTTGACGATGAGATACCGTCTGTTTTCTTTTCGCGATGCACCTGCGAAAATTTCCGCCGCTGTTGCCGTCACAGTTTTAACACCTGTCACAGGTGCGGCATCAACTGTATCTATACTCCCCGTTAGTTTGACACCCTCTGAATACGTCCCGTCCCCATTATCTATCATTTTGATTTTAATAGAGTCGTTACCGACCCCGTATCTTGTGCTTGTATCAGCCATTATTAATCACCTCAAATTGGTAAACTTTTCAGTGGATCTGGGCAATTTTCAACAACCCAATCACCACCGATAAACTCGATGTTTTGATCAGTAGCGTTATATCGACTTATTAGACCAAACATAGTCATTTCCGGCTCATCTTCTGTTGGAAGAAAATCATCATAAATCCCCTGCAAAATGGATATGATTTGTTGTTTTCGTTGTTCATCCATAGTGTTACCTCCATACTCTCACAACTCTGATTGTAACCGTGGCTGTTTCTGAACTGTAGTTTACAACCTTAATCTGTTCATTCGATGCTGGGATTGCTACGCTTTTAGCCTCTTGTAAAGACGTGGGTTCTGTCAATCCAACATTACTTGCGAAACTAAAACCCAAAAATAACGAGATGCATGGGTTAGATAAGTTAGAATATGCCGTTGTAACATTTTCCCTTTTAGGGTATACGCAATTCAAACTACTATAGCCGTGTGCAACATTCCAAGCTGCACCAGATCTGAACGACCAAGGCTGTTTATCACAGTTGATAAGGACATATGTTTCGTCTTCTCCCTTACCACCAATGCTTACAGGTGTGGTCTGACCTCCAGACGATGGCACAGACTGTGCATTAACAAGTGTTTCAACCTCTACTCTAGCAACCCTCTTAACCGGAATTGCTTGTGTATCTTGCACACTACTCCCCGTTAGTTCAACTTCTCCCTTAACTTTCAATGCCTTGCTTACATTATCTTTAAGCGTTCCTATAATTTCTGATAAACTAAATAAAGCCATATATTTATCTCACTCCTCTAAAAAATAACATTCTCTGTGACTTCTGGGAAAAAATAGTTCCTTTTGGAGTCTATTCGAACAGCATCAACTTCCGCAAGACCGTGCTGAATCCCAAACAACACTTCGAAAAAATCCTCAACTGCACTCTCTTCTGTGAATGCCACATCCACAACTTCAATATCTTCTACTTCTTGGTCACTATAAGTTGACCAGGCTTCGATAAACTCACCAACACATAAATATCCATTGCTCATTAGTCTTACTTGATCCACTTCCAGAAGCACAGATTCGATTCCAAGAAATAATTGAAGTAGCGAAGATAATTCATCTTCGTCGTTAATTAAAACATTCTCGTCAATCATCAGATTTTCATCAACCAAAGACTCTTCGTCAAATCCAAATTGAATTTCAACAATCTCTCCAGCTAAAGAAACGGTCTTGTCTTTGTTTATTCTTTTTATGATCATGTCAATACCTCAAAATCAATACTATCTAAATCTTTGTTATGTACGATTTGAAATCTATTACCTATAGGAATAGGAATGCTACCGTCTCTAGGAATACTTGCGTTTTTGGCATTCTGCTCCGCTAAGTCGGCTTTGCTTTGTGCTCCTTCTGGTGTCTCTGCGCCCACATCTTCGTAAGTTAATTGAACATTACCCTGAGCATCTGGAGACTTGTTATTAACACTTGATACAGATCCTAATCCATCAAGCCCCTTTTGGGCTACCAAAGTCCAAAATTGCCCCTCTACTGGTGTCACACCCTGACAATCTTGCATACAACGCCAAGTTGAGCCGTTGTATCTTACATGATTGTTTTTAACATATTGAGTAGACGGATTGTATTCTCCTAAATGTACAGATGTGTTCACCAAATTCTGTGCATTATTCGCCGCTGAATTCGCATTATTTATAGCTGTCGTTGTATTTATCTGACGCTCATCTTCTTGTGATTGTCTTATTGCTTCATTATCCTGTCTCGTTTGTTCTGCAGATTGACGATTCGCTTCATTATTTTGCCTTGTTAATTCATTAGTTTGTCTTATACTTTCATTAGATTCTCTAGTGTCTTCATTAGATTCTCTAAGAGTTTCATTTGCTTGACGAGTAGATTCTTGTGATTGTCTAGTTGCTTCGTTTGATTCTCTTACGCTTTCCTGAGAGATTCTTAATTGCTCATTAGACTCCCTATTACTTTCAGCAGCAGCACGATTTGATTCAGCAGATTGACGATTATTCTCATTGGATATCCTTGTATTTTCATTCAGTTTTCTAGTAGCCTCTTCTATCAAACGATCTGATTCAGCCAATTCACGATAAAGTTCTGCTTGAATCCTATTATACTCATTGTCATTGCGTTGCACTTCGTTTTCTTCTCTGATACTTTCAGCTTCAGATCGTGCTTCTTCGGCTTGATTAATTAATTGAATAGTCTCATCAATATTTATTATTTCTTTCCAATAATTAGAGTTGGTAAGAGGAATACCCGTACTCGAAACAACTGCTTGATATAAAATGGTTTTATCAGAGTTTGATACCACATCACCAGCATTATAGCTACTTGCTGTATTATATGTTCCTCTCCATCTAAAACCTGAAACTAATACCCAATAATTAGGATTAGAAGGAGAATTACCTTGGGTTGATTGTTTGCATAAATACAATGATCCACCATAGGAAACTAAATTAAACTTTTGATAAATGGTTTCTGAATTATATTCCCCTATATAATAAAAGTTGTTTGCACCCTCAGTAAGATCGCTTAAAAGCTGAACAACTTCACCATTGTTTTCTATAGTATAAATACGTGAAGCAGGGATAAAAACCAATCCTCTACCAAAAAAATGGACTTGGACTGTTTTACCTTCTTCAGATGGATTAAAAAATACATGACCAGATAGATAATTAACGTAAAACTGATTACTGTTTAATCCTTGAGCGATATTTAAGACTTCAGAGTAGCCGGTAATCTGAACCCTTTTGCGCTCTACAGGAAGTTCAGATAATAAAATCTTTCCATTAATAATCTTATATGTCTCAGTATATTCTACAAATTCATCTCCATCTAATCCACTTCGTAGTTCATATATCAAAGGGTTATTATTATACATAACCATTAAACCCTCTGCTACTCAAAATATGGACAAATATCCATATCGAGAAAAGTTCCTGCTTCAACGTGTTCTGCCTCGCATCATGCTACTACAGGTTCTACAACACTCCACAGGCGTTAATTCCCGACTAAGCCATCGGTACATACGTATAATCGCTTGTTTTTATGCGATTTTATACGTCTTAGCATTTTTCAAATTAATCGCAGCATTCACGTCTCGATCCACCACATTTTCGCAATTATCGCAAACAAAAATTCGATCTGATAACTTTAGATTACTTTTTTTATACCCACAACATGAACATAATTTACTGGATGGATAGAAACGATCAACAATTCTCAATTCAATTCCATGAACCTTACATTTTGCTTCAAGTTTGGATCGGAATTGATGAAAACCTTGTTGTGCGATCGCTTTTGATAAATGCTTATTTTTCATCATGCCTCTAACATTCAAATCTTCAATTGTTATAAAGCGTGGTTTTTGCTTTATAATCATATTTATCGTCTGATTAATATGATTTTCTCGAATGTTAGAGAGTCGTTGATGAAGTTTCTGCACCTTCAGGATTTGTTTTTGGATATTTTGTCCAGTAGCAGTTTCCTCCTTCCTATTTTTATTTTTCTTTGCTTCCTCATATTTTCTCGAAAGTTTTCTTTGTTGACGTTTTAATGATTTCTCAAGTTTCCTTACTTTGGTTGTTTTATTTATATTTTTGATTTGTTGATCACTATTTGATAGAGTTGCAAATTTTCCAACTCCAAGATCAATTCCAATACCATCATTAAAATTTTCAAATTTTTTTTGTTCATTGTCTTCAATTAAAACAGATACATAATAACGTCCTGCTTTTTGTGATATGGTTCCGCTTCTAATGATTGCTTTTGTTGGAATATAACCATATTCTTTTAATCTTACCCATCCCAATGTAGGAATTTTAATTCGATGACGTTCGCATTTGATAATAGTTTTCGCATCGTTTTTTACAAAATACATTTTTACGTCTTGATTCTTTTTCTTTTTAAACTTAGGAAATCCTGATTGTCCTTTAAAGAATTGTTTAAATGCTCGCTCAGCATTCATAATCGACTGTTTAGCGGCTTTTGCATAAACTTGTTTGATCCACTGATAATCTGGATTGTTTGGAATGAATTCATTATTTAACCACTTGGAAAAATCCATTCCTGATACAAAATGTTTTTCCTTTTCATATACTTCTTTATTATGCGCGATATAGAAATTATAAACATATCTGCAAACACCAATTGTTTGATTAAATATTTTCTTCTGTGTTTCGTTCAATTGAATTTCTGTCTTGTACGATCTTAGCAATATCTTCATCCTCCAGAATTTTATTTTTATACTTTCTAAGCCCGTAGATTTTACAAGAGAAAACATGAATAATACTTATCAAATCTTGCACTAATTCCTCTTGCGGTGAAAGTTTTTCATTATTTACTACAATTAGTTCTACTCCATTAGACTCTAAAAATTTCTTAAACCAATCGTAACCAAAGCGGATAAATCTATCTTTATGAGATACTAAGATTTTTGAAATATGACCTAACATACATTCTTCAAGTAGTTTATTCCACTTTTTTCGATTGTAATTAAGGCCGCTTCCAATATCCTCAAATATCTCATCAACAATAATCCCTTTTGCATTAGCATATTGTTTAAGAAATTCTACCTGATTATTTAAATCATCTTTTTGATTTGAGGTAGATACTCTTGTATAAATAACAACTTTTCCGTTCGGATGACTTTCACCAATATAATCTACGTATTGTTTATGAGTATAATATCTTCTTCCTGAAGGATGACGATTGGCAATTAACTTTTTCTCACGATCCCATCGTTGAAGTGTTTTTACAGAAACGCCGATCATTTCTGCAAATTCTTGTGGCTTATAGTGATTACTCATAGATTTCATTCCTTTCTGTAATAATAATCCATGAGTATAATTTATCACATATAAACACATTTGTCAATATTAATGGTAATTATTTCGTTCCTCCATTCATTGAATTTTATATTTATGGAATTGAATTTAAACTATTCACAATTCCATTCAAATAAGAAGCATATATAATACCTCCACTTGATACCATCGCAGGTGGTGGTGTTGGTGGTGACATTGCTGATATAGCTGTAACTGCTTGGTTAAACATCGAAGCTAAAAAATAATTACCTGTAGTTGCTGTAGTAAAACTAAAAGCCCCTAATCCTTTATATATCCGAAACTGATTTATTCTAGCAGTAAATGAATTCCACTCAGAAGCGGTTAAGGAAAAAGGTTGACCTGATGTTTTTGGAGTAGTCCAACTATAATTATTGGGACGCGTTCCACCCACCTGAACTTGAACCACACCTTCGGATACACTTTCAAGCCAAGTGTTATTGACATAAAGCCTTGATCTCGCCTTAAAAATAAAGGACTGACCAGATTGAAGACCCGTCCAGGTTAATGTAGAAGTCCCAGAACTAGCAGTTTTATTATCTATATATACATTATTATTTGTATATCTATCTACTACTACCTCGTCATAATTACCTGACATACCACTGATTGAAATAGTAATGGAGTTAGATGTAGACGTTCCAGTAATATTTGGAGTTCTCGGTGCAACTGTCGCAGGTTGCTCAATTGTATAATTAGAACTACCAGCGGAATTTTCCGATCTTACGGAAACATAATATGTAACACCATACTGCAAACCTGTAACCGTATAAGCGGTAGAAGATGTATTATATGTAGTAGTATAGTTATCATAACCTCTTCTAACTCTCAAAGTATATGAAGTAGCACCACTAACAACAGGCCAATATAATCTATAACCACCTTCAACTCGATAATCAACGTAAGGTGGATGCCAAGGAGGTGATGGTGGATTGGGGGCAGGAGGATTGTCATTGGCCAATGTGGTTTCGGTAATAGAGCCATCTAATAACCATGTTCCACTTGACCAAAAATAACATCTAATTGTATATGTAGTATTAGGCGTCAAATTAGTAAAAGTATGCGAACTCGAAGTTGTATATGATTCAATACCATTGATTTCCCATAAATAATTGCTTCTACCAGTATTGGTTGTACTAACTGATATACTTGTTGATGTTTTGTTAGTTACATAAACCGACAATTAATCCTCCACCTCTATTACAAAAATATTGATTTAATGTTAAATTTTAATTATAATATTAATAGGGGTGATAATCTATGAAAAAAACTATTATTACTTTATTCATAGGTATATTAATAGGTTCTGCTTTAGGTATTTCAGCTTTAGGCGCAACTCAAAAAATTGAAGCTGTGCTTATGGATGTTAAGTTCTTGCTCAATGGTGAGGTTGTTGAATTTGATAACAAGCCATTGGTTTATAACGAAAGAACTTACATCCCAATAAGAGAAGCAGCAGAATTACTTAATCTTGAAGTGGGCTGGGATCAAGAAAAACAAATGGTTGTGCTTAATAGCAATGAGAATTCTTCTGGTTCTAATAACACTGACCAAAACAATAATAACAACTCTAATAACAATATAAATAATTCACAGAATAGAGGGGTGAATAATATTAACAACAATATTTTTTATAACTTTTTTGAAGTTAATCGTCTTTTATCAAACAAATACACCGATGAACGTAGTGCAATTTGGGGAGATGTAAAAAACAATACAATAGTCAAAACTTATTTAGGAATTGACTATCCTGTTAACGAATCCAATTACTTCTATGATAGAAATACCAATATTCAATATCTTGAAGAAAATTATCTATTACAATTTCTTCAACCAGAAGATTTAGAGGGTGCTACCAAATATATTGTTGATTTTGAGCAGGGGATTGTTACTCCAATAAAATAAGGGAGAAACAATCCCTTATTTATCCAAAACGCGCTATTGAATTCTGTAAAACCCAACTTCTTGTGGCTATTTTTTCATAATTTGCATAAACACTTGGATCTTCTAAAGCACCAGAATTAAGATTAATACCATTAGCAGCAGCCAATATTACTCCTGTGGGAGCAAACGTTAAGTTACCAATACCGTAAAATACAATAGTTTTTGATTCATTAGAAGAAGAACCATAACCTAATACAATGTTATTCCCCACTTCAACATCTGTTGTTACTTTAATTGTAGAATTAGATAATATTTCTCCACCAGTTATCTTACCACCATATATTTCAGGAGCGTATATAAGCTTTCCATTAATAAATGTACCGCCTGAGTATGTACCATTTGCTATTGCCTGGGCTATAGACGTAGCATTTGACGCTACACTCAAAGCACTATTAGCAGTAGACTGTGCGCTAGTTGCTACAGGGTCACTATTTATATTGCTCCAATTAATGCTCCCGCCAGTCATCGTTATATTACCTGATATATTAGCATTAGTAGCTGTTAATCCATTCATTGTTGTATTCCCTTGTGAATCAACAATGAATTTATTATTTACATTTATACTCGATCCTTGAATATGTCCAGCATTAATTGATGGATCTGTTAATGTTAAAGTCGCTGCTGTAATATTACCATTAGAATCAACATAAAAACGATCCGTCCATGTAGAACCATTCGTACTTGTCTGAATTGCTATACCCCTAGTAGCATTCATGACTATACGAACTTTTGAATCTCCCCTTGTAATAACAATTCCGTTAGATGTATCAATTACTACACCATTATAATTCTGACCAAGATTCACCAATGAATCCTTAAAACTTGGATCTAATTGATCAGGCGGTAACCCACCTGTAATCGTTAACCTCCCCCCGTTAATGGTTACACCGTTCTGATCTACTGTAAAGATATTTACTCCACTCTCAGTTGAGGCATCTATTTTTAAATTTACACCAGCCAAAAGTGTACCCATAATTCGTTCAGCTACTACTCGATCTGGTGTAATGACCGTCTTCCAAGTGTTCCCCCCGTCATTTGTTAAAGCAATATGACCATGCTGTAAAATAACCATTTTATCAGGATCGTTTAAATCATGTATTCGAATACCTTGACGACCAATATCAACAGTTTCATTATTTGATGCTACAATATTCCGTTTTGTAGCATCCCATGTCGAGTGTATTTCTTCATATACTTCACTAGTTTTTTCGCTTGTATCATTCCATTTCTTCACGTTATCTGACAACGTAGTAGATGAAGAAATAGTTTTATACATATCTCTAATAAATCTCTTTTCATCGCTTAAAATATCTCTCACATTAGCTATGGTCAAATTAATATTTTTATTTTCATAATCAAAATCAACTTCCATTATACGTGCTTGCACTCTTACACCTAAACGTTCATGTTCAACTTGAATAGCGTCTCCAAGATTTAATCTACCCCAATTTTTCTGTTCGGTAATTAGTTCAAATAAATTCTCTATATTAATGTTAACAACAATCTTTGGCTCACGTAATTTATCAAACTCTTCAATCATTGTCTGATATAATTGTTTAGCGTCAATGATATAATTATTTGAATATTCTTTTTCAATAATAAATTGATTCAATTCTTCTAATTGCTCAGGTGTAAAATTATTTTCTTCGGCTAAAAGCGTTCTCAAATTATTTATATTGTTTTGAATACTAGTTATTGTTGCTTTTACTGAATTAATTTCACTTTTTTTTGCATTTATCTGAGACAACTTGTTATTTTTTTGAATAATTAAACTGCTAGGGTCATTTCCATTCGCATTGGCAATAGAGATATTATCTTCTATCGTTGCAAGATCGTTTTCTAAGTCAAATAATTCATTCTCTAAATCAAACAACTCTTCTGTATGTATCTCTAATTGTGATAAGTAGTTATTAAAATTTGTTTTATTATCTTCAATCTTTTTTTCATATGCTTCTATAGCTAAACATAATTCATCGCTCATATAATCACTGGATTGAAGAACGTTACCGTTTCCATCAGACTGAAATGGATACATGAAGTAACTAAAAGATTGTATATAATTGCTTCCGGTAGGATTTACACTGTTTATAGTCAATCCATTTTGACCAAACCCTCTAAGTCTTGTACACATTTCATCTGTGTTGCTTTCTCTATTAAGGCTTTTCAATAACTTCCCATATCTAACTCTAAAACCAGAATCATGACCTATACTTTCCAATTTTCTAAACGATACCTTTTTTAAATGCGTATCCCATACAATTACTGCACCAAATGTCTCAGCCACCTGAATAACAGCGTCTAATACAGAGCCACTTATCTCAAATGATCTATATTTAATATCAAAATCTGCATCTACATATCCCAACGTCCAACCAGTACCTTGCAACAACTGATTTACTGTCGATGTTAAATTTAAAGAAGTCGTGGAAAAATTCTTTACGATTCTATTTTTTAATTGATACCCCAAACTAAAGCATTCGACATGTCTATATTCAGTATCTTCATCCATAATATCGTTAACTTTGGTTATAATATAATACTCTTCATAATTACCTTTAGTTAATTTAATATAAAAACGTTCTTTTATTTGATCAATATGAGGTGTTTTCTTTAATTTATGTCTTTGATCTATATAAATAGGAAGCGAAAATGATAATTCAGATATATTTCCCACACTCAATTTATTTCTAATATTGTAAGCTGAAGATAAATTCCCAATAGGATCCCTTCTCAAATTAACCTTACATAACTGGAGTTTTGGTTTTATTATTTTTTTTGTTGTGTCTATATTTATATACACATCTTCGCCTCCTAGCCTAATAAAATGTATTGATATTTCCACTTAATTTTACATTTCCCGTATATTTTTAAATAATTATCACCATACACCATCTCTAAAAAAACACCGTTGTGATCTTTATATCTGTTTACCATTGAGAAATTCGTTTCAATCGTTTCTAATTGGCAATCAATCACTATATTTTCACCATCAACAAGATCAGAAATTATAAGTTCTTCCCCATGATTAGATAGATTGACGATTTTCACTTCGCCATAATCAACTTTCTCAATATAGATAATAGGTTTGATTGGCAGATCGCCTTGATTCTCGAATACATAATCCGTACCATTAATAGTATTGTTTGAATAATCAAAAGTAGATGACTCATACACAGGCGAATAAGAATATGGTGAATCACAGCGGAATGTTAAAGTAACATAACCTTGTTGTAATGCATTATGAATAATCCTTGGAGATTCTACAACTAAACAATAAAATATTCGTTCTGGATCATTTTCAAAATAGAGTGGTTGATAATAAGATTGTGCTCCCAACCACCTTGCAACTTCTCTAACGCGATCCGAATCAAAACCATCTGTAAAAAAAAATGATAATTCAAACTGTAATGGTTCTTGTTCGATTTCTTGAAAATATGGTCGATCATTACCTCTAACACTTACTTCTCTAATCGTTCTATTCGCTATAAATTGCTCTTCTAATAATCCTTTGTTGAGATTAACATTAACAACACCCATATCTCTACTGCTAATACCTGCGTAATTAAAGTCTAAAGAGTCTTTGATTGTAATTGCACTCACCTCCTGAATACAATGAGGTGAGCCAATTTTGACTCACCTCATAAATTACAAGCCTCTCTTTTGAAGTTCTTTAACAAGCGTGTTGAATACTGTCTCTCCACCTTTTCGATCTCCAGTTATCTTTCCTATATTAATCTTGATATCATAATGCTTGGTTGTTGTTTCATTTCTTGATGTTAAATTAGATAGTCTTGGGATTGATATTCTTTGCATAAGATCTCTAGCCAACAGCACGCTCTTTAAAACATTTGACGTGTCTAATTTATCTAATACTAATTCTTTCTCATGTAAAAATGCCAATTTCTCTCCCTTAAATTTACCTGTATACCCGCCTGTATCGAATTTCACGACTTTGTTTTTTAATTCCTCGTAACTGCCATCTTCGAATCCATATTTGCGTCTAAGCTCATCGTTAATCGCCTTTAAATTTAGATCCCAAACTCCCGTGGCTTTGTAATAATCCTCAGCCATCTTTTTATTTTGTAAATATTGATTCCAAGCCTCTCTTTTTTCATGGTCATACGAAGTCATATCGCCTACATTTTTCAACAACGACTGAACATTTCTGATTTCGTTAAGTATATTTTGTCTGATGGATTCTCCAACATTAAACATTGCAGAAGCAACATTGTCTGAAAAATTCGTTAGTTCTTCCTGTAAAGTTGATAAATTTCCTATTAGAGCTTGAGTACGCATTTCTTGGAATCTAGTTTCGTTCTCTATTTCATTCTCCCAATATGCTTCTGTTGCTTTTGCTTGCTCCTCTAGCCATCTTTTCGCTGCTTCGTAAGTACCTCTAAACAGTTGTTCTTTAACTCTAACCACATATTGAGCACTTTCTTTTTCTTGCTCAATCTCTTTACGTTTGGCTTCTAAATTGTCATTTAATGATTGCTTTCGTAATTCTTTTGTACGTCGAAGTTTAAATTCCTCTATTTCTTCAATAATGTTAGCCAAATCTTCTTCTAACTTAGCTCTTTCTGCTATTGCTTCAAATGAATCATCAAGAGATAGTTCATTTATCCTCTTTTGAATCTTTAATTGTTGCTCTTGTTTTTTCTTTAATTCTTTATTAAATTCATCTTCTTCGGATGTGCGATCAATTTGTTTGATGATGGAGTTAACAATTTCTTCATATTTTTGAAGTTCCTCGTCTTTAGCTTTAATAAAATTATTATGAAGTTCTTCTAATGCTTCTTTTTCAGTATTGATAGCATCGAGAGCATGTTTCTTTTGCATCTCATAATGTCTTTTAATAAGTTCTATAGCTGAATCTAAAGCCGATTCCATATTCTTTTGCCATGCGTTTCTATTGTCCTGGATTAATTTTAATCGCTCTTCTAGTTGTTTCTTCTCTTCATTTAAAGATCTATCTCTTAAATCTTTTAATGTAAGTAATAAATCTCTTTCGTCAGATAAGGACTGGCTAAGATATTTAGCGTGCTCTTTTTGTAGTTTTTCGTATGCTTCAATCTGTTGATTAATTGACCATTCGTTATATTGTGTATTAAATCTGATAGTTGCAATCGCTTCATCATATGCTTTTTTCAGGTTCTCTAGTTCTATTTCCGCTAGGGTTTTTCCTGACGATGACGATTTCGAAGTGGAGTTTGAAACGCCATAAGTTCTATCGTTTAGTAAACCACTTAAAACTTTTTGACTTTCTCTAAGTTCTCCTAATCGAGTGAGAATATTATAAACTCTTTGCTGTTCTTTTAAGCTTGTTGCAATTCTATCATATAATTCGGGTGTATCAGACCAATCGGTAGTTACACCATTTACCGTAATACGTTTGTTTTCATCATCAAATAACATGTTCTTAAAAGCATCAGAACCAAAAATTTTTGAGACATTAAGTTTGTTTATCTCGCTCATAGCGTCAGCAAGACTATGTATTGCATCAACCTCTAATTCGTATGCTTTTAAGCGGTCAGATGTGTTATCAAGAGTTGCTTTTGTTTTTTCAATCTCTGCTTGAATTGCATCATTTGCTTCTTGGATTTTTACTTGTCTTAATACTTCGAGAGCGTCAGAATTTATTTTATAACCATCGGCTGTTTTTTCTATTTGTGATGCTAACTGAGGATATTTTAAAATCAAATCAGCTATTGTGTCTGCAGATAAAGATTGTTGTTGAATTTGCGTATCAATGATCTGATTTAATCGTTTGATTTCATCAACTGGTTCCTTAATAACTTCAGCGAGCGACTTAAATTCATCGAATTCTTCTGCGAGTTTTACTATGTATCCGATTAATCTTTCTGTTCCATCTTCTAAAATCTCTGTTTCATCACTTAAATATTTGTACCCTTTAGCAGCTATTTCCGATTTATCTTTAACAAATCCAAGTTCATTACCAGATTCGTCTATTATCGGAATTAATGACTGGATGTCTTCTTTAGTAACATTGAGTCTGTTTATTAATGTATCAATTGTTTCAATAACTTTGGGATTTTCAGAGTAAATTCGTTTTAATCCTTCTAAGAAACCTTGTTCAGTTAATGAATCATCTTTAAGCAAATCAATTACATCGGTTGCTTTTTTATTCAATTCTTCAGCAGTTACCCCTGAAAACTCCATTGCATCAATTACTTGATACATTTGATCTTTAAAGTTACTACCAAATTCTATTCCAGCCAGAAATGCGGATTCATCTAAAAGTGTTTTAAAATAATCTCCTGCGCCATTGGTCATTCGTAGAAGATCTCTGTTAAGAGAAATAAGTTCGTATCTATATGTTCTAAGCTTTGACTCTCCTCTGTGAATCGCTTCTTCAACATTCGCAATATCTTTGCCTCTTGCTGCAAGCTCATCGCGACGAGAATACAAAACATCAAGACGCTTTTGTTGACCAATAATACGCTCTTCTAGTTTTTCAATTTCTTTTAGAGTGTTTAATCGACTTTCATCATTTTGCTCGAATTTATCTAAAGCTTCCTGTTTCCTTAAGTCAGCAGTTGCTTTTGCGAGTTCTTCTGTTAACTTAAGCTCTCTTTCTAATGCATCACCTGTAAATAAATGCACTCTACCTTTTTCATCTATATGACTTACTAAAGTAGGCAAAAGTTCGGAAAGTTCTTTTGTAATTCTATAGTACTCTTCTTCTTGTTCTATTGATAAAGTAGAATTTTGTCTTTCTTCCTCTAAATTTCGATAGGAAATAATTAATTGATTTATTTTGTTTCTATGATTAATATATGAATCAGTTAATTGGGCATTTTCTTCTTTAATACGCTTTGTTTCTTCGTTCGCTTTGGAAATGTGACTGATTAATTTTTCTACCGCCAAGCCAACTCCAGCAACGATTATACCAATCCCTGTCGCTATTGCTAACCCTCTAAGCGCTCCTGCTAAACCAGTTATAGCAACTGTTGCAACTCTTGAAGCGGTAGTTGCGCCCGTGATGTTTTTAGCTAGACCAAACGCAGACGTGGTAGCTAATTTTTGTGCTACATCTTGTGAACGTATAGCTTCCGTAAGTTTTAATACATTGGTTCTCGCTTTGGTAGAAAAGATACCAAATAATGTACCAACCGTACCCAAAACCGTTGGAAGTAACCCAAAACGTTCGACTAAAGTATCGACATTGTTTGCCATATTATTAAGAAATGTAATGATACCCATTAATGTATCAGATAAAACGGCATCACCCATTGTAAGAGTGAGATTTGTCCATGCGTTTTTAAGCATGTTAATACGGGCTTCGAATGATTTGAGATATTGTTCATTTTCTCTGTATCCAGAACCTTGGGAGTTTAAAGCTGTATTTGTTGCTTTTATGGCTTCGTCATATTGTTGCATGAGGATCAAAAACCGCGATAATTGATACCGACCTGCGATTTGTAATCCTATGTTTTGTTGTTGTTCTGCGCTTAGTTCTTTCCATTTCGAGGCCAAATCAGACAGGATATTTGAAACAGGACGCACAGTTTCTACACCGTCGCGAATTTCGCGAACAGCGACTCCAACTTGTTCTAATGCTTTGATGCTGGAATCCATAGTTGTTATTCTAGAGAAAATAGTTTTTAATGAGTTGCCGATAATATTACCTGATTCACGAGAAACTTGTCCAATAGCTGTAACGTAACCAATTAGTTCTTGAAGCGAAACACCGAAGGTGTTTGCAGCACCCACCGATTTAGTTATTGCACTTACAATGTTTTGGGAAGTGACGCTAAAATTATTATCTACCTCATTGATTGCGTCTACTGCAACTAATATCTCTTCAGGCAACATATTAAAGCCTTTAATAATTGCAGTAAGTCCACTTCCAGCTTCTTCTGGTGTCATTTCAGATATATTCGAAAACAAAGTAGCTGCTTCTGTAAGAGATGTTAATGCTTCTCCTCTAAAGCCTTGACGAGCAAAGTCAATAAAAGACTCATTGACACCTTTCATTTCATTCCCAAGTCTTGCTGCTAAATCTGCAGACTCTTTTAAAATCCTCACACGATCAATCTCGCCATTTGACACTCTCATAAGAGTAGTCATCTGAGAGTCAATTTCAACAATATTCTGAATTGCAGATCTTAAACCACGAACCGTCCCAAAGAATGCTGTACTAGCTCCCATCCAGATGGGGAATTTAATCATAGCATTCTGGAAAGCGCCCAAGAAAGTGCTTGTTTTATAAGTGGCGCCCTGCATTTCAATCTGCATTCTCTTTAACTCATTATTAACTTCATATAATCGTTTTTCAGTTGCAGCAGAAGTCAAATTCAATCTATCTAATTCATTTCGATATTGCTCTATCTGAGGTCTTGCACGTCTAAATAATGCATTATAATCCATTCTTAATAGACGCTGATAAATTTGCTCCCTAAGCTTTGCGTTTCTCTCTTCAAGAGCCATCTCATTTCTAATCTCTTGTTCTCTTTGAGATAATCTTTGTTTAATCTGATTTAATTCTTTAATGTGATTCTTTGTTTTGGCATTAGATATCTGCTCTTCAAAATTCAACAATTCTTTTTCCGTCAGCAGCCCATTCTTTCTCATTTGTTCAAGTTGATTCATTAGTGGAATTTTCTTTTGATCAACTTCAACAATTTTTACTTGTTCAGTATATAGCCTCCCATATTCTTTTGCCAAACTTTTTATTTGCTCAGGACTCTCGGCTTTTCTTGCTCTATTTTCAATTTGAGTAATTTCATTCTCGTCAATAACACCAGCCAATTTCATCTTGCTTAATTTAGACAATAAACTCGTTCTAGCTGATGCTGTTTTATCTAACTTGTTAAACGTCTTTTCTAATTTGTCTAATTCTTGATTTGCTTGTTTAATATTGTTTACGTCAATTTTATTTAACGAGTGTAAAACATTATTTAATGCTCCTGTCTTACCAGCAGGAAGTTCTTTGTCTGCACGATTAAAACTAATAATAGCAGACCTTAATCTTTCTATTCGATCCCTTACGGCATCAATTTCTTTTTGTCTTCGCTTGTTAAATTGCTCATTTTCTTTGTATGCTTGATTTAATAACTTCTCAGACTGTTCTAATTTCTTTATTTCATTGGTGATTCGTGAAAAATCAGCTTTGCTTGATTCTGGTGTTAATTTTGACAATGCTAATCTAAGTTTGTTTATTTCTTCTGATCCTTCACCAAAGGTTCTGGTTAATAACTGAATTCTATGATTTGCATCATCAGTAAACAACTGCAAAGCTTTTTGTGCTTCTCTATACGCTTCTGGATTTTTAACAACAGTAAATTCATCTTCATTCGTTTTAATTTCTCCACCATCAAAACGAATACCGTGAGTCGTTTTATTCTCAAATTTGTTCCCAACGGTGGTATAAATATCTTCTCTAATTCTTTTTTGACCATCACCCAAGTCTTCAACAGTTTGCACAATTCGTTGTCGCATAGCTAAATTTTCAGCTAATGCTTTATTGCTACTATAAATAGCATCAACTTCATTTTGTAGAGCATTACTTGCACGCTCTGTTGATTTGGCTACGTCATTTATTGCTTTATTTTGAAAGTGATAGCTTTGAGTAATTTTAGATAATTCATTACTCAAGCGAGTAATTTCATTTATAACATTCTTGTCAAGGGTAGCACCCAACTTTATTTTTTTGAGAGAAGGGTGTTTGGCTAATATTTTAAGGTCTTCGTTAATTTGTTTTAGTGATAATCCATAATTTAAACCAGCCGTTATTCGGAGTCCCATTTTTGTATTATCCAACGTTCTCACTCACTCCTTTCTCTAACGATGAATAACAAAAAAAAAGGAAGTTCACCTACCTATAAAAGTATAGTTTTAACTGAAGATCTGGTCGCGTTCTTCTTCAAATTCACGCAAATCATAGTGTTTAATTGTTGTTGAAACATCCTCGTGCTGTGCTATATGTTTAGACACTAATTCCAAACTAACTTTTTTTACTTCTAACAAATATGTTATACAAGATGCTTTAAACAAATGGGGATTAATTCGCCTTCCTAATATATCAGACAATACGTTTTTACAAAAATCATCTGCCCATCCATCAGAAATTGGCTTAATTTCGCCACCATATCTTGTAGTAAAGATATATTCATGATCATACCCACGTTTTTCTACCCATAATTTCATGTAACGCAAAGCATCCGTATTAATCATATACTTTCTTTGTTTACCATCCTCTCCCTTTCCCTTAAGCCGAATAAAATGACTGAATACATACGATTTACCATCAGGAATGGGATAAGATAAAATTTCAGTTTTAAATTGGGGAATCTCTGCTCTTCTAGCCCCCACGTTAAATGCAGTGGCAACCCAGGCTGCCCCAAGATAATTTTCATCATCTAATAGAGTTTCCATCATTAAATCATATTCTTCTTTTGTTATCTTTACTTTATTATATACTTGGTTTTTTGGGATCGATGGTAATCCCCTAGTAAAGTTTTTAAATGACTTGTAGTTTTCATCATCATCTGCGACTATATTTTCAATATAATTATTAAAACTTGAAACGGCAGCTTTTTTTAGACTAATACTACTAGAAGATAACCCTCGATTTTGAAGAAAGCTAATATATCTTAAAAAATCGCGCTTTGTTATTTTATTTAAGTTTTTATCATTTAAAACTTCATGAACCCACCAAAAAAAGTGATATAACGCTGATCTATATTGAATAAGAGTCTTAGGTGAGAGACTCCCTTTACTTATATCCAAAAACTCATTAACCAATAACCGATGTTCTTCTCTAACTTGAGCAAACATTTCCTCAGTAATGTCATCTGCTTTTTCAGCACGATCACGAAGCATGTTCATTTCAATTTTTTTAGTTATGACGATCACCTCATTTCTTGAGTAAATACATCAATCAATCTTTTTGCCCTTGTAATATACTTCTTTACTAATGACAAAACCCCACCTATTAATTTTATTAAATTCTTCAATAGCTTTTTCTATAAAGTGAAACCCCTCATAAAATGCCAATCTATAAGGTCCAGTTTTTTTGTTCCATGTCCAACCCTCATTCAAAAGTATTGGAACAAATCCCGATTCCCCACCAAAAATTGATGGGTGCGTAGCCATATTTTTATCAAAATAAACTTCTATGTGCAATTTATCACCGTCATGCTTCACAGGTGATATTCTTATTGAATTTAAAAATTGATATGTCCTTTGATATTCTACTGGTTTATAAGAATCATAATAATCCTGTACCTTTCTTTGGAGTATTTTACTAAGTAAATCCGCAGCTTCTTTTAATGCTTTACTTATTTCGTATGAATTTTTTATTACTTGAGTTGTACCATGTGGACTACCAATATATCTTGCTAAATCATTTAAATTATTAGCCCATTTCACTCTTGTCACCGCTTTGTTGCTGTCGTTCCCTTAAAATATTTAAGCGCTCATTCAGTTTTTTCATTTCCTCTACACTAAATTTTTGCATATAATCATCATACTTACCCTCATCTTCAAGTTGTTCCAATACCCTGATTAATTGTTCAATGTCTTCATCTTCTGTTATTTCAAAGTTTCTCGCTTCAAGTTCTGCAAAATAATTATCAATATCAATTCGTTCTTGCTCTACTTGATTTATTTCACTCATCAATCCCAGTTCTATAAACGATTTACTAATATTATCACTAGCCTGTTGTAAAATACGATTTAGCAAACTCATGTTCGCTTCACCAAACGGGGAATTTTCACCAAAGAAATATTCGACAATGCCCAAATCAACAAGGTTTAATGTTACTTTAACCAACTTACGTACATCATCTAACTTAGGAATAGGTAAGTTAGTAAATTCTTTCAATAACAATGTATTTAGAACATATGATGCACCAATAATAGTTTCGTCATTTAACATATTAGAGGCTTTCATCTTTTGAAGAATTGTTATATACTCAGCGTAAACTTCACGAATTTTTGACTCTCTAAATTTATTAGAAACAAGAATTTCAAATTGTTCTCCATCCAATTCAAAATAAACTTTCTTTTTTTCATTAAATTGTGATGCTAGTTTGTTTAAAGAAGATGTGGTTAATTTTTGAGGGGTAGTAGTGCTTCTAATGTTTTTGTTATTATCAGGGGTATACGTAGAGGAACTATTTATTTTTTTATCCGAAGTCATATATGATCAACTCCCTTTTTAGCCATATTAAATAATACTAAATAATAGTAAAAATAGGGGTGGCGAGATTTGAACTCGCGTACTCTCGATCCCAAATCGAGTGAGATAAACCTGACTCCTCTACACCCCTATAATGAGCGCACGTCAAATGCGCTCAAATTTTATTAATATTAACTTGAATAAGGTACTCGAACAATTTTACCAACCTTGGTTGAATTTTTAGGTTTAACAACACGAAGATTAAACACTTGGGTTTGCGCTTCTCTTGCCGAAGAAGTGTTAATAGAAAAATTACCAGTAGGAAGAGCATTGTCAAATTGATACTGAATCAAATGAGTTGGCATTTCAGTAGTCTCATCAATTTCCAACGTTTCAAGAATTACCATAACACCATCAGCAAACACTTGATTATCAATCTCAATTGTTTGTGTCAATGGATCTGTTTGATAAGCATAAGTTCTTACTTCAAGTTGATCTCCTTCTTGGATTGTTGGATCTATAATTGTCACTTTATTTCCAGAGACAGTGTAATCGATAGTCAATTCAAGTTTATTTCCACCTTCGTCATAAATAGCAATGCTACCATTATCAGAAGGTGTATGATCTAATTCAATTTGTAAATCAGTAGAAACTTCTTCGACTGTATACCACTTGGGCATAGCATAAGCAATACCTGCTCCAGTTACAATGTCTTGCCCCAATTGTGTGGCAAGCCACTCATAGCGGAAATTAATATCTGTCAAATTAATAGTGATATCACGGTCACTATGCAGCACACCTAAAAGTTGATTACCCTTGCCACCACGAACATCACTTTCTTGAACAGAAACTTCAATATTAGCATCTTGCAATGTCGTTGTTCCAATAACCTCATTAGTCTTCTTGGAAATCAAAAGTACGTCAAAAACGTCAGCTACAACTGCCATTACACAAATTCCTCCTTTTTAAATAAAAAATAGAAGTCGAAACTTCTATTTCAATGCTTTATCAAGTTTATTGTTTTTATTATCCTTAAATAAATCGTCATATGGACTTTTATATAAATCTAAGTTTTCAGCAAAGTGCTCAATAGACACATCTGAACTAACAGTACTAAGAATAATTCCTTGTTCGTGTTGTTTTAGTTTAATTACTCTTTTAAAATCTGTTTCAAGTTGATAAATGGTATACTCAGCTAAGTCCCAATAATGCTTTCCTGTCGCCACAGAAACCGTCGAGATCTTATCTTCAAACTCTATTTTTATACTGTTTTTTGCCCTAGCTTGAATAACTTTATCTGCCCATTTTTGAACAACTTTGTTTTTATATACTTTTTGTTCAAACATTAAATTTTGCTTCATGATTGTGTTTCGTAGATGATCATAATTATCTTTATTAATCAACGACTTTTCGCCTTTAAATCCAAAGTCGTAATCAGTTGTAAAAAAGGCGATATCTTTTTTTAGTACTAGACTAAATAATTTTTCAAAGTCTTGAACAATTTTTTCGTCTCTCAACCCAAAAATCAACAGTTCGAGTAGTGAGAAATCTTTAAATTCCTCTCCAAAATGATCTTTGGAATAATACAAATGAGTGGAACACTCAACAAACTCATCATAGTTCTTTAATTTAACTGGATATACATTTCCAATACCCTCAAGAAAATCCGGTTCCCCAAATATATATTTCGTTGTCACAGACATCCCTACTAGTTCCCATTCGATATTTCATAGCTGATTTTATATCCGGCATATTTCTCATTAACATACATATATTTTCCTTGATAAAACAGCAATTTTTTAACGCCTACAACTCGTTTGTTATTAAAAGTTTCATCAATCTCATGTAATATCGAAAGAGGTCGTATCATTCCTGTATCTTTTAACACCCATAAATCTAAATGGGATATAATATCAAATACAATCAAGCCCTCTTTCAACCCCACATTCCTGGAAAGAGTAAAATTATCAAAATAAATATTTAAATATGTTCCCATTTCAGTTGTCACTTCAGGAAATTTAGGAAGAGGAAAAACTTTTTTTAATAGTAAAGTTGAAGGGTCAATGTCAGGTTCAGAGAAGGGATTATTGGTGTTATATTCAATTAGTTTACATAATTTTTGATTTTCAAGCATTAAAGATATTATACTATTAATATTTTCATTTAAAAATTTAAATTTCGACATTTAACCCTCCCCTTACTAAAATAAGCTTTTCATTTCAATTTGCATCCATCTTTCTATATGTGGATGATTTAGCAAATAACATCTTAGCCAAACAAAACCACTATTTGCATTATTATTTTTTATCACACATGATGTATCAGTGAACGAAATTAAGGTAGCCAGAGTAGCATTGGACACTTTATCATCGGCATATAGTTCCCAAATAACCTTAGCGTCTGACAAAGCTTCTGTTTCATCTCTAACTTCCACATAGTATTCTTTACTTTGGTTTCGTTTAATCTCATTTGGCTTGTCAGAAACAGATTTGATTACTAATAACCATTCATCTTTATTAAATTCACCTACATTATTTTTGTAGGTGCTCGTATTAATATTACTTCCATAGTAATCAGCTATTCCTAAATCCAAATTATCTCTAGCAGGATCAAATTGATCATCTTTCATATTGATGTTTACAATACCTTCATCGCTAACATAATCATGATCGATAACTTGAAATACATTGCCTCCAAATATAAAGCGGTCATTTCTTTTTATTTTCATGGTGTGTTCGTTTTTTTGAACCACTACTTGTCTACGACCATCAGGCAACGTCATTACTCTGTCAGCATAAGTACCAAAATTCGCTTTTGCTCCATAATAAAAAACACAAGGGTACGACAGTAAATCTCCATTCTCATCAATCCATTTCAAAGTGGTATTACATTTCTCTATAAAGCCCCTTGAATAAATACTGGTTGGATCATAACCAGTACACAACCAATACTCCTCTTCATATTTTGTTCTGAAAACGTAGTCACCTGCATGAATACTATCATTAGGATGCATCACGATAATCTTGATATTAGGCTGTTTTGTATCTGATATAATCTGTACCCCAGTTGGATTGATGGCATGATTAATATAAACTTCCTCATATGAAGGAGAGTCTTTAAAATAATATCCTATTGTATGTTTCGCATGCTTTTCAATAGATCCTTTGATTCCATCATATTTGCCAACCCTTGCCTTATAATCATTTATAGATTTCAACCTTCCACCTCATTTCAAGTGGAAAAATAATAAAACACTAATTTTTGATTTACTTCGCTAACTAAAAGTTGCTTTAAATTAATCAATTTATCCAAAAAGTTAGCTGGACTATAGACTCGAAAATCCTTGTTGCCTAACTCGTTTCTAATATTTTCAAGTCTTAATATGTGAGGATTCAACCAATGAATCAACATCAAATTTGCCAATATCTCTTGCTCCTGGTCATTTAGAGAGATATTAAATTGATTTAATTCATCATCTCTATTGGACAAATCTTTTGTAACATATTTAAAATCAGAGATAGCACTTTTTAAGTATTTTATAAGTTCATTTCTTAAATCGTCTGTGGTTAATTCAGCTAATTCGTAATCAGTTATTTTTGACAAGAAGCGATCAAAGATTAGATCATACGAAGTGGTAGACATCCTACCATCACCACTTTCAATTATTATTGTTCATTATTTAACAACTGTTCAAAATTATAACCGCTCACTTCTTGTAATGCATTAATAGCTCCTTTGGACAAATCGTCCATCTCCTTGGCAATATCTACAATCCGATCAATTACATGCTTGCCCTTTACATTTGCCAACTTGCTCTTTATAGCCGCAGAGCCTTCAGCGAGAATAGTTTTAATTTCTTCATCAGTAAGACTTGAAATATCATCTTTAAAATCAAGTCCAAGATTTTTATTCACTTTATCATCATGAATAATCAACTTGCGCCGTTGAAAAACTGTAGACATATTGTTGATATAATAAATTTCATTTTCATCAAGCATAACAAAAGATTTTGGATGTACTACAATCTCTCGAATTCCATCCATTAATTTTAAACCTTGTCGAAATGGATATGGGTTAGAAACCTTAATTTGCTTTGCCATAATATAATATTCCTCCCTTATAGATTAATTGGAGAGTGTATAATATCATACACCCTCCAATAGTTTTATGTATATTTTATAACTTATAATTAAAAACCAGACAGCGAATCATCTTCATAGACTGCAAGGGCATGACGTGGAGCATCAACAACGCCAGCCCCCATATGCTTATCATAACGCATTTCATAAGAACGATCATAAATATTATGTTGAGACATTGGTTGTACTTCTCCTGCAAATTGAACCTTAAGAGTTTTCCATTCGTTGTTCAAAATAGGAACAATGTAAATCAGACCCTTATCAAGAACCGTATCATACCCTGCAAAACCAGAGTAAGGATTGTCGAGTTTTACGACAGGAGCGCCCTTGTATACACCAATAAGACCATTTCTATTTACTTCGTCTTTAATATTATCGCTAACGGAATTATTGATGGCAGTAAGTGCAGGAAGCTTCTGTAGAGCTTCAAAGTCGCCAATAATTGCAACCCTACCACCAAAGCGTTGCATTGCAGTAAGCAATGGATCAAAGGAACCTGCAACGACACCTGTGCCGGAAGCATAGTTAGGAGTGGACATACCTTTAAAAGCCGAATACAATGTGTTTTGTACTTTTTGAGCAATCTTAGCCTCAAACTCGTTCGTAACATCACGAATAAGTTCAGCAAAATCGTAACGTCCTGCAGCAATTTCAGCCCATTCTGCTACTGGCATTGCGGAAAGCTCTTCGATTTCCAGCCCAGAATACTTGAAACCAACTTTCGATTTGTCAGGTGTGCCGTTGATTGCTTGCCAGAAAGCTTGAACACCTTCCGTTTTTGTCTTGAATTTTGGACGCTCATCAAATCCAGTACGCTTAACATCAGCAACAAGATCAATATAATCAATCCGAGCGTCAATTGTTGTATCTACAACATATGCCACAATGTTGTTAAGTTCCCACAAGTTCATTGGGTTAGGATTTGCTGCCAATTCCCTAATCAATTTAATAGCGTCTTTATAATCCATTTTTTCCGTTTCAGTCATTTGATGTTCATTAAAAGATGCCTTAGAAAAAATCTTGATAATAGGCGATTTCTTAGTAAGTTGAGCCATTATTAAATTCCTCCTAATATATTTTATTTTTAAATTAGTCTGTAACAACAATTACTTTGAGGGCATTGTTACCATACAAAGTAACTTTATCAACAACTTTAAAAGTAATGGCAGGAGTGCGACCAGAAATATCTTCCAACTTGCCGCTTGCTCCCACAGCTAATTCGTCGCCAACATTAAAATCGGCATATGTACCTGTGAATTGATCAGTTGTATAAACGTCACCGACCTTTGGTGCTCTCAAACGAAGGAATTGTCCTTGTTTTACAACAAAATCAGCATCAGCAACAAGTTCTTGGTCAATATGTGGATTAACATTATAAACAAAAAGCAAACCTGGCTTATCACCCGCGGTTGCATCCGCAACAGCAGCAGCAGTACCATTAGCATAGTTTGGGGTTACAAAAACACCATTCTTGATATCAGCAGCAGCCTTAAGGTTGCTGATATAAACATTATCTGTTTGTTTGTTAATAATTGCAGCCATTTTATAATCCTCCTATTAATTTTATTATTCTTGTACTTCGTAAAGTCTTGTTTTTAGATCTTCAGGAAGCAGACTGGATTGACGAGAAGCAGTAATAATTACTTCGTCAGAATCCTTATCTTGAGTACCATCTTGTTGCTTCTTGGCTACTTCCTTTGCAACCTCATTTACAACAATTTCATTTAATCTAGCCTCATTTAACTCCTCAATAGCCTTTTTAACTTCTTCACTCTCCATCGCTTCCTTGGAAAGAAGCTTAGAATATTTTTCAGATAGCGCTGTTTGTTTTGCTTGTTTTTCAGCTAACTCAACCTTTTCCTTATACGGCTTCAATTCTTCAATTGTAGAGTTGAGTTCAGTTTCTTTGTTTTTTAATTGGACGATTTCTTCTTTTTGTGATACAACCAATTCATTCAAGTCATTAACTTGTTTTTGCAAACTTTCAACTTGAGACTCAAGTTCTTTAATCTTTTCCTCCATTGTTTCCACTTCCTCCTTATGCTTATTATTTAAGTCTTGAATTTGATTGTTCATCTCAAGCTGCATTTTATTTTTTGCAGCAAGGAGATCATCAACCGAAAACCCTTTCGGAATAAAACCTTTATACCCCTCAATCCAATTTTCCTTTGGCTCTAGTACTACAACATCATTTTCAATCTTATAATTAATTTTATAAAGTGTTTCATGATCATCCCAGTCTTCAACGATCACAAAATCTGTATAAAGATCAACAATGTAATAGTTGTATTCACGATAATTATTTTTTGGATTCACTGGATTGAGTATATTATATACTTGATTACTAATATCGCTCCATTTAAGTGACGACAGTTCTAAATCACCATGATATCGGATATTAAAACCATTGTTAAATTTCTTTTCGCTTTTATCTGACACTATTTCACCTCCCTTTAAATCCTTATCAACTGCCTCTGCAATTAATAGGTGTGCTTTTGATTTTGGCTCGGCAGGATTAGTTACAATACAACTACCAATAAGCTCATTTATTTGACCTTCATACTCATAATTTAAACTTCTAATACCAGTCTCTTCATCATAGTTATCATAGCCATAAACCAAAACTTCACAACTAAATTCAAGTTCCTCTGTTTCATATAATTCAAGAATGGCATTACATACATTAGGATATCTTTTAAGTACCCTAGCCAATCCCATAAGAAGTAATGTACCATCTTCATCTTCCTGACTCCAAAAGTCAACAAAAGAGCCTATCGTGTCTGTTTTTAGTTGTTTAGACCTTGTATCTAATTCGTGAGTTAAATTATTGTAAAGCCCATTCTCTAGCTTCAAACGATTTACCACCAATGGAATTCCTATATATTTACTTTTATTTTCGACAACTCCATTAATGAAATCATTTGTAAATTGTAGTTTATTTAAGTTGATTTTATTAGTTAAGATACACATGGTAAGCTCCATGTAGATATCATTTGATACATTATTTAATTCAATAATATTTGGTTTTATCTGCACTACTTCTGCTTTCTTGTTTTGATGGCTCATTTTCTACATCACCCCCTTCACCTACAAAACCTAATTCTATAAAGGGTGATATATTTTTAAAATTTAAATTAGTCCTTGATTCAACTTCAATCTTTTGAGGAATATGTCCTATTATTTTTATCACATCCTTTAATCACTTGGAGATGGGGTATTATTCCCGCCAGATCCCCTTGAGAAGTCTGTGTTATCATTTTTTGAATTTTTATCTTCTGGTCTACCGCCTTTATCATTTCCGCTAGCCGTATAGCTTGTTTGATGCACAGGTAATCTTTCATTGAGTCTTAGTACTTCATTTTCAAATATAACTTGTTGTAACCAATGATCGAAACTGTAACCAGCAGCTTCAACCATATGTTTTAAACTACCTCTGCCTTTGGTGTATAGAGATTCTGCTTGTTTAAATGAAGTTTCTCTATCAAGAATGGTAGACCTACCTAACCAAATTCTTGCTTTAACTATTTCTCCCGTAATTAAATCTAAATACTCGTTTAAAGCATCTTCGATATCTTCAAGCACTGAAAAAATAATAGAATATATTTTCTCAACATTTATTGTACTCGAACCATAACTTTGACCATTTCCTCCACCCATATTAAGACTCATTGAATAGCCTAACTTTTTATAAATGTCTCTTTCGATTCTTTCCCAAACTTCCTTTGGAAAAGTATTCATATTTACCTTTAATTCCTCTATGGTAATAATGGATGGAATGGACAATACACCAGTAGATGTATTATCAGTAGCATTTCCTTCATGCTTTTTCTGAACCAAGTTTTTAAGGTTCCTATGGTAAGTATCTGCCTGTTCTTTAGGCACTGGCAATTGAGATTTTCCATCCTGAGAGGGCATCGTCCCAATTTTTTGTATTAAAATCTGATTAATGACTCGCTCTGCAAGAGATTTTTCACTTTTCTCGAGTAAATCTCTATGAATAATACTTGCTAAAGCAGGAATGCAATATGGAAAACCAAAAGGTTCGTTCCTTGCCCCCCTAATCTTAAAAACTTGAGTTTTGTTGATGTCTAATTTTACATATTGTTTTGTTTTATCCTTTTTATAAGCATTATATGCTGCCATTGTAACTTCGTCAGGTGCAGCGTTTATTTGCTGTTTGAGTTCTTCACCCTTAAATTGATCGAGATATTGAAGGTTATACAACACTTCCCATTTTCCATTTCTCATGGTTTGGATGTCAATCTGATCATATTCAAGAAACTGTATATATTTATTTCCTCTGTTGTACCAGACGCAAAATCCTTCTTGCATAACAGAAAATATAGTGTCTCTAGCTAGTTTTTTAACTTTTATATTATTAATAAACGTATCTACTTTTTTCTTAATGTTTTTATACGAACGATGTTCCATGTTGTTATAAAAGGTTGAGGGAGAAATGATTGGAAGTGACTTAAATATATCTAACACATCGGTTACTATACCATCTTTAACATAATAATATTTACTTAATTGAATTAATTGCTTTCTAAATTTGTTGGGGTTTCGAAGCCAAATATAAAGATCTTTCAAGTCTACATCTGTCATCCTTACACCACCATTTGCTTGACTAAGCAAATCGTGGAATGCTGCAAGTTCATAAAATGAATGATCAAGAAACGATGGTTGTTCTACATTAGTGTCATTAATAGGAATAGTGGATATAGCTATCACCACCTTACTTTTAATTTAATTGTAAATAAAGAAATGATAATCGTCAGTTGAAGTACTTTTCATTAAGTCACGCTCTAATTGATTGGCAATATAGTTTCCATATGTAACAGAACTATATCGGTCTTTCCTTTTATTGTGGGGTTCTTTTAATTTAACCAAGTTAGATTCAGTAATCTCACCTTCTAAGTTAATCATTTCATTAACAAGCAAAGTAGTTTGGATATAAACTGATTCAAATTTTACTTGAAGCTCTATATCTAAACTAGAATAACCCTTTAATTTTTTAAGATACTCACGACCCTCAAGCTCACTTACCAGTAAACGAATCTTACCTCTTTTTAATGCATCTCTCATTAATACTGCACATTCGCTATTTAATTGAGGATTGCCTTTTATACTATAAATTACTTTGGGAGCGTCTGAATACATGCACCTTTCTTGCATTTTCTCGTCGTTAATACAATTCCAGGGTTCATATTCTTTATTATTCTCACGGTCATGCAGGGGTTGAATAAGTTGATCATAAATACCCAATCCTAAATTTTGAGTATCCAATACTAGATAATCACAATCAAATTCATCGAACAATTGCCGAATTCTAATAGCTTGCATTACAGTATGACCGCCATCCATACTCTCCATATAAGAGACGTATCTATCGAATCCCCTTGTCGTTGGAATAAGTCTTAATACTGAATATACACTAGCGTCGTTTTGTTTACCCGCCATTCCAGCAATATCACAGCATAACAATCTTATTTCTCCTGCTTTTTTGTGCTCTGGTTTAAAATTTGAATCTTTGATTAAACTATAATAATCCTTTGGATATAGAGGTACGACAATCTTTCTATTTTTATCAAGATCCTCAAATTTAAAAAAGGCTTTTTCAGATTCTCCGAAAAAAAGACACTCCATCTCCATTGACCAAGCAGTTTCATCAAAATCCTCTTCGGACATTTCATCTAATACTTGCTCTCTCATTAGTAAGCCTTCTTTAATAGCCAATTGATAAGGCAAACCACACACAAAATATTTTTTCCCTTCAGTCATAGATTTAAAGTACGTGAGCAATTTGTTCCATGACCAATGTATTTTGTACCAAGCAGAAGATAGATAGATTTCCTTATTTCTCTCTTGTAAATGAGCGTATTCAGGCTTCTCTAAATATTTTGGTTGTCTTGGAGCTGTTAAAAATTTACGCAAAACTTTGGTAATAATATTAATATCTACCATTCGGAATTCATCTACAATAAGTAGATTAGCACGTTTAGATCTTGCATTATCATTAGAGGCAACAACTTTTATCCAGCTTCCATTGTGAAATTCAACTCTTGCATCGTTAACAGATGTGTTTAAATCAAATATTTCTCTAGCTAAATTTGGTGAGTTTTTTCGCAAATCATCAATCTTTTCAATTACTTCACGAGCCTGATTTTTTGTTCCAGAAGCGATAACTATTTTCGTTTCGGGATATAAAATAGCTCTTACACAACAATAAATTGCAGTCAAAAAAGTTTTCCCCTGCCCCCTACTTGCAAGGTACATAAAATAATAAAAATGATTCATATAAAAAATTAAGATTTGTTGAAAGAGTTTTAGGTTTATCCCTAAATAATCTTTAACAAATCTATGGGGATTTGCTCTATAAAAACTAGCCCAAACAGCTATACCTTCCATTAATCTATCTGATTTATTATTCTTTGCAAAATTTCTATTTCTTTTAAAAATATTAATACCCTTGCTATATTTATTTCTGTCAACTTGAAATTTCCTCTCCATTAATCATCACTCTCCTCATATTGAGGAGGTTTAATTGTATACTTTTCTAATTCAGCTTCATATGCTTCTGTATGCACACCCTTACTACCGACTAATTTAGATAAATGTCCAAAGAACCATGTATGCATATATTTGCCAATACCATCGACATCTTTCCAAGCTTCATCTGGTTCGGGTATTGGTCTTTCCATTTCCCACTTCTTTATCAAGGTTCCAAAAGTGGATTGTTCGGCTGCATTGGCTCCCGTCTCTTGTACCGGTTTAATGTTTGCTGACCCCAATAAATCCTGTAGTGTCTTTAATTCTTTATCAACCGATTCATTTTTTAATCTTTTTTTATTTATTGCTAAACGAAGATGTGCAACTTCTTGAAAAAGCATTTCCATAGCATAAGTATCGCACTCATAAGAGTTTAATAATTTTTCATATTCATTCTGCAAAAAAAGTAAATCCTCGGTTGAGTAACCTCTGCCCCAAAAAGCAGTTAATTCTGCGAGATCTGCGGAATGCACCTCTTGAACAAAATCATCGGTTATATTATTTAAACGTTCTATTTGCTCGTCATATTTTAAAAAATCGCTATCTTTATAAGTTAACGAACTATATTGTGTTAATGAAGAAACGGTGCGTATATATCTATTCCAATCCACATCCATTTCAATCCACAAATCTTTAAGTAGCGGTCTATTCATTATTGCCAACATCATTTTAACTCGTTCTAAATATCCTTCAGAATTTTTCTCACCTATAAATGAATTTATACAAGGTTTACATATACTCAATTTATCAGAAGCGAATAACGGATTTGCATTAACATAAAAATTTGACGCGGCTTTTAACGAACGACACTTTAAACATTCAATTCTTTCTTTTGAGCTTTTCATTTTCATACACCTGCCCTTTTCCCTTATAAAAAAATGGTGCAGAAAAGCGCAGGGAGTGGACGCTTATACTGGTTTACCCAGTTCTGCACCATAAAAAATATACAAAAGAAAACGGACAAGTCATACTATTTACAACAGTAAACTCATCCGCTTGAGTTTTGTATACTTATAATTCATTTGCATCTTAATCATCAGAATTTAAATAATTCAATGCTTCTATTTTAGCATGGATTTCTTCAAGTAGTACTTGTTGTATTCCATACTTTACGCCTTCCATAAATAAATCATTAGCAATCTCTTTAATCTCAACAACACTTTCGGCTCCCAATAACTCTTCATAGTAAAAGTCAACAATCTCATCAGGATCATCATCAATTTCAATATCATAATTTATTTCATGAATGTGATCGTTTGAAATATACCTTGATTTTTTCTTATTGTTTTCAAATAAGTGATCATAATAACCAGCCATCATAAACACTCCTTTGTCTAGAATAGACAGAGGACTTGTATTTACAATTCATGTCTATTATTAAACTTGACACTCCCCATGCCTAAAGGCAGGGGATTCTTGGGAATTCCCGTCCATCGACAGGATATTGACCAAGCTATCCCTGTGTGTCCCACAGTTCAATTTATTAAACAGCCATTTTCAATTTTGTCGCCTTATATCCCCATAGCTAAAGCTAGGGGTTTTACGGCGATTAAACATAATGAATACTTTCTAGCTCATTTTCATTGTATTCAAATAGCATAAACCTTTTATGACTACCTACATAACCGTTGTTTTTGTGCCAATCATCTGTTTTATTCCTGGTTGCTAATGTTCTTATGACAGTACCAAACCAATCTTTAGCATCTTCTGTATGTAAATGTCCAATGTGTATCTCTCTATTTGTTGCTTTAGCCCATTCCATTGGAAACTCCGCAGGGAAAATATTGTGGAGGTTTTTTCTCCCCTTGTCTCCATGAGTAATACCAATAAAATTGCGACCAAAAACATGAATTTTTCGTTCCTCGAAAGAATCATCTACTTCAACTTGAGGATAACGAGCCGAAAGAAATTTCACAAAAGACCAAGAGATTGTTTCATCGTGATTGCCTTTGGAATATATAATTTTTACTTTGTTAGACGATTTTAACGCTACTTCAATTAATGGTTCGTAAAAAGATCTGCAATCCTCCCACGCCTTATGCATATCTACAACCTGTATTTGAGTGCCATTAGCTGTTCTTCCTCTGTGGTCATTATTATGAAACATATCCTGTCCAACGACAAAAAGAATTTCATCCCAATGATTTTTTATTATTTTGTTGTAAATTCTATTTTGTGTTGGTTTGTAATACTCATAATCAGACACACCAAAATGAGAATCAAATATTGGGATCTCAAGCAATTTCTTATTTGAAGCTTCAATATAAGAAGCTTGAAAATAAATAGGTTGCACATTATTAATTGCTTCTATTATTCGATTAACCCCTGAATTTTTAATCGGTTTTATAGTTATTTTGCTTGCATACATCGGAAACTGACCATCTTGTTTTGAGTAACCAGTCCATTCTGATACTTTTGCGTTTATTAATTCCCATTCATCAGGATCATATCCATGTGCTTCTAACAAATATCTTGGATTCTTTTTTTGTTCGGCACTCAATTGAATTAATCTTGAATATGTATGACTTCCATCTCCGTGATATTCAATCGTTTCTTTAAAATCATCTGGTTTGGCTTTTGGTGATTTACTGTGTTTTGTCTTTTTTGTGACTTGATTTTTAACCCAACTTCTCAAAACTTCTCCGTCGTTAAAATATTCGCCACCATATTTCTCCGCGATTTCCTGCCAAGTTAAATCAATTTCTTTATTTCTCTTTTTCAAACCTATTTCCAAAAGTCGCTCTCTGTTCAAACAACCACCCCTTATTCGAAAGGCTGCTCAACAGAAGGAATTGAATCTTCTTCCTTGATCGTAATTGAAATAGTTTTTTGATCAAACTCAGCCAAAATATCTTTCAAAGAATAATAAAACCATTCCTCTGTTTTCTTGTCTTGTTCTGCAATTACTTGTTGATCATGATAGTAATCTCCTTTTAATTGATATGAATGTGTCTTCTTAGCCACCTCAACACTCCCTTTTTAAACACCTATATTACCAAGATAATGAATCTGCGTGATTTGCTAACTCTCCACGGAAATTTATTGTCAGTGTACAAACCTTAACGTAGGGTTCAGATTTAAAATGTTCAATATAAGGTACAAAACCACTTTTACTTGGATCTGATAAGTCATTTTGACCATCATGCCCAATCATAATAACTTTACAATCATCATGAATTCGAGTTAGAACTTTTTTAAGTTCTCCCCTAGTAAAATTTTGGGCTTCGTCAATAATAATAGTTTTATCTTTCAAATTAATACCTCTTGCAAAAACATGAGACATAGGATAAACCCAAGCTGTTCCATTTTTCAAAAGGTCAGGTCTTTCAGGATTAGCAATGACTCGATCTGGTTCCTCATCGATTTCTAATAAAGCATCCTTCAGAGGGGTTATATAAGCCTCTTCTTTTTCTCGCTGATCACCAGGGCGATAACCCATAGTTTTTTCTTGTACAGGAGAAAAAATATAACACAATGATTTACCAAGTAATTTAGCTGCTGCTACAGCCAAAAATGTTTTTCCTGAGCCAGCTTTCCCATTTACAATAATCAATCTATATTTATCATCGAGGATAGCATCAACAAATTCTCTTTGTTCATTTGAAAGTTTGTCTCTGTATCCAAAGAACAAACTATCTTTAGGTAATGGCATATGTGTCTCCTCCAATGTTTGTATATTTATTCATTGACGCTATGTAACAGGGGGATTATAGTTACATAGCGTCAATAGGAGGGGAAAGGAAACTCTATTTAATTATTAGTTTTAACAATTTCTTTAAATCTTGAACCTGCACTAAAAGTAGGAGTTACTGTAGCAGGAATATGAATATCCTCGCCTGTTTGTGGATTTCGACCAGTTCTAGCAGCTCGTTTGCGAGTTTCGAATGTACCAAAACCAACTAATTGAACAGAATCTCCATTCTTCAAAGTCTCCATTACCGTTTCTACAAAAGCATTCACAAATACCTCAGTATCCTTCTTGGTTGCACTTGTGCGTTCTGCAATTGCAGAGATCAATTCAGCCTTATTCATAATATTATCTACTCCCTTATAAAGTATTTTTTTTATATATCTGTTAATTATCGAAGGAGAAAATATATACCCCCTCATAAATATATACCGTCAGAAACCACTTATTCCGTCAATTTCCTAACAATTTATTATTTATTACATTTTTTGCAGTATGGAAAGAACCCATCCTTGCGGCTTCTATCTAGCGAAAAATAGCGTTCTGACGCTAATTTTACCTGCTTGCACTTACTACAAGTCTTGTATGTACCTTTTACTTTGAAAGTGAATATCCAGTCCTCTCTTTCTTGAATATATGTATCCACTATCATTTTTGGAATGATATTATTATAAATTTCTGATACTCTTTTTTCAGTTAAATCAATCTCATATTCTCTTGATATATACTCAACTATCTCAGATGCAGGACATCCATCAATTTTCATAATTAAAATGTCTTTTATGTATTTTTCGAATTCTGTTTTATCAATTAAGTTTTCTAAATCAGTTAATATAGCCCACATATCACTATTGGGTTTGTCATAATATGCTTGTTTTAATAGGGCATAATGATTTAATAATTCTAAAACATGTTTTTCCTTTGATAAGTCTAGTTTATTTTCAGATACTTCTACATAATCACCATGTTCATCAAAATATCCTGTATCTGAATCATAATTAAAAACAGTAGAGTCTTTCATTATCTTTTTAAAACGTATTGTGCCGGACAACAGGTCTTTCATCAAAATACTTTCTGTATTAAGATCTCTAAGCATCTTTTTCATTAACGATAGTTGCTTAGAATCATATTTATTAGCAATCTGTATTTGTTTCTCCTCTTTGGATGTTGAATCTAGATTCACTCCAAGGGTATCTTTAAGATATTGAATTTTCTCTACTACCTCAGCAATCTCAGGATACTTCTTTAAATCCTCTTCTTTAAGATTATTTTGTTTTGTTTTACCTTTTGTCCTAGATGCCATTAAATCGACTTCTATTTCTTTCTTATCCCCAAATAATTTTTCATTTCCACGCCTATAATCCATATTGGCACTTGATTTTTTCTTTCTTATCGTGTGTTGATCACTAATATTTAATTCTTTTTCTTTCTGGTCGTAATATTTGGGAAATGTTAAATAATCTACAATGTAACTTAATCCAATAAGCGAAAGGTCGTTTTCAGTTAAGAAATCATTTTTGTTTTTGACTTGTTTCTTGCAAAATAGAGGTGAACTCGTATAGTTTATTAACCATTTCATTTTTTCATCGTCTAGCAATTTATTTACGTGATTTAAACGATCTTTGGCGTACTCCAAATTATAATCCAATTGCTTCACAATACCATACAAAAACGATTGGATATCACCATCAACACCCCATGACTTCTCTTTTCGCCACTGCTCCCTTTCTTTCTCCCAAGGTCTTTTATAAACCTCTAAATTGTATCCATATGGAAGTTCATTACTTCTGTAATAAGTGATCCAATACTCTTTTCTTTGAGGTAGCGATTCAAAATCATCAACTAGTTCTAATACATCAAACTCAAACACTCGTTCCCTATCTTCAAGATTGTATGTCAACCAAGCGTTCTGTAATCGCTTGTTATTATGTTGATTGGCGTTTAATTTCTTAACCAGAGTTTCTTTGTATGTATATATGTTTTTTGTAGTACTGATAAATCTTTGATTCGTCTCCAAATTTGTAATGCAATACACACCATGTTGTTGAACAAACATCTCTCTCTTATCACCCCCTTATTTATCTCTCTAAGTTTGAGCATTCTTCAATGCTCTACTTTGACACTCCCACAATTCATCCCCATACCTAAAGGCAGGGGCTTTCTTGTGGTGGTTGTGGTAATTTAATTATAATACAGATAATATAAATAATCAATAAATTTATATTTCACTCCATTGACGATTTGGCTTGTTTTTCTTATAATTTGGGTAAAATAAACGAAAAGGAGGTTTATCATGAACGTTGTGCAATTACCTGTTCTTTATACAACACACTCAAAAGACCAAGACTATGTTTATGAACATATAATGCGTTTTCTAAAAGGAAAGGCTAGAAGTAGTGAAAATACCGCAAAAAAATTTAAGCGAGACATTGAAATGTTCTTTAAAGTAGTTAGAGGTAAAGAACTTCATGAATTAACCAAAAATGACTTGAAAGTAACAAATAGCGAAGTAGTAGATTATCAAGAATATTTGTCTAAAAACTATAAGAACTCAATAGTAAATAATGCTTTTACAGCAGTAAGAAGCTTATACAAATATCTAAAGCGCAATGATTTTGATGTTAATCCAGATGCAGTCATTGTAGACCGTTTACCTGATGACACACTGTCTACAGGGTATTTGCATCATGACGAGGTTATGAAATTGGCAGAGCTTGCTCTTGAAGAAAAACACGATCCCATCATGAAAAAGGCGATTATTGAAGTTGCCTATGGGACGAGTCTGAGAATTAATGCCTTGTTGAAAATCAGATATAGAGATCTACGAGGAGACGAAATTGATCCAAACAAATATTGGATTGAACCTAGAGACGTAGACGAAGAAGGTCATATAACCAAAGATAAAAGCAAGATGATTAAAAAAGTCATACATGCTGAAGCTATTGAACCTATGCTGCGCTTGAAAAAGGCATATGGTTATTCTGATGATGATTATGTCTTCCAGATTAGCCCAAGAGCATTAAATGACATGATCAAGCGTTTAGTTAAAAAAGCAGGATTAGATCCTAAAAGGGGGATCACTTTTCACAGTTTAAGAAAAGCTGGAGCCATGTCAGCGAGTAAATTATCCAACGGGAATCCTTTTGTTGTATCTAAGCAGGGTAATTGGGAAAATCTCGAAACTGTGAATAGACATTATATTCAAAGCCAAGAAAACATAATGGGTATGGCTGCTTTTGAAAACTTTGAAGAGGATATTTATGAACAATTGACCAAGGAACAATTGATTGAGTTGCTGAATAGTTTAAACGGAGATATCTTGGAGATTAAGCTTAAACGAGAAGCAAGAAAAATGATTGCAGAGAGCAGGAAAAGAGAATGTTAAAAACTGGTGGAATTTCCATCAGTCAATTTTTTTTGCGTTTTTTAAAGTGTGTATTTTCTGATCAAATTTGATCAATTTCCTGCAAGTATATAATATATATATATAATATATATATAAAAATATATATATAAAATATAAAGCAAACTCGTGTATGCACCTTTAATTTTTCGCATAATGGAGGGGAAAATTAGCATTGAATAGTTGTATCTTTATTCCGAAACGTGTTTTTCCAAATAAAAAGAACGACAGATGCCTTTTTCCTGATGAGCTATATCTGTATTCTTTGCTTTACCGATGGAGAAGTATCTATGATCATTTGATTGCTATTAACGTTGATGGAATAAGTGAATTGTGTCCATACAAATTTATGACAATTCAAGCGAAGGGGAATGACACCAGAAATAAAACCAAAATCAAACAGCTGCTAAGCAACTTATGTGAAACAAAATATCTTGAAATCAATAAAGATATAAAAACAGCAAAAAATAATGAATTGCTACGCATTCATTTTTTAGACAGAGCAGAGTATGATTTTTATACCATTGCCTATGATTTATTTGATCAATTTCATCACCCTTTAGAATATTTTATTTATTGCTATATTGATACCAATGGCTCTGAAGGAAAAGCAATATCATATAACAAGTGGAGTGAAATTACAAATACTAGCCGTTATACATTGGATCGAGTTCTTGATAAAATGAATTCTGATTCGTTTAGACCGAGAATATGGAAAATTCCAGGAGAGTATTATCAAGAAAAAGGAGAGTATAGGCAGCATAAGAATGTGTATTATACAAGACCCAGAGAAGATATAAAAGCACAATGGTATAGGTTGTATGGAGCTAAACAAGTATAAGATTTTAAAAATATAATTAGCGATTATGTATTAAATTATAAATAATCAATTTAGAGGCTTTTATAGACGTTGACATTTAATTTGGGATGAAGTGTACCCTGTTGATATGAAAACGTCTGTAAAAGCCTTATATTTTGTTTAAAATGGGTATGTGACGTTTAGGTATACTGAAGATAGAGGGTTATCATGGATGAGTTAATATGGATTTGGATCTGGAGTAATCGATAGGTGAATATGATCGAAATATTAGATTTCGCTAATTAGGGTGGCAAGATTGATTTTTTGTTGTGTTAGTAGGCTTTAGGATGATTTTTGAGTGGGAATTTGATTTGAACGTTTCGATTTTTTGGCTTTAGGATAAGGAATATTGGGACGTATGGATTGGTTATTGGGATTTTAGTGATTTTAAGCAGGGGATGTTTTTGTTGTGTTTATTGGATTTTTGCGATTATGAGTACGATGTGATTTTGAGGTAATTTGTATAATTTTGAGGTTATTTTTGGTAAATCGATGGTATTTTATATTTGGTGTGTGGATTTACGTGCTAACCACTCAGCTGACTGAACGAACAGTTGTTCGCATGTTAACTATCCCCCCTGCATGGTCAAGAATGGTCAAAATATGCCGATACTATGCGATATGGGAACATAAAGGAAGAAAGTGGGAAATAGTCAACCGAGTATAAAAAGCGACTCCTGGCATGATCAACTACGAAAAAGGAAATATAAGGAATTAATAAATATATTAAAAATACGAACAAAGAGCGAACATAAAAAATGGGAAATCCTGTAAAATCGAGTGGTAACATTACGCCACTGCTTGAAGTCATAACTCCAATATATGAACATACATTCATACAAAATAAAAACCAAAATATCACAAACATATGAACAATTATTCATATAAAATAAAGCAGCAGCATATAAAATAAAGCAGCAATACATGAACATCTATTCATATATACTCATATACACTCAAACATCATCGCAAACAAATAATAAACATTATTTATCACATACTAAAAAACCGATAAAAAATAATATGCATAAAAAATAAAAAAAATCATTAAAAAAGAAGGAATCATTTCGTACAGGTCGAATATATATACTACAGTAAAATAGAATAAACAAAGAAGGTGAAAAAAGTGGATAATATCTATATCGTCACGTACTACGACGAATACACCGAACAAATCGAAAAAATTGAGTGCAAAGATACAGACGAGGCAAACATGGTCTACAGTACGCTGTATAATCAAACCGGCGTAAAAGATTTGCACATCGTGGAATATGATGTAATCAACAAGACTCATCACTTATATCAGCTTTAATCACTGCACAGCAAGCATGATCTTGTCATGATCATGCTTGCGATGGAGTGATTAAGACACTCTAAAAAAAATACAGGAGGATAAAAAAAATGAGAAAAAAAACATTTGAAGAAACTATAGCTTACTACAACGCAAAAAAAATTAGTAGTCGTGATGACCGCGACATTTATGTTGGAACTTGTTTAACAGGATATGTAATTTTAGAAAAAGCGGCGTCTGGCTACTCTTTGCATCTTGTTACAAAAGATCATTTTAATGCAATACAAGCATATAATAACACACATAGCACAGATCAGATTTGATCACTGCACAGGACACATGATCATATAAGAATCATGTGTCTGATGGAGTGATTAAATACACTCTAAAAAATAAAAAGTAAAGGATGATGAAAAATGTCTCAAAATCCTATCTTAGATCGCATTTTGAAAGAAGAGAAGGCAGTCAAGCGTATCATTGCTAACACAATTTTGACACGTAACATCAAGCAATCAAGCTATCTTGACATTGACGATATCTATCAAGACATCCTCGAATATACGCTCGACTATGACAGAGCATCTAAACGCTTTAAAGACATTGACAAATACTTTTACGGCTCGATCAAAATGCTTACAATTGACTTTATACTAAAAGAGCAGAGACGGCTTCATCGCTTCCACATGTCTGCAATCGGTCATACTACCAAAGATAAGAGCGGCAACCGCAAATCCATCGTTGGATACGAGCATCATAAACGTTTATCACACCCGACATTTACGCACATATCTGACACAATGATGTCGATCAAAATGACTCTTAAAAATAGCGATTATCAAATCTTTAAACTTTACCTACAGGGTTACACAATGCAAGAGATAGCAAAAAAAGTCAGTTTGTCATCCGTCCAGTATCGCCTTAACAAAATTAAATTACAAGTCGCCCAAATCCTTAATGACTAAATTTTACAGTCGCTATGATATTAAGTCATAGCGACAGTATTTTTTTGTTATTTTTTTATTGTGTTTTTTTTTATTTTTCCTCATTTCATATCGATATATATAACAAGATTGCAATAAGGAGGTTATACATAATGTCTAATACTATTCCCTATACTCGTTTTCATGATATTTCATTCTTTTTATCTGATCGAGTACATGTTAACAACCTGGAAACAGCTGCAATCAAGCATGGAGGTGCAACAAAAAATCTTTTGACAGGCCAAGCTTGGTCAAACATCGCTAAAACGGATTATATAGCACTCAATAACAGTGAAAATAAAATATCGCTGTTTGTACCAGATACAACCAACATTGATACTCAAAACACAAACAAACAACAGGAAATACTTAACAATATCCTGCCAAGAATAAAAGAAAAATATAACAGATATAATATATCAACCGCCATTGGGACGTGGTACAGTAGCGACTTGCAAAGGGTTGTATATGACAACCTAATCATTGTAACGGTTACTTTAACAACAGTATCAATAGCTGACATTCATGAATTCATCAAAATGGCAAAGTACATAAAACGTGAAATGTCGCAAGAAGGCGTATCAATTATGATCAATGACTCTCTGGCTATAGTCTAACAGACTATAGCCAATATTTTTTTTTGTTTCTTTTTTATTTTTTCTATTCTCGTATCGATATATATTATGAAAATAAAATTTATGTAACAGGAGGTAATACATATGCAACAAAAATACACGGATGAGCAGATCAATCAAATCGTTTCTGTAGTCGCGAAGGGTTGGAGGCAATCGTATTTTCTGCGTCAACTGTTTGCTACAGGCACACTCGCATTTCGTTCGTTTGCTGCAAACGCAACTACTAATTATAACGGGAATCGCAAATCATTTTATAACATGTTGTCTCGTCTTGCTGATACAGGTGTAAAATATCAAATTACACTGGGCAAACGTGGTGGCATGTGGTCTGCTAAGGTTGTCCTGTTGTAACATCCTATTCCTCACGGTGCAGGTTAATCTGCGCCGTGAGGAATTTTTTTGTTTTTTTGTTGTTATATTTTAAGACATAGTATCGATATATAATATAGATAAAATGTATAACAACGAGTCATGAGATAATCACTAGACACATAAGGGGAAGGTGATAACAATGCATTCAAAATCAATCATTATTGACATTCGCCCAGTCGCTAAACGTTACTACGATCAAGAGAGAGAGCTGACATTCGACGAAACAATACGTAAATATAAGAAGGATATTATCAATATTGTTACCCAGGAAGTTAAGAAGCCTGTTTTATTTGACAAGGATATAACAAGCAAGACTAAAATAAAATTGAACGTTAAGGATCGAGAATTGATCATTACTTATGAATGGGACGAGCTATCAAACATTAACACTTGGTTAAACAGTATGAATAAAAACCTTGCAATTATATGTAATCATCTATGCTCAAAATCGTTTAACTGTTTTTTTAAAAACGTAGATTTTTAATGCATAATGCCTTGTGATTGATCACGTTTCAGTCACAAGGCATTTTTTTTTGTTTTTATGTAACAATAATAAAATAAGGTGAGGATGTAAAAATAAAATATTTACAAAAGCATATAATTATGATAGCATTAAAAATAAATTAACAGCAGGAGGTTTAGCATGCTTGAATATGACTACCTTTTCTCTGTCCGATACATAAACGGGAGTCAAGAATATCATGTTATTACTGCAAATAATACAGTTAATGCATACAACAAGCTTTTTAAGCTTGTGGATGTTGATAGTATCCAGACCATAACAACCGTTGAAAAGGAATCATATTTATACAGTAATTCATAACATAAATTAAGTCTTATTTAACCCATAACAGATCAATCGTCTGTTATGGGTTATTTTTTTTGTTTATTGTTAAATAGTCGTTTCTTATATCGATATATGTTATAGAGGATTACAGAAGGGAAGTGATATAATGTCCACTCCAAGGTTAACAGAACAGCAACTGCTTCAAGTGCTGCCGATCTTATCAAGAAACCTTCATAATATCTATGTAACAGAACATGCTGAACAGCGCATGAATGAACGTAATATTACATATGACGATGTTTTAACAGCACTTCATAAGCCTATGCAGCTTGTCGATGTTCGATACGACGAAGTTTTTAAGGGTTACAAATATAAAATAACAGGAGTGGATAAAAACAAGGAAGTTGTAGTTGCAATTGATGGTGTAAAGCGTCACATACATATTGTAACAGTTATTAATAAACTGCTATAATAAGTACAATTGAAGATTGACGTTTTGTAGTTGATGACAACATAAAATTGATAGACTTATATGTTAAATTAAATGTGGTCAAATACGAATAACAAAGGAGTGATTAAATGAATCATACTGGTACACTTTGCGTTAAATGCGGCCATAGAGGGTTTACCAAAATTCAAAAACCATATGACAGCGTGCATATAACAGCACTGGAGTGTAACAATTGCAAATCAATCATCTATCCTCATGAATCAATGGTGATTATTCAAACAAACAAAGAATAGGCGGTAACAAATTAATCATGTTGCCGTCTGTTCCTTTTTTATTTTTAAATAGCAGATATCGATATAATATCTAGATGATATATTAGGAGGAGGCGACACTAAACAGCGCATTAAGCCATGAGCGTTAGACCGCTTTATATGCGGTCTAGGTTGCGATATAATCCACTTATAGGAGGTAATCACATGCAACTAACAGACAAGTTATATTACAACGGTTTAACCTTTTACCATGTAGGTAATACAAGCGACAACGATCGTATTTACGAGTCATTGGACGAATTGATACATTACACAATAACAACAGCACCAGCAGACTATGACGGTGTTTTAATTGCTGTTGTTGACGAGTCTTTTAGAGAGTCGGAGAACGATGACATGATACGTTATTTTGACAGCGAAACAGGAAAGGAAGAAACAATAGATGATATAACGGTAATAGAAAAATTAGAAAGCGAACTAACAGAAAGGTTTAACAGTTGCACTAATAAAGAACTGGTTTTATTCTCTTACAATGGAATAAGCATAACTAACCCGTTTTTATCTGAATGCATGCGCTATGCTGTATATCCACGATATTATGGAGTTGACAATATTAATAAAGCAATTGCAGCATTATCATAAAGCGGTTAAAAGCAGGATTTTAACACGAATAAAAAATAGAACAGATGACAGACAAGACATTATTGACGCACTTGACAGAGGGGAAGACGTAAACGGTTGGGAAGACGGTGCAGGAAATACGATTTATGTCTAATAAATGATCATGCCCAGGTGAGGATAGACAATAGTAAAGAAGTAGAGCGCAATTAAAAAGGAGTTGTAGCAAAAATGAAACTTATAAAAGGCAATCAGTATAATTACGTTTCTATTGCCGGCAATATTCCAGTTATATTTATTGCGGAAGAAAAAGACTTCATAGAACATCATTGCAATTATTGCAATAAAAAAATTAGGCATATTTATTTTTTCGAAGATGATCGAAAATCAACGTATGCTTTCGGTAGCGAATGTATCAAAAAGATTATTCGTTAAAGATTGAAACAACTTTAACAGTTAAAGACACGCTAGAAACCGCCAAACGTTACGTTTTAACATTAGTCCAGCAGGAACAAGAACAAGAGCAAGAAACAGAAACTGCATAAAAAATAAATATAACAGTCTACAAACGAAAGTTAATTTGTTTGTAGACTGTTAAACAGGAGGTTATATAACAAAAATGGGAATCACTTTAACAATCGCTAATATTATGTTTGTAATATCTTTAATAAACGTTTTCGTTGTTATTGGCTTAAACGTCACTAAAATTTGCGGACTATGAAGAAATTGAACGTTCCACAATATAACTATCCCGAAACATAACAGGAGTTGAAAAATAATGCTAAAATGGAAAAATCGTAAAGCTAGAGTATCGTATCATAAGGAATGGGAAAGTAAAGGCAAAAATCCATTTTTTATTGATGTTAGCGCAGAAGTATCCAAGAAAGACAAATATCATTATGTAACTCCTAATTGGGATGGAACAGTAACAACATTATGGAATCATGAATTGTCTTTTCAACGTATGCCGGATGAATTTTGGAATATTGACGAATGGATGATCGATTTAACACCTGTTCCCTTTGAATTATGGAAAGATGCAATAAATGCAGCAAAAAAACAATTAACATTTTATCATCACAGTCACTACGCACACAAGCGATTAGAGGAGGTTTTAAGCGATTTAGTAAAATATCCGTCAATGTCTCCACAAAGAGAAAAATTAATCAATATGTCGGCACATGATATAATTAGAAAGTTTTATGATCCTGAGTATGTAGATATACATTAACAGCATAACAGGGAAGGTTTATCCTTCTCTTAAAAAACAAACATTATTGACGCACTTGACAGAGGGGAAGACGTAAACGGTTGGGAAGACGGTGCAGGAAATACGATTTATGTCTAATAAATGATCATGCCCAGGTTTCGTACCTGGGCAATATATTTATGTGTAAAAAAGGAGTGATACCTATAAAAATCATCGGTGTACTTTTGATCCTTGCTATTGTCTTTTATCCTTTAATCATTCGATTCCCTTATTTTTCTGACGATAAATAATAAAATATTATTAATATAATACGTTTCATATCGATATATATTATAGGGATAACTTTATAACACTGGAGGAATAAACAATGACCGTCTCTGTTAATGAAACGCTTGATTTTGTATCCGACTTGTTAGGCGAAGCAATTTTTTCGGTCGATTCAAAACACTACAAAGATTTGACCGATGAACAAAAGGATCAAGTCAAGCAAACTTTTTTCCGTATGCTTGATGCCGAAAATATCAACGTTACAAGAATATTGATTGAACAAGCTGCTTCTATCTTTGTCAATTCTCCACTGGATTCACTTCTGCAGGAATACAAAAATCTTAAAAGTGAATTTTATCCTGCGCTTCAAAGTATTCAACCAGGACAGAAAATCACTATCGTTAAATTTTCTGAATTTGGCTTCCCAATTCATTTTCAAACAACAGTTCACAGTATAACAATCAAACCATACGCACAGTATGAAGAAACACTTTATATTCTCCATAGACCAAAACGCAAACGATCATTATACGGAACAAGAATTTGCCCTTATGAATCATTTTTTGTTTATGATGGTTGGATTGATATTGACATGGACAATATTATGCATAACACGTCCAAAACGGATTCTGCCACTATTAAAACAACAAGATATGTCAGTTTTAATCGTGGTTTTCTTCATGATGTTTTATCCATCATTGACAAAGAGCCTCTTTACAGATATAAAATATAATAACACGATTAAAAGGAGGGAATGTACATGACTTTGTATACACTACTGGACAGAACTGCGATTAAAACGGCGTTGAGTGCATATCTTAATGCTGAACAACAACGCGTAGCCGTTTTAGATGACCGGCAAATTCAGATGTTATTTTCCAAAGATCAAAATGAAGAAGCTAGGAAATTAATTGATCTGCGATATCCTGAAGCCCGCAAAGTTAAAGTAAGAGCAATTGAGCTTATTAAGGTAATGACACAAAACATTGAGGAATGGAAAGGAGTTGATCCAGAGGATGTATATTACAGTGTAGTTCAATTTAACAAACTTGTAGAACTTGCTAAACAAATATGACTATCAATGTTATAATCATACATATATAACCTGGATAGGAGGGATACCATGTCTAAACTAAAGGTGATTAAATCACATGTGACGTATAACCATGAAACGCTGCCCGATGGCAAATATCGTTTGTCCAAGGTTATCAAGGAGTATGATAAAGATCAATACCAACAAATGATTGATGATACATTTAAGTTGATTCGGGGTGAGATTTCAGAAAGTAAACTTTATCAAGAGTGGAAACGGAGTGAAAAATAATTCTATCTTTTTCAAGTGCATAAAGAGTCAATAAATTTATGCACTTTATAAAGGGTAGAATCGTTATTATTTATCTTCTCATATCGATATATACTATGAAAAACTTCGTCTATAGAGTAAATTTAAACAAAGGAGTGAATGCGTATGCTAAAAACGAAAATCAAGCTTGTAGAAGAAGGAAAGAGTCGAATCTTTGCTGATTGGAGTCGGCACGCAGGTGTTACGAAGGAGCAATTTATCGAGGGTTTGAAGTGGGTCTGTTCTGATCCGTGTGACGGATCGACTGGCGGACATCCTGGGAGATTGACAAGGGAGCTTGGCTGCCACCCTGAGCGCGGTCTAGTCAAAATAAAGCGTCAATATGACGAGACTGGCGGAGTTGTATTTTACGAGATCGAGACAGGGCAGCTATGGAGCAAATTAGGCACTGCTTCTATTAGCGCACGAGACAAAATATGAGAAAGCGCACCATGAGGTGCGCCTTAGCCCCGACAGTTCGGGGAGCAACGATCCGAAAAAGGTTGTAAGTTAATGATTAACTATGAACCAAACGGATCACCCCTGCTAATGCAAGGAATAACAAATTTATTACAATCCACGCACTGCAAGGAGTGCGACAACCTACAAACCTATCGTACTCCTTGGCTACAAAATTGTCAAGTAAAGGAGTAGATTTTAATGGGCAAAACTGTGATACAGAGCAAATAGGGTTGTCGCTCACATTCTCCTTTTTACTCATTGTTCAAGCGCATAACATATGAGTTGTGCGCTTGCTAGAGTGAGTAAAAAAAATTTTATTTCTTTATTTTTTATTATTTTTGCCCATCTTATATCGATATATATAATAACAAGGCATTTAGGAGGGGAAGCGAATGAGTATATATAAATGCTTGTCAACTGACTTTCACAAACTAAAAAAGCGCATCAACCGTATAACAAAAAAGCTTGACAAGCACGGCAAGTCTTGGACGTTTGAACTTATTAGCATGCATCCAGAACGCGTTAAAGTAGTAGACATGACGAATCATGACAACATACCATCATGGCAATTCCAGCCGAAGACAAAGGAAATTATTACAGAAGTTGCAACCTATCGTTTTGAAATGGAACCTTTAAAACTTGGTGATTACAAGGTAATAGCAATCATCGAGCATGGCAAAACTAAAGATGATAAAAACGTAAATATCATACATGCGTTAGAGTATGACCATGTAGACATTGAGCAATACAGGCATGCACCAAGTCGCTGCAATCATTGCAATATTAACAGACATCGCAACAAAACAGTTTTGCTACTTGATAATATCACAGGTGACATTATTCAAGTCGGCATGACATGCTTACATGAGTATACAGGCATTGATTGCCTGGACGTGATCCAAGCATATCAAGATGCTACTATCGTCATTAACGAAAAGCCACAAATTGATGGCTCATATATTAATAACAGTTGGCAATACGAAGAAACTTTAATTTATCTCGCCTCCTGCATCCAGGAGATCGAGATGCACGGATACGAGAAGGAAGTTACAAAAACAAGAGCATGGAACAACATTGAAAAGCGTTACTATGAGCCGTATATTAATAAGGCGCAAGAGGTTATTGACTACTTTACTAGTCGTGATTTTGACGATTATTTTTTGCGTAACATTAAGTCAACGTTATCCCATGAATACGCAAAAAGTAGCGGTCTGGTTGCTTATGCTTACATAGCGTATCAAAAGGATATGGAGCGTGAAAAACAAAGAGAGATTGAGCGTGAAATTGCAGAAGCAAGTAAGCATGTCGGCAATGTCAAAGACAGAATAACAGTTAAGGTTGAATTGTATAATCAGTTCACTTATGAAACAAATTATAGTTATTATGGTGAACTTAATTACATTCACATCTTTATTGATGAAGAAGGCAATCAATACAAATGGAAAACTCAAAACGCGCTAATTGATTATGATATAGGCGATGAGTTAATTATTACAGGCACAATCAAGGCGCATGGAGAATATAAAGGAGTGAAACTAACAGAACTGACACGGTGCAAAATAGTATAGGCAGAGCCGATCTGCCTAATCTTGTTTTCTGAATAAAAATAGAATTTTAAAGTAACTTATGATGGGGGTTAGCTGATGCAAGAAAAAAAAATAAAAAAACTGTTATTTTTCCTTCGTTCATATCGATATATATAATGAAAGTAAATTAAATCAAAGGAAAAACAAAGATGAGGCTTACATATGAGCAACATAGATATATTGAAAAGCAATATTGGAGGTTTTAAAAATGAAAACTATAAACGAACTAAAAGACGGAAAATGTGTAGTTATTGCTGAAAAGAATGGAGTTGTTAAAAAATTTGCTGGGCATTTTGTATCAAAGTATCCAGCAGTATTTTTCACTATTCCAGCAGATTATAAAATTTTAGGTTATGAACAATAAAATTTTTAGGAGGTTTAACAAATGAAAAAAATCAAAGTTAAACAAATTATTTTTGAATGGACAGAAGCTTCTCATATTGTCAAAGATAATACAGTAGTTAATACATTCAAAGAAGCAGAAGAAATTATTTTCAAAATTGCAGCACATTCACACAATGAGGGATACACAAAAACCGCCTTTATAATTGAATGGGAGGACGGCAGAATACACAAGGGAAGAATAGACGTTCAACGGAAAGACGCATGGAAGGAAAATCCACTAGGAAAACACGTCAAGTATTTTTATGAACATTTAGCTGGTGTCAGAAAACCTTGTGGCTGGACGGACGAGCAACTCAAAGCATATTTAAAGGCGGTTTATGATATTGACGAACAAGGACAAGAAGAAATAAAAGAAATTTTGAACACATATGCATTAGAAGACATTCCAGATACACCAGAGCAACAAACAATATGCAAAGTGGGAGAAGAATAAGAAAATATCATATTGAACACACTTGAGGAGGTAATATAATGAGCGCATATCTTTCATATTCACCTTGGGGAAGTATTCAACATCGAAAAACAATTCAAGATGGAATTGTTGTAGTCGATACAGCAGGTCATGGGGGAATAATGATTCGTAAGGATGTTGCAGAACAATATCTTTCAAAACAAGCTAGAAAAAAAGGGGTGAGATATCATGATTATTTTACATATGAGGAAGATTGTGACTATGCCATTCCAGTTTATGAATTAAGACACTTATGGAATAAATTTTACAAAGACAAGACGGAAGATGAAATTGAACTTTCGCTGATGAAGTCATTGAGTTTGTGGAACCCCGATTATCTTATTGCTATTGGAGTGAAGCCACTTGATGAACAATATCAAATTTATTTAGACAACAAAAGAGAGGAAGAAATGAGAAAGAATCAAGATCCAGATTTAATTGTGGTAGCTTGGGGGTCGTGGCATACCAAAAAAGAAGGTGTTGTTTTGGTTGGAACCGCAGACGGTAAAAAACATTATGTTACCGAGAAAAGTTATGAAAACAGAAAGGGCTTGAATTTATTGAGTAAATGCGAAGTTATCGAATATGATGTTCAAGAATCTGCATAAGAGGGTGGATTATAATCCATCCTCTTTATGTTTGTTTTTAAGGATGAATATTATATGACAAATCTTGTTGTTGAGAAGCAATATATATTGAATTGTGAAACAGGTAAGATTGAATTACATTTTACAAAAGCAGAATATCAAGCATTGTCTGATCAACAAAAGACTGAATTAATGAGTGCTTTTTTGTTCAGTGGTCAACGTCGAGCCTGGGCATCCAGGTTAAAGAATAATCATTTGCTGATGAATTACAGCCTGGTGCTGATTACAGGTGAATGGGATGAAATTTGAAGTGAAAATTTAAGTGGAAGTAACCAGTTTGCAATTTATTAGAATAGGAGTGAGTGCAATGAGCGTCATCGTCGTTGAAAATTGGAAAGGGCAAATAGTTATTACGGAATATGATTTTTCTAACGATGAAGAAAAACGACAATTCATTAAGATGTGTAGGGATCAAGGCTGTTTGGTATTTGAAAAAAGAAAGGGAAGCACTGTTTCATGAAATACAATGGGCGCAGGACGCGCCACCTAAATACGTTTGTGGTACTTCAGATTATGAATTACTGCAGAAGGCCAATGAAAATATTATGAACGTGAACGAGAAGAAAGGAAGGGTTATTTAAATCTAGCAATTTACGTTATTCTCTTGCTTATTATTTTCGGAGGCTGTGAATTTGGTGGATAGAGTCTAATTAAAACTATATGATTTTAATGACATTACTGAACTTTTATTATTTTTTCCATCCTCATATCGATATATAAATTAGACGAAAACAAGGGGGAATAAGCAATGAAGATACAAGATATCGGTAATTTAGACATGAACAATATGATTTTTAAATTAAGCGACAATAGTATAACCGCAAGGCAAAACAGTAAAACAGTTGCAGTTATAAATGACGTTAGAAGGGTCAAGGGGTTGCCTTTTAGGGATAGAGTCGATCTGAATATGAAGTTCAAAGGGAAGCTGAATCAAATTGCTGATGATTATTTTTATGTTTCTTCAGATAATAAATTTTACAGTTTTATCAGTCAAAGTTACTACGAACTTGGTAATAAAGAGACTATTAACAGTATTGAAGAAAAGATTAAGAAATTAAATGAATATGGTGTTAACATTATTTTCGCATATATTAATTAATAAGTTATTAAAAGTCGCCGTAAACCCTAGCTTTAGCTATGGGGAGTGTCAAAATAGGAGGAGTGAGCATGACAACAGCAACAGATAGGCAGTATATTCTCAATCGAGAAACTGGACGTATTGAGCTACGTTTTTCAAAAGAGGAGTATCAGAATCTACCAAGCGACCAGAAAGCCGAACTAAAACGATTTTTTAATTTTAGTCGTTATGCTAGTGCTTGGGTTTCAAAAAGCAAGAATGATCACTATTCAGCTATTAGAACAGCAAAAAATTTAGGCTTTTCTGACGGTGGGAAAATTGGTAAACGTCTATCATATGCAGAAGAGTTAGAGAGCAAGGCTCAAAAAGCAGAAGCAAGAGCAGAGCGTTACGAGCAATATGCAGAAAACGCTGAATTAAGAGCAGTAAAATTACAAAGCGAATTTAATGAGCTACGTAAAGATTGGTCGTGGTTGACACAACCAAACATTAATAGTAGTAAAGGTAGAGCCTTTACAAGACAACGAGAGAAGGTGCTGGATCGGTATCATAAAGGATTTGAAGAATATCGAAAAAGCGAATATTTCCGTGAGCGTGCAGCGGTTGCTCAAGTCACCGCAAGTAATGTACAACTTAATAATAGAGCATACTTGAGTAATCGGATTGAAGAATCAAGCAAGCGCATTAGAGACTTGGAAAGAGCGATCGTTAAAGCTGAAGAACGTCAAAATGAAAGATGGCTTGATGATTTGCTTGAAAAAATGGAGTATGAAATTGACAAACTGGCATTCTTTCAAAATGCGTTAGATGAACTTGGAGGGATTCAATACAACAAAGATAATTTGAAAGTTGGTTACGAAGTAAAAATACGTGGTCGTTGGTATATTGTCGTTAAAACTAATCCAAAAACGGTTGAAGTACAATCACCTCATGCCCCATTCACTTTAAAATATTCATATGCAGAGATTCAGGAAGTTAAGGTTCCTGAAGGATGGGTAGAACCAAAGGAGGAATTAAATAATCCTTTTCGAGTTGGCGATGTCGTTGTTCAAATCTTTCATAAGGGAAGTTCGAGGGAGTTTATTTATAGAGCGTTCCAGGTGATAAAAACAACATCTAAATCAGTAAATATCAAACAGATAAAAATTGAAGATGAAAAACCTTTGCGCGACAATTTTGTTAATGATCAGACTCTACAGCGCAGAGTAACGAAAAACAGAGATGGTGAATATGTTGTAAATTATGATAATTCATATTTGTATAAGTATAATGATTAATTAATGATTGTTTTAATGCCTACATATCGATATATGGTATGTAGGCATTAAAAATAATGATTTAAAAGAGATGATTTTTACGAATAATGATTTTTTGAAGAACTAACATTTTTGTGTTATAAACATGGACTATGGATTGAAGGAAAGGAAATGAAAGCAATAACTAGCAATAATCAAATTGTAGCTACAATTTGGAATATGATTGTGATTGTGGTGGATTATATGCAGATATAGTATGATAGAAGAATACACAGACAAAAAGGAGAGAAAATATAGAATGTGGTTGAATTTTCATCGGAGAATCAATCAAGGCAAAGTTTATGATGAGCCACAATTGGTTGTAATTCCGATTGATCCTCATCGAAGAAATTATGATTTTGAAGTTGTCTCTGGTTCATTCTGGGATATTAAAGGTAATGAATATCTTTCTAAAGATCAAGCGTTGATTAAAGGAGTAAAGGAAAGCGATATTTTGTTTGAAGAAGATGTACTTGATGAGCATGTGTGTTTGGCTTATAGATATGAGAAGAGTTATTCAGATAAAGTAAATCATGCGAATGCTAAAAAGGCAGGGTTTGGTGTAATTAAAATGATTAAAGGAGACCAGACAGGAACTGAATACATGTATTGCTTATATCAGACTATACGTGCATTGAATATTCTTATTTATGGTTACTTAACACATGGTTTTGTTGATCTCAAATTACTAAACAAAATTAAGACCGACAAGAAGTTGCAGAATGAACTATCATTTATTCTCGGTAATAATCAAGATGTTTATAGTAGCATTATGAACTATGGAAAATGATTTTTATTTTGTCGTTATTTTTAAGTATGTGATATCGATATATAAGATGAGTTCAAAATATGACTTGGAGGTATCTTATATGAACAACAATCAAACGACCGCACATGCAAGATATGAAGCACATGTTAAAGAATCTTTACTGGCTGGAAAACCAGTCGAGTATAGATTGAAAGACTTTTTACCAAAGGATAATAAAAGCAAGACAAAACGATCACGACCAAAAACAAAGTATGAAAAAATGGTGCTTGAAGCATTTGAAGAAGGCAAAATAATGTTTCCCAAAATGCACGAGGATGTGACTATTAGACACGCTTATATTAAAAGTACAATCATGCACTGGATGTCAGAGTGTGAATCCATTGACGAAGTGAAAGAACTATACAACACTTATAAAAGAATTACATATAACACACCAGTATTCGAGTATTAATGTTAAGGGAAGGTTTTATACTTCCCTTAAAATAAATCTTTTAAAAAGAAATGGAGGTTGTGATATGAAAGACGTTTATATTCAAGAGTGTAATTCTTGTGGAGCAGAATTTCCAGTCCAATACACAAAAGGCGGTTATAATTATATAGGAGAAACTTGTGATTGTGAAGATTCTTTTTCTCCACGTTGGGATTCTCCTAGTATTTCAGAGTGGGAGCAACAACAGAGCAAGAGCCAATAAAACAAGTCATTTAAGGAGTTGAATATCATTGGCTAAAGAAGAATGGAAATCTCAAAGTTTAGAGGAAATTATTGAGGAATTTGATCGAAAACATGGTAAAATTGATGTGTCTTTATATTGGGAGGGTTGGCGCAAAATAACAGCAGAAGATTTAAAAGATTATCAAGGGAGATATTAAATTTTTTTATATTTTCCCTATTTTCTTGATTCTCAAATTATATATATAATGAGAGGAGGATTAAGAAAATGAGAAAAAGATTAAGCGTAGCAGAAGCAATTGCTAATGTACTTGGTTAGGATATTTCCGATGTGAAAGAAAACAGATATCAATATGGCAGGACATCTAAGCCAGTATTTACGGCAGGTGATCATTATTATTGTGCAGATGATGTTCCAGCAAAATTTTATGGTGTTGAAAATCGGTGGGAGTGGGAGAAGGTAGAGCATCCAATAAATAATAAAAACGGATGGATTGTATGGAGAGCAAACATGAAATAAAAAAGGTGAATTTTAAGGGGTTTTATTATAATTAAGACGTTGACATAAGAATATTTTAAACTTTGGAGTGATTTCATGTATCAATATATGCCTAAGTGGAAAGAGACAAACAAAGAAACTTATATAAAAATGTTGGAGTCAAGAATAGAAGGGATTGAAAGAAAGAGGGTAAAATCAGTTAGTGATTCAAAAAGATTAGAGGGGTTAAAGCGAGAACTTGATCAGATAAAAAAATAATTTTATTCGGTCATTATTTTTTATTGTGCCGTATCGATATATATAATGGAGGTGAAAATAAGAATAAAATATATATTGAAACCTAAAAATAAAAGTGTATAATAAAACTAAAATAATACTAAGGAGTGAATTTAATGTCAAAAATTGATTTGGGACAAAAATTTGAAGAAGTTATGAGACAGCTCGAGGAACTTGAAGAAAAGAAAGTAGATGTTTTGAAGAAACCAAGAGATATTGGAATTAGAGATAATAGCTTACATATTGAAGGACTTGGGCTTGTTGATTTTACAAAGACTGGTTTACAGACGTTTTGTGCCAAGTTGGATCTTCCATCCTCTTATATGTTCAAATTGATGGACAAGCAGGACAAGAGTTTGCGAGAAATTGAAAGAGATCAAGAAGTGTTCAAAATGAATATTCAAAGAGGTCTTGAAACATTGAGACCTGATACGGATATCTTTTTTAGAACATACAATGAGGGAGACAGACATATCATTAGAGGGGTGTTCAGTGACCGATATAATGTAGTGGACAATTTGCCACTCCTGGGAGAGATTCGAAACTATGATTTTAGCCAACTTAAAACTGAACACTTTAATGTAACAAGCGATTATTTGGATGTTCGCTTCACGATGCCTCATTTGAAGCGGTCGATTGGCAAATTGTCAGAACATGAAGTTAGATTTGGAGTGTCTGATGATATTGTTTTTCCTGCAATTCACCTTAGAAATTCAGAAGTCGGTCGTAGTAAAATTTCTATTCAATTCATTATTTATCGCCTGGTTTGCACAAATGGATTAATTAATCAACGTGATCAATATCGAATCGTAAATAAAAAACATGTTGGCGATTATGATTTGTCTGAAGTAAATAATCGCATTGCTGACATTGTGGGAAAGACTCCAGATATGTTTGAAGCATACATTGATACCATGATTAATTCAAAAAGCGAAAAAGTGGAGGATGCGGAAGAGATTATTTTGGGTTTAAATAAGCGACAAGGAATCACAAAACGAATGACTGAAACAGTATTGGATAATTGGAAAAGCGAGCAGCGAAGCGAAGCAACAAAGCATGGAATTATTAGTGCGATAACTGCAGGTGCTAGAGATTGGGAGCGAAAGAAGAATGACTTCACTGGTCGCTTGGCGCTTGAAGAAATCGCTGGAGAAATGCTTTTTGCAAAGAGTCTTTGATGCTATAATCAGGGGAGAGGAAAACTCTTCCCTGATTCATACATATTATTATTTTTTGATGTGTAATATCGATATATATTATGAGTGAGAAATTCAATAAAATGTGAGTTCAAGATATAAGGTGGTGAAAAAACAATGGGTGACTTTCGTAAGGAATTTCTTGAAATGAGAAAGGACATCATTAAGGAAACAGCCGCAGAAATTGAATAAGTTAATTCTGAAATTGAAAAACTGTTCACAAAGCGGAGAGAGTGTGTCAGAATTATCATTGAAAGTATGGAAGAAATCAGACGCATTGAAGAAGAAAAAGTCAATAATTAATAAGTGGTAAAACAATAGTAGTGGAGGAAAAGTCTGGTGCTATTGTCGGAACTTCGCTTAGAGGCGTAAGGACTGGTGTTGAATACGGTGATATAAAAATAATGGAAAATCAAGTGGAAAGAGCCTGTAAAGAAAATGTAACAATTATCAGCGAAGAAGAATTTTGGAGGATTTACGACAAGAATTAAAAATGACATTTTAATGGGAGTTGATAAGATGAATAAAGCAATCTGGAAATACACATTGTTACCACAAACAAAGCAGGAAATGATTTTACCATTGAATTCAAAAATACTGTCAGTGAAAGTGCAGCATGAAGAAATTGTTTTATATGCACTTGTTGATCCAGATGAAACAAGTATTGAAACTGTTGATATAATTATTTTAGGAACTGGTCATAAAATAGCAGATGAATCAATTCGGGATTATGTTTTTCTTGACACAGTTAAAATGAACAATGGACATTTAATGTTCCATGTGTTTTATAGGCAATATGACTTTTGATAAATGTGGTATTTTAACGGAAAGGAGATAAAACCATGTTATCTGAATTAAAAGTGTTTAAGATTGGTCAGTATGATAACTTTTCAGTTAATGGGATTTTTGAATACGATGATGAAACATATCTTATTATTCAAATATTAAAAGTAGAAACATTTAATTATACTGAAAAAATAGAAGTGACGGCACTTGTTACAAAAATAAAATGACTGTTTTAACATGATTTAGCATCTTAAAAATAATTATGGAGAATACGTCATTATCCCAAGGAAAATAAATTATATAAAAAAAGGAGAAGTTAAAATGAAAATTATCGTTAATACCAAAGAAATCCAAACAGTACTTAAAAATTTACTGAAAATTACATCTAATAAATCTAGCAATCCTATGTTAAGTAATATCAAATTAACAGTAACAGATAAAGTTGAATTAACGACTACGGATTTTACTGTAACAGCGAATATTAAGCTGAAAGATGTTCAAATTATTGAGCCTGGATCAATTGTAATAACTAAAGACACGATAAAACTTATTTCTAAATTAACTGATAACAGAATGATTATAACAGATCATGAAGTCAATTCCGGTAATCGTAACGTAAAATACACTGGATTTGATGCAAAGTTATATCCAATGCATGAAAATAAAAATTATAACATCCACGCCTTTACATTGAGTAAAGATAAAATGTTTGATGTTCAAAGCATTACATACGCCTGTGGGGATTTAAACGTCAATCCAACTATGAGCGCATTAAATATTAGGGGTATAATGGTAAGTGCTTGTGATAGGCATAGATTAGCTATTAAAATGTTGGAATATAACAACTATACAAAAGACTTAAATATTCCATCGTATGCGATAGATTATGTAATTACATGTACAGATAAACAATATAATGGCGACTATGCTTTTTATGTTTCGGATGATGATAAATATATCAAAATAATTTTTGAAAATATAACGTTTGAGGTTCGTTTAATTGACGGCGTATATCCTGATACGAAAAAAATTATTCCGCAATATTTCAAAACGGAAGCAAGGGTAAATAAAGATGAAATATTTGAAGAATTAAAATTATTAAGGGATGTAACAGATAAAAGAAAATTAGTTCAAATTGATGTAACAGCAGATAAAATTAAACTTTTAGCAAAAACAGGGGATAAGCAAAACATTTTGATAAGTGAATTAAATGCAATTACAACAGGAGATGATATTTTTATCGGTGCAAATATTAACTATATCCTAGATGCATTAAAAAATAATAATAACGAATATGTAACATTCCGATTTCCTGGTAAAAATAGTCCATTTATGATTGATGATGATACATTAATTTTACCGTATCGCATTAATCGAACTGATGTCGCTTAACATAACAGCAAAGACAGGATAGCTTTAACAGTTATCCTGTCTTATTATAAATAACAGGAGTGATTAAAAATGACTGAATCCAAAGAACAAATTTTGAAGGACATTAAAGAAAATATTTGTAATGATTTTTTGAATGCTCATGATCCTTCGGTGGGTATTTATAGAGCAAGTAAAATTGATGATTGGGTTATAGAAGAAATAAATGAATCTGAAGGGATTAAAGTTGTTTCTTATACTTCAAATTCAGTATTATTAGATTGTGACGTTTGTAAAGTTGAAGTATATTATTACTTAGATAGATGGGAAGCCCGAATTTTTGAATAAAAAAGTATTTTAATTGCTTATCGAGAATGAAGCGATAACAATGAAATTTTGCTTGATTTGTGATGAAATTATTGAAGACGGGAAAGAATTTGTAAAAGTGGACGATCATTATTTTGGTAGTGATGAGTGTTGTGACAAATATTTTTTGGATATCAGGCAAAGGGAAGATGATGAGTGGGAAGAGTGGCTAGTGTTTGGGAGGGTGAATAATTAAAAAATGGATATAATCTTTTTACGGAGGGTGAATTTATGGCTAAAGCTATAGCACGTTGCACATGTACTGAATGTGGTGATACATTTACTAAGGAGAGAACTTTTCGTAGTCGTAGTGAGGCTGATTCGTGGGAAAAGTGGGCGGAAAGTAATTACACTCAATGCTCAAAATGCTATGGTAAGAAGCAGCGAGAAAAAGAATTGGCTCTACCTCCTACAATTACTATCTCTCTTTTGCCATTTCATGCAGATAAGCCTGTATTGCTTGTATGGAGTGGTAATACAATGGACGTTAAGGATCAAATTAAAGAAATGGGTTATGTGTGGGATGAACCTCCTTCGAGTGGTGTATTAGGAGCGTTGGAATGGAGAACTCCAAGAAAGACATGGTACAAGATGATCACATTGGACAAGATGCAAGAGTCAATGGATCAAGTAAAGACAATTGAGAATGTAGTCATTAAAAATGAAGTGCGTGACATTGATCTAATTACACTTAAGCAATTAATGTCTGAAAAAGCAAAGTACCAGGCACAAATAGATGAAGAGGTTAAGGCGCTTGGAGATAGACCAAAGAAGCCCGAATGTTATCCAGTAGGTAAATGGAATGGTCGTATCTATGGAAAATCTGGTGCTTATCGGATATATGTTGATAATGTTGAGCAATGGATATCTGATGACGAAGTTAAACTCATTCAAGAATATCAAAAGAAACGAGACGAGTATAATAAAAAAGTTGATGAAATAAAGAAAAAATATCACTAATTTATTATTTTGTTATTTTCGTTACTTTCGTATCGATATATATTATAGAAGAAAAAAGGAGGTAATAAATATTGATTAGGAAACCAATTAGTTGGAATGTCAAACAAGTATGTAGAATGATTGAAAAGGGATCTATCACTTTTGATAATCCAATTCAACGTCCATCGGGACAATGGAAACTTGAGGATGCTTCATTGCTTATTCACTCTTTGTTGACTATGTTTGTTCCAGATGTGTATGCGATTCAGCATAAGGGTGAAATTGATGGAAAAGAAGCGAATATTTACGATATCATTGACGGGAAGCAACGATTAACGCTGATTAACAGTTTCCGCAACAACGAATGGTCATTGACCAAACTTTACCCTGTGAAACTTGAAACAGGTGAAGAGTATGATATTTCTGGACTGACTTTCGAACAGCTTCCCGAAGAGGTGCAAGATGCGATTGATAGCTATACCATTACATTTAGAGTAATTGAGCTTGAAGATGGAGACGATGAGGAAAGTATTGTAGAAGATATTTTTTATCGTCTCAATAATGGTAAGGCAGTAAGTCGTGAGCACCTTGCTCTGGTGTCTGCTCAAAAACATGTCCGTGAATTTGTGTATGACATAGTAAATAATCATCATGTTTTCAAAGTATCTGCTCATTTTCCTGCTTCAAGTGTTAGAAAATCTGATATGGAAATGAGTGTGTTGCAATCGATTATTTTGGCTGGGGGATATGAATATAATTCATTTGCAGCCAAGGATATTGAAAAGACTATTTCTTCAAACGATATTGAGGATGAAGTTCTGCAAAAAGTACGCGCGGCTTTTGATGCTTTAGCCAATGTATTTACGGAGAAACATAAAAAATTTGTTGTAAAGATTAATATTCCTCCAATGATTGCCTTGTTGACTAACAATGATCATGACAAAGCAGGTGAGTTTTTGAGATACTACGCTGACAACATTAAGAAGGGAGATGAATATAAACGTTATACAGGAGCAGGTAATACTAAAAAACATATGGTTCAAGGCAGAGTGGACGGATTGCAAAAATTGTTTGATGAATGGCTGAATACTCAACAATAAGAGAAGAGATTCTCTTATTCTCTTCTCTTATTGTGTGAAATATAATAGTAGGTGGTGACTTGGTGTATATTGTAACAACACTTGAAAAGCATGATGACAAATTGACAATCCAAGATTATATTTTAGATAGTTCAAAAGCTATGAAGTTATTTAAGAAATTATGTAGGGAAGCACATTATTTGGTGATAAGAAGTAGGAAAGTAAGATGACAAGATTGGGGCGACAACAACATGCAAAAAAGACCTCCTACATACGTAAGAGGCAGTTCTGATTATGATTACTATCGTGAACCTATGCATTATCTTGAGCGAGAAAGGCAACAAAGGAACGGTTGTTTGGGTGGAGTGTTGTTTATCTTGGTAATTATTTTGTTCTTGGGATTTGCTAAATTATAAAATGTATTGTGGGTGCTGTTTCACCATTCAGTGTATTGATCGTCAACCATTAAGCCATATTCTTCATTGTATTCAGCATCCACAATTACATAGCCATTTTGGATACGGTATCCTTTTTCAAGTACGTATTTAACTGGCACGGGAAGTTCGTAATCATCATAGTTACCATTTGTCTCTGAAAGATGACACTCCAGAACACACATTATTGAATGTCCACAATCTCGAATATAAGCGTGATAAGGGATTAGTTCGTCTGGTATGGGATTGGGGTAAAAACGCATTTCAACCATGTGTTTAATATCTTCTAAGCTTTTTCTCATGACAACACATCCTTTCTAGGATAGTATTATAATATGTTAAAAATACATTTTAACGGATTAGGAGGTAATAGCTATGAGCAGAATTGACATTGACATGATAAAGCAAGCATATGAAAAAACGGGCTTAAAACCAGTGCGGGGATCTCATAACATTTACAACAACGAATCATTGATTTATGCAACGGGTTTGCTTGCTCTATATGCCCATATTAATAATAACATAAATCCAGACTTAAGTGATGCAATTAAATGGGGTTTTAATGAATATGGAGAAGGCTATACAATGGGTTTCCTTTGGGGTTTTTATGGCAACGAAGAAAAAAGGAAGGAGTTTGAAGCAGTTAATGAAGCAAAAGCAATAGATCAATTTAATCAAGGATGGAATGATGGATTTGAAAGTTGGAAAGCTGTTAAAGGCTGCGGATTAGCTAAAAACTTAAATAGAGACGAAGTTGCAATTGAAATGTATGGACACATCGTTAAAGAGGTTCTTGATAATGATTATGAATTTATTTTCGTAAAGTCTATGAAGCCAGGTGAGTCATATAATATAGGTGATAATTGTCGTGAGGGATATGAATGGGAATGGGAAGAGGGTTATATAAGAACTATTGCGACATGGGGATTTAATACCGATGATTATTTTACAGAGTTATGTATGAAACTTGATAGAGCGGTTCTTTATCAACAATATAATTTAGAGAGCGAAGTAGTCATAATTGTTGAAGGAAAAGTAGTTTTGGTTATTGATAAGGAGGGATATTAAAAATATGAACGTATTATTAAAAGTCGCCGTAAAACCCCTAGCTTTAGCTATGGGGAGTGTCAAAAAATAAACCAACTCCAGGTTGGTGGTATTTGTGGTGTTTGTGGTAAACTTGACAAAAAAGCGATATCATTAAAAGAGGACGATGGAAGGATTTTGTGTAATGTTTGCAAAGAGGATCATTAGTGAAAGGAGAATATTTATAAATGAAAAAAGATATTTTTCTTATTAAAACTAATCAAGGATTAGGTGATTATGTTGTATATAATGATGAAGAGATTCAAGTATATGGTGATGTTACTTTAGTTGGTTTCAAGGACTATCATAATACACCAATATTTAGATATGATTTGTTTGATGAGAGATCTGATACAGTTTCAGTGGAAGATAGAGGATTAGCAGATTATACTCGCTATCTGCTTATTGAACGGTTAACGGATAAGATATTTATGATTAGAGTATTTGACAGTTTATTTCAACCGATAATGCATAATTACTTTGCTAAAATGGATGCTTATAGTGATTATGCGGATCAACGCTTCGTACATGAATTTATACTTTATGATGAAAAATTAAAGGAGATAAGTGCGAGTCATACTGTAAACTTGAAACAAACACACTTGTCAGAAGATAAGTTGTTTAAATGGTGTGCAGATGTGATTAGTAGAGATTTGAAACCTAAACATCACGAAGATTAATTAAAACTACAATTTTAAAGGATGTGATGAAATGAAAATAAAGATTCCCTTTACCACAACCACCACAAGAAAGCCTCTGTCTTTAGACATGGGGATGAATTGTGGTAAATATATACAAATTCGTCAAGTACAAGACGTTAAAACAAAACCTGTGGCAGATGGTGACAGTCTGCCAGC